>Ga0209697_10000152_pt1 | contig 109011 bp, 85 predicted proteins | sample AliMusrvi5mmetaG_FD_184115 | JGI IMG/M metagenome (GOLD analysis project Ga0209697, IMG submission 184115) | Freshwater lake bacterial and archeal communities from Alinen Mustajarvi, Finland, to study Microbial Dark Matter (Phase II) - Alinen... | ecosystem: Environmental > Aquatic >... | reverse complement strand
TCTTTGCATGCAGTTTCATCGGGAAACCGTTGAGTAAAAAACAATGTATTCATGTCCTTTTTCATGCAAAGTTACATCAAGGGTACGCCAAACAATGTCGTAGTGTATAATTGTGAGGAATCAAATAAACAATTGATTATATTTGAAGGAAATGCTATGGAATGTCCATAAGAAACATGTTGATACAATCCGTAAATGTTAAATTACAGTAATTCCACATTTCCCCCCAAAAAAGATAACATCCTATGAAACCCTCTCCTTTTTTGTCTGTCCTTTTTGGCCTGGTTATTTTATGGAGCGCCAGGGAATCTGTCAGCCAGAATATTGTAACCTTTCAACCTGGTCCGGGTTCCGGCATAGATGCCACTTTGTTCAGTATCAATCCAGACCAGAATCGCAGTTCGGAGCAGAGTCTCCTTGCCTGTGCCTGGACATTTGGTGGTGACCAGGGCGTTGAACGCGGGTTGTTGAAATTCGACCTTGCGTCAATCCCGTCGTCTGTCACAGTCGTTGATGCCAGGCTTAGTCTCTTTTACTTTCAGGGTGGGGCCACCGGGCACTCAGGCAGTAACACCGGTTACCTTCAGAAAGTGGTGGAGAATTGGAACCAGTATACGGTTACCTGGAACACCCAGCCTTTAACCACGGAAATCGGAGAGGTAACCCTTCCCGAATCATATTCGCAAAACCAGGACTATCCGGATATTGATCTGAAGCAATTTGTTTCTGGTTGGGTGGCAGACCCGCAGTATAATTTCGGGATGCTCTTCCGCCTGCGGGATGAGATCCTCTATGCAAGCATGCTGTTCGCATCAAGTGACAATATCACGGCTTCGTTAAGGCCTAAATTGACGGTCACCTATAAGTATTGTACGGGGCCGGTTGCCGGATTTTCCTATGCGGTTGCAGGGGGTGACGTAAAGTTTCATGATGTTTCCAGCCACGCACAGACCTGGTATTGGGATTTTGGTGATGGATACTTCTCAAACCTGCAGAATCCTGTCCATACATACCTCCAACCCGGGAAATATGTTACCTGCCTGAGCGTTTTCGATGAGTGCAGCACCGACCAGTTTTGCGATACAGTGTTATTTTGCAAGCCCCCGGAACCCCGGTTCTCATATGTTACCAGTGGGCACCTGATTAGTTTCGCAGATTCTTCCTATTTACCGCAAACGTGGTACTGGAGTTTCGGTGATAATTTTTATTCTGACCTTCAGAATCCAATTCATTATTTTAAGGACCCCGGAACCTATTATGTTTGCCTTACATCTGCCAACACCTGTAGCCGTCAAACATACTGTGATTCAATAGAATTTAAAACAACAGGCGTTAAGGAGATCACCCGCCAGGATTTCAGGATCTTTCCGGTACCCGCTTTTGATCATCTTTATCTGATTTGGTCAGCCCCATTGCAGGGCAGGGGTGAAATTGAGGTCACTGATGCCCGTGGCAACCTGGTCGTGAAGAAGATGATCCGGTTGTCGCCAAACGTGATGTTTGAAAAACTTGACCTGTCAGGATACCCTCCCGGCGTTTTTTTCCTGAGGTTGTTTTCTGGAAGCCTGATATATTGTAATAAGTTTATCGTAATTTAATAGGATCCGGCCTGCCTGATTGAAACCCCAGGTTGAGACATCCGGGGCTATACGGCAGTATAAAAACGGAGATCAGTTCTTTACAAACAACGACCTGAACAGGATTTTATCTCCCGACACAACCTGGAGGCAATAGACTCCGTGGCGGAGTGAAACAACATTGAGTTTTGTATCCTGCCCGGTCAGCGCCATTTCCGCCACCTGCCTGGCATGAATATCATAAACCTTCAGCACCAGGCCGGCCGGAACGGTTTCGCTGGCTGAGGCAAATCTGATATTCAGCACATCCCTTACCGGGTTTGGCGAGAGAAAAACCAGTGGTTGATTCCGGCAGGAGGCTCCCGGCAGGAGGTCGCCGGTGCCGGCGGGCCATCTGCAACCCGGGGGCGGGGCAGGCATCAACAGGGTTGAGTAACGCACCGGCGAGATGCCACAACCATTTTCAGTACGAAAGGCGAAGTTTATCGTTTGTTCCGGTTTAAAACTGCCGAAACTGCAGTTGCCGGTCCCGGTACCGGGCTGGTGGCTGCCAGTGAGCCATGTGTTGCCGTTGTCGGTGCTGTAGTTTCCGGCAGCGATGCCTGGCTGGAGTGTCGTCGCAATCGAAAAATAGCAGGAGGAATCCAGTTGCGAAGCCGTGAAATTATCGGGGGGGATGGCGGGAACGCCGGCAGCAATGTAGATGTAGGCTGTATCATATTCCGTGTAGCTGCCTGGAAAGCTGGCCTTCAGGTAAACCGGCCAGGAGGTGCCTGCCGGGGTGCCCGGTTTGACCCAGATCAGCATCTTCTCTGGAGGCTGCAGTGTGCCGGAGGCTATTTTTACCATGTCAAAGGCAGGCGAACTCCACTCATAGGTTACATCAGGGTAATAGCGGCTCCTGATCACTTTTTCTGATGCTGCCTGCGAACTGGCTGTCGCACAGATCTGGTATTGCCCATCCTGCATGATGATCGGCGCTGCCTTTTGCCCGCTCTTTTTATAAACCCGCACGTAATCCACTAGCATGGATTGGGGAAAATCGGCCGGGTTTGCCACGGAGGATTGACTGCCAATGGAGTTGTAGCCGGTGCCGAACCTGATACAGAATGGTGCTGCCGGCAGTGCATAATGGGGAGCGTGTAGGCAAAACGGGGGAATAACGCTCATATCCAGCTCCTTTACGAGGGTATTGTTCACAAACCATTTCACCGAGGTGGTGTCCCATTCCAGCCCGAAGGTGGTCCAGTTTGTGGTCAGGTCGTAAAGTTGGGAGGAATCGGTAAGGAAGATGGCGTGATTTTGCGATACATGGAGGGTGTCGTAGGTCCAGTGGTAGGTCCCTGTAAAGATGTTCCGGTTGACGCCGTTGAGCTCAAAAATGTCAATTTCATTCCAGGGACCCGGCAGCCCGGGGTTTTCGGGAGTTCCCACGGCCCAGAGCCAGCAGGAGGCTCCCTGGGCTTGTTTTGAAAAAAGTTTAACCCTTGTTTCCAGGTACCCCGGGGCATAAAAATAAAAGCTGCCGAAGGCGGTGTCGAGCACGCTCATGGTCTTGATCTCCCCGCAGGAGTATGCGCATCCCGGCACTGCGGCATCAATGGTGCTGGAGATCCGGGCGCTCCCTGAATCCACAGCAATATTGGCAGGGTTTACGGCAAAATCACGTGCACAATTACCACCCCCGTCGTCGCCTGGCCGTGAGCGGTTCCAGTGCGACGGGTTGAGGCTGCCCGATTGGAATTCGTCGGAAAAGATCAGGTTCCATCCCGGTTTTACAGGGGGATCCGGGGCGGGCAGCCTTGATATGCCAACCGACTTGTTCTCCCCGCCGTTCAGGCAGTAGAGGATATCAAAAAGAGTGTTTTGTGCAGCCATCCTGCCCGGCACCAGCGCCAGTGCAAGCAGGAATGTGAAAATCCATAACCTTAACATGGTCTGAGTTTTTTCGGGTACTTTACAAAAATCAAAGTTAGGGGTTAAATTGCAACACTGTGCATTCCCATAAAAAAAGAAAAGGCTGCCTGTTGTTACCGGGCAGCCTTTTCAAAGTTGTAATTGTCGGTTACTTTAAAGGGATATTCTTCAGGGTTTCCACCAGGAAGTCCCAGAATTTCTGAACGGTGGCGATGTTCACCTTTTCATCGGGGGAGTGGGGGAAACGAATCGTCGGGCCGAAGGAGATCATATCCCAGTTTGGATAGGCACCGCCCAGGATCCCGCATTCGAGACCTGCATGGATAGCCTTTATCTCGGGGATATTGCCGAATTTCTTATTGTAGATATCCTGCATGGTTTTGAGGATCGGTGAGCCGGGATTCGGTTTCCAGCCGGGATAACTTCCGTCGAATACTGAATCGGCACCGGCCAGGTCGAAGATGCTTTTGATCATCACTTCGAGGTCATCCTTTGCAGAATCCACCGAACTTCTCAGCAGGTTTTTAATGCTGATAGTGCCGTTTTCCGATTTTACAATGGCCAGGTTGTTGGATGTTTCAACAAGTCCTGTCATCTCGTTGCTCATGCGCATCACCCCGTTCGGGCATGCATAGATGGCGTTCATGAATTTCACGAAGGTGGTTTCATCAATAACGGTTGCCGGTACGTCCGCCGAAACTGCTTCAATTTTCAGGGTTGGTTCAACGGCCGAGAGTTCGTTCTTGATTTTGACCGTGGTACGGCCAAGACAGTCCAGGAATTTCTGAACGTTGGCAGCAGGAACGGCTACCAGGGCAAACGATTCACGCGGGATGGCATTGCGCAGGCTGCCGCCGTCGACGGAGGCAAGCAGTAAACCGTGTTTCACGTGACCGTGATACAGGATGCGGTTCATGATCTTGTTGGCATTGCCACGGCCCAGGTGGATATCCACGCCGCTATGGCCGCCTTTCAGACCGGTCACATTGATTTTTAAACCTTTATAATCGCCATTTAAGGGTTGTTCTGTATAGCTGAAGGTCATGTTCCCGTTGGTGCCGCCGGCACAACCGATGTAAAGTTCGCCTTCATCTTCCGAGTCCATGTTCACCAGGATGTCGCCCTTGAGAACGCCTGGTTTCAGTCCGGTTGCACCGGTCATGCCGGTCTCTTCATCGCTGGTAAAAAGGGCCTCGATGGGACCATGCTGCATATCTTTCGATTCCAGTACGGCCATGGCTGCGGCAACGCCCATGCCATTGTCGGCACCGAGGGTGGTGCCGTTGGCACGGACCCATTCGCCATCAACGATGGTCTCGATGGGATCGGTTTCGAAATCGTGCACTTTGTCACTGTTCTTTTGTGGCACCATATCAAGATGGCCTTGCAGGATGACGCCTTTGCGATTCTCCATCCCGGGGGTGGCGGGCTTGCGGATGATCACGTTCCCAACTTCGTCAACAATGGTATCGAGTCCGAGGTTCTTGCCGAAATTGTAAATGAATTCCCTGATTCTGTCTTCTTTTTTGGAGGGGCGGGGAATCTGGGTCAGGCTGTGGAAATTTTTCCAGAGTGCCTGGGGGTTGAGTTTTAAGATGTCGTTACTCATGATCAATGGTCTTTAGAGGAAGAGTTATTTAAATAAAATGATTTCTTTAGAAGTTTCAAAGTTAATGAAATTTTACTTGTTATTCTTTTTTCCCCGCCGGGCTGGGCTGAAAAATTTTCAGGATTAACCCTGCCGGGGATAATCAGCCTGATATTTCCACAAACGAAATATAGCGTTGCTGGTAGAGCAGGGACAGAAACTGGGTCACGCGGTGTTCGGTCTCCTCGACAGGCTTAAGTTCCTCGGGGAACTGTTCCTTGAGTTTGTCGCAGATTTGCGCCACTGTTGAGGTTCCGTCGATCAGCAGCCAGGTATGGCCACCAAATCGGTCGAGTTTGATGAAGATCGTTTTTCCCTTTGAAGGTGGCTGGAAGAGAGCGGAGTTGATCCTGTTTTTGAATCGTGGCATCAGCAGGTTGATCCCGCCATCGTCGCGGAACTCATGCCCGAGTACCCGGATGGGCCTGAGGTCAAGGAAATTGGCTTGTTTGAATATTTTACGGCGCTTGAAAAAGTTCATGGTTGATAATTGGTTTTCTTAACCACAATGACACAAAGAAGGCACAAAAGAGGCAATGGGAAATTAGTTCGGGTCGATTTCTTTGAATGATAGGGTGAGAAAAAGATTATTAATTTGATCATAAAATCCGGCAGGAATATATGCCGGTTAAAAAGAAAGCTGTCTCAACCAGGTTGAAACAGCTTTCCAAAAAGGTTATGAAATGCACTACATCCCTGATGCGGGGGGAGCGGGATCATCAGGTTTTCCGGCATTCTTCAGCGGGATCTGGATCAGTACGTAGGCGATGATCGCCAGTACGACGAAACTGATATAGAAGGTCGGCGTTTTGAAGAAACTGAAATAGTTATACAGGAAGATGTTGAATACCGCGAAGATGGCAATGAGGAGCCCCATGAGTGCCTCCCCTGCGATCATCCCGGATGCCAGCAGAACGCCGGTGTTTTCAACCCGCACCTTCTGCGCTTCGTTGTGTTTGCGTTTTTCAGAATACATTTCCACGGCGCCTTTGATCAAACCGCCGACAAAAATGGCGAAGGTGGTTTCGATGGGAAGGTACATGCCGACGCTGACAAGCATCGGGCTTTTTACCTGCATCAGGATGAAGGCAACGCCCATGAGCATACCCGCGATGATCAGCGGCCATGCCATCTGGCCCTGCACGATTCCGCGCGACAGGATCGCCATGAGGCTGGCCTGGGGAGCTGAGAGGTTCTTGCTGCCGAAGCCGCCCTGGTAACCCAGGTTTTTCCCGCTGGCGATGTCGCCGTCGTTAAGGAAAGCCAGTACGACAAACATAACGGCGCCTGCGAGGATCACTCCCAGGATGTCGCCGATCTGCATCCGCCACGGCGTACCACCAAGAATATGACCTGCCTTGAGGTCCTGGAGCATCTCACCTGCAACAGCTGCCGAAACGCATACGATGGCAGCTACTCCAAGAACGGTGGCAACACCGGCATCACCCTGCACTCCGAGCGCAACGAGGATCAGTGCAGTTACGACCAGCGCCGTGAGGGTAAGTCCGCTGATAGGATTATTCGACGATCCCATGATCCCGACGAGGTAGCCGGAAACGGAGGCAAAGAAGAAAGCCAGGATGATCATCACGGTGGAGGCAACCACGGCAATGAGGATGTTCGTTTCAAAAATGAAGTAGGTGATACAGAAGGTGAGAACGGCTACTGCGCCGATGCCGACCATGATCCAGCTGAAGCTGATGTCTTTTTCATTCCTGGGTACGTTGGTTTCGACGCCGGAGGCTGCTTTTTTCACATCCCTTACCGAACGGGCGATCCCTGTCGAGAGGCTCTTGCGCATCTTGAAGAGGGTGAAAGCCGCGCTGACAAGCATGCCGCCGATGGCGATCGGACGGATGATATATTTCCAGATCTGGTTGATCTGGTACATCGGGTTGGTCACCTTGGCCATCGCCGTATCAAGGGTGAGGGTGGCATCCTTGTGCATCAGGAATGCGGCCCAATCCTGGAAATTGATGCTCGGCATCAAAAAATACATGATCATCGGCGCCATCAATCCCCATGCGAGGATCCCGCCGCTGAAGTTGAGCGCACCCAGGCGGGGGCCGATGATATAGCCAACACCCATGTAGGCGGGGCTTACACCCGGGGAACTGAGCAGCATGCCGCCCTGCCCGGTGAATACCGTGCCTGAAATGGTCTGTTTGCCAAAGAATACGAATTTTTCCCAGAGATACTGGAATAACTGGAGTTCGCCCAGAATCTTGATCAGACCGCCGAGGCCCATCGACCAGAATAGGAATTTCGAACCACCTGAACCACCCTGGCCGGCTTTGTGAATTTCAGCAGCGGCAACGGATTCAGGAAAAGGAAGCTCGGCATCTTCAACCATGACGCGGCGAAGCAGTGCAACAAACATGATCCCGAGCACACCACCTGCCATCAGGATGAGCGAAGAGGTGATGTAATGGCCTACCGTGAAAAATTCGGACCAGATGCCGGAGACAAAAAATGCAGGGAGAGTGAAAATTGCGCCTGCAGCAACGGATTCACCGATGGAACCAACGGTACGGGTAAAGTTTTCTTCCAGGATTGACCCTTTCATGATCCGCAGGATTGCCATCCCAAGCACGGCGGCGGGATAGGTTGCGGCGATGGTCATACCGGCTTTTAGTCCGAGATAAGCATTGGCTGCGCCTAAAATAACGGCAAAAAACAGACCAATGATCAACGCCCGGAGAGTAAATTCTTTCATATTGGTCTCCGCGGAGACGAAAGGAATGAATTTTTTCTGTTCGGCCATAAATACTTAATTTAATTGGTTAGATGTTTCAGTGAATAAGTCAGCTAAATAAAGAAAATCCGGCGATATGTCCAAGGACTATTTATCATGTCAGGGTGACGATAAGGCTAATTAATTGATCAATAGGGGGAATACTTCTTAAAAGTTATAAAGATGGACAAGCTTTTTTGTCGCAAAGTAATCTTCCGCGAAATAATCATGTAAGTTTACAGAGGTAAGCACCGATCTGAACTTTTGCAGGTCGGAGTCGATTTCACCACCCGTGAGGTAAAGTACCCCGTTTGGCAAAGCGTTGAATCCCTGTTTTTTAATGCAGGGACGGACCATGGCAAGAAACAACGGGAGGTTGGATACGGCCCTGCCGGTGACAAAGTCGAATTTTTGGTTTACCGATTCAAACCGTGCATTCAACGTGACGACATTTTTCAGTCCGAGTCCTTCGGCAACGGCTTCAACCACTTTAATCTTCTTCCCGATGGAGTCAACCAGGGTAAACTGTACTTCGGGGAACATAACGGCCAGCGGTATCCCTGGAAATCCTCCTCCTGTGCCGGCATCCATGACGGAGGTTCCCGGTTTGAAGTGGGCAAATTTTGCAATGGCAAGCGAATGGAGGATGTGGTGAATGCCGATATGATCGATATCCTTCCGGGATATTACATTGATCCGGGCATTCCATTCCTGGTAAAGTTCCGCCATTTTTGCAAAGCATTCAACCTGTCCGGGATCTAAGCCGGGAAAATAAGATAAAAGGATATTCATTCTGAAATAAAATCGTCCGGACCAGCTGGCGCTGATCCGGACGGGTTTGAAACAATCATTTGATGAACGTTGTTATTCCTGTTTTGGCTCTTCCTGGGCAGTTTCAACTTCTGCTTCAGTATCGGCAGTCTTTTTCTTTGCCTTGGCAGCTTTGTGCTTTTCATCGGTGCCTTCGGCATTTTCCTCTGCTTTCCGGGCCGCTTTTTTGACAGCTTTGGCTTCCTGGGCTAACATTGCTTCACTTTCACCTGCAGAGGTGGATTCCGATTTTGGTTTCGCAGCTGCCGGATTTTTCTGTTTGCGAGTCCGCTTCACACCTGCCGAACCAATGATGATTTTACCACGCTTCGTTTTTTTATCTCCTTTTCCCATAATATAATGTGTTAAAAATGTCTGATAACCGGCAAAATTACATAAAACGAACGATTCCACCAAATTGAAGATTCATTCAGCCGTAACAAAATGAGAATCCTGTTAATTTTCATTTAACCTATTTATTTGTAACCACCATACCACAAAGAAGGCACAATGTTCACAAAGAATTTCATTGTGAACATTGTGTAAATCATTGTGATCTTTGTGGTTAAATACAATATATTGGTTTTGGGACTGGGATTCTTATGGAACATGGCAAAATGCTGGATGCATCTGTATCCTGCCGGCCATGGGAAATACAAAAATACCGGAAAGCCGGGTTGTTTCCAGTTAAGGATGGAGGGGCGGCTATACGGCCCGGAGACCTTGTACGGCATCATTTTCCAGGAAATTGCGTACCATGATGTCGGAACGTTTTATCGAATTCCGAAGCCAGGTGAGCATGATTTCCGATTGTTCAGCACTTGTCAACTGCCACGGGATGGTTGAATTTCTAAGCCTGCCGGTCAGGGATTGAATGAAAATGGCAGCCGATACGCTGATGTTCAGACTTTCGGTAAATCCAACCATGGGGATCTTGATAAAATCATCGGCCATCTCCAGCGCTACCGGTGTGAGGCCTGCCAGTTCGGTACCGAAAATAAGGGCTGTTTTCTGATCCAGGGGAAGCGTTTCCGGTGTGAAATCATTCTTGTGAGGTGTGGTCGCTACCAGCCGGTAGCCCTGTTCCCTGAGGTTTTGAAGGCAGCTCCTGGTATTATTTTCGCTGCCATTGTAGGTAATCATGTTGAGCCATTTGGAGGAGCCCAGCGCCACATCGGGGTTTACCTCGTATTTATTCCTGTTTTCAATGATATGAACATCCTGGATCCCGAAACATTCACAACTGCGCAGAACTGCGCTGGCATTGTGAGGCTGGAAGATGTCCTCAAGGGCGAGCGTGATGTGCCGGGTGCGTAAACCAATGGTTTGCTGAAATTTCCGGAACCGCTCTTCTGTGATGCAGCCCTTCATATAATCGATTAACCGATTGGTGACTTCAGCCGTCAGATTATTGACAGTGTTCATGTTCCGGTATTTCAGGATTTGTGCAAAAGTAAAAAAAATGGGCAACTATGCCGTTAATTCGGGAAAAAATGTAATTTTGCACCTCCAAAATTCAGATATCATGGCAAATAAGCAGGATAAAAAGATTGACAAAACCGAAGAACGTATCGTTGCAGTTGAAGAGGCCTTCAGCAAAACCGAACAATTTATTGAGAAATACCAGCAGATCATCCTGATTGTTGTCGGCGTGATAATCGTAGTCGTACTTGGATTCTTCGGATTCAAGCGATTCTACCTGGCTCCCAAGGAAAAGGATGCACAGAGCCAGATGTTCATGGCAGAAAAATATTTTGAGCAGGATTCACTGAAGAAGGCGTTGAACGGCGACGGACAATACCTGGGATTCCTTGCTGTCATTGATGAATTCGGGATGACCAAATCGGCAAACCTTGCCCATTATTATGCGGGCATCTGTTATCTGAAAATGGGACAGTATGAAACAGCACTGGATCAGCTTAAGAAATTCAGCAGCAGCGACCAGTTTGTAGGCCCGATGGCAAAAGGCGCCATGGGCGATTGCAATATGGAATTAAAGCAGGTTCAGAAAGCTGCCGATCTTTATATGGATGCTGCGGAGATGAAAAAGAACGAATTTACATCGCCGCTGTTCCTGATGAAAGCCGGAATGGCCTATGAAGAGCTTGGCAATTATGAAAAGGCTGTCAGCATCTATAAAAAACTTAAAGAAAATTACGCCCGTTCCAACGAAGGCAGGGAAATTGACAAGTATATCTCCTTTGCCGAAGGACAGATAAAAAAATAATTCAGGATAGCGGCAGCAATTTTTTCTGCTGGTTGTCATTCCTTAATCTTAATTTTAAAGCCTGATTTATCAGGCTTTTTTTATGAAAACATACCCACGTATTATTTTTTTCGGTACTCCCGGCTTTGCAGTTGCATCCTTGGAAAGGCTTGTTGACGAAGGTTTTCCTGTCGTCGCCGTGGTGACGGCCCCCGACAAGCCGGCGGGAAGAGGGCTGAAGGAAAGTAAATCGCCTGTTAAAACATTTGCCGAATTATACGGCATCCCGGTTTTACAACCCGTCAACATGAAGGATCCGCAATTTGCCTTACAGCTTGCCTCCTTCAAACCCGATCTCCAGATCGTGATCGCCTTTAGGATGATGCCGCGACAGGTGTGGTCAATTCCTGCCCTGGGCACCTTTAACCTTCATGCTTCGCTGTTGCCCCAATATCGCGGTGCTGCTCCCATAAACCGCGCCATCATGAACGGAGAGGAGGAAACAGGCATTACCACCTTCCTGCTGAATGAACAGATTGATGCCGGGAAAATCCTGTTTGCTGAAAAAACAGCCATTGGTCCCGATGAAACGGCCGGTAAACTGCATGACAGGTTAATGGAACAGGGGGCTGCTCTTGTCGTAAAAACGGTTGAACAACTGGCCCTGGGGAAAATCAGTGAGATACACCAGGATTCGCTGATCGTTGATCAGGGGAGCTTAAAGGCTGCACCGAAGATATTCAGGGACGACTGCAGGATCAACTGGGAACAGGATGTGATTTCCATCCACAACTTGGTTCGCGGACTAAGCCCCTACCCGGGTGCTTTTACCGTTTTCAGGATGGCGGATGGCTCGGTCCAGGTTCTGAAAATTTTCAAAGTGATCCCCGTACAAACGGAACCCGTGGGTTCGTCGGGAGATTTCTTTACCGATGGAAAATCTTTCCTGAGAATAGGGGCGAAAAACGGCTTTGTTGAAATTCTCGAACTCCAATTGTCAGGCCGGAAAGTCATGAATAGCGGGGATTTCCTGAGGGGCTTCGGGAAAATAATTCCTGAAACCCATGGTATTTAACCGTTTCGGGCATCAAGATATTAACAAAAATTCCATTTTATCAACATTTTCAACTGTTTTAGAGTTAAAGCTCTTGACTTTTTTTACAGATACCTTATCTTTGCAAGGATTATTAATCAACTATTAATTAAAACCTCAGAAAAATGAACAAGGCTCAATTAATCGAAGCAGTTGCCAATGACGCAAAAATGACGAAAGCCGAAGCCAAAAGGGCTCTGGAAGCTGTTATTTCAGCTACATCAAAGGCACTGGGCAAAGGCGAAAGAGTTGCTTTGGTAGGTTTTGGTTCTTTCTCAGTTTCCAAGAGAGCTGCCCGCAAGGGACGCAATCCTCAGAACGGAAAAGAGATCAAGATTGCTGCAAAGAAAGTTGTGAAATTCAAAGCCGGCGCAGAACTTGGTAAAAAAGTAAAGTAATACTTTGCTTTTGCTTCATCGTAAACCCGGCCATGGCCGGGTTTTTTTTTGCCCTGCCGCGACCATGAAAAATGGCCGGCCGGGAATATCCAGAGAATTATTTTGTGGTAAATTAATTATGACCTAACTATTCCCTGAAAACAGGGATAGGATAAAATGTCTACATGATATGAATTTCCACAGGAAGTGTAAGCCCGGCCTGGTAAATTGAAGCCCCCGGCTGATTAGCTCCAATGGTTTATAAATAATTATTACGTTTATAAATTAACTGCCTTTCTGATTTTCAAATTCAAAATTGATTGATCACAATTGTGCCAGGAGGAATCCTTTATCCTGTTTTGCATTAAAAGGACCCCACCTATGAACCTCCCCTTTGATGGTCATAGGTGGGGGCATTGGACCTGTAAATTCCATCAAACAGGATCTCTGGTATTACAACGATCAATCAAATAACGAAATCATAAGGTACACCATGATTTCCATTGTAACATTGTGTAAGTCATTGTGAACTTTGTGGTTATAAATCGTCTTGATACTGGGGATCAGATTCTGATGACCCGGGTAATTACCTAGCTGACCCTGATCACTGAAGGATAAACCTGTAGGGCAGCAAAGCATCCGCGCCTGCATAGTCGACCCCGACACGAGGGCATGCCTTCATGCTGCCCTGGTCTGTTCCTGTATCTTCAATATTGATAGCGTGATTCCCGGGAGGATAGGTTTGATTCAGCTTGAGTCCCGAATGCGAATAATGGATCCCGAGTAATTTTGAGACCTTCCCCGGGCCGATGCCCGGATTGCGGGTGAACTTTGTTTTTCCCGTCCTTTGCAGCATGATCTCTGTTCCATCCGAAGGAATGATCCCGCGGATCAGCACCGCATGCGGGATTTCCGCATCACTGGTGACAATGTTGAACAGCGAGTGTATCCCATAACACAGATATACATAGGCCGTTCCTCCCACAGCATACATTACTTCGGTCCTGGCTGTGCGGCGGCCGCCGTAGGCATGCGAAGCCCTGTCGGTTACACCCGCATACGCCTCTGTTTCACAGATGATCCCGGAGGTGGTCACTCCTTCAAAACGGGTAACGATTTTTTTACCCAGCAGTTCACGCGCAATCTGAACCACATCGTTGCGGAGGAAAAAGGAGAGGGGGAGGAGGGGCATAAGAAATTTATAATTTGTTCAAAAGGTGAAATTATGAATTTGTTTGGTTACTTTTTTGTACTGTAGCGGAAGAATCTGGTTGAATCTTTTAGCTCCTCTGGCGTTACTCCAGAATCAGTTGTTTTGTAACAAGTTGCTTTCCGCCTGAGGAGGTGATCCTGAGCAGGTAGATTCCCGGAGCCAGGGATCCCCGGATCCACTGGTACGCTGAACCTGAAAACCGGGCTGAAAATACCTGCTTGCCTGTAAAATCGAAGAGGACCAGCCGCTTCGACGACTGATCCCGCCAGCCTTCGAGCGATACAACAGCTGCGTTCCCCATTGGACAGACCCTTTTTTGAAATAGACCAGCTTTTCCCATTGATAATCATAAAAACTGCCGGCCGGGATAGAAACCAGGAACGAAGAAAAAACCCGTCCAAGGCCTGCCGTATATTCTTCATCCGAATTATTAATATTGAAGTCCGGGTTGAGGGTCCAGCAGCAGTTATAGTTGTCCCATGCATGGCCCACGGCCGGCAAGCCGGGAACGATGTGCTGAAGTGCAATATAAGATCGGCTGAAAGAGCGTGTAAATTGCTCCGGAACCAGGTTGAACGGAAAGCCTGTCATGGAGGTGCCATATGGGTAAGATATGCTCTCCGTGCCATTGCCATAGGTGTCTCCATATAAAATATCATGCCCTTCAGTGCAATAAGCGAATGTGTATTTGACCGAGTCCAGGGTGGGTGACACCAGTTTGTCAAGGACCTTTTTCATGGTTTTGTAAGAATGTTCAATGTGTCATTCAGTACCGCGCCGCAGTTGAGGCTGATCGTGTCGCCCGTGGCACTGAAGAACCGGAACCAGCCGTCGTGCATCTTCAGTATCCTGCGACCCAGGATACCCCCCGTGGTGTCGAGGGGTCCGGGCGTATAGGTGACCGGCCTGATGGTGTTTGCTGCCAGGAATACCGTATCGCCGTTACCGGCAGAAAAAGCGGTATCAAGGTGCACCCCCGAAAGGAACGAGGGAAAAGCCGTTGTGCTGATGCCCCCCCGAATAGAAAGCAGTGCCCGGCGTGATGATGTTGTGGTAACCCTGGCCCCGAAGGACCATGCTGAAGGAAAGGATCACGAGGAACATCATTGGTAGCTTTTTCATGGCTTACTGATTTATAAAAAAAACCGGTTGAAATTCGCAGGTTAAAGATAGGGATAATTTTTATTATCATAGTTCCGGAGAGAGAGGAAAATTGTTTCCGTGCCATGAAGGATGGTCCGAAAGTATGGTTATTAATTTTGTCAAACAGGGGCAGGGACATGCATCCGTAAATGAAAAATCAGAGGTTGCTGTTGCAACAAAAAAGATTTTGATTAATCATAATTGTACCAGTAATGAACCTTCAACTATTTTACCTTGAGTATGAAAATTCACTAAACAATTTCTCAGGTATAATAACGATTAATCAATAAATAGGTATCATCGCATCCCCAATGTATCGTAATGCAAAATCACCCTCAGGGTTTTGAACAGTCAATACAGACAAAAGGAACGGAGATGGCGAGTTCGCCTTTTGCAGCGGCGAGGAGATTCAGTTTTCGTTCGATGCACAGGAAGGCGGTATCCGCCTGGTTTTCCGGCAGGAACTCCCTCCAGGATCCCATAAAGGCAGCCCGGATAAGGAAGTGGTTTAAGAAGGCCGTTCCATCACTGTATCTCATTTTAAATCCGTCAACATTGATCGTATTAATTATAAATCCCGTTTCGAGGATCAGCTCCTTCAGGTATTCGACCGTTTTGCGTTTGGCGGTTATATGTTTTTGCATCTTCCTGATTTCATCCGGAAGTTCCAGTTCCATCAGGGTTTCTTCAAAAACATCGTAAAATTCGGCCATCGTGTGAGGCAGGTTCATGGTGATCACCATCTGTGCTCCGGGCGCTGCAACCCGGAAGCATTCTGCAAAGGCTGTGACCTGGTCCGAAACATTGTTCAGCCCGTTGTTGGAGACGATAAGCCCGAAAAATTCATCCGGGAAGGGGATTGCCTCTGCAACACCTTCAACGATTGTTGCATTCCTGATCTCTTTCAGCGCCTGTTTTTCATTGATCATGGCAATTGATTCCGGAGAAGGATCCAGCCCGTAAACCATACAGTGCCTTCCCATCCTCTCAGCCAGTTCGAGCATCGGGAACCCGCTGCCACTGCCGATATCGAGCACGCTTATAGGAGATTTCATGCGGACTGTGTCGAGCAGGGTGAGCCCAAAAGGAGCCGACCAGAGCGGCAAGTCGTCGTAAGAATGGAGGGACATAATAAAGAATGATGACTAATGAATAATGACTGACCAATGCTACCTACTGCCTACTGCCTGCTGCCTGCTGCCTACTACCTACTGCCTGCTGCCTACTGCCTACTTCCTGCTGCCTATTCCCTGTTGCCTGATAATCTTTGATCAAATTCTTCCAGTCTGTAAAACAAAAAAACGGTCATACCTCATTTGTTATCGGGAGTGAGATGCGCGCTACGGTTGTCCCGGGAAGTTCTCGACAAACTTTATCTTCAGATCGGGGAAGTCGGTCACAAATTTAATTTTGATATCGGGGAAGTCGCTGACAAATTTCCATTTTCCGCACTGGTCGGGAAAATTCTCAACCACCTGGACTTTTAGATCGGGGAAGTTCTCAACGATCTTCACCTTCAGGTCTGGAAAGTCATTGACAATCTTCACATTGCCATAAAGTTTCAACCCTTTGCACGCACACTGTTTATTGACAGGGTTGTCGTGGACCGGCGAAACCAGCAGGATAAAGGAGAGCAGGAATGGAGAAAACATAGGGTAAATTTACGAATAATGAATATCGAATAATGAATTATGCCTTGTTTTTGTCCCGGTCGCCCCATCTGAATTTCCTTCCCGGTTCAGCCACTATTTTTCCATTGTCGACCAGCCATTGTACGGTCCTGATTAACTTGTCCTCGCTGACCGGGTCGGCTGCCCGGACCAGTTCCTCCATGGAGCATGGAGCGGTTTTCAGTGCCGGCTTGATCCTCGACACAATATCGTCAAACTGCATTTCATTAAGGCCTATTTTATTGCGTTCGATGCAGGTGTCGCAGGTTCCGCACCGTTTCGACTGGTGTTCTCCGAAATAGGCAAGCAGTTGCTGGCTGCGGCATTTATTGGTGCTTTCGGCATACCGTATCATATTTTCAAGCCGTTTTTCAGCATCAGCCAGCCGGTCGTTGTACACCTCGCCGGAGATGGACAGGTCGCCAGAATTCACCCTTTCCTGGATAAAGATGATCTGGGGCTTATCGGTCTGGGGCAGGTAGTCGAGGATCTTCAGTTTGGCCAGGTATTTCAGGTTACCGGCAACTTTTTCGGTCGTCAGGCTGCTCCGCCGGGCGAGTTCTGACTCACGGACGATGACAAAGCCGGAGAAGATGCCGCCATAGGAGCGCAGCATGGTTTTAATGAAATGATCAAAGGGCTCATGTTCAACCTGGAAACGGTAAAGTTCCTCTTTCCCTGCTTTTATATGGATCTTTGAAGGGTGATGGAATGCCTCGGTCAGCATGACAAATCCCTCCTTTTCCAGGAATTTGAGGCAGTTGAATACAATCACCGGTTGAAAATTATATTGTGCGGCAAAATCACTGATGTCAAAATCGAGTTGCAGATCTTTACCCATCCCCACCGGCAGCTGTAAATAGTTGCCCAGCGCCTGGTAGATATCGCGGATCGTCTGCAGGCCGGGAAACGACAGCTTTATATTGCTGCGGGAATCGAGGATGTCGGCGGTTTCGAACAGCAAAACGGCATAGGCCCGTTTTTCATCTCTCCCGGCACGGCCAGCCTCCTGGAAATAGGCTTCAATACTGTCGGGCAGATCGAGATGAACCACCAGCCTGACATTGGCTTTGTCGATGCCCATGCCAAAGGCATTGGTTGATACGATGATGCGGTGCTCCTCATTCATCCAGGCCGATTGCCGTTGTTCGCGCACCTTTGGTTCCAGGCCGGCATGGTAGAAATCAGTGCTGATGCCGTTTTTCTGCAGGAACTCTGCAATCTCCTTGGTTTGCCTGCGATTACGGACATAAATAATCCCGGGGCCCTTGACCTTGCTGACGATCTTCAGAAGCCGTTTTAATTTATCCTCCTCCCTGAAAACCAGATAGGAGAGGTTTTTTCGCTCATAGCTTTTCTGGAAAACGTTTTCGGCCCTGAATTCAAGTTTCTGCTGGATTTCCTTCGTCACCTTCAGGGTTGCCGTGGCGGTAAGGGCCAGTACCGGTAACCCGGGGATGATGGCCCGGATGTCGGCGATGCGGAGATAGGGGGGCCTGAAATCATGGCCCCATTGTGAAATACAATGAGCTTCGTCAACGGCAAAAAGATTCACCTTCATGCGTTTGAGCGCATCGCGCATCTTGTCGGTCGCCAGTCTTTCCGGTGAGATATAGAGCAGGCGGATATCTCCGAAAAGGCAGTTCCCCAAGATGATATCCATTTCATCGGGATGCATCCCCGAATGCAGGGCCGCCGCATTGATGCCGCGCCTTTTGAGGTTGTCGACCTGGTCCTTCATCAGGGCAATCAGGGGGGAGATGACAATACAAATCCCGTCGCGGGCCAGGGCCGGAACCTGGTAACAAAGTGACTTTCCTCCCCCTGTCGGTAAAAGCGCAAGGGTATCCCTTCCGTCGAGCACCGACCGGATAATCTCCTCCTGCAGGGGGCGGAATGAGGAATATCCCCAGTATTTAAGGAGTATCTGCTGGAGTGTCAAGAGGATAAGTATTTGCTGGCAAACATATTGCTTTTTACCGGAACCTTGAGCCGGTCCGGGGAACAGGGAAACCGGGTCGTCCTCATGGCTGACGGATCAAACTTTATGATGGCTAAAATAATGAAAAACTGGCTGACTGTCAAATCCGGGGATTGACAACCAGCCGTTTTCTGGCCGTTTCTCACATTCCGTGCGGTTTTCCGGCCAGGTTGCCGCAGAGAGGAAAAGGAAAAAGATGGGATCAGGAGGATTTTCCTGGATGAAAGTAGCAATTCACATATCACATACCAAATTTGATTAGTTATTTGATTGTGAGATGGAAGTTACTCACGATTTAACCCGCCAGATTGAATCGAGGATCGTACCGTCGACCCATTTTACCACGGCCACCACCTCATCGGTGAATTGTGGTTTTGCCGGAACACCGCAGATTTTTTCGGCTTCAGCCTTCAGTTCGCCGATGGTTTTAATGGGCAGCGACGAATTTTTCATCTTTTCGATCAGGTCGGTACGCAGGGGGTTGATGGCAATGCCGCGTTCGGTGACGATTACATCGATCAGCTCGCCAGGGCCGCATATGGTGGTGACCTCGTCGCGTATCACCGGCATCCTGTCTCGGAAGAGGGGGATGGGCAGGATGACGCATTTTCCGAAGAGGGTGTTTTGCCAGCCGCCGATACCATGGAGCAGGTAGCCGTCGGAATGGGTAACCACGTTGGCGTTGAAGTTTACATCAACCTCCGTCGCGCCCAGGATCACGATATCGACCATGGAGGAGAAATTCCCTTTACCGTGATAGTTGTAGCTCGTAAACGGGCTGGTCCATGTATGATGCGGGTTGTCGCGCATGGAGCGCACCCCGTCAAGGTCGAAGGTCTGGCCGTCGAGGATATACTCAACGAGTCCCTCCTCAAGCATCTTCACCAGGTATTTGTTGCTGCCTCCCCTTGCAAACCGCGCTTTCCAGCCACGTTCGCGGAGGATTTCCGAAAAATAGATCCCGATAGAGAGGGCAGTGCCCCCGGCGCCTGCCTGGAAGGAGAAACCGTCGTAGATCAGTCCCGCTTCGTCGCAGAATTTTGCCGACCATTCGGCCAGCAGCAGGCGGTCGGGACTTTTGGTGATCTCGGTCGTGCCGCTGATGATCTTTTCGGGGATCCCGATTTTGTCCATCACCACCACATAATCAACATAGTTCCCGTTGATCTGCCAGGGGAGGCAGGGGAATGGGACGAGGTTGTCGGTAACGATGATCACCTTGTCGGCATATTGTGAATCGGCAAGGGCAAAGCCCAGTGGGCCGCAGGCTGCCGTGCCGTTCACCCCGTTTGCATCGCCGAACTGGTCGGCCGTCGGGGCGGCAATGACGGCAATATCGATATGTACTTCGCCATCCTGGACAGCCTGGTAGCGGCCTCCGTGCGAGCGAAGCACTCCCAGCCCCTTCATCTTCCCGTCGGAGGTAAACCGGCCAAGGGCGCCGTTCATGCTGCCCTCAATGCGGTTGATGGTTCCGTCTTCAAGATATTTTGTCATGGGTTCATGGCAGGGAAAGGATGCCGAGGGATACCACATCAGGTCTCTGACACCCAGCTCGTGGGCAATATCGAAAATCCGGGTGGCCACCAGGTCGCCGTTGCGGAAGTGGTGATGGGTCGAGATGGTCATGCCATCTTTCAGACCTGATTTGATCAGGGCTTCCCTGAGGGATGCAATGACCTTGTTGCCGTCTTCGGGGTAATCGGCGCAGGAGGCAATCCTCGGGGCTGCCCTGAAACCTTCGGGTTTGAATTTTCCAACCCCCTGGTAGGGGATGGCAGCTTTTCCGTTGATCTCGGTGGGCACCACACGGCCCGCGGCGTTGGTTACCAGTTTGTCAGATTTGTTCATATGCTTCCCTCCAGTTTTCAGCGAGTTTATTCATTTTCAGTGCGAGATTGATGGTGTTGAGCGCCCGTTTTACAACCGGCGGATCGATCATTTTGGTGCCCAGGGCAACCACGCCGAGACCCTGCTCCTGTGCCTTGTGAAAGGCAAATACGATCTTCTTCGCCTTTTCGATTTCATCGGCCGAGGGGGCAAAGTTTTCATGGAGCACTTCGATTTGCCGAGGATGTATGCAACCCATGCCGTCGAAGCCAAGGGCTTTGGAGCGGAGCACATTCTGGCGGAGCCCCTCCATGTCGCCGACATCGGAAAATACCGAGTCGATCGGCTGGATACCGGCGGCACGTGCGGCATTGACCACCATGCTGCGGGCAAAGAACGACTCCGTCCCTTCGGCCGTGCGCCTGGTCCCCAGGTCGGCGGTATAATCTTCGAGGCCGATGGCCAGGGCAACAATATTGGATGAGAAGGAGGCGATCGGGTAGGCATTTATCACCCCCAGCGCGCTTTCAATAATGGGCATGATCCACACAGGGTTTGTGAGGTTGTGCTGTTGCTGGATTTTCTGAATCCGTTCGTTCATGGCGGCCAGTTGTTCAGGCTTTTCGCATTTGGGCAGCAGGATAAGGTTGACGTTGTACGGAATGATGTATTCCAGGTCTTCGAGACCGCGTTCGCCCTGGTTGATACGTACCATTCGCTCGGCGCCATAGAAATCGATTCCGCACAGGGCATTCCTGACAAGGAACCGCGCTTCGTCCTTTTTGTCGGGAGCAACGGCATCTTCAAGGTCAAGGATGATGCCGTCGGGGGTGTGAATCCCCGCGTTGATCATCAGGCTAGGGGAGTTCCCGGGAAGATACAGCCTTGAAAAGCGGTTGCGCTCCCGGGCCGTGGTATATTGGTTGGAGGACAGCATGGCAGGCAGCCATACCTTTTCGGTGGGGACCAGTTTTTTAATGGCAGCCTCCAGGCGGGCAGCAAGTACCAGCGACAGGGCACCTGAATCTTCGATCGAAACGATTGCATTCCTGATCCCGAAGTAATCGAGGATCTCACGAGTTTCTCTGCGGATCGTGTCGCCATACATTACGGCTACTTTTGACACAAGATGAAGCTGAAACCCTCCCTCGCCGGTAATTTCGAGGGTAACGTGACAGTCGGAGCGAACCCCTTTGCCTTTGTTACCGGTACTGACAATTTCTCCCATTACTCAATTTTGTTAATGTTAATAAATGAACAGCCAAAATTAGAAAAAAATCGGCTATCAAAACCGGAAAAGGGATGCCGGTTGCCTGGTAATTTTATACCTTTAACCGGCAAAAGCTGTAAATTGATTTGCTGATAATATTTTAAACATGAAGTTTTATTCACTGGATGTGGAAACTGCCAACTGGGATTCATCGACAATCTGCCAGGTCGGGATCGGGATGTTTGAAAACGGGGAGGTTGTCGGGAGATGGGAATCTCTTATTGATCCGCAGAGCTCTTTTCACTGGAGCAATATCCGGGTTCACGGCATAACGGCAGAGATGGTGGAAGATGCACCGACCTTTCCCGGCGTATATCCCGTACTGAAGAAACTCTTATCCCGGAATATTGTCGTCCATCACACGGCCTTTGATGTGCAGGCATTTGCAAGAGCCTATGCCAGGTTTAACCTGCACCCGCTCGATATCCGCTGGCTCGATTCGGCAAGGATTGTCAGGAAAACGTGGCCCCAGTTTTCCAGGAGCGGATATAACCTTGCCAATGTCGCCCGTTACCTGGGCATTGAATTCCGCCACCACGATGCGCTCGAGGATTCGATTGCCGCCGGCAGGATCGTAGTCGAAGCATGCCGCCTTACCGACAGAAGGGTGCATGAGTGGATCGAACTGCTCAACCCTGGAAAACAGTAAGATTAACCAGGTGATTAATCGGCCCTTTTCATCGTTTTTATAATGTCGCCAACCACTTCCCATTCCACGACCAGGTCGGAGAAGGCATTATGTATTTTATCAAGATAAACAGCAGCATTCTCTTCAATTTCCCTGATCATCCTCAGCAACTGGTTGGCATATCCTCCCATAGTTGTACTCTCCATTGAAGCGGCGGAGGCCCCCATTTCGGCGACCACGCGGTTCATATCAAGATATTCATGGCCATTTCCCTCGATTTCCTTTGCAAAGCCGGCCAGAAGGTTGAAATTGACATTCAGGGCGGCACCTTTGATGGAATGGGCGGCTTTGATGATTTCTGCAGCATCTTTACCGGTAATGGCTTTCCGGAGCCGTGCGATGTCGGCAATAAACTGGATGGGGATATCTTCCAGCAATTCATTGAGAACCTCCCTGTCCTGTTCAATATTATTCATCAGGGTTTCAACGTCAAAATGAAGGTTGGCAGCCCCGGCTCCTGTCTTTTCTGAACTATTGGTGCTTCGAAGATAAAAGTCGGTGAGATATTTGTCCAGCATCTTCTGCAGGGCGATTTTATCAATGGGTTTCGTCAGGAAATCGTCCATGCCCGCATTCAGACATTTTTCCTTCTCTCCCTTGATAACCCCTGCAGTCAGTGCGATGATCGGGACATGCCCCGTTGTGCCGGTTTCATTGTTGCGGATCAGCATGGTTCCGTCGATACCGCTGACTTCAGGCATCTGCACATCCATCAGGATCAGGTCGGGATTGATGGCGCAGGCCATGTCAAACGCCTCTTTCCCGCTGTTTGCTTCGATGATCGTTACGTTGGGGATCATTTGCCTGATGATGGTGGTAACCAGTAGCATGTTGAGCGGGACATCTTCTGCAATAAGGATTACAGGCGACTTACCTGAAATCCGGGCTGCCGGCAGGGTATAGGAGATGATCTCCGGTTCCCTGGAGTCCGGCGCCGACTGGGCATGTATGTTTTTCAGGTAATGGAACAACTCCTGTGACTTGACGGGCTTGGTCAGGTTAAACCTGACCCCGAGTTTTTTACATTCGTCATAGATCTCAAGATCATCCGAAGAGCTGTGCAGCAGGATAACAGGCTGTTTCTGCGGGGTAAGTTTAAACTGTTCACGGATAAGCCTGATGGTGTCTAGCCCGTTGAGAACCGGCATATGGTAGTCGACAATGATCACATCGAAATCGGATGATTCCTGCAGGAGGGCCAGGGCTGATTCCCCGCTCTCAACGCCAACGAATTCAATTCCCCAATCCCTGAAGGTGTGTTCAAGGATCAGCCGGTTGTTGAAGTTGTCGTCGATAACAAGGACCCTGTTTATTTCGGTGAGGCTTCCTGAATGCAGTTTTTCGCCATTCTCATAGCCGGTTGCAACGGTGAGGGAAAAGGTAGAACCACTGCCCGGCTTGCTGGTGATCCCGATTTTGGTGCCCATCTTCTCGGCCAGCATGTTGGAGATGGTCAACCCAAGCCCGGTACCTCCGAATTTTCGCGTAGTGGAGGAATCGGCCTGTGTAAAGGCTTTGAACAGGGTCTTCTGCTGCAGTTCCGTGATGCCGATGCCCGTGTCCCTAACCGAGAAGGTGAAGTCTCCTGACTTTTCATCAGTTTTGGTGAAGGAAACTTTCAGTTCCACCTCGCCAGATTCGGTAAATTTTACTGCATTTCCAAGCAGGTTGATAAGGATCTGTTTCAATCGTATCGGGTCAACCACGGCAAACCGGGGGATCCCGGGCTGTAGGTTCAGCAACAGTTCAATCCCTTTCTGCGATGCATGGTATTTAATGATATCGGAGGTTTGTTCAGCCAGTTCTATGACATCGGTTTTGATCAGGTCGAGTTCCATTTTCCCGGCCTCGATTTTCGAAAAGTCGAGGATGTCGTTGATGATCCCGAGCAGTGAATGACCTGAAGTGTTGACATTCTCGACATACTGCCGCTGGATTTTATTTAAGGGTGTTTTTTGCAGCAGGTCGGTAAATCCGATAACCCCGTTCAGCGGTGTACGGATTTCGTGGCTCATATTGGCGAGGAATTCCGATTTGGCTTTGTTGGCGATATCAGCCGTTTGTTTGGCATGGATAAGAGCTGTTTCGGTATTCTTCTGCTCGGTGATATCCCAGTTGGTGCCGATCATGCGCAGGGGATTGCCTGCGTCATCGCGCACCACGGAGGCAAGCGCCCTCACATTATGAAGCGAGCCGTCGGGCCATACAACCCGGAACTCCGTATTGAACTCCTTCTCCCCGCGGATGGCCATATGGATATCCAGGTCTGCCTGGACGACATCCCCCGGGTCTAAACAGGTGAGCCATGCCTGGTATTTCCCGGTGAAATCCCTGAGCTGAATTCCATAAAGGGCCAGCATCTGGTCATCCCACAGCAGGATATTGTTAACTATGTCATAATCCCAAACGCCAACACCTCCTGCACGGGTTGCCAGCCCCAGCCGTGTTGATGCCTGCTTAAGATCGTCTTCTGCCTTCTTCCGTTCGGTGATATCATGGGTAATCCCGACAATGCCTGTGATCCTGTTGCGGATGTCGCGAAGCGGCACCTTGGAGACCAGCAGCCGGTGAAGCTTGCCATCTTTATCAATCAGGGTTCCATCCACATCCAGCACCGGGTTGCCCGACTGCAGCACATACTTGTCCTCTTCATAGGCCCTGATAGCCTCCTCGTCGGGATACAGGTTGAAATCGGTGTTGCCGATAACCTCCTCTTCCGAATTTTTTCCTGCCAGATGAACTTCAGTGGGGTTGGCAAGCAGCTTGCGCCCCTCCATGTCCTTCACATAAACGGCATCGGGGATCAGGTCGATGATGGTGCGGAAGAGTGTCCGCTCATTAAGCAGGGCCTCCTGGGCCTGTTTCCGGTCGGTAATGTCCCGTTCAACAAAGAGAATGCTTTCGGGATTGCCAAGTGAATCCAGCAATACGGTTGAATTCACATCGACATAAAAGAGGGTTTTGTCTTTTTTAACAGCCTGGTACTCGGTAATCCTGTGTTCATCCCTTCCGGTGAGTAAAATCGCGATATTTTCCTTCAGTTGCTGATGGTTTGAGGGGTCAATGTAGTCGAAGATAGACTTACCGATACTGCGGTCCTTTTCTTCAACCGAATAGCCATACATCAGTGCCAGTTTATCAGACATCAGCTGAATCTTTCCATCCATGGTTACCATGCCGATCCCGTCGGGAGAGGCCGCAATGATGGCCTCCCATTTTTTACTGCTCTGCTGAAGTGCAGCCTCGGTCTGTTTCCTGACTGTGATGTCGCGGAATATCCAGATCCTGCCGTACGATTTTCCATCTTTTCCCAGCACGGGGGCCGAATACCGGTCCAGCACCTTGCCGCTTTTGAGTTCAAATTCATCGCTGCTTGACTCCCCGGCGTGATCATACAGGTACATGACCTTTTCAAGGAACTGACCGGGATCTTTGGTCAAACCGACGACATGTTTCAGTAACATCGAGTCGTCTTCGTCCTCCAGAATATGGTATGGTGCATCGAATAATTCGAAGATCCTGTTGTTGATCAGGATCCTTTTATGATTGTCATCAACCACCAGGATACCGTCGATGGTTGCATCCATCTGGGCCTCCAGCAACGCTGTCTTCGACTTCAGTGCCTCCTCTGCGACTTTGCGCTCTTCAATAAGCTTTATGAGTGATTCAAAAAGGTAAATGCTGTCTGATCCCGACAATTCGCCTTCCCTGGTATGGGCGGCATCAGAAGGGTTGAGTGCGTAAATAGCCTCTTTGATCTTGTTAATGGTCTTTTTTTGTGCCTCTGCATCCTGTTTCTGCCTGAGAAAGGCCTCCCGGAGTTCCGTGGAACTTATCTCGATGGAGTTTTGCAGCAACTGTGCATCATCTTCAAAATTCTTATAGGTGTTGTCGATGTCCCTGACCAGTCCCAGTAACTCCTCAGGAAGATTTTCAGTCGATCCGTAGTGCCGCTTGATCTGTCGGGTGAGTAACTTGTTTTGCATGTTTTCCATTGATACGCAAAGGTTAAACTTCTTTAAAAACAGTGATGGTCATAGTTTGATTGTGAAGCTCACAATGCTGATCAAATGGTTTGATAGGACAGATTTCCCCGTAAGAATAAAACCCTGTGATGGTGGCGCTGGTGCCGATTACCTCCCTGATTGCCTCCAGTTCCTCCTCCACCCGTTGTCGCAAAACGAGTTTCCGGCCTACACAGCTGATCAGGATGGCCAGGTCAGGCTCGTAATCCCTGAGGCTGGTAGTGGCCATTTCAGCCGCTCCGTTTGCGCCGTCGATCAGGCGGTCGAAATTGGCCTTCATGAGCCGTACATGCTCCCCCTGCGGAATGTCGCCGGCAAAAGTCATACTCCCATCCTCTTCATTGACCCCAAGGATGGTACGGACAACGGCAGTTTCGGAGTCTTTAAGCCGCAGGTTCAGTGGAAAAAGAAGCGCTGAGGCGGGAAGGTCGGCCGCGTGGCTGCCCAGGTATCGCTTGTAGAGTTCAAGCGCCGGGTGACCATCAAGTTCATACAGAATATTTCCTTTGGCACGGGTAACTTCCCGGTCAACGCCAAACGAATCCCAGCCGCCCATCGAACCGTAGCCAACCCTGATATGCTCACCGTAAAAACCGATGGCCAGAACCAGGTTCTTCACCCCGGCCTGGTTATAGACGATAACAGTTTCATTGAAGTTTGCCTGATCCCCGGCAAGTCCGCCCGTCACCGGAACCTTGTCCCCCAGCCGGGAGTTTAATCCCTTGGTAAGTTCACTTCCGTTGATGTTGATCCCTTCCGACAATACCATCAGGTGAACAAGGTCGTCACCGTCAAGTTTGTCAGCCAGTTTCACACCAACCTGGAAACTGTCCTCCGGTGAACTGACCAGCTCTTCGGCAATCACGATGCGGGTGTTTTCAAACCACACTGCGGTACATACGATATGATGGTTGAGAACCTCCTCCTGATATATTTCACCCGAAGTGGAACATCCCACAATTTGCGCAGCAGGATATGATTCCTTCACGAAATCAATATGCTGCTGATTTTTAAGAAGCTCTTTGTTCCCGAACAGGAAGACCAGCTGGGCCATGCTTCCCAGGTTATGGTCGCTTTTTTTTGCCCAGAGGCCGGTTTCTGAATATATACTTTGTTCAGTTTTCATGTGAAAATTTTTATTTGTTCCGGGTCATATGAAATAACCGTAAATAAGCGTCCACGGTCAACATGAACGCAATGTCTATGTTATTTTTATACTGATTTCCGGCTGGATCCGGGATAAAATGCTACAAGACAAAAATAGGTGATTATTTTTACATTTCCCGTGGTCAAAAAAAAAGCTTTTTTGCATCTGTATAAAAATTAATTGATCGCAATTATACCTTAATAATCTTATCATGGTTGATCCTGTGATCAGAAAACGTATCTATAATCGTGCATACCAGAAGTGGTATGTACGATTACGGAACTGTATTTGCTTTTTATTAACCCAGGCAGACCGGCCGCCTCCATGCAGCGGTGACCTTTCTTTGCTACTTTCTTTTTGTGGTAGAAAAAGAAAGTAGAGGTAGTAATAATAGAGAATGTTGGTTACCTTCGAGACAGGCCTTTGGCAGGCAGAAGAAGGCAGCAGGATTGTTACTTGTACAATTGTGATTAATCAGAAAAATTTATTTCCGCAGTTTTTATTAATTGATCAAAGGGGGGCATAATCCGGGCTGATGGTTATTGAGAATGAACGTTGGTATCAGGCCGGTTTTGATGGTTTGTTCGGACCCGCACAGCATCTTTTTCAAAATATTTTTATATAATTGACCGATTGCCTTAATTTTGCAGTCATATAGAAAAAACTGCATGAGAAAAAAATCGGGAGGAAGTTCAAAAAAAGGATCAACCAGGCGTTCAGGAGGAAGGGGTCAGCGTTCGGGCAAAGGCGGAAAATGGTTCAACGGCCATGTCCTTGTGGCGATGTTGCTGAAACTGACACTGATGCTGGCTTTGTTGTTTTTCTCAAGGATCCTCTTCTATGGTTTCAACCTGGGATATTTTTCAAGCCTTGGATTCATGGAAACACTTCGCCTGTTCATCATCGGGATCCGTTTCGATGTTTCCGCCCTGCTGATCATCAACATTCCCTTTATCGTGATGAACCTGCTTCCCTTTCAGTTCCGGTATAACAGGATTTACCAGGGTATCGCAAACGGTTATTTTTACCTGGTCAATTCGATGGCGCTGATGACCAACTTCGGAGACACCATCTATTTCAGGTTTACCCTGAAACGGCTTACGGCCGATTTCATTAATTATGTCGGCGTCGGGGGGGATTTTAACAAGCTGATACCCCAGTTTCTGCACGATTTCTGGTATGTTGCCGTAGTATGGGTTCTTTTCGTAGCCGCCCTGGTATGGCTGGGCTCGCGCATCGGGCTTGCTGCCCGGGGAGCAAAGAAAAAGGGACAGGGTTTTCAGTACCTGCTTGTCAATACCCTGTTTGCTGTGGTGTTCGGAACCCTTGCAATCGTAGGGATCAGAGGAGGATTGCAGTTGAGGCCGATCGGCATCGTAACTGCCGGGAACTACACCTCGGCCAAAAACATACCCTTGTTGCTGAATACACCGTTTTCGCTGGTAAAGACCTATAACCACCAGGATCTGAAAACCCTGACATGGTTTAAAAAGGAGCAGGAACTGGCAGATCTGTATACCCCGGTGCATGAGCCCAAATCGCCGGGATTTAAAAATTACAATGTGATGATCATCATCCTGGAGAGTTTTTCGCGCGAACATATCGGCTCCCAGAACCGTTCGCTCGACAACGGCCGGTACCAGGGCTTTACACCGTTCATCGATTCTCTTATCCGCTGTGGTCTCTATTTCGATGCGTATGCCAACGGGAAGACCTCCATCCAGGGGATACCTGCGGTGTTATCGGCAATTCCGTCGCTGATGAATGAGTCGTTTATCCAGTCGGGATATGCTGCGGGAAAGTATACCAGTATTGCAGGTCTGCTGAAACCAAGGGGTTATACCACAGCTTTTTTCCATGGAGGCACCAATGGTACCATGGGCTTTGATTCCTACTCAAGGCTTGTTGGCTTTGACCATTACTACGGACGAACCGAATATCACAATGAGCGCGACTACGACGGGAAATGGGGCATCCGCGACGAGGAATTCTTCAAATTTGCAGCCAGCACGATCAACGGATTCAAACAACCCTTTGCCGCAGCCTTCTTTTCGCTTTCATCCCACCATCCCTATTATGTGCCGGCAAAGTATGTCAACATTTTCAGGACCGGCAAGCTGCCCATCCAGCAAAGTGTCATGTATGCCGATTACTCGCTGGGTGAATTCTTTCATACCGCCCGGCATATGCCCTGGTATAACAATACCCTCTTTGTGATTACGGCCGATCATACCTCCGAAGGGTATTATCCCTGGTACCAGACAGATGTTGGCCAGTACGCCGTTCCATTGCTGTTCTTTAAACCAGGCAGCGACCTTCACGGGAAATCTACCGCGGTTGCCCAGCAGACCGATGTGATGCCTACCGTATTGCATTTTCTCGGATATGACAAGAAATACCTCGCCTTCGGCAACGACCTGTTTGACAGCCTCACCGGCCCGAAGAAATTCTCGATCCATTACATAAGCGGCCTGTACGGACTTGTGAAAGACGGATATTATATGGAACATGACGGAACGCGCTGTACTTCGCTTTTCAATATGAAGAAGGACCCGATGCTGCATGATAACCTGGTGTTAAAGGCTGATCCCGAAAAACAAAAGCTGGACATCTTTATCAGGGCCTACCTGCAGCAGTATTGCAACCGGCTAATCGAAAACCGGATGATGGTTGACAATCGATGACCCGTTTGTTTGAATATGTAAATGGCCCAACAAATGGCAGAAGGAGAAATTTTGAAACGTATTCTTTTTATAATCAACCCGATATCGGGGATTGGCAAGCAAAAGAGTGTCGAACGGCTGATTGAGGAACGGCTGGATAAATCGAGGTTCAAGGCGGAGATCGCCTATACCAATGCTCCCGGTCACGCTACGGAGATAAGCCGGAAAGCGGCCGGAGAGGGTGTCGATATCGTGGTGGCTGTAGGAGGCGATGGCACAGTGAATGAAACAGCTACCGGACTGGTGGGCACCGGCACCATCCTGGCCATCGTGCCGGCAGGGTCGGGGAATGGACTTGCCCGTCACCTGGAGATCCCGATGAACCTGAAGAAGGCCATTGATCTGATCGGCAGTGGAATGGCCCGGAAGATCGACACCGCGACGATCAACGATCAGCTCTTTGTGAATGTGGCCGGGGTCGGATTTGATGCCTCGGTGGCAAAGAAATTTGCAGCCTCGGGCAAGCGCGGATTTTCGAACTATTTCAGGATCACGGCCACCTCCTACCTGAACTACAAACCAAAACAATATTCCATGATCATCGACGGGAAGGTCGTTAAACGCCGGGCCCTGCTGGTCAGTTTTGCCAATTCAAGCCAGTTCGGCAACAACACCTCCATCGATCCGGCCGCCAGCGTGAGTGACGGTTTCATTGATGTCTGCATCGTCGGGAAGGTTCCCGGCTGGAAGACGGTTTTCCTGGCGCCGCTGCTTTTCCTGAGAAAATTTGACAGGACCCGCTATGTCGAAATTATCAGGGCTAAAGAGGTGATCCTGAAACGGAAAAAGGGAAAAAACATCCATCTTGACGGAGATCCGAAGATCATGGGCAAAGAACTTACACTGAAGGTCAATCCGATGTCGCTGAATGTCATGGTTCCCTGGGTTGAAGTAACCCACGCATAGCCTGTCAGGGGTGTCTGACAGTTTGAAACTGATCCGGAAACGCCTGCCAGGTGGCCTTTTCACCAGGGACAAAATATTTCATTTTAAATAATTTTCATCATGCAGAATATCACTACTACCACGATCAATAACGGACTTCAGTCGACCCTTGTCGATATGGGCCTGTCTGTGAAATTTGCAGGATATCTGGCCGACTTCTCCTCCCTGATCATCATTCTCATCGCTTCGGTCATCGTATATTATATTACAAAGTACATCATTAACAAGTTTCTTAAAAGACTGGTGGAACGGTCGGCCAGCCTTTGGGACGATCATCTGTATGAACAAAAGGTGTTCACCCGGCTTGCAATGCTGCTGCCTCCCCTGGTGCTGAAGGTTTCATTGTCGCCCAGCATCTCGAAATACCCGGAAGCCATACGATTCATCGAACTCGGGCTGCATCTTTATATGACCTGGATCATCCTGCTCGTGGTGGTGTCATTTTTAAATGCGGTTTATCATATCTACGGCGACCTCGATATTTCCAATTCAAAGCCCATCAAGGGTTATGTGCAGATCGGCAAGATCATAACCTACGTCATCGGCGGGATCGCCATGATCTCCGTGCTGATCGGCCAGTCACCCCTGACACTGCTTGCCGGACTTGGCGCCATGTCGGCCGTGATCATGCTGATCTTCAAGGATAGTCTCCTGGGTTTTGTAGCCGGTGTCCAGCTCTCAAACAATAAAATGCTCCATATCGGCGACTGGATCACCATGCCCAAGTACAATACCGACGGGACTGTTATCGATATTTCGCTGGTGACGGTGAAGGTCAGAAATTTCGATAATTCGGTGAGCTGTATCCCAACCTATACCCTGATCACCGATTCGTTCCAGAACTGGCGCAGCATGAACGAAGCAGGAGGGCGCCGGATGAAGCGCTCCGTGCTGATCGACATCGGAACCATCACCTTCATGGATAAGGCAAAATTCGACACACTGAAAGAAAACGGCATCACGGTCCCGGAACAGTTTGCTGCAGACAATAGAATCACGAACCTTGGCCTTTTTAGGGTATATATCCTTGAATATCTGAGAAATATGCCGAACCTGAACAAGGATGCCTCCCTGATGGTAAGGGTCTTGCAGCATACCGAGAACGGCATTCCCCTGGAACTCTATGCCTATTTTACCCCTCCCGACCTGGCTGATTTTGAAGATTTTCAGGCCCGTCTGTTCGAACATATCCTGGCCGTATTGCCTGAATTCGGGCTGAAGGCCTTCCAGCGCCCCTCCGGAAGAGACATGCAGATGTCGGAGATCCAGGTTGACTAGCCAACCGGAAGGTTGCGAACAGGCCCGGTTCTGAGATCGTGAAAGTTTTGTGAACTTGAACTTTACATAACGTGTTTGCCCGGTGATAGGAAATTCCTAATTTTGCACCGGCCATTTTAACAGAGACCAGCATAGTAATGAAATTTATGGATCATTATTATGCCAGAGAAATTGTATGAGGGAATTTTTATTTTCAATGACCCCACCCGTGACCCTCCGCTTCAAGGGGAGGGCGTAGGAAGGGTCCTTTTCAAGGCTAAAGATCTTTACTGGTACAATTGTGATCAACCAGATTAATCAATTTCCGGACCGATGATATTACACCGATTCATAAATCACAAATTATAAATTTAAACTTATCATTTATGGCATTCAATCTTCGAAACAGGAATTTCTTAAAGTTGCTCGATTTCACGCCTCAGGAGATCAAATTTTTACTCGATCTGTCCATGGATCTGAAAAAAGCCAAATATGCAGGTACCGAACAACCGCGGTTAAAAGGGAAAAATATTGCCCTGATCTTTGAAAAAGCGTCTACCAGGACCCGCTGCGCATTTGAAGTTGCGGCGCTGGACCAGGGTGCCAGGGTGACCTATCTTGGACCTGAAGGATCCCATATCGGTAAGAAAGAGACCATGAAGGACACTGCCAGGGTTCTTGGACGCATGTACGATGGTATTGAATACCGCGGCTTCGGTCAGTCGATCGTTGAAGAACTTGGAAAATATGCGGGAGTGCCCGTATGGAACGGTCTGACAAATGAATTTCACCCGACCCAGATCCTGGCCGATTTCCTGACTATGATCGAACATTCTGACAAGCCCCTGCACCATGTTGCCTTTACTTATTGCGGCGATGCCCGGAATAATATGGGCAACTCACTCATGGTCGGCGCTTCTAAAATGGGCATGGATTTCCGTGCCTGCGCACCTGAGAAATATTGGCCTGAAAAGGAACTGGTTGAGCAATGCCGCGCCATCGGGAAAGAAACCGGTGCCAAAATTACGCTGACCGAAAATGTTGAAGAGGCCGTAAAGGGAGTTGACTTTATTTACACCGATGTATGGTTGTCCATGGGCGAAGCCAAGGAACTCTGGGATGAGCGCATCAGGGAGATGCTGCCTTACCAGGTGAACGCAAAAATGATGGAGCTTACGGGAAATCCGAAGGCAAAATTCATGCATTGCCTGCCTGCCTTCCATAACAAGGATACGGAAGTAGGAATTGACATCTTTAAAAAATATGGGCTTGACGGGCTTGAGGTGACGGAAGAGGTGTTTGAGTCGCCTGCCTCCATCGTATTTGATGAAGCCGAAAACCGTCTCCATACAATCAAAGCAGTGATGGTTGCCACTTTGGGCGCCTAACGGGGAACAACTCTCCCGTTTTCACATATCAGGGTCAGGGCCGGGTACTTGTCGAAAAACGTATAATTATGCGTCGCCATTACTACGGCCCTGCCTGTTTTTGAAATGTCCATCAGCAGGCTGATGATCCCTTCTGAACTTTCGGGATCCAGGTTGCCGGTGGGCTCATCGGCCAGGATCACCTCAGGGTCGTTTACGAGGGCACGCGCAATGGCGACCCGCTGCTGCTCTCCACCCGAGAGCTGGTGAGGCATCTTGCCGCCCTTGTTTCCGAGGTTCACCTTGGCAAGCACCTCCAGCAACCGTTTTTGCATCTCACGCTTATCTTTCCAACCGGTCGACCGCATCACAAAATAGAGGTTCTCATTCACCGAGCGGTCCATCAGCAACTGGAAATCCTGGAAGACAATACCCAGTTTCCTTCTCAGGTAGGGAACCTCCTTGTATCGCAAGGTACGCAGGTCGTACCCGGCAACCCTGGCCGTTCCAACCCTGACGGGCAATTCGGCATAGATGGTTTTCAGCAGGCTGCTCTTCCCGCTTCCGGTCTTCCCGATGAGGTAATAAAATTCACCACTGCGGATGGTGATCGATACATTCGCCAGGATGAGGTTTTCATTCTGGTAAACTGAAACCTTGTCGAGTTCGATAATGTTTTCGCCGGTCATAGGGATAGGTTCGGTTTGGACAAAAGTAACGATTTGTTCCGATTTTCGATGTTAAAGTTCCAGCTTGTGAATTTTTCCGTATTCAAGCCTGCCGGCAACCTTGAGGATCTCGTCCATCCGGTCGAGCAGATGGCAGCGCGCAAGGGCTGTTTTGGGATTTGTGATCTTAAAATAGGCTACCAGGTTGAATTCATCGTCGCGGATCTGGATATAATCCGGGATCTTGCCTGCACCTTGAATCTTCAGGATGAACATGGGTTATCGTAAGTTGGGTGCCACCACCCCGTCGATTTTCCGGCAGGATGGATCGTCTTTGAGTGACAGAAAATTAATGACCAGGTCGTCAAGGTAGAACTGGTAACAGGCCGACGGATTATAGAAGTAGACCTTTACCGTACAGTTTTTCGGGAGGGTGCGGGGCAGGTAAAAGGCGACGCCGGTTTCGGTCCAGCTCTTCGACCTGATATACCTGTCAAGGGTGACCTGGTTATGGCTGACGCTTTTTCCCTTCAGTTGAAAATCAACTACCAGCGTGATGCCGGCAATCTCTATCGGCGCATAAACCCAGCTGTTGATCCTGATTACACGGTTTTTGGTGGTGAACAGACTGTCGAACCTGGTTTCTGGCCCTACACTGTAGGGGATGAAATTGTCGGTACGCGACGACCAGTGTCCCTGGTGAAATACCTTGTCAGTCCGTGTCCGGGGATTCATCCAGATGCCCCCTTTGTCCTTTTCCATATCGTTTTCAAGGGTCTTCGACGAAGTGATGCACTCTTCCGGGATATAGGACCTTACAACGGGAACAAGGCTGAAAAAAGAGTCCTGGTAAATTGATTTTGTCACCGAATCAGCCGGCAGAACCTGTCGTGTCTGCTGGTACAGCTGGAAGAGGTTCAACGCGGCCAGGATCACAAGGAGTCCGGTTAACACATTTTTAAAATAGGTATGCTCCAGCGCCTGGTATAGAAACAACAATAACAGGGCAACCGCAAACAGGATATCGATAAAAACACGCTGGCCGAATTGTGAATTGTAAGTCCAAAGCCACCAGCAAGAGCAAACGTACACGAATGCTGCCATGAAGAGGATCAGCAGGAAAAACCCGGGGCGGTTTCGCAGGAAAAGGGGGATAAATCCGAACAGGGCGATAAACGCCATGGGAGTATAGATAAACCAGCCGCGGTTAAAGCTGAACAGGATATCGGAAATCCGGGGAGTTGTAAAATTAAAGATCTCATTTCCATAGCTGTACACAAAAAACCGGCCCGTTTGCAGGTGCCACAGGATAAAGGGAACCGTCAGCAGTACCAGTGCCATAACAATTCCCCTTACCAGTGCTTTCCGTTCGCGGCCCAGCTGGCTGATGGTGTTTCGCAGCGCGGGCAGGCTCCCGGCGAAAAGGGGGATGAGCAGGACGATCAGTCCGTTCGTGGGGCGGATCAGAACGATCAGCGTCAGGGCGAGGAGCGACTTTACGAACCATTTGGGCCGGAAGTCGTGGAAAAGCTTAAAGGTAAACCAGGCAAAGCCGGTCATCAGGGCGAAGGAATAGACATGGGGCATGGAGGGCTCCATGGCCGAGTAGAAAAGAAGATTGGTTCCAAGGGTCACCATCAGCGTGATAAAGGCTGCCGTACGGTCGCCGGAACCTGATTCCTTCAATAGTTTCCGGAGCCACCGGGCCCCGAGCCACAGAAAGAGCAGTGCCGACAGGGCGATGGCATACTGGTAGGGGAGGGAGTATCCGTCTTTGGGGAATACCTCCAGGATTGCCAGGATGTGGGCGGCAAGGAAAAAGGGCAGCCAGATGATGGCCAGCCCGGGGAAGAACTTATCCACCTTCTTTGACCCGGCCGGGTTCCGGTAATCTTCCGGAGGGGTTGTGTTACCGGGATAATACTGGTAATCAATCTTCTCCTGGAAATTGAACTGCAGGTCCTTATAGATAAAGATGGCCGGGAGATAGGCATAATATCCCTTGCCGTCACCGTTGATCATGTGGCCGGAGAGGGTGTTGGGCGCTTTAAAACCCAGGAAGACCAGGAGATAGATAAAAAGGATAATCTCCGGGGTGTATTTATACAGGTATTTCATCCGCAAAGGGTTTTAGTGGGCAGGACCGGATGGAATTCAATTGACATCACGTTCTTTTGTTTATGGGTAATAACTGGAATTGAGACGACCTATTTTAAATTGCGCTGCCGCAGGGTTTCGAAAAGAATCACCCCGGCTGCAACAGAGACATTGAGCGATTCGATCTCGCCCATCAGCGGGATCCGGAGAAATTCATCGGTCAGTTTGAGGTACTCTTCAGAGATGCCCTCTCCTTCAGATCCCATGATCAGGGCCATGGGCCTGTTGAAATCGACAGCGGTATATTCCTTGTCGGCCTTTTCGGTGGCGGCAACAATGGTAAGTCCGCTGTCCCTGAGAAACTGGATCGTCTCCTTGAGGTTTTGCGCGCGCACTACCGGTAATTTGTAGAGGGCTCCGGCCGAGGTTTTAATGGCATCGGAATTGATCTGGGCCGATCCCCTTGCCGGGATAACCAGCCCGTCAACTCCTGCACACTCGGCGGTTCTTGCGATGGAACCCACGTTGCGTACATCCGTTACACGGTCAAGCAGGAGAAAAAGCGGTGTTCGTCCCTGTTCAAAAACATTGGGTACCAGGTCTTCGATGCGCTGATAGGTGATTTCAGATACATAGGAGATGATACCCTGGTGGTTCTGACGCGAGAGACGGTTTAGTTTTTCAATCGGGACAAACTGGTAGGGGATCTCAAGCTCCTTGATGAGGTTGAACAATTCCCTGAATCCGTCGCCCTTCAATCCGTTCTGGAGGAATATCTTTTCGAGTTCTTTGCCGGCCTTGATGGCCTCGATGGTTGGCCTTATGCCGTAAATATAGGTCTCTTTCTTCATATTTGTTCCGTCATTTATCTTGATTCACAATTCACGTTTTATACAATTCTGTTGATCCCCCTTGGCCGGGAAGAATGCTTTCAGCTTTCCGTTTCCGATTTTTCAAGCATCGATTTTGGGATCTCCCTGCCGGCCTTTGCACCCAGTGATTTTATGTTTTCAACTCTCCTGATCAGGTTTCCTTTACCTGTTGAAAGTTTGTTCATGGAGGCATCCCAGGCTTTGCGCGAGCTGTCGATCTTCGACCCGATGTCAGTCAGGTCCTCCAGGAAACCTGTGAACTTGTCGTACAGTTCGCCGCTCTGCCGGGCAATCTCCATGGCGTTTTTATTCTGGTACTCGACTCTCCAGAGGTTCGCGATCATCCTGAGCGCGGCAATTAGATTTGTCGGGCTGATCAGCAGTACCCGTTTTTCGTAGGCATAGTTCCACAGATTCGGGTCGGACTGAACGGCAACCATGTAAGCAGGTTCGATGGGCATGAAGAGCATGACGAAATCGAGGCTTTTCAGGGTGTAGATGTCCTGGTAGTTTTTACTGCTCAGGTCGGCAATATGGTTCTTCACCGACAGCAGATGGTCCCGTGCAGCAAGATCCTGCTGCTCCCTGGTTTCGGATGAGGAATAACGTTCATAGGCAACCAGCGATACTTTTGAGTCGATCACCACATTCCGGCCTCCCGGGTAAGCTACGATCACATCAGGCTGGAGCCGGTTGCCCTGCTGGCCTGTGTGCGACTGCTGCACAAAAAATTCACGGTCGCGGGTGAGTCCCGACTTTTCCAGGATGTTTTCGAGGATGATCTCTCCCCAGTTGCCCTGTGTTTTGGCTTGCCCCTTGAGAGCATGGGTAAGGTTGCTGGCCTCTTTGCTGATCTGCTGGTTCAGCTCTGCCAGGTTTTTGATCTCCCGTTCGAGTGAAAAGCGCTGTTTTGACTCCTTGTCGTAGGTTTCATCTACCTTTTTTTCAAAATCGCGGATCTTTTCACCCAGGGGCTTCAGGATTTCGGTGAGCCCCGCCTTATTCTGTTCCGTAAACTTAAGGGTTTTCTCCTCCAGGATTTCATTGGCCAGGTTCCTGAATTCCATGCGAAACTTTGTCTGGATGTTTTCAAGGTCGGCCTGCTGGCCGGCAAGTTGTTTCTGCAGACCGGCATATTCTGCATTCCTCGCTGAAAGTTCATTGTTTAATGCGATCACCGTGGCATCCCTGGCAGCAATCATCGCATTTGTCTCATCGGCCCGGGATTGCAGCATGCGGGCGCGTTCTTCAAATGCGCTTTTTTCGCTGGTAAGTACATTGACCTGCATCCTTAATTGTTCGGCTTCGGCTGAATGACCCTTTTTCCCGGAGCTGCCCATCCTGAAATAAAGCAGGATGAAACCAGCAAGGAATCCCGCTCCAAAAATTAGAATGACAACTTTTTCCATGAATCAGCCTCTTAGAACTTACAAAAATAGGTTAATTAACCCAATCTCAGAGAACCACAGGGAAAATCAGCGTGTGAACTTCATTTCGACCAATACAGGGAAATGATCGGAGGGATATTTGCCATCGTGAAATTCCCTGATCACATGATAATTTGTGATGGAGAATCCTGTTTTCCCGGTAAAGATAAAGTCAATCCGTTCATTGACCTGCATTGAAGGATCAAACCCGTTGAAGGTGCCTTCGGCACCCGGTTCCGGTTTCTGCATGGCAAGCCTGGCATCGGCAAGGCGCCCGGCGATATACCGGATCGGTTCGCTTTCAGGGCCGCCATTGAAATCACCCGTGAGAATGACCGGCAACCCCTTCCTGTTCATCTCCCCGATTTTTTGGCAGATCAGGACAGCACTGTTTTGCCGGGCAACAGCGCCCATGTGGTCGAGGTGGGTATTAAAGACCCAGAATTGCCGCCGGGTGGTCAGCTCCTCAAACAAACCAAAAGTGCAGATGCGGATACAGGCGGCATCCCAGCCCTTCGAAGGCTTGCCGGGCGTAGGGGAGAGCCAGAAGCTGGATTGTCGTAATACCCTGAATCTTTTGAAATTGTAAAAGATGGCGCTGAATTCACCCGCCTTCACGCCGTCATCGCGGCCAACACCGATGTGGTGGTACACTGCCAGGGTGCTGTCGATGAAGTCAACCTGGTGTGCCAGTCCCTCCTGGATCCCGAAAATATCAGGGCTGCAGGAGGTGATCTGGGAACATAACCAGACTCTTCTCCCGGACCAGCTGTTTTGTCCGTCGCCGGGATTGTCGTACCGGATATTAAAGGTCAGAACCTTGAGCGACTGTCCGGCCGCTGCGGTAATGCAACCCGTAACCACGAGAAGGGCTGCCAGTTTTTTTATCCACATGGGAATGATGTTTATCATGCAAAAATATCGGTTATTTTCGTCAGAATGACCTGAGAAGCTCCTGCCGGGAAAAAATCAGCCTCCTTCTGTGTACCTTTGCCGGCCTCAGATTTATACCAATCAGATGAAAACAGTCGGAATTCTGTCGGATACCCATGGATTTATCCACTCGAGTGTGCTGGATTTCCTTTCAGGCGTGGATGAAATATGGCACGCAGGGGATATGGGAAATATCGGCATTGCCCGCCAGCTGCGGGAATTAAAACCATTCCGGGGTGTTTACGGCAATATCGACGGGCAGGATGTACGCATTGAATACCCGGAGGTTCAGCAATTCATGATCGAAGAGGTGAAGGTGCTGATGACCCACATCGGCGGTTACCCAGGACGGTACGATCCCAGGGCGCGGGACTTGATATTGCAGGAGCGGCCGGCCCTGTTTGTATGCGGTCACTCGCATATACTGAAGGTCATGTATGATAAAAAACACAGCCTTCTGCATATCAACCCGGGAGCGGCAGGAAAACACGGGATTCACAAATCGATCACGGCCATCAGGGTGGTCATCGACGGGAAAAACATGCGGGACCTCGAACTGATCGATATTCCACGTAAACAATCCTAGGGGAACCTCCGTCCTGTGGAGCATATCAGGCTACCTGAGCCTGTCAGCCGACTTAACCAGCACCTCATCTTTCCTGATGGCCCGGTTGCTGAGGATCAGGAAAACGATCGATATCAGAGGCAGCGACATTCCCAGAAAATTGTACTGGGGTTCGGTAAGGGTCATCGACTGGATCCGGGTGGCATAAAAGAAAAAGATCACCATGATCAGAACAAGGTTGGTAATCAGGTTGAAGGCGCAGATCCGGATCTGCAAAAAGCGCCTTTTGTAAAGGAAAATGGTTGCCACCGAAAAAATAAGCGATACCACGGTCAGAATAACCAGCGGGGTTGTGAAAAAAGTGCTGAATAAAGCTTTTGGTTCAGGATCCATACACCTGACACCATAGATAAAAAATTTGTAGTTGCCGTGCAGATCATTGTAATAATTTGCCAGCGGGAAGAAGAACAGGAGTAGCGAAGCAAGTGCCACTATTGCAAGATATACCGATTGAATACGCTGTAACATAGGGAAATCGTTAAATTCAGCGCGAAATTAGGAAGATTTCCTTTGACGGGTGACCGCTTTCGGAAAAAAATTTGACAATCCATAATTATTTTCTATCTTTGTACCGATTTTAATCCCCACGGCAGTTTCTTTTTGCAAGTTCAGTCCAATTCAATCCTTATCCTCAAACCATAGCTCATTTCTATATTGACTATTCAATCAATTAAATTTTTATATCATGTATGACATTATTTCCCTCGACAGCAAAGAGCTGTCAGAGATCAGAGTGATTGCCAAAGAATTCAACATCCCCAAAGTTGACAAACTTGAAAAGCAGGACCTCATTTATAAAATCCTCGATCATCAGGCACTGAACCCCACCCCCGAGATCCTGAGCAAAGAAAAGCAGGAGCAGGCAAAGCCTTTCCGTGGCCGTCCGAGAAAAGATCTTAATGAAACTCCACGGGAACCCCGTGAAGCCACCTTGCCGAATATCCCAAGGGAACCCCGTTCCTCCGAACCTTCTGCTGAAAAGAAGGAAATCAAGGATTCATCTGAACCTGCCCAGCCACGCGAGCCACGCCAACAGCGTGATCAGCGCCCACCCAGAGGACCGGTACCACCGAAAGAACAGCGTGCTCCCCGTGAACCGGCCGGTCAGAAAAACCAGTTGCCTCCCCGCGACCAACAAGCTCCCCGTGATCCGCAGGCTCCCAAGGAACAGCGCCCCCCGCGTGAACATAAACCGATACGTGAAAACAAACCCTTCAGACCTTACCAGGAGAAAGCAGCAGAACCACTGGTGAAAATGACCATGCCGGAACTGGTTGATAATGCAGAAGAACGGTTCGATTTCGAGGAAACCAGCGACAAGCCCTTTATCCCCATTGATCCCGTCGATGTCATTCAGAAACCTGATGGCCTTATTGAACCGATGGAAACCGAAGTCAATGAAGTGGAAGCAAATGCTGACGCTTCGGCCCAGCCTCTTTCTGATGACCGCAAACAACGCGAATTCCCAAGGAAATACCCCGAACGTCACCGCGAAGAATATACCTTCGAATTTGAAGGGATCATCGTCAGCGAAGGCGTTCTTGAAATCATGACCGATGGTTATGGCTTCCTGCGCTCCTCCGATTATAATTACCTGAACTCCCCCGATGATATCTATGTTTCGCAGTCACAGATCAAACTGTTCGGACTGAAAACAGGCGATACTGTTCGTGGTACAATCCGCCCGCCGAAAGAGGGTGAAAAATATTTCCCGCTGATCAAGGTTGACCTGATCAACGGCCGCAAACCGGAAGAGGTTCGTGACCGTATCCCCTTTGATTACCTGACGCCGCTTTTCCCGATGAAGAAATTCAAACTCACCGGCCATAAGAACGAAAGCATGTCAACACGGGTCATCGACATGTTCGCCCCGATCGGTTTCGGACAGCGCGGCCTGATCGTAGCCCAGCCAAAAACCGGTAAAACGGTGCTTCTTAAGGAGATTGCCAACGCCATCGCCGCCAACCACCCCGATGTTTACATGATCATCCTTTTAATCGATGAACGCCCCGAGGAGGTTACCGACATGCAGCGCAGCGTAAAGGCGGAGGTTATCTCATCCACCTTTGATGAACCCGCCGACCGCCATACCCGCATTTCCAATATCATCCTTGAAAAAGCCAAACGGCTCGTTGAATGCGGTCATGATGTGGTCATCCTGCTCGACTCAATTACCCGTCTGGCCCGTGCCTACAACACTGTAGCCCCCGCTTCCGGCAAGGTCTTATCGGGAGGCGTTGAAGCCAATGCGCTGCAGAAGCCCAAACGTTTCTTCGGCGCTGCCCGCCAGATTGAGAATGGCGGATCGCTTACCATTATTGCCACAGCCCTTATTGAAACAGGCTCCAAGATGGACGAAGTGATCTTCGAGGAATTCAAGGGCACCGGCAATATGGAATTGCAGCTCGACCGCAAACTCTCCAACAAACGGATCTATCCCGCTATTGATATCGTCTCTTCCAGCACGCGCCGTGAGGACCTGCTGCTTGACAAGGATGCCCTTCAGCGTATCTGGATCCTCAGGAATCACCTGGCGGATATGAACCCGCTGGAAGCGATGGAGTTCCTCCGTGAACGGATGAAGTTCACCAACACCAATGAGGAGTTCCTGATCTCCATGAATGGGTAAGCTGCTGAAAATGGCATTTGCCTGCTGATCCTAAAACAAAGAACCTCGCGGCTTGCCGCGAGGTTCTTTGTTTAACGTTCAATCCACCGCACTGCCAGCAGTTTCAGATCAAGCCCGTCGTAATTCCCCGAACTCATCATGAGCAAGATATCGCCGGAATGGTTATCACTGAATAGCGCTTCAGCCATTTCCGCTGAATCGGTATAAACCTCCATGCCGGGCTTCATAAATCCCTCCTTTACCTGATCCTTTGAAATTTCAGGAAGCCGCTTTAACAGCAGGGCATGGGGATTGAAATAAACAATGGCCCTGTCGGCCGGGCCGAGGGTTCCACGGTAATGATCCAGAAAATCCTTATTCAGACTGCTGTAAGTATGCAGCTCAAGACAAACCACCACATTCCGCTCGGGAAACTGCTCTTTGACAGCCTCAAGGGTGGCCTTTACCTTCGAAGGGGCATGGGCAAAATCCTTGTAAACTGCCCTGGATTCATTCCTGCCGATCATCTCCAGCCGTTTGGAAGCTCCCCTGAAGCTTTGGATCGCATTGTAAAACGATAGGTCGTCGATGCCCAGCTGGTTGCAGACCATGCGGGCTCCGTTCAGATTCAGCAGGTTATGCCTGCCAAAAACCTGCAGGGGATATTGGTTCTGCCCAAACCGGATACATGTGATCCCCCCGCTGATCGTGTGTGCCGGGATGTCATAGGGATGGATGCCGATGTCGGTGCGCGATTGGGGACAGATTTTCTGCAATTCCTCATCCCCGCTGCAATAGATCAGGGTTCCTCCCGGGGTGATCTGGCGGATGAAGATCACAAACTGGTCAATATATTGCAGAAAAGTAGGGAAGACATTGATATGATCCCAGGCAATGCCGCTGAGCAGGGCGATGTCGGGTTTGTAAAGATGAAACTTCGGGCGGAGATCGATCGGAGAGGTTAGGTATTCGTCGCCTTCAATGACCATGACCCGGGCCTGTTCTGTCAGCTTTACCATGACATCAAACCCCTCGAGTTGCGCGCCTACCATATAGTCGCAATCCATCCCCTCATGCTGAAGTACGTGCAGGATCATGGCGGTTATGGTTGTTTTTCCATGACTGCCGCCGATTACCACGCGCTTCTTGTTTTTTGAGTGTTCGTAAAGATATTCAGGATAGGAGAAAATTTTTATGCCAAGTTCCCTGGCTTTCAGCAATTCAGGGTTGTCGGCTTTGGCATGCATACCCAGTATGACTGCATCAAGGGCGGGTGTAACCCGCAAGGCATCCCAGCCCGCACACGCTGGCAACAACCCGTATGCCGCAAGCCGGCTCTTTGAAGGCTCGAAAAATTCATCGTCAGAACCAGTAATGATATATCCCGTTTTGTGGAGGGCGATGGCCAGGTTGTGCATGGCACTGCCTCCGATGGCAATAAAATGAAGCTGCATGGTTTTAATTTTGCCCAAAATTACAATTATGAACCCGGTTTGTACTAACTGTCATGGTGAAATCCGCAAAAAATCATCCCATGAAAAATTTTCGTGTTTAAAATAATTGTTAATTCAGAGTCGTTTTTTGTAAATTCACAAAATATTTTTGATTCATCGTTATTGTACCAGAGAAATTGTTTGATGGAATTTTTACGTTCAATGCCCCCTCCTTTTACTGCAAAACAGGATATAGGATTCCTACTGGTACAATAGTGGTCAATTTAGAAATAGTTAAGAAGATTCATCTGATATGGAAGAAAAAGTTGCAGCATTAAATCAGCAGTTTCTGAATGCATCTCCTGAAGAGCTGCTGGCCTGGTTTGGATCGGCATATCCCGGTGAAATTGCCTTTTCGACCAGTATGGGAGCAGAGGACCAGGTGATTACCCATATGATAGGGTCGGCAAAACTGCCCGTAAGGATCTTTACCCTTGACACAGGGCGGCTATTCCAGGAGACCTATGACCTGCTTGACATCACCCGGAAAAAATACGGAATCGATATTGATGTCTGGTTCCCCGAAGCCTCCAGTGTTGAGGGGATGGTCAACAAGTTCGGGATCAACCTTTTTTATGACAATTTTGAAAACCGACGGCTTTGCTGTCATATCCGTAAGAAAGAGCCGCTGACGAGGGCCCTGGCCGGCATGAAGGTTTGGGTTACCGGTATGCGCCAGGAACAATCGGTAACCCGCAGTACCAACAACATGATCGAATGGGATGCCCAGTTGCGGATCATGAAGGTTAATCCCTTGATTTACTGGGAGGAAGAATCTGTATGGTCCTATATTCGTGAACAAAGAATCCCGGTTAATGAACTGCACCAGAAGGGATACCCGAGCATCGGATGCCAGCCCTGTACCCGGCAGGTCAAGCCGGGGGAAGATGTCCGCTCGGGGAGATGGTGGTGGGAACTGCCTGAATTCAAAGAATGCGGCCTGCATAAAAAAGACTAAAAACATGCTTTCATGAACACGATTGATCTGGTTGAACTCGGACGAACGTTCTCGGGCAACCACGACAAGCCAACCCCGCTCTACCAGGATGACCAGCATACCATTTACTGGCTTGGTGTTCCGGGATTAGGCGCTTTTCGCTGCAATACATACCTGATCCTCGACGGGCAGGAGGCAATTATTGTCGACCCCGGCGGACGGGGTGCCTATGACTTTGTTAAAATGCGCGTGGCGCAGATCCTTGCACCCGAAAAGGTTACATCGCTGATTGTATGCCACCAGGATCCCGATGTGGCAGCTTCCATGGTCGACTGGCTCTCTACAAATCCTGATATCAGGATCATCACCTCGATCCGCACCAACATCCTGTTACATCATTACGGCAAATCGAACTATTCCTTTGTGAATATCAACGAAAATCCAGATTACATTTTTGCATCAGGCAGGAAACTCAGATTCTTTGAGGCCCCCTTCCTCCATTTTCCCGGTGCCTTTACTACGTGGGATGAGACCTCCAGGTTTCTCTTTTCAGGCGACATATGGGCCTCCATCGACCTGGATTGGAGGCTGGTGGTCGAGGATTTCATCAGGCATGAAATGAAAATGAACCTTTTCCACCTTGACTACATGGCCGGCAACATTGCGGCCAAGGGATTTGTGAACAGTATCAGGAATGTTGATGTAAGTGCTATTCTGCCGCAGCATGGATCAATACTTCCCAAAAAACATGTCTGTAAGGCGATGGAATACCTGCACAACCTGAAGTGCGGTCTCGACCTGATCTATCCCGACCTGACCTGAGCTCCCTCTCTTGTAAACCGGGTCGGGAGAAGGTGCGCAAAATTCACCGTTGAGTATCACTAATGACACTCCTGTGCCAGGTTCCGTTTTAACTGAAACGGATCGCCTTGACAGGCGTGACCCTTGAAATAATGAAGGAGGGCAGGGTGAAAATAAGATAACAAACGGCCACGGTACCGAGGTTGATCAGGAGTATATTCCAGAAGTTCAGATTGACCGGGATCACCGATACATAGTAGGTCTCTTCGGAGAGGGTAACCAGTTCGAATTTTTTCTGAAGCAGGCAAAGGGTAAAGGCAAGGGCATTTCCCCATAACAGTCCCCAGCCTACGATGTAAAGGGCATTGTAAAGAAAGACATTCCGGATAGCCCGGTTGCGCATTCCAAGCGCTTTCAGGATGCCGATCATGGTAGTCCTCTCCAGGATCAGGATCAGCAGGGTGGAGACAATGGTGGTGGATGAAACGAGCACGATCAGGATCAGGATGATCAGCACATTGATGTCCTGGAGGTCAAGCCAGTCGAAAATCTGGGGAAAAAGCATCCTGATGGTCTGCGCATCAAGACTGAAGCCGATCTGGTGGTAAATATAAACGCCCATCCTGTCCAGATCCTTGAAATCATTGAGATAAACCTCAAACCCTCCCACCTGGGAGGTCGTCCAGCCATTGAGTTTTTGAACATGACGGATATCGCCCATGACATACAATTTGTCAAACTCCTCCAGCCCGGTGTCATAAATGCCTGAAATCCTGAATTTGCGGCCAAGGGTATTGTTGCCTACAATAAAATACATGCGCATTTCATTGTTTACGTGCAGGTTAAGCAGGTTGGCGATTTTCCTGGATATGATCACCTCATCTGTACGAACTGTATCCTTCAGGGTGAAAATGCGCCCTTCGACCATCTTATTCCTGAAAAAGCTCCAGTCGTAATCGGTACTCACCCCTTTCAGCACCACGCCCTGTATCTGGTCGGCGGTTTTAATAATACCCGCTTTGGTGGCAAAGACCTGGATATGGTTGATTTCAGGAACCTGCCGGAGTTTGTTGTAAAACGGTTGTTGTCTTTCCACCGGCTGTGGTTCGTAGGTGGTGGTTTCGGCATATTTTATGATCTGGATATGACCGCAAAATCCCACCACCTTTTCCCTGATCTCCTTCTTAAACCCGGTGAGGATCGCTACCGCAACGAACATGATGGCCAGCCCCAGGGCGATCGAGGTGATGGCGATCACAACAAAGGTCCAGGAAAAATTCCCCTTGCTTCGTGATACGAGACGTTTTGCCAGAAAAAATTCAGTATTCAAATAAAAGATGTGTTTACTTTGCAAAAGTATGTCTTTTTTCGATGAATGAAATGGTTGCAGGAATAAACGACCCGCCGGCACGGGTCCCGGTTGTCAGACACCATCCCCTTTTCCGGCTGTATTATCCGGTGATCCTCCTGTTATGGCCCCTATTGCTCCAGTCGCAGGTAATACCCGGGGCCGCCGATACGGTCTCCTATTTTCACCTCCTGAAGGGTAAAACCATCGGGGTGGTGGCAAACAACGCCTCGGAGGTATGGCATGGTAACATCGTGGATATGCTGGTTGACAAAGGGTTTAATATCAAACGGATATTTTCACCGGAACATGGTTTCAGGATGAATGCCGATGCCGGCCAGACCATCGCGGATGCAACAGATCCCGCAACGGGGATTCCTGTTGTATCACTGTATGGCGCCAGACAGAAACCGACGAAGGAGGATCTTGCCTCGCTGGATATGATCGTATTTGACTTGCAGGATGTGGGGGTGAGGTTTTATACCTATATCTCCACCCTTACCATTGTCATGGAGGCCTGCGCCCAAAACGGTATTTCCCTGGTGCTCCTTGACAGGCCCAACCCCAATGGGTTTTATATCGACGGCCCGGTGCTGGAAAAGGAATTTACCTCTTTTGTGGGGATGCACCCTGTCCCGGTTGTTTACGGGATGACCATCGGGGAATATGGCGGTATGGTCAACGGCGAGAAATGGCTGCAAAACGGACTGAAATGCGATCTGAAGGTGATCCGGCTGTCCAACTATAGCCATGATGCCAGGGTTGAACTGGAGGTGAAGCCGTCGCCCAACCTCCCCAATGCAAATGCGGTCTGGCTCTATCCCTCCCTCTGCCTGTTTGAAGGAACCTACTTCAGCATCGGCCGGGGAACCACCTTCCCGTTTGAGGTTTATGGTCACCCGCAAATGAACCAGGGCTCTTTTTCATTTACGCCACGCTCCGTTCCAGGGGCCAGTCTTCATCCGCCTTTTGAAAACAGGGAATGTCATGGTGTTGATCTTCGCGGGTTCCTGGTCAAACATCCTGAACAACTTGGCAGGATTCAACTCGGCTGGCTTCTGGAGGGCTTTCACAGCCTTACGCCCGGTGATTTCTTTAATGACTATTTCAATAAACTGGCCGGGAATGCCACGCTTCAGCGACAAATCAGGGAGGGGAAATCTGAAACGGAGATCCGTGCCAGCTGGCAAAACGGGATCAGCAGGTTCAAAAAGATCAGGAAACGGTACCTGTTGTATTGAACCCTCAAAAAAAATCCCCGGCCAAGGTCTCTTTCGAAAAACCGGCCAGGGATTTAGAATGTAAGGTTGTTCCCTATTTTCTTCCGGGATAGACCTTCAGCGCCTCTTCCAGGCATGTCATGGCACCTTTCAGGTCAGTCAGGTTGAGAACATAGCTAATCCTGACCTCATCCTTCCCGCGGCCGGGAGTTGAATAAAAACCGGTTGCCGGGGCAAGCATGACCGTTTGGCCTTCAAAATTAAAATCTTCAAGCAACCACTGGCAGAACTTGTCGGAGTCGTCGATCGGCAGGCGGGCAACCGCATAAAATGCGCCGCCGGGGTTCGGACAGAAACACTTTTCCATCCTGTTGATCGACTCCACCACGATATTCCGGCGCTGCACATATTCGGCCAGAACCTTGACAAGATAACTGTCGGGGGTATTGATGGCCTCTTCGCCGGCGATCTGGCCGAAGGTTGGCGGAGAGAGCCTGGCCTGGGCAAACTTCATGGCAGTACTCATGATCTCCCTGTTTTTCGAGATCATCACGCCGATACGCACGCCGCAGGCGCTGTAACGTTTTGAGATGGAATCCAGCAGAACCACGTTCTGGTCGATTCCCTCCAGGTTCATCACGGAGTAATGTTTCTTCCCGTCATAGCAGAATTCACGATACACCTCATCGGAGAAGAGATAGAGATCATGTTTCTTAACAATGTCCCGTAACAGCTCCAACTCCTCTTTCGAATAGAGGTAGCCAGTAGGGTTGTTGGGATTGCAGATCATAATGGCTTTGGTACGGGGGGTGATGGCCTCTTCAAACGCGCTCATGGGAGGCAGGGCGAAACCATCGTCAATCACCGAGCCGATTGGTTTAACGACCACCCCGGCCGCTACTGCAAAACCGTTGTAGTTGGCATAGAAGGGCTCGGGGATGATGATCTCGTCGCCCGGGTTCAGACAGACCATCAGGGTGAAGAGGATTCCTTCTGAACCGCCGGTGGTAACGATCATCTCATCGGGGGTCACCGCGATGCCAACCTTCTGGTAATATTCAACCAGCTTTTTCCGGTAGGAGAGTATCCCTGCGGAATGGCTGTATTCAATGACCTTCAGGTCCATGTGGCGAATTTTTTCAAGCACATTTTCCGGTGTCTCGATATCCGGCTGGCCGATATTGAGGTGATACACTTTGATGCCTTTTTTCTTGGCTACATCGGAATAGGGAACGAGTTTTCGGATCGGGGAGGGTGGACAGGCTTGTCCACGGTTTGAAATTGCTGGCATAACAAGTGGTTTTTAAGTAAAGCAACAAAGCCAGCTTATGGCTGGCCTTTTGCTTACTGATTAATAATGATATTTACTTTGTGATAGGAGCGGCGCCCTGTTCGGTCGGCTTCTCCGGTGCTGTTGTAGCTGGTTTGGGGGTAATGGTTCCTTTGATCTGCAATACGATTTTTTCGGTTTTTGCATTGGAGGTAACGGTTACGGTTTTGTTGATCCCGCCAACATTGTTGGTGTTATAGGTTACTTTGATGACATCACTTTTACCGGGGAGAACAGGTTCCTGCGGCCATGTGGGAACCGTACAGCCGCATGATGACTGAGGTCTCGACAAGATCAAAGGCTCTTTACCGATATTGGTGAATTTGAATTCACAGGTACCATCTGAACCCTGAACGATTGTTCCATAATCATGAACAGTTTTATCAAAGGAGATTTCAGGAGCATTAGGGTTGGCTGGTTTAGGCTGGGGAGCATCCTGGGCTTTTACAACAAAAGCAGCGAAGACTAACAGAACAAATGAAAGAACAAATTTCTTCATATTTACTTAATTATTAGGTTAGGTTTATTATTTAATTGTTACAAAAGTAAAAAATATATGGAGTGCTGAACGGAATTTAGCTTTTTTTAACATCCGGGAATGCAAAGATTCAAATGAATTCTGTTTTAATTTTGTAGTTTTACGGCACCTGAAACGGAACCTATGGCCGGCTTGTCCAAACTGACATTTTCTTTTTTGTTCATCGTGTTGCTTTGCATTTCATGTACAAGCCATAGGGTCATGGAAAAAGCCGTCAAAACCATTGCAGGGCCCAGATGTATCGTTTACAGGACCAGGACCGACTGCCGGTTCCTGGTGCCGGTGATCATGACCCATGATAAATCTGCGATCGCCTCCTTTCCGGATGTCAAAGATATCTATTTTAAAGGGGAACTGGCAATTCCTGAAGAACTGACCGGAGGTTACCTGCTCGACAATCGTGGGATCGGACCCGATGTCGCTTTCCTGAAGGTAACCTACGGGGAATATGCCCGGATGAAGGAAACCCCGGCTCCGGCCGAACTGATGCAGATGATCGCCGACAGGGATCCGCTGGTTGATATGTACGACTGCGGCACCAGGAGCCAGTATCCTGATGCGGCCGGCGCCATGAAACTTTTAATCGGCAAGGGGGAACTCCACCGCCAGAAACGATTGAAATAACCATTAAAAAAATATATTGTAACTTTGCACGTTTTTAAAACCCTGTATATTGACAGATAATGTTCTAAAGATTAAGGAGCTTGATGGGAAGCAGCTGTATTACTCGTTCCTTGCCGGCGCTCAGCGGATTTTCGAACAACAAAAACTACTCAACAAAATCAATGTGTTCCCGGTTGCCGACGCCGATACCGGGACCAATCTGGCTTCCACCATGCGGTCCATCATGGATGCCATCATCCCGACAGACAACCTGAAACGGACTGCCGTTGCCCTTGCCGATGCAGCCCTTACGGGGGCCCGGGGCAATTCGGGCATCATCTTTGCCCAGTTCCTCTATGGCTTCAGCAATGAAATCAAGTCGGATGAAACCATCGACATCCAGGCTTTTGCCGAAAGCATCAAAAAGGCTGTTGCCTATGCCTACGATGCCATTGCAAATCCTATTGAAGGCACGATCCTGACGGTGATCAGGGACTGGGCCGATTATGTTTACCTGCTGAAAGACAGTTTTGACGATTTTATTAAATTGCTGGTGGAGGCCTATAACAGGGCTCTTGAATCGCTTGCCGCCACCACTAAAAAACTTGAAGTACTTGCACGGGCACATGTAGTGGATGCCGGGGCCAAAGGATTTGTTTTCTGGCTCGAAGGCATTAAGGACTTTTTTACCCTCGGACCCGAAAAGGCGCTGCGGTATGTCGATCATACCGCCACCCCGGCAGAGGAACTTGTCGTGATGCCCCACGATGAGATCACCTTCAGGTTTTGTACAGAGGCCCTGATCGGGGGGAAGCAGCTTGACAAACATAAAATACGGAATTATATCAGCCATTGCGGCGATTCGCTCGTAGTTGCAGGTTCTCCCCAGAAAATCAGGGTGCATATCCACACCGATTTCCCTGCGGAGGTTTTTTCACAGCTCCGGCAATTTGGCGACATCACCTATCAGAAGGTCGACGACATGGTCATGCAGAATGAGATTCAGTTTAACAGGAAAGCTGAAATCGCCATTGTTACCGACTCAACCTGCGACCTTCCCAAAGAGTTAACCGACAGCCACCAGATTCATGTGGTACCGCTTACCGTTCATTTCGGTGAAACCTATTTCCTCGACAGGCTGACGATCAACCCGCCGCAGTTCTATTCCCTGCTGGCAGGGTCGGATCAGGCAGCCTCCACGGCACAGCCCGCCTCAAAGGAGTTCCAGAACAAATTTGAATATCTCTCCACCCATTACCAGTCGGTTATCGGGATCCATCTCAGCGAGGGGCTCAGCGGAACATATTCCAGCAGTAGCAAGGGATCGGCAGATGTGGTCGCCCGTACCGGGAAAAAGATCGATGTGGTGAATTCCAAACTCATCACCGGTGGACTGGGTCTGCTTGTTTTGCGTGCAGCACGTGCCGTCGAGGCTGGCGCTTCCCATGCCGAAGTGATGTCGGAGATGGAAAAATGGAAGGCCAAAACCATGATCCGCGTCAGCGTCACCACCCTGAAATACATCGTACGAAGCGGCAGGGTAAGTCCTTTGAAAAGTTTTATTGCCAAAACACTGGATCTGAAGCCTGTCATCACGATCGACCAGGAGGGGAAGGCCTTGCTTTTTTCAAAATCCTTTTCCGAAAAAAGCTGTATGAAAAAGGTGATGCAGAATATTACGAAAACCATCGACGGAAAAAAGGTTTGGGAGTACACCATTACCCACGCCAACAACCCCTCAACGGCCGAATGGTATGCGGTGGAGATGGAGAAACTTACCGGGAAAAAACCGCTTTTCATTGATCATGCCTCCCCGGCGCTTGTGGCCAATACCGGCCCCGGGATCGCCTGTGTTTCGCTGATGCTGGAATAAAACTATGATGAACTTTCAAAGTGTTTCGATCGAGGTCGGACTGGTCATCCTGCTCTACATGACCCTCGTCTTTATCTATGCCCTCATCAGGAAGGACAATTCGATTGTCGATATTTTCTGGGGTCTCGGATTTATCGTGGTCGCCCTCTATTCGGTGATCCAGTCGGGGGAGGTCGACCTGCGCAAAATGATCGTCAGCCTGCTGGTACTGCTGTGGGGATTGCGATTGTCATTTCATATCATGGTCCGCAACAGCGGGAAGGGAGAGGATTTTCGTTACAAGGCCTGGCGCGGCACCTGGCGCTTCTTTATCCTGCGCAGCTTTTTCCAGATATTTATGCTGCAGGGAATTTTTATGCTGATCATATCGGCCCCTGTCTGGTTTATCTGCTTCAGCAACGGCGGCCCGCTCGGCCCCTGGGATTCTGTCGGCCTTGCCGTATTCGGGGCAGGATTCATGATCGAAACCCTTGCAGACTATCAACTTGCCGAATTTAAAAAGATCCCTGAAAACAAAGGTAAGCTCATGTCGTCGGGACTTTGGTCAGTGACCCGTCACCCCAACTACTTTGGCGAAGCCCTTATCTGGTGGGGCCTGGGTTGCTATGCACTGGGATTCCCGAATGGCTGGTATACCCTGGTCAGCCCAGTGGTGATCACCCTGCTGCTGCGTTTTGTCTCAGGCGTCCCCATGCTTGAAAAAAAGTATGAAGGCCGCGCCGACTGGGAGATCTATAAAGCCAGAACGGCACCCTTTATTCCCTTCGTGAAATTTTTTTAGGAGGAGTTTCCTACAACTTATTCTTACACCGGGGCAGCTTCGTTACCGTAAAAGCTCCCTGATCTCTTCATGATAATCGTGCTGCAGGTCTTCGTGAAGCCCGGCAATAAGTTTCCTGATCTTCAGCAGCTGGCCATCAAAAATATTGCCCGTTGCAGTTCCCGGCAGTATCGGGATTCCGGACCGGCATAGGTTTACACAGAAATGGATCCGAAGATCGATCTCGGTTCTTTTCAGTCCCGAATAGCGGGCGTAACGGTTCACCGTCTTTAAAATTTTACGGATCCCCTTTTTTGCAAAATAGAGGGTGCTCCTGTTGATCTCCCCAAACGAGATGTCAAGTTCGGCCCTGACACGGTCCACAAACTCCGGCTCATAATTCGAATCAAACAGCAGGTAGGCGAGCAGCTCCTTATTCTCCTTTTTATATTTCGCAAGTTGCAGGCAGACCTTTACCAGTTCGGCGGGCGGCATCAGGTTCAGCTCCTGTTTCAGGGTTACGAGCGAGGGACTATTCATGGTTTGTGATTTTTTCTGGAAAAGCAGGAATAGGGCCGTCCGGATTGTCGAAATTCAGTCATCCCGGGAATACCCAGCTCGGTTTCCCGGTCGGGTATCGTTTGACAGAAACCGGTGCCGCTGGCCTGGTTTTTTATGTAAAGGATTATTTCTGAGCGTGTTGTTCCGGGGGGCATAGCAAGATTTTTTGTCAGTCATTGATCTATCTTCCACATGTTGACCCGGGGGGATGAAAATATGTACAGTTCCTGATCATGTTCAGCAGGTAAAGATAGTAAAGATGATTGGCCGGATGGATACGGATGGTCTGCGTCAAGGATAATTTTAATAATTTAGCCGAAAAATTCACGGTATGATCAATCAAGCGCTACTGAACCCCAGAAGTATTGTTGTTGTTGGCGGTTCCAACGATGTCCAGAAACCAGGGGGGGCAGTGCTCCGCAACCTGATAGAGGGTAATTTCGGGGGTGACCTGTATGTCACGAATCTCAAGGAGACAGAGGTACAGGGGATCAGGAGCTTCCGGGATCCGTCGGAGCTGCCCGAAGTTGACCTGGCCATCCTGGCGATTGCGGCCAGATTCATCCCCGACACGGTTGAGATGCTGGCACGACAGAAAAATACGCGCGGATTTATCATCCTTTCCGCAGGGTTCAGTGAAGAGAGTCATGAAGGAAATTTGCTGGAACAAAGGGTGGTTGACATCATTGACGGTGTTCAGGGGTCGCTGATCGGCCCGAATTGCATCGGTGTGCTGACACCCTGTTATCACGGCGTTTTTACAAAGCCAATTCCAACCCTGGTGCCCAAAGGATGTGATTTTATCTCGGGTTCCGGTGCCACAGCCGTGTTCATCATGGAGGCGGGAATCCCCAAGGGCATCACCTTCTCGCAGGTATTTTCGGTTGGAAACAGCGCCCAGCTTGGCGTTGAAGAGATTCTGGCCCATCTTGACGAAAGTTTCGACCCGGAAACCAGTTCCAGGATCAAGCTGCTCTATATTGAAACCATCTCCAAGCCGCAGATGCTGCTGAAACATGCCGCCTCCCTTATCCGCAAGGGCTGCAGGATCGCTGCCATCAAGGCAGGCTGTTCCGAAGCAGGCATGCGGGCTGCCTCCTCCCACACAGGAGCGCTGGTGAGTCCCGACGATGCCGTGGATGCCCTCTTCCGCAAGGCTGGCATCGTGCGTTGCTATGGCCGCGAAGATCTGATCAGTGTGGCTTCCGTTTTCAGCCTGCCCGAACTTCACGGGAATAATATGGCCATCATCACCCACGCCGGGGGACCCGCTGTGATGCTTACCGATGCCCTTTCGAATGCGGGGATGAATGTTCCTGCCATTGATGGGCCGGATGCAGAGGAGTTGCTGACACAGCTGTTTGGAGGATCCTCCGTAGCCAACCCCATCGACTTTCTGGCCACAGGAACCGCGCAGCAACTCGGCACCATCCTTGATTACACCGACCTGAAATTCAGCCAGGTCGACGGCATGGCCGTGATCTTCGGCACCCCCGGGCTAACCCCTATATTTGATGTGTATGACCTCCTGAGCCAAAAGATGAAGTTGTCGGGAAAACCAGTATTCCCGATCCTGCCCTCCCTGCTAACAGCCCATGATGAAGTGCAGGAGTTTGTGGCAAAGGGAAATGTCTTTTTCCCGGATGAGGTTGTCTTTGGAAATGCCCTGGCACGGGTTTATCTTACGCCGAAGCCCTCCCCGGCCGATCCTGAGTTGCCTTCAGTTGACACGGCAGCAATCCGGGCTGTCATCGACGGGGCCGGGGATGGTTATCTATCCCCTGACGCCATCCAGGGGCTGATGGATGCCTGCGCTATCCCCAGGGTGCATGAGGCCGTCGTGACCACTGCTGCCGATGCCGCGAGGGCGGCGTCTGAACTGGGATTCCCCGTGGTGATGAAGGTCGTCGGACCGGTCCATAAGTCGGACGTAGGCGGGGTGGTGCTTCATGTGAAAGATGAAGCTGCTGCTGCCAGAGAGTTTGAACGGATGATCCTGATCAAAGATACCACCGCAGTGCTGATCCAGCCGATGCTCTCTGGTCTTGAACTGATCATCGGCGCCAAGTTTGAACCCAAATTCGGCCATGTGATCATGTGCGGCATGGGCGGCATCTTTACCGAAGTCTTTAAGGATGTGGCCAGGGGTTTGTCGCCGCTTGGCAGGGTTGAAGCCCTTGCGATGATCCGCAGTCTTAAAAGTTATAAGATTATCCAGGGCATCCGCGGCCAGAAAGGCGTGAATGAGGAGTCTTTTGCCGATGTTATGATCCGCCTTTCATCCCTTTTGAAAGCAGCGCCTGAAATCGTTGAACTCGATTTCAATCCGCTACTTGGCAGTGAAGATAAGGTAATTGCCGTGGATGCCCGCATCTGCCTGGCAAAACAACTCAACGACAAAGGGAAAATCTGAAAAAAGGGCAACTCCTGACATTTCAAGTTTCCATGCCTTAACCCTCAACCTTCCTTTAAAACCCCTATCGCCTGAATTCCTGCATTCCTGCATTCAAAAATTAAATTGCACCCAGCTGCTGCAAAAATACCAGGAACAATCCTGGCTTCAGGGCAAGGGTAAACACCACACCGAAAATGGCTCCCCAAAGGTGGGCATCATGACCGATATTATCATTGGCTCGCTTGGCCATATAATACTCATAACCCACATAGAAAACTCCGAAAAGGGGCGCCGGGATGGGTACGGGAATGAAAAAGAAAAATATCTTCCCGGTGGGATAGAGGATAATGCTGGCAAAAAGAACTGCGGCTACGGCTCCGGAGGCCCCAACTGCATTATAAAACACATCGTTTTTATGCTTGCCGAAGGCAGGGATGATCGACAGGATCAGTCCGCCGATATACAGGAGGACATAATAAAAGCCTGCCTTTCCAGGGAAATAGCCATTGAAATAGGTCTCAACGATACCCCCGAATGAATACAGGACGACCATGTTGATCAGCAGATGTACATACCCGGCATGGACGAACCCATAGGTGAAAAACCGGTACCAGTGGTTGCTGTGCTTGGCATCGTAAGCATTGAATTTCAGTTTTGCAAACAGCTCCATGTTGTTGAGAGCAAGAACTGAAACCACGGCGGTTATGGCGATGATGACAAAGGTAATGTTCATGATAATTTGGTAAGAGCTAACGTGTAACCCCTGGTACGTGACCCGGCAAGAACCACATGCAAGGCGTTACACATCAATGAATTATTTAACGGTCTCAGTCTTTGGAACTTTGGTGAAGTCTATTTCAGACCCGAACATGCTGTGGGGGATCATGAAAACCACAAGCAGCACGATAGATGCCACGATGGGCCACAGTTTATTTTCGCGGTTCTTTTTCATCGCCACCAGGGCAATAACCCAAAAGATAAAGGCAATGATCGACTTGTTGTCGGTAAGGTCATGACCAAATGGCCACCCGGTCCAGTAGGCGTCAAAGGCGAATTTCTGAACGATGGGGCCGAGGATCAATCCTCCGATACCGACTGAAATTACAGTGATCCATGCATAAAGATAGGAGTTTTTCCCACGGAAGATCACCACCAGGCCAGTGAGTGTCGAAAAGAGCATGGCCATGAACATCAGCAGGATATGCGGAAACAGGATATACCTGGGCACATAGCCCGTATACCGCAATACGGCCGGGTAACTGTTGAGCAGAACGCGTTTACCGTCCTTGATCAGTGTTACGTCGTACATCACTTTGCCGGCCGGTGCCTGGTGAGGCAGCGCCCCGGTAAGGGTGTCGCCGTGCCGGGTCATCACGGCAGTCTGCCAGTTGTCCATGCTTTTGAAGCGGCGAAGCCTCAGTTCTCCCTTTACGGAGGTGTCAGGAATGATTACAGTTACTTTGGCATCGTCGGAAAGGTCGTACGACCTGATAAGCTTGAATCCGATCTTCTGGCCTCCGATTTCCGCGTGACCGCGAACCGGGTAGGTGGGACCTGTCATCTTTTGATAGACGGCGCTTGCAAGCGTGAATACTACGGCAAAAAACCAGATCAGGGTTGTTTTTACTAGAGGGTTTATGGTCATAATGGCTGACAAAAGGTTGTTAAATAAAAAATGATGGAGTGTTTTCGCAGGCCGGCGTTCAAACAAGTCACAGGATGCCGTTTTCACCGGCAAAGGTAACTATTTGATCTGATATTTGTGCAGCAGATCATATACTGATTGATGAATGTTTGTCCTGACGTTCATCTCCGATAATTTCTGATTGGCTGCCGATGGACAGACCCTGTTTGAAAGAAAGATGTAAAGGAGGTCGTTTTCAGGGTCGGCCCAGATATAGGTTCCTGTGAAGCCTGAATGGCCGAAACTTTGCGGGGATGCGCTCCTGCAGGCAGGACTGTCGGGAGAGGGATGAAGGAGAGGCTTGTCAAACCCGATTCCGCGCCGGTTTCCCCTTTCGGGGAACTGTACCCTGGTAAATTCCTTCACCGTCGACGGGGAAAGATATTGTTTGCCGCCGTAGCTTCCATCCTGCAGCAACATCTGAAGGATCACCGCCAGGTCGTATACGTCACTGAAAAGGCCGGCGTGGCCCGAAATTCCGCCGAGCATCGCGGCGCCGGGATCGTGAACATCGCCCCACACGAGCTGTTTCCTGAAGCCGGTATCATATTCCGTAGGGAGGATCTGTGACAGGCTGAATCGCTCGCGGGGGTTAAAACCGATGGCTGACAGTCCCAGGGGCCTGTACCAGGTTGTTTCTAGGAAGTTTTCAAAGGGCTGGCCGCTGATTTTTTCCACTACAAGGCGCAGCAGGTAAAAGCCGAGGTCGCTGTATTTGTAATCGCGGGTATCGCGCAGGGGCGAGGTGCGGATACGGTTGAAGATGGTGTCGGAATATCCTTTCCTGATATACAGGTTGCCGGCTACCCTGACGGGGAAGCCGGCAGAGGCTTCCGGCTGGTAAATTGCAGGGTCGGGCCGGCCATTCAGCAGAGTGCTTTTGTAAAAGGGGATCCAGTCCTGCAGTCCCGCCTGGTGTGTCATAACGTCGCGGATCTTTATACCGGCTTTGTTACTGCCTTTCAGGAAGGGAAGCCAGGCTGCCAGGCTGTCATCCAGTCTTATCTTTCCTTCATCAAAGAGTTTCATGATGGCCAGGGTGGTGGCGGCGACCTTTGTCACCGAGGCCAGGTCGTACAGGTCGCCTGTGCGAACTTTCACCGTATCCTCATAGCGTGGAGTTCCGAAGGCCTTTTCATAAAAGATCCTGCCATCTTTCGCAAGCAGGATCTGGCATCCGGGATAGGCCCGCGACCGGATACCCGTCATGGCGATGGAATCGATAATCTTCAGTGATTCGCGGGGCAGCCCGATCTCTTCAGGCATGACGGTTTCAAGCCGCGACTTGTCGGTCGTTTCCCCGCACCCGGGCAGGAAGGCGGCAGCGGTAACCGGCAGCTTTCCCCGGACTGCCACACCGCCCATGATGATCTCTGCAGTGGCAAGTTCGGTTCCCTGGTTGTCCTGGTAGGCCACCACGATTGCCTCCGGCCTGTTGAGGCCGGGCAGGTGCACCATCGAATAGGGAGTCCCGAAAAGGGCGACGATCGTACGGTTTGTGCGGGTGATGGTGTCGATCAGCCGGTGCATGGCATGGGTGACCCCAAAACTGTCGGCTACATTGCTGGTGATGTTATGGATTCCGGCAATGACAATGTCGAAGGGCAACACCATCCTGGTGATGCTGTCGGCCAGTGCCTTCGGGAATTTCTTCGGTACATTGAACAAAGTGGCTGACATATACCGCGCCAGGGTTTTCTGAAAGACTGTTGGAACACTGTCGCCGACCGAAAGGATGGCGATTTTACGGTGATCCAGCGCCGTGAGCGGGATCATCTGCAACCGGTTTCTGACAAGGGTCACCGATGCATCCACCATTTGCTGGCGCAACTTTTCCGCCTCTGCAGGGTTTAAATCTGATACGAGGTTCTCCAGGCTGATCACCGGCCTTTTCCTTAATCCCAATTCCTCTTTCAATGCCAGGATATGCCTGCATTTGCGCTCGATCAGCTCCTTCGACAGCCAGCCGCTGTCGATGGCGGTTTTTATCCCGGCAATGGCGGCATCCACATGCTGGGGCAGCAGCAGGATATCGTTGCCGGCCTGCAACGCTTTCACTTCGATCTCACCGGGTTTGAAATATTTGGTCACCCCCTGCATGTCGAGGGCATCGGTCACGACAAACCCTTTAAAACCAAGCTTCCCGATCAGCTCCCCTGTGATCACATTCCGTGAAAGGGTCGCCGGCATGTCCTTTGCTGAATCGAAACATGGAACATACAGATGGCCGATCATGACTCCTTTTGCCCCGGCTTTTACCAGCGCCGCGAAGGGGAATAACTCCACCGAATCAAGCCGTTGCTTTGAATGGCTGATCACCGGCAGCGAGAGATGCGAATCCATGTCGGTATCGCCATGGCCTGGGAAATGTTTGGCAACGGCCATCACCCCCTCATCCTGCATGCCTTTCATATAGAGGATGCTCCTGCGGGCCACCATTTCGCGGTTCTCTCCGAACGACCTGAAGCCGATCACGGGGTTGTTGGGGTTGTTGTTGATGTCGGCAACCGGGGCAAAATTAACATGGACCCCCATACGCCTGCAGCTTTTGGCGATCATGCTTCCCATGTCATAAATGAGGGTGTCGTCGGAAATTGCTCCCAGGGCCATCTGCCTGGGAAACGAAAAGGCGCTGTCAAGCCTCATTCCGAGTCCCCATTCGGCATCCATGGTGATGAGCAACGGGGTCAATGCCACCTGCTGCAGATGGTTCGTGAGGATGGCCTGCCTTGCCGGCGAACCTTTGAAAAAACAAATGCCGCCTGCATCATATTGCTGAATAATCTTTGTAAGACTGTCGCCGTACAGGGAATCATTGCATGAATAGGCCCTGATCACCAGGAGTTGGGCAATACGCTGTTCGGGCGTCAGGGATTTGTAAACGGAATCAACCCAGGTGGAATCGGCCGGGCCGCAAATACCCCGGCCGGGGTGTATCAACAGTACAAAAAGCAAGGGTGACCAAAAATATCTGTTCATTGAGAGGGGGCTACGGGTGGCACAAAAGAACTAAAAACTATGATACACAGGCAGGGAATAACAGGTATTTATTAACATTTAGCGTTGCCGGTACTCACCTGTATCTCCCGGAGCGGGCAGTACCCACGCACGGCAGTGGTTTTCAAATCACGGTATCTCCTGCCATCTGCCATAAAAATGGTCCGCGTTGTAATAAGATGCTGTATAATTGTAATATCTTTGCCCTTTGTCTTTGCACAGAACCATTATTTCCTAATCTCAACTGTATCATGCTTTCAATCCAGGACTTAGAAAAAATCGCCCTTCAGGTACGGCGCGATATCGTACGGATGGTCAATGGCGCTTCATCAGGCCATCCGGGGGGTGCCTTGGGCAGTGCTGACTTTCTGGTTGCCCTCTATTTTAAAATCATGAAACCCGATCCTTCGGGATTTACCATGGATGGAACCGGCGAGGATCTTTTTTTTCTTTCAAACGGTCACCTTTCGGCCTTGTGGTACAGTGTCTTGGCCCGATACGGCTATTTCGACATCAGGGAGCTGGCTACTTTCAGAAAACTTGGAACCCGGCTGCAGGGTCATCCGGCCACGGCCGAAGGGCTGCCCGGCATCCGCACCAGCTCGGGGTCGCTGGGGCAGGGACTCTCGGTAGCCATTGGCGCAGCGCTTGCCAAGAAGCTGAACCATGATGAACATCTCGTTTATTGCCTGATGGGTGACGGCGAGTTGCAGGAGGGACAGAACTGGGAGGCGATGATGTTTGCAGCGGGAAACAAGGTTGACAACCTGGTGGCGGTGGTCGACTGCAATGGCATCCAGATTGACGGCCCCACCGACAGGGTCATGCCGATGGGCGACCTCGGGGCAAAATTCGAATCTTTCGGATGGAAAGTACTTGCCATGTACGGCAACGACATGACAGAGGTAGTGGAAATACTAAAAAAAGCGCAATGGTATACCGGCCAGGGACAACCCGTCGTTATTATCATGACAACGCATATGGGGTTCGGCGTTGATTTCATGCTGGACAACCACGAATGGCATGGTGTTTTTCCAAACGATGAACAGACAAAAATGGCTTTGGCCCAGTTAAATGAAACACTCGGAGATTATTAAAAGGAAGATAGGAATTTTTTTACTGGTATTGTTATTCACCGGCGGAATCGGTGCCCAGGGAACAAAAGAACAGGGGAAACCAAAGCCTACAACACGCATCCTCTTTGTCTTTGATGCCTCTCAAAGCATGTATGGCCAATGGCAGAGCGATACCAAATTCAATATTGCCGTAAGGCTGCTGTCGGGCATCCTCGACAGCCTTCATACCCAGCCCAACCTGGAACTGGCTTTACGCGTTTACGGACACCAGAAGCAGTTCCCGCCGCAGGATTGCAATGATACCCGGCTGGAAGTTCCCTTTGCCAAGGATAACGTAGCCCGGATCAAACATGTGCTGAAAACCATTACCCCGAAGGGAACCACCCCGATTGCCTATTCCCTTTCACAGGCTACCAGGGATTTCCCGCCTTGCGACAACTGCCGCAACATTGTCATCCTGATCACCGACGGGCTGGAAGAATGCGGCGGCGATCCCTGTGCCGTTTCGCTGGAGTTGCAGAAAAAAGGGATTGTCCTCAAACCCTTTATCATCGGCATCGGCAAGAACTTCCGCGATCAGTTCGAATGTGTCGGGACCTATTTCGACGCTTCCAATGAAACGCAGTTCAGGAATGCCCTCAACATCATTATCTCCCGTACACTGAATCCCACCAGCATCCAGGTCAACCTGCTCGATGCCTACGGGAAACCCACCGAAACCAATGTCAACATGACCTTTTACGATCACCTTTCGGGGCTGCCCAAATATAATTTCATCCACTCCTTTAACAACAAGGGGCTTCCCGACACCCTCGACATCGATCCGCTGGTAACCTACGATATCGTGGTACATACCATTCCCCCCGTACATAAGGATACCGTCAGACTTACCCCCGGTAAACACAATATCGTAGGCATCGATGCCCCGCAGGGCTATCTTGCCTTCAAGGCCACCGGGAACAACACCCTGAAATACCTCCCCTGTGTCATCCGCCGGCATGGTGCCTGCGAAACCATCACCGTCCAGCAGTTTGACCAGACCGAGAAGTTCCTGACGGGCGGCTATGATGTGGAGATCCTCTGTTTACCGCGTGTATTGGTTGAAAATGTCGAGATTAAACAGTCGCATACCACCACGGTGGAGATGCCCCTGCCCGGCATCGCGGTGATCCAGAAGTCGACCAACGGCTATGGCAGCCTTTACCAGGAGGATAAAAACCAGCTTGTCTGGCTTTATAACCTCAGGGATAACCAGCAACAGCAGGAAACCCTCTATCTCCAGCCGGGGAACTACCGGGTGGTTTTTCGCTCAAAATATTCGAACCAGTCGTCCTATACCACTGAAAAGTCGTTCAGGGTTGAGCCAGGACAAACGGTCAACATGAAATTATATCCAAACTGACATGACAGAATACAGCAATCAAGGATCAAAGGATACCCGTTCAGGGTTTGGCGAGGCGCTCGCGGAACTCGGCCGGCAGAATCCCAGCGTGGTGGCCCTCTGTGCCGACCTGACAGGCTCACTGAAGATGGATGCCTTTGCAGCCGCCTTCCCCGATCGTTTTTTCCAGGTTGGCATCGCCGAAGCCAACATGATGGGCATCGCCTCCGGGTTGGCTATCGGGGGTAAGATTCCCTTTACCGGGACCTTCGCCAATTTTTCGACAGGAAGAGTCTATGACCAGATCCGCCAGGCCATTGCCTATTCAAACAAGAATGTCAAAATCTGCGCCTCCCATGCCGGGATCACCCTTGGCGAAGACGGCGCCACCCACCAGATCATGGAGGACCTGGGGCTGATGAAGATGCTCCCCAACATGGTCGTCATAAACCCATGCGACTTTAACCAGACCAAAGCAGCCACCCTGGCCATTGCGGCTCACCAGGGACCGGTCTACCTGCGCTTCGGCCGCCCGAAATGGCCCAACTTCACCCCGGCCGGCGAGCCCTTCGTCATCGGGAAGGCATTGCTCCTCAATGAAGGGGCCGACGTTTCGATATTTGCTACCGGACACCTGGTCTGGAATGCATTACAGGCCTGCAAGATTCTGGAAGAGAAAGGTGTCCGGGCAGAGGTCATCAATATTCATACCATTAAACCGCTCGATGAGGAGGCCATCCTTGCTTCAGTCAGGAAAACAGGTTGCGTGGTATCGGCTGAGGAACACCTCAGGAACGGCGGACTTGGCGACAGCATCGCCCAGTTGCTCGCACGCCAACTGCCATCGCCGATGGAGATGGTTGCCGTGAATGACCAGTTTGGCCAAAGCGGAAAACCGGAAGAGTTGCTGAAGAAATACGGACTCGATGTTCCCGATATCGTGGAAGCAGCCCTGAAGGTCAACGCCAGGAAATAATACCCTTCTGATCAGCCCATTCTTTTTGTAAGGTCATTGCGAAGCAGCAGGACCGGGATTTCCTTGTCGACATACAAGGGAACGGTTTCGACCGTGACATTGCTGGTGTCGAGCCCCAGGGCCCGCACCTCGCTGATGCCGAAACGCTTGAAGATAGAGTAAAGATCCATGATAAACTGCTCCCTGGGAGGGAAATCAAAGTCGTAATTCTGGATCCTGTCGATCACCACAAATCTGAAATCGGCCGATACATGGTATTTGCGCAGCGAGGAATAGCGGCTGAGCAGGTCGATCTCTTTGTTACGGCTCAACTCTTCCAGTACCTGCCTGAAAAAGAGGTTCACCCGTGGCTGTACTTTAAAACCTATCTTGAAGTCAACCTTGATCATGATCCCCGGAATGATATGGGTGATCTTGTATTCCAGCACATGTGGCTCGTCGAGGATGTCGACATGCAGCATCCAGTACAGGTCGGCACGCTTGGGATGCTTGTTGAGGATGGAATAGATGATCTTCGATTCCACGTCGGTCACCTTGTTGGCCTTGGTCAGGAAGACCAGGTTGGTGGCATATTTGGGAACCGATTCATCATGGCTCAGCTCCTTGATGACCTCCACATAATTTTCGATGGGTAAAAATTCGATAAAGCTGTTTTTGATCCTCCGGCCGCTGAACCATACATACATGATCATCAGCAGGATGCCGCCAAGCATCAGGGTAAACCAGCCGCCATGCATGAACTTGTTCAGGTTGGCGATCAGGAAGGAGCCTTCGATGGAGAGGTAGACCAGCAGAAACACGAGGATGATATAGATGGGGATCTTCTTGTAATAGAGATAAATGCTCAGCAACATGGTGGTCATCAGCATAGTGATGGTGATGGAAAGGCCGTAGGCGGCCTCCATGTTCGATGAATGCTGGAACCACAGTACCACGAAAAGGCAGGAGAAGTAAAGCATCCAGTTGATGCTTGAGATATACATCTGCCCCTTGATATTCGTAGGGTAGTTGATCTTGATCTTGGGCCAGAAGTTCAGGGAGATTGCTTCACTGATGAGGGTGAAGGAACCGCTGATCAGCGCCTGGCTTGCAATGATGGCCGCTGCCGTGGAGACGATGATCCCGAAAATAAGGAACCAGTGGGGCATGATGGCGAAAAAGGGATTGGTCCATTCGGTAACACTGTCGGAGTTCAGCAGGATCCACGATCCCTGGCCGAAGTAGTTGAGCAGCAGGGCGATTTTAACATAAACCCAGGTGATCCGGATGTTCTTCAGCCCGCAATGGCCCAGGTCGGAATAGAGTGCCTCCGCACCGGTAGTACAGAGAAATACCGCGCCAAGCAGCATGAACCCCTGCGGGTATTTAGTCAGGAAGTTATAGGCATAATGGGGATCGATGGCCTTGAGGATCATCGGGCTCTTGACGATTTGTGAGAAACCGAGCACGCCGAGCATGGCAAACCAGATGAACATGATGGGGCCAAACGATTCGCCCACCGCCTTGGTGCCGAATTTCTGCACAAAGAAGAGACCTGTGATGATGACGATGACAATCGGGATTACCGGGATCCGCGGGTTGACATTGGTAAGCCCCTCCACGGCTGAGACAATGGTGATGGATGGGGTGATGACCCCGTCGGCCAGCAGGGTGGAACCCCCGATGATGGCAAAGAAAAAGGCCCATTTGGCCCGCTTGCGGATCAGCGCGAAGAGCGAGAATATGCCACCCTCCCCGTTGTTGTCGGCCCGAAGTGTGATGATGATATATTTAACGGTGGTCTGAAGCGTCAGGGTCCAGAAAATACAGGATAACCCGCCCATGATAAAGGGGGCTGTGATGGAGTTTGCCCCGCCTACGATGGCCTTCATGACATAGAGGGGCGAGGTCCCGATATCCCCGTAAATGATACCGAGGGTTATCAGTAAACCGGCCGCCGATATCGCCTGGCTGTGAGATTTGTGACTGGAGGTCGGCATAGGGGAAACGATTAACCTTTTATTGAATGAACGTGCAAAGGTAAACTTTTTTCAGATATTCGGGTTTCATTCGGTTCCGGACGTTGTTATGGTATGAATGCCTGATGGTTGCAATATGATGGGCTATCTTATCATAAAAAGGTTTACGGCAGGAAACTGGAATTTTACGCATCCTTCTTTGCCAGCATCTTCTTCCCCACGGCAATGATCATGGGTAGCAGGGAGATAAAGATGATGCAGAGGACCACCAGGGTGAAATTCTTTTTCACCAGGGGGATGTTCCCGAAAAAATAGCCGGCCAGGCTGAAGGAAACGACCCATAGGATATTCCCGACGACACTGAAGGAGATGAAACGGAAATAACGCATGGTTCCCACGCCCGCCACAAAGGGGGCGAAGGTGCGGATGATCGGCATGAACCGGGCGATGATCAGGGTCTTGCCGCCGTGTTTTTCATAAAAGGCATGGGTCTTGTCGAGATATTCCCGCCGGATAAGACGGTAGTTCTTCTCGTAAACAGTCTTCCCTAGCAGCCTGCCAACGAAATAGTTGGTGTTGTCGCCGCCGAAAGCGGCACAGATAAGCAGCGGGATCAGGATGGCGATATTCAGCGGGTTTCCCGAAAGGGCGGCTACCATCCCGGCCGAAAACAGCAGGGAATCGCCGGGGAGGAAGGGGGTTACCACCAAACCCGTCTCCATGAAGATGATGACAAAAAGAAACAGGTAGGTAAGACTCCGGTAATCGGTTACCCATTGCTGAAGGTGGACATCAATATGAAGGATGATGTCTATAAAACTCTTAAGTAATTCAACCATAAATGTTTATTTAAAAATCATGCGGAAGATGAAAAAGAGCAGTCCCGACAGCAGGATGGTTACCGGGAGGGTGATGAGCCAGGCCATAAGAATGTTTTTTACCGTTCCCATCCTCAGGTTTTGCCTGCCGCCGCTTGCCACCATGGATCCTGCTATACCTGATGACAGAACATGCGTGGTACTTACTGGCAGACCGTACATTGTCGAAACCCCGATGGTGCTGGCTGCAATGATTTCTGCAGTTGCTCCCTGGGCATAAGTAAGATGGGTTTTGCCGATTTTTTCACCAATCGTAACGACTATCCTTTTCCAACCAATCATGGTGCCAAAACCCAGAGAGAGTGAAACCAACAAAATAACCCACCTTGGAGAATATTCAGTATTTGCCTTGAAGTTTTTCAGGTTTGATGTCAGAACGGCCAGAACAACAGGTTTTATTTTGGATTTAGGCGATTCTGCCAGGTTTTTGACAATGCTTTCTGACTTTTTTGCAACTGACAGGATTGCTTTCCTAATTTGAAAATTAACAGATTTGTCTAGTTTGTTAAAGGTGGTCACTCCTGAGATCTCATGTTTGATATACGACAAGTCCTGAAGAACCAAATGATAGTTTTTCCGGTTTTCCGTATTCAGGAAATTGGTGTCCATTTTTTTGATAGTCCATTCAATCTTCTTTGTTTCCAATAAAAGGTCTTCAGCCTTTTTGCTCCTGTCGATTGCGAAAAAAGATGGAGCAAAGCCGATCAGTATCAGCATGATCAGACCAACGCCCTTTTGGCCATCATTGGAGCCATGGGCATAACTCACACTGGTACAGGTCAGGATCAGGATACTTCTTATCCACGCAGGTGGCGCTTTCTTGGCAGGAGGCTCTTTGAATATGGCTTTGTTCTTAACAACCTTCCGCAGGATAAACATTAGCATTAAAGCTAGTCCGAAGCCTAATAACGGAGAAATGAGCAAGTACATCCCCACATCAATGACTTTCTGCCAGTTTAACGCTACGGCATGGCTGCCAGGTAATAACATGAATGCAAGCCCGACTCCGAAAATGGAACCAAGAAGTGTATGTGAACTACTGCAGGGAATTCCAATATACCAGGTTGCCAGGTTCCAAATAATTGCCGTAATTATCAGGGAGGCAATCATGGAAATATTGTGAAGCAGGTTCTGGTCGATTAAAACTTCCATCGGAAGGAGGTTGACAATCCCCATGGCTACTGCGATGCCACCCACATTCACCCCGATGAAATTCCATAATCCCGACCAGATAACTGCCTGGGTTGGCTTTAAAGAATGGGTGTAGATTACCGTTGCCACGGCATTGGCCGTATCATGAAATCCGTTGATGAACTCAAAGCCGGCAGCAGCAAGAAGACATATCAGCAGCAGTATGGTATAAGAGGTGTCGAGACCAAACATGGTAAAATCGTTAGTGGATGCTATTTCCGATCAACGGGATCGAAGGCGGAAAATTAACAAGAAAATCCCGACCGGCAAGAGATTGTTAAAAATTATGTATAAGTATTGCGGCTGATCCCTTTGCTCTGGTCGATCAGCCGGAACCCCTTTTCCAGCAAAAACGGGGTGGTGATCGTGGTCAGCAGCGCCATCAGTACCAGGATCGAAAAAACGGGAACATCAATGAATCCCTTGGCCAGCGCAATATTGGCAATGACCAGCTCCATGATCCCGCGGGCATTCAGTCCCAACCCGAGGGTAACCGATTTGCTGCGGTTTAACCCGGCAAGCCGCCCGCCAAGGTAACCCCCGAAGATCTTGCTGAAAAAAGAGGCAATCAGGACAACCAGCAGTAAACTCCAGTTATTCAGCGACTCGATGTTAAAGGCGATGCCCATGGTGGCGAAAAATATCGGGGCCAGGAAACCCATGGTGATGCCTGAAATGCTTCGCTGAACCCGCTCGAAATCGCGGTTGGCAAACATGCTGCGGGGGATGAGGATTGCACCGAAAAAGGCCCCGACCACAAAGTGCAGCCCCAGCAATTCGGCAATACTCGAAAATATCAGTACGAAAAGGATCACAAAGGCAAACAGCGACTCTTTTCCCCGCAGGTAACGGAAAAACTTATGGACCCGCGGGTTCACCACGTTTACCTTTCGCTTGGCAAGTTTGAAAAATTTGTAGGCCACCGTCAGAACGGCTGTGAACACACACAGCTTCAGGATGGTGAACAGTACCGACACGGTAAGATCCTCGATATTCTTGGTCGAATCATTAAAGTCGAGGATGACCCCCAGTACCAGCAGTGCCACAATATCGTTGAAGATGGCGGCCGATATGATGCGCTGTCCGACATCGGTGTTGAGTCTGCCCAGATCCATCAGGATGCGGATGCTCACCGGCAGGGCCGTGATGGCGATACATAACCCCAGGAAAATGGTAAAGGTGTTTGAAAAATGATAAATCAGCCCGATGGCGATACCGCTGGCCATCGGCACCAAGAACCCGAGCAGGGCAATCCAGATGTTTCTCCCGCGGATGGCATTCCGGATCTCCTCAACCTCAATCTCCATCCCGGCCAGCACGATCAGCATGAAAACCCCCAGCTCGGCAATAACCTTTACCTCGCCGGGATTTGGAATGATGTTCAGCAGGGAGGGACCCAGGATGACCCCGGCAATGACCTCGCCGATCATCGATGGCATCCGGAACCGTTCTGCCAGCTCCCCCATAAGTTTGGCAGACAGCAACAAGATCAGCAGGTTAACAATGAAAGGAAGCTGGTAGTGTACTAAATGGAACATATTTGCCTGAATTCCTTGATGCTGATGCAAATGTAATGCCTTTTGCAATACACCCGGAAAAAGGTTGCAACCATCAGGGGCTTTGTCCATTAAATATTACCTTTGCACCAATGGATCTTACTTCTGTTTTACAAATTGGCCCCTTCCAGACAAGTTTTATCGAACTGATCGCGGTTACATTCGGCCTGGTCTGCGTTTGGTGCATGAAAAAGGAGATCGTGCTGGCATTCCCCATCGGGATTGTCAATGTACTGATCTACGTCTATATTTTCTTTACCTCAAAACTTTACGCCAATGCGGCCATCAACGGTTTCTTCTTCGTGATGAGCGCCTATGGCTGGTACAGCTGGACCCGCAGGGACAGCCATGACGAGACCATCAAAATTACGAAGTGCTCCCCGACCGGAATAGTACTGAACAGTCTGGCCATCCTGCTCTTTTTTGTCATTATCAGGATCATCCTGGTTCGGTATACCACCAGTACCATCCCCAACTGGGATGCCTTGACCACCGCCGTTTACATGGTGGCCCAATGGCTGCTCTCACGGAAAAAGATCGAAAACTGGATCCTTTGGATCACAGCCGATACGGCCATGATCGGGATTTGTGCGTGGGAGGGTCTCTACTTCAGCAGTTTCCAGTATCTCGTCTTTACCTTAATTGCTGTCCTTGGATACCGCGAATGGAAAACAAAACTTATCCAATGATCCCCAGAATTGCTGTGACCGGCCCCGAATCTACCGGGAAATCAGTGCTTGCAGAGTTGCTGGCCACCCATTACAAAACCGTCTGGGTTCCCGAATATGCCCGCGAATACCTCGACAGGCTCAGCCATCCCTATGAAAAGGAGGATGTCGCCCTGATTGCGCGCGGACAGCTTGCCCTGGAAACACTCCGGGCGGAAAATGCAAAAACCTTCTTGTTTTGTGATACCGAGATGCTGGTCACCAAGATATGGAGCGAGGTGAAGTACCGGTGGTGCGATCCCTGGATACTGGATGCCGTTGAAACCCACCGGTATGATCTGTACCTGCTGTGTGACATCGATCTGCCCTGGCAGTACGACCCCCTGCGCGAACATCCCGACCAGCGGCAATTCCTGTTTGACCTTTATTACCAGGAACTCTCCGCACGGAAGTTTCCCTTCGCCGTGGTTCGCGGAACGGGCGAAGCCAGGTTGAAAAACGCGGTAGAAATTATAGAACAGTTTAACTTTGCTCGTACTTAAATAACAGGAAGGTCCCCTTAAAACAACCCAACCATGGCTGAAATGGAGAGAAAGATCAGGGTGCTCTTTTTACCTAAGTGGTATCCCAACCGTTACGATCCCATGCCGGGTCTCTTTATCCGCCGTCAGGCAGAGGCCATCACCCCCTTTTGCGATGTGGCGGTGATCTACGTTCATCCCGATCCCGACTGCCCGAACCAGTATGAGGCTGAATTCAGCGAAGAGAACCAGGTCAGGGTACTGCGGGTCTATTACCGCACGAAAGGAAAGGCTTCCGGGTTCTTTGGCAAGGCGCTTAACCTGTGGAGGTTTTACCGTGCGAATCTCAAGGCGATCCACAGCATCCGCCAGTTTGAGCCCGACCTGATCCATGCCCATGTGCTCACCCGGATGGGGTTGATCGGATGGAAGGTGTGCCGGAAACAGCATATCCCGCTGGTCGTCTCGGAACACTGGTCCCGGTATTTTCCCGAAAACAACTCCTACCAGGGATGGCTCAGGAAACGGCTTACCTCCTTCGTTGTGAAGAGGGCCGGTGCCATAGTGGCCGTCTCCGCTGAACTCAGAGATGCCATGAAGCGGTGCAACCTTGACAATAGTGCGTTTTATGTTATCCCCAACGTGGTTGACACGGCGATCTTTCAACCGGTGTACACCATCCCGGCCGATCCTGTGAAGACCATCGTTCATATCTCCTGTTTCGAGGAGAAGTCGAAAAATATTTCGGGATTCCTGCGTTCGGTAAAGGCGCTTTCCCTGTTGCGCCGGGATTTCCGCTGCATGATGGTGGGCGAAGGGCCAGGGTGGATGAAGATGATGGAATATGCCGGAGAACTTGGCCTGTACGATTCGGTGGTCTTTTTTACCGGCGTTAAAACCGAGGAGGAGCTTGCCGGGATCCTGGGCAGCGCCGATTTCTCGGTGCTGTCGAGCCGTTATGAAACCTTTGGCACGGTGGTGATTGAAAGTCTTGCCTGCGGCGTGCCGGTGGTTGCCACCACCGTAGGCGTTGCTTCTGCCATTATCAATGAAAACAACGGTTTGCTCGTGCCTCCCGGCGATGAGGCGGCCATGACAATTGCGCTCGGCAGTATGGTCGACCGTTGCCGTACCTACAACCGCAGGCAGATTCAGTTGTCCACGGTGGGGAAATACGACCTGGAGTCGGTTGGCACGCACCTCCTGGAGGTATACCGCAAGGTCATGATCAAGAAAAGTTGAAAAACAGCCATAATCCTGATGCAGCCGAACCCCGAAATAGAAAAGCCATCCTCCCTGCGGTTTGGAGTCATGTGCAGCGGAACTGTTTTCCAGCGCTGGCAGGCCGATGCGCTGCTTGAACTGATGGCAAAGGGTCACCAGCCGGTGTTGCTGATCACCGACCCCCGTACACCTCCCCGGATCTCCAGGATGAAAAACCTGCTGAAACGGGACTGGCGGGTTATTCTCTTCACCTTTCTCGAAAACAGGTTGTTTAAACCCGGGGCCCGCCAGCCTGCTGACCTGAGCCGGGAGATGCCGGGAATAAAAAGGCTGGAATGCCGCGTGCGCCAGCAGGGATATTCCGAATATTTCGAAGATCAGGATATTGCTGCCATCAGGAACTGTAACCTTGATTTTATACTCCGTTTCGGTTTTAATATCATCCGGGGGGATGTTCTGACCGCTGCCCGTTATGGTGTGTGGTCGTTTCATCACGACGACGAGGTGAAGTACCGCGGAGGACCCGCCGGCTTCTGGGAGATATTCAACGGCGATCCTGTCAATGGCGCGATCCTGCAGCAGCTTACCGGTAAACTCGACGGGGGGATCATCCTGAAAAAGGGATATCTGAAAACCATCCATCATTCCTACCGGGGTAATCTTGAACAGCTGTATTCCGTCAGCGCCTCCTGGCCCGCCATGATAGCCGATATGATCGCCGTCAGGGGTGTGGCCCCCTTCGTGAAAAGTGAAACCAGCGCACCGGTCTATAAACTTCCCGGCAACGGAAACATGATTTTGTTCCTGTTGAAACTCTTCCGGAACAAGGTTGCATTTTATTATGCCGGTCTTTTCCGGCCGGAGGTATGGAATATCGGTGTTGTTGACCTCGCTCTCCCTGAGATCGCCCTTGGCAGGGTGATCCTGAAAAACAGCGACATCCGGTGGTTCAGCAGGGTCGCCGGCGGCACCTACCTGGCCGACCCCTTTGGTTTTATCGGCCACGACGGCCTGCATATCCTCGCTGAAAATTTCAGCTATGCCGACCGGAAAGCAGTCATCTCGGAGTTCATCGTCCCACCCGGTCACAAGCCATCCTGCCCCGTACCGGCAACACCATCCATCGTGATCGGCACCGGCTGTCATCTTTCCTATCCCTTTGTCGTCGAACATGAAGGTGAAGTTTACTGCCTGCCGGAATCCTGCCAGTCGGGAATTCTCACGTTGTATCGCCGCGACAAGGCGACAGGAGGCTTTTCCGTTGACAGGGTCCTTCTTGACAACATACAGGCCGTTGATCCGACACTGTTTTTTTACGAAGGTCTGTGGTGGCTCTCCCTTACCCCGAAAAAACATTCCAACTCCCATCTCTGCCTGTACTATTCCATTGATTTTGGAGGCCCCTATCTGCCTCATACCAGCAACCCTGTGAAGATCGATGTAAGGTCGACACGGCCCGCCGGGACCCCCTTTGTTTACAAGGGAACGCTTTACCGTCCCGCGCAGGATTGTTCGGTAACCTACGGAGGCCGAACCGTTATCAACAAAGTCGTCGTGCTGACCACCAGTCAGTTCGCTGAGGAGCAGGCAAACGTAGTAGAGCCGGTCCCCGGCAGTTTCTGGAACAGGGGCTTGCATACTTTGTCGGCGGTAGGAACGTTTACTGTTCTGGATGGCAAACGGTACAGGTTTAACCGCCATTTTTTTATGAGCCAGCTGCACACCAAGCTTATTAAAAGGAGATCGCAGGATGTTTAAGAAGGTCATGGGAACCATCGGTACAAAGCTGCTGACGGCGGTAATCGCCGTTGGCACTTGGATACTCAATGCCCATTACCTGGGGCCCGAGAACCTGGGCACGATCAGCCTGATCATCTTCTCAGTGGCCATCATCCAGCTATTGACCAATTTCGTGGCCGGTGCGGCGCTGATCTATATGACCCCCCGGACAGGGATATACAAGTTGTTTATCCCTGCCTATATCTGGACTTTTTTCATCACCCTGGCCGGCGCATTCCTGATGCTGGCCATCGGTAGGGCCTTTCCCATCATCGGGATGATACCCCCGGGCTATTTTACCCCCGTCATTGTTCTTGCCCTGGTCATGTCCTTTACCTCGGTTCATTACATGCTGCTGCTGGGGCTTGAAAAGGTCAACACCTTCAATCTCATCAGCCTGGTGCAAAGCATCCTGCTGTTTCTCATCCTGCTGGTGATCCTCTTTGGCATCCGCAGGTTTGATGTGATGACCTATTACTGGTCCATCCTGATATCGTATGGGGCTGCCCTGGTTGTGAGCCTTGCGAAACTTTTCCCCTCCTTCAGGAAGGTGCCGCTGACCAATATGAAGGCACTGCTGGGAGAGATCTTCCGGTTCGGAACCTATGTCCAGTTTGCCAACCTTTTCCAGACGATGAATTACAGGCTCAGCCTGAAGTTCGTCGATTATTTTACGGGCAGGGCGGCAGTAGGGATCCTGTCGCTTGGCATGCAGCTGGCCGAGGGTCTCTGGCTGATCAGCAGGAGCCTGGGCACCGTGCAGTATTCACGGCTTTCGAATGAGATGAACTATGATTATTCGGCGCGGCTGACCCTGACGTTTGCCAAGATCGCCTGGGCGGTGACGGCCTTTGCTATGGCGCTGATGCTGCTGATCCCGAGGGTTGTCTTCACGATGATCTTCTCGGCACGTTTCGGCGATGTGAAGCTGGTCATCGCCTCCCTTTCGTTCGGCATTGTGGCGTTGAGCGTGTCGATGATCTTCAGCGGTTTCTTTTCCGCCATCAACAAACCCTTTCACAACACCATCAGCTCAGCTATCGGGCTGGTATTCACCATCGGCCTCGGGCTGATCCTGGTCCCCGCATACGGGATCATGGGGGCCGGTATTGCCGCTACCTTTTCCTATACGGCCCTGACGTTATATCAATTCATCATCTTCTCGCGGATGACGAAGATAGGGTTGCGCGATTTCCTGCTCACCAGGGCGGAGATCAGCCTGCTGGCGGGCGAGTTGAAGAAAATCGCAAAGCGAACCACATGACCCGGGGTGCCTATTCTCCTATAAAAACAGGTTTACGCTTCTCGTAGAAGGCTTTGATGCCCTCCAGGTAATCGTTGCTGGTGCCGGCGATCCTGCGGAGCATGTCGATATGTTCGAAGGTCTGGGGCGTCATTGGCAGGGCATTTCCTAAGATATTGAGCTGCTCCTTGATCACCTGGATGCTCAGGGGTGAGTTGGCAATGATCTTATTGGCCAGCCGGATGGTGAAGTTCTCCAGGTCGCCGGCATCGACCAGGTGGTTGATGATGCCCAGGGCAAGGGCCTTTTCGGCGCTGATCGGTTCGGCGGTGAAAAACATCTCCTTGACGATATGGGAGCCGATGATGTCCTGAAACTGTAAGATCCCGGAGGTGTTGTAGGGCACGCCGATCTTGGCCGGGGTGATGGCCAGGCAGGTGTCGCGGGTACCGATCACCATATCGCAAACAAAAGCCACGTTGCAGGCGCCTCCCCAGATACTTCCCTCGGCCATGGCGATCACCGGCACCGGGATGCCCTGGATGGCACGGATGACCTTTTGCAGGGGATTGTCATAAGCCAGCGGGTCGCTTCCGTCGCGGGGGAGTTCGTCGATGAAAAATCCCGACGACCACACCTTCATCCCCTTGTTGGCGCGGATGATCACAACCCTGGCCTTTTCTTCTTTCAGCGACTTGAGCGCCTGCAGCAATTCCGTCAGCAGGTCGATGCTCAGCGCGTTCTTTTTTGCATCGTGATTCAGGGTGATCCACCCGATCTGATCCTTCAGTTCCTTTAATACCAGTGTCATAGGTTTGTATCTGTTATCTTTTTAGCAGTTTGCAAAGTAAATCATTTCCCGCGACCTGTGGATAACTTAATTGTAAATTTTCAGGGAATCACATAGTGTTTACAGGCCTTTCCTCTATCTTTGCCGGGTAATACGGGATGGAAGGATGAGTAACGAGGAAACATATACCGAAGACAGTATCCGCTCACTGGAGTGGAGTGAACATATTCGCCTGCGACCCGGGATGTACATCGGAAAACTGGGCGACGGCTCCTCTCCCGATGACGGAATTTATGTGCTTATCAAGGAGATCCTCGACAACTCCATCGATGAGTTCGTGATGAATTACGGTAAAACCATCGAGGTCACCATCAAGGAACAGCAGGTATGCGTGCGTGATTACGGGCGCGGGATCCCACTGGGAAAACTTGTTGAATGCGTCTCCAAAATCAATACCGGAGCCAAGTACGACTCTAAGGTCTTTAAAAAGGCGGTCGGGCTGAACGGGGTGGGTTCAAAGGCGGTCAATGCCCTCTCCTCCTTCTTCAAGGTGCAGGCCATCCGCGAAGGCAGGACCCGCATCGTGGAGTTCCACCGCGGCGACGTGGTGACTGATGAGCCCGAAAAGCCCTTGGAGATGAGGTCGGGCACGATCATCACCTTTGTTCCCGATGAGGATATCTTTGGCAAATATCATTACATCCCCGAATATGTGCAGAAGATGTTGTGGAACTATGTATTCCTCAACAACGGACTTACCATCATCTTCAACGGGGAGCGGTTTCATGCCCAGAACGGGCTGCTCGACCTGCTGAACAGCTATATCGACACGCCGGTAATCTATCCCATCATCCACCTGCGCGACGGCGATTTTGAGTGTGCCTTCACCCACTGCGAAGTTTACGGAGAGGAGTACTATACCTTTGTCAACGGCCAGCATACAACGCAGGGGGGCACGCACCAGGCGGCCTTCCGCGAAGCGCTTGTGAAGACCATCCGCGAGTTCTACAAAAAGGATTTTGATACCAACGACATCAAGGCCTCGCTGATCGCAGCCCTTAGCATCAAGGTGCAGGATCCCGTCTTTGAATCACAAACCAAGACCAAACTTGGATCGGTGCATGTCGAACCCGATGGGATCACCATCAGGAACTATGTCATGGACATCGTCAAAAAGCAGCTTGACAACTTCCTGCATATGAATCCCGATACGGCCGAAGCCCTGCTGCGCAAGATCATGCAGAGCGAAAAGGAGCGCAAGGAGTGGGCCAACATCAAGAAGATTGCCAAGGAGAGCGTTAAAAAGGTCAGCCTGCACAACAAGAAATTGCGCGATTGCCGGCTCCACTACAACAATACCGACGACCGCCGCTACGAATCGACCATCTTTATCACCGAAGGCGATTCTGCCAGCGGCTCGATCACCAAGGCCAGGGATGTCAATACCCAGGCGGTATTCAGCCTGAAGGGCAAACCTCTCAACTGTTTTGGGCTGAGCAAGCGGGTGGTATATGAAAATGAGGAGTTCAACCTGCTGCAGGCTGCGCTGAACCTGGAGGAGGGGCTCGAAAACCTCCGGTACAATTATGTGGTCGTCGCCACCGACGCCGATGTGGATGGCATGCACATCCGGCTGTTGCTGCTTACTTTCTTCCTGCAGTTCTATCCCGACCTGGTTCGCAACGGACATCTCTATATCCTTCAAACCCCGCTTTTCAGGGTACGCAACAAGCAGAAGACCTTTTATTGCTATTCGCAGCAGGAGAAGCTGACGGCCATGGAGAAATGCGGCGTAAATCCCGAGATCACCCGCTTCAAAGGACTTGGTGAAATTTCACCCGACGAATTCAAATATTTTATTGCCAAGGATATCCGTCTCGACCCTGTCATCCTGACCCGCGAATCGGCCGTGCTGGATGTACTTACCTTCTATATGGGCAAGAATACCCTGGAGCGTCAGAACTTTATCATCGACAACCTGAGGGTAGAAGCCGACATCGTAGAGGAACCCGGGGCGGTGCCTGCTTAATCGCGTCGTTTCAAAGGCCAGAGCGTTGAGGAGAACTTCATGTTGGTTTCCCTGCGTTTGATCAGGTCCTGCAATTCAAAGAGCATGTCGGGGTTGACCTGTGCCGCCATCGGCACCACCCATTTGTTGGTGTCGGCGATCATATTCCTGATGTATTCCTTGTCAAAGATGTCGGGATGGAGATCGGTGAGGTTGCTGATGCGGTCAGCGCATTTGAGTACCTTGGCCAGCGTTGATCCCTTCGTGAGGATCCTTTTCAGAAAGTCCTCCTTCGATTCAGGTTTCTGCCGGGAAACCTCGAGTACCAGGGCAAGCACCGCAGGCCCGTCGTGGTCGATCCCAATGATCTCTTCATGGGTGGTGTTCTTCACGTCTTCGATCAAATCATGAATGACCGAAGCCTTCAGCAGCACAGGATCGGTATAATGATAATCGATCAGGATGGCAAAGGTTGCAAATGCATGACGAAACTGGTTTCCGCCAACATACCTTTTTACGCCGCGCAGCGCCGTGGCCTTCTGAAGATAGGGTGCAATGACCATGTTGGCCAGCAGGTCTTTTTCAAAATTTTCCATATAATGATTGAAATGAATTTCCCAGGTTATCGGTGATGTCGCTGGCGGTAAGTGCCTCAAAACCTTTGGCAGATGCGGCTATATCACCCGCCAGTCCGTGCAGGTATACTCCGGTCAGGCAGCTTTCCAGCGACGAATATCCCTGGGCCATGAGTCCTGCTATGATGCCCGTAAGTACGTCGCCGCTGCCGCCCGTGGCCATGCCGGGGTTGCCCGTGGTGTTGAAGAAACAGCGGCCGTCGGGGGTCGTGATGGCGGTATGGGCGCCCTTGAGCACGACATAACACTGAAACTTGTAGGAGAATTCGCGTTGCCGCTGATTCCTGTCAAAGTCATCACTGCTCTTGCCTGCCAGCCGTTCAAATTCTTTTGGATGAGGTGTGAAAACTGAATTTTTCGGGATAAACCCGAGCCAGGTCTTGTTTACGCCTATCAGGTTGATGGCATCCGCGTCGAAGATCAGCGGGAGTGGCGATTCCTGGATCAGCATCTTCAACGCCCCGGCCGTGGCTTCAGAGGTGCCGATCCCAGGACCGATGGCAATGGAGCTGTAGCTCCCCAGGGACGGGACCTTCGTGAAAATATCAGCATCTTCGTCGATCGTCAGCATGGCTTCGGGAACAGCGGTCTGTAAAATGGTCATCCCCGACTTCGGCACGCATACCGTTACCAGGCCTGGTCCCGAGCGCAGGCACGACCGCGCTGCCAGTGCGGCGGCCCCCATTTTCCCGGTAGCTCCGCAGATCAGCAGGGCATGACCGAAGGTGCCTTTATGGGCATATTTGTTTCTTTTTTTAAGAAGCGGCATGACATCACTTCTCTCCAGCATGAAGTTTTTCACTGCCGCCGAATCGATAAACTCCTGCATCAGCCCTATATCCAACAGCTGCCAGTCGCCAGCAAAGGGATCATTTTCGGGAAGGAAAAAGGCCAGCTTGGGTGGTGAAAAGGTGAGGGTGTAGTCAGCACGGACTACCGCCATGTTGTTCCCTGGGTGGGTCGTACTGTCACAGAACATGCCGGAGGGGAGATCGATGGCCACCACCAGCGCACCACTTGCGTTGATATGACCGATAACACCTGCCAGCAGTCCCTCAACCGGCCGTGTAAGACCACTGCCGAAGAGGGCGTCGAGAATAACATCATCCCCTGTTATGACAGGTAGGTATTCATCATGCTGCACCAGGGTATTGGCATAAACCGGCGCATTGGCAGGCTCCTGCAGCCGTTCGAAATTGATCCGGCAACTGTCTGACATCTGCCCGGGAAGGGCAAAGGTAAACACCTCCACACGGTAACCGGCACCTGACATCATCCTGGCGATCGCCAGTCCGTCGCCGCCATTGTTGCCCTGGCCGCAAAATATCACGATCCGCCGGCTCAGGGAGATGTTCGCAAGCAGCCATTGGAAGCAGCGGCCGGCAGCCCGTTCCATCAGGTCAATATCGGCGACGGGTTCGTGTCTGATGGTGTAAGCATCGGCCTCACGGATAAGAAAGGCAGGCAGGATCTTCATAGGAATGCAACCTCTTCTGAACAATGAGGTAAAGATACGGGAATTAACCTGAATTGCAAAATGACAGCGCCGGCACGGTAAAAATCGGCCGAGGCCGTTGGGTAAGCGTTATACTGCAGAGATCAGTAATACAGCGGATGAACTTTGAATTGCCCCAGCGTGTTGTATTCCAGGGCGGGGGCCGGAATCTTGATAAAACCGAGTACGCTGAAAATTCCCTTTAACAGTTTTGACCTTGTCGGGATCCGGCTCAGATCCACATCGGCCGACAGGAAGAATTTCCGGTAGCGGGGAAATTCAGGGATCGGTTTCCCGTTTTTTGCGTCGCTGTTGCTGAAGGCGCCTGTCATCCCCCCGGCGCCATAGCCCACGGCGATGTTCAGCCATTTCGGAAATTTTGACCCCCGGTGAAGAAAGGAGGAGATGTTTCCCGACAACCAGTAGGAATGGCCATTATAGTCCTTTATCATATTCTGGATAAGGTTATCCCCCAGCAGATCGGGCCGATACTGCGCATATTGGGTCTGGTGAAAGGAGTATTTCAGCCTGAACCGCTGTTCATGCCATGCCAGCTGCTGCCCTATAAAGGCCGCACAGCCAATGGTATTGGCGGTGAAGTCGCCCAATGAAAATCCCCATTCCGACGAAAACCCGTCGAGGATCTCGATGTTTAGCATGTAGGCAAAGCCAAGCAATCCGCCGTACCAGGCCGATGCCTTTTCACCCACACCGGCCCACCGGTAGGCGGAATATCCGATGCTGGTGATATAATAGGCGGTAATGGCGTGGCCGCATTTGTCAACCTGCATCCATTCTCTGTTGTCGTTGAAAAGATGAAATGCCGACTGGGGATAATTCTTGTACCAGGCAAAATAGAGACCCGAAAGAGAGGCTGCATACAGGGTTCCCTCCGCCACGATAACGCCGGTAAGCCTCCCTTTGTGGATCACCGTGGTGTCGTGGCTGATCTGCCTTGCTGCCTGAGCGGAAACTGTCCGTGGCCAGCAAAATAAGACGGGCAATAAAAGGGCGATCAGCCAGGTTGCCGGCAGGGAGATGATGACTTTCATTTTATCTTCATCTTATCCAGCGCTTTCTGGTAACGCCTGGCATTCCGGTTATGTTCATCGAGGGTGGCTGCGAAATTATGCGAACCCGAGAAATCCTCCTTCGCGCAAAAATAGATATAGGAATGGCTGGGTGCCTGGAGAACCGCATCAACCGAGGCGATGGAGGGCAGACAGATAGGACCTGGGGGCAGCCCGGTGTGCAGGTAGGTGTTATAGGGCGAGTTTAACTGTGTATGCAGCTTCAGCACGCGCCTGATGGTGAAATCATTCCAGGCATAGATGACCGTAGGGTCGGCCTGGAGCGGGATGTTCTGTTTCAGCCGGTTGATATAAACCCCCGCGATGACGGGCTTTTCGTCGTTTTTATTACTCTCCTTTTCAACGATCGAGGCCATGGTGACAACCTCCGCAACAGTCATATGCAGTGAATCGGCCTTATGCCGCCGGGCTGCGGTCCAGAACCTTTTAAACTCGCTGTCCATGCGTGTTAACAGCTGATCGCCGGAAGTATTCCAGAAAAATTCGTAGGTATTGGGAACAAAGATCATCAGCAGGGTGGCCGGAGTCGCCCCGAACCTGCTCAGGGTGACCGGGTCGTTGAACAACCGGGCCAGCCGGGAGGAATCGACTTCAAGCCGCCGGCCCAGCGAACCGGCAAGTTCTCCGGTATTTCTCACACCCTGGATGGTGATCCGCAAAGGCTCCTGCTTTCCCGACCGCAACATGTTCAGCAGGGTGTTGTTGTGCATGCCATCCTCCAGCTGGTAACGGCCGGGCCTGATCTTATCGGTGTAGTGCTTCCTCCGGGCAAGCCACTCGAATTCGCCGGGATGAATCAGGTACCCCGACTTTAACAGTGAATCCCTGACAGCGGTAAATCCTGAGCCGGTGTGGACATAGAAATAGCATTTATGCCTGCCATGGAGGTCAATCACCGGCCTTGTCGTTGAGATATATAACCGAAGCAGGGATGCTGCCAGGATCAGCACCATCGCCCCGACCAGGATGAATGGCATCAGGTCGCCGCAAAGAGAGCGTCGGGGATTGGTCCGGTATGGGGCAAGAAATTTATACATCATGATTGATCAGTTGAAACATCCACTCATCTTTCCACTTTCCACCTTCGACGATCCACTCTTTTTTATTGCCGCACTGCTCAAAACCGGCGTTTTGAAAAAGATGCAGGCTGTGCACGTTGTCGGGAGTGATGTTGCAATAGATCTGGTGCACATGCAAGGTCGAAAATACATAACGGATCACGATCTGCAATGCTTCGGCGGCAAAGCCCTTCTGACGGAACGGCTCGCGGACCAGGATCCCTACGCCCACCCGCAGGTGAAACGGATCGAAATCAAACAGGTCGATGGTCCCCACTGCCTGCTCCCCTTCGCCGGCACCCGCCAGCACGATCATCAGCCTTAACTGCCTTGCAGAATAGAGGTCATTCTGCGCATTTAATATATATTCCTCCAGCTGGAATTTTGAAAAAGGTGTGAGGGTGTTGCTGACATCCCAAATGGAGGTGTCATTTTCCCATTCATACAGTACCCCGACATCTCCCGGTTCAAGGGCACGCAACCTGATATTCGGTCCGGTCAGCAAATCCTTCATCTTAAGTTCATCTTAGCGCTTCCGGTGACTCCCGGAGCTGGATTTTACGTTCTAAAGCAGGATTTCACCCCGGAAAACCTGCATGGCCGGTCCCTCCAGCCATACATCCGAAAAGTTTAAGTTTGTCTGTCTGAAACTCACCCGGAGATCTCCCCCCAAGGTTTTGATAGGATAAAATTCCCGGTCCCCGGGGATCAGGCAGGCTGCAACAATAGCTGCCGCGGTCACCCCCGTTCCGCACGACAGGGTCTCACCCTCAACACCCCGTTCGTAGGTCCTGACAAATAAACCATCTTCCACGAATTCAACAAAATCAACATTAACGCCTTCAGGGGTAAACCGTTCGTCATTCCGTAAGGCACGACCGGCGCCGGATACGTCGATGCCGGCAACACCATTGGTAAATACGACAAAATGGGGGGATCCGGTATTTAAAAGGTAACCATCTTCAAAGACGACCGCCAGCCGGGTATCGCTCATTTTAAGCCGGTAAATCGGGTCAGCGAATTCAGCTTCGTGGCTCCCATCCACGGCCCAAAACCGGGCATTCGTATCAACAAGCCCTAAAAACCTGGCAAAGGCGGTCATGCACCGGCCCCCATTACCACACATGGTACTTTCCTTTCCGTCGGAGTTGAAATATCGCATCGAAAAATCAAAACCGGACTTTTCCCCAAGCAGCATCAGCCCGTCGGCGCCGATCCCGGTATGGCGGTCACAAAGCATCGAAACCTCGCTTTCAGCAGGCTCCCACTGGATCACACGGTTGTCAATGATGATAAAATCATTGCCGGTTCCCTGGTATTTGGAAAATTGGATTTTCATATTCTTACGCATACAAAGTTAAGGAAAAGCAATTAATTTGCTAATTTTGCAGCCTGATGAAACCTGCGATTTCCCGATTTATTTTCATTATCATATTGTTAGGGTCTGGATATTTTTCAGTAGCCCGGGACAAACCGGAGCGGTTGGTTCACGATTCGCTCATGCAGGTCACTGATTGCCCCCAGAAAGATATTTTCGATGTCATATCCACGAAAAAGGTCATCGACCCTGAACTCCCGTCTCAAAAAATCAGGGCAATCGTTCTTCCCCTGATCGGCTTTTCTCCCACGACAAGATTCCAGTTCGGGGCGGGAGCCTCCCTCTCCTGGCCGATAGGTCATAACCCGGCTACCAAGCTTTCGGCCGGAGCCACACAACTGCTCTGGACCACCAACAAGCAGCTGATCTTCCTGGTTCGCAGCAACATGTTCCTCGACCAGAATAAATGGTTCATCCAGACCGACTGGCGATGGTACATTTTCCGCCTGCCCACTTACGGCCTGGGTACCGGGCCAAAGGTTTACAACGCCAACACGCCCGTTGACCCGGCCGATGAGGATAGTTATGATAACAATGGCCGCTACCCGATGCGGTATAACTGGATCAGGCTGCACAACATCCTGTTCAGGGAGGCCGCACCCCATTTCTTTGCAGGTGCCGGGTACCATTTTGACCATTATTATGATATCCACGATGATTTTCTCGATCTCGACCCCGCCCATTATGTTATGACCCCCCACTATGCCTATTCCCTGCTGCATAAATTCAATCCGTCACAATATACCACATCGGGGATCAGCCTTAATTTTGCCTACGATTCCCGCGACAACATCATCAACGCCTACAAGGGGGTCTATATCAATGTCAACTACCTGTCCAACTTCACATTTCTCGGCAGTAACCGCAACGGATCGCGCCTGTGGACCGAGTTCCGCACCTATATCGGACTCTGCGCGCAGGTTCCGCGCCATGTGCTGGCTTTCTGGGTTTACGGGTGCTACAAGGTGTCGGGCGATCTGCCCTACCTGAACCTTATGTCGAACGGGTTTGACCAGATGAACTCCTCGGGAAGAGGCTATGCACAGGGGCGGTGGCGCGGGGAGGATTTCATGTACGGAGAGGTGGAATACCGCTTTCCCATTTCTACCTGCTCCCGCATCGTCGGCGGGGTGCTCTTTGCCAATGTCGCTACCGCCTCGAGCCGCGATGCCCACGTGCCCCTGTTTGGCTTTTTTAAACCCGGAGCCGGCTTCGGCTTCCGCATCATGGTGGGAAAACACGACCGCACCAATATCCTCATCGATTTTGGCCTCGGCCAGTTTTCACAGGGATTTTATCTGCAGGCACAGGAGATTTTTTAATGCAGGAATGCCGGTATGCCGGAATGCAGGCGTGTGGAGTTTTGAAATTGGAAAAGGTTGGGAAGTAAACGGATTGGTTAGGGAAGGATCATGGTTTTGCAAACTGGTAAAATTTTTGAAAGATGCTGAATGGTGATCCGGGGGTTTACGAGGTTCTGGAAAAACTGGCAATTGAGTATGAATATTTTGCCCATCCACCGGCACCGACGATTGAGGAGGCCCGGAAATACTGGAAAGATATCGATGCGACACATTGCAAGAACCTGTTTTTCAGGAACCATAAGGGAAACCGCCATTACCTTGTCATCCTCGAACATTCGCACGAGATGGTGATCCGCGACCTGGAACAGCGCCTGAAACAGGGGAAACTGAGCTTCGCCTCGGACGACCGGATGCAGCGTTACCTGGGCCTCTCCCCAGGGTCGGTCTCTCCCTTCGGACTGATCCACGACAGCGGCCGGCATATTCACCTGTTTATTGACAGGAACCTTAAAAACGCGGCAAAATTAAGCTTCCACCCCTGCCTGAATACTGCCTCCCTGGTGGTTTCATTTGCCGGTTTTGAAAAATTCCTTATTTTTACCGGCAATACCTTTGATTATATTGAATTATACTGAGGATCTCCTGTTGCAAAAATTCAAAGATCTGTGATGACTGGTTTTTCCAGGTTCACCTCCGGTAACCGTTCATTGCCAGCTGATCACAATCGTTCATTCGTCGGGATTTTCCCGTGCTCTGTCGATTTGTTGTTTGGTACACTGCGAAATCGGGATACTTTTGCTTCATCAGAAAATTAACACCATAAAATCTCATAGCCATGGAACCGAACGAAGTAAAAAACTACGATGGTCAGCAAAAGAAGAAATATGCGCTCGGCGTCATCATCATTATTGCAGGAATCCTGCTGCTTATTGAAAAAACGGGAATCTTACCGTTTGAAATCCATCATATCATCTTTTCCTGGCAGATGCTTCTGATCGCTATCGGATTTGTAAGTTTTTTCAGCAGCGAAAGCCGTACACCGGGAACCATCCTCATCCTGATTGGTTCTGTATTCCTCATCCCCCGTATTTTTGAGGTCTCTTTCAATGTAACCCATATGTTCTGGCCAGTGATGCTCATTGCCATCGGCGTACTGATCCTGGTAAAAAGATCGCCCGGACAGCTTTGGCAGATGCGTACCCATCACCTCAATAACCAGAACCTTGACGACGGCTATATCCATGAAGAAAATATCTTCAGCGGCGGCAAACAGCGGGTAATGCACCAGGTATTCCGCGGCGGACACATCAACTGTATCTTTGGCGGTTCTGAAGTAGATCTTACCCAGGCCACCCTTGCCGACGGTGTCAGCGAACTCGAGGTAAACACCATCTTCGGCGGCGTAACCCTGATCGTTCCGGCCGACTGGAAGGTTCAGCTTAAAATGACTTCGATCATGGGCGGCTTTTCCGACAAGAGATCCTATGTCAAGGAAAATTCGGATCCGTCAAGGGTGTTGATTATCAAAGGAAGCACCATTTTTGGTGGTGGAGAACTGAAAAGCTACTAACCGGAAAACTGAACCCTATGCAGCACCCGGTTTTTCTGAATACAAGATCCGTTTCCGTTTATTTTGGTTTGTGGGCCCTCATTGCGGGGGTCCACTTTTCAGTTTTTTATTTTATCTGCTTTCTCCCTGTCGAGGTCTCCATTGCCGACAGCCTGGTGTTCAACACCCTTTTCTGCAGCGCCGGCATCTCCATGTGGTACATCGTACGGTACTCCATCCCCGACCAGAAAAATATCTGGAATGTGATTTTCAACCACCTCTCCTTTTTAACCCTTGCGCTGGCTGTATGGATCGGACTTTCCTATACCATCCTGAGTACCGGCTTCGCCCACAACAAGGTCTTCATGGATCTGCTGGTGGTCTCCATCCCCTACGAGGTCATCCTCGGGATCATTTTTTATACTGTCATTGCCCTGACCTACTACCTGTTCATATACTATATCAACCTGCAGGAAAAGGTGAAGGTTGAATCACGCCTGCGGGAGGTGCTCAAGGAGACCGAGCTGAATATGCTGAAATCACAGATCAACCCTCATTTTCTGTTCAACAGCCTCAACTCGATCAGTTCGCTTACCATCACCAATCCCGATAAGGCACGCGACATGGTCATCAAATTGTCCGATTTCCTGCGCTATTCTGTTTCTCATAATGCCACCAGCTTTACCACCCTTGAAAAGGAGATGGTCAACATCCGTCATTACCTGGAGATCGAAAAGGTGAGGTTTGGCGATAAGCTGCTCTTCAGCTTCAACCTCGCAGGCGACTGCGCCGCACACCAGATACCAGTGATGCTGCTGCAGCCCCTCTTTGAAAACGCCATCAAACACGGGGTTTATGAAAGCACCGAACAGGTCAGCATTGTCATGGACTGCGTATATAAGGAGGGTTACCTGGAGATCAGCATCGTGAACGATTTCGACCCCAACGCCCATGCACGCAAGGGCACCGGCATCGGGCTGAAGAACATCCGCGAACGGCTGCGCCTGCTCTATAAAAATGATAAATTGCTGCGGACAGTGGTCGAGGGAACCAGATTCTCAGTATTTTTGAGTCTGCCAAACACCGAAATCAAAACAGCCTGATCGGCCGGAAACTGCCGGCGGATCACACAATCCTTTATTCTTTTGTCTTCGTAAACCGTAATAAGTAATAACCTATGGCCCTCCGCACCATTCTTATCGACGATGAACAGCCCGCCAGGGATGTTGTTAAGTTTTACCTGAAGGATTTTCCGGAAATTGAGATCCTGGGCGAATTTGCCGATGGTTTCAGCGGTCTGAAAGCCATCCAGGAGCTGAAGCCCGACCTGGTATTCCTCGATGTCCAGATGCCTAAACTGACAGGACTGGAATTGCTCGACCTGCTCGAACAGCCGCCCCTGATCATCTTCAGCACGGCCTACGACCAGTACGCCATCAAGGCTTTTGAGATGAATGCCATCGACTACCTGCTGAAACCCTATTCGAAGGATCGGTTCAACCAGGCGGTACAAAAGGCGCTGGCCCAGGCCGGAAGTGGCGAAAGGGCTGCCGCACCGGTGCAGAACCTGGTAAAGACGCTTGAGGAAAACCCCGAATTCCTGCAGCGCATCGCCGTAAAGTCAAGGCATAAAGTAAGTGTTATTCCCATCGACGAGGTGGTGTACCTGGAGGCGGAGGGCGACTATGTGATGATCTTCACCAAGGATGCCAAACACCTGAAGGAGAAAACCATGAAGTATTTTGAAACCCATCTCGACCCCGCGCAGTTTATCCGCATCCACAGGTCCTATATCGTCAATGCGCGGTTTATCGACCGCATTGAATATTACGACAAGGAAAATTATGCCGTCCTGACCAAAACCGGCGCCAAGCTGCGCGCCAGCACGGCCGGGTACAAGATCCTCAAACAGGCGCTGAATATGTAGTTTTTTTGGCGGGTCTGAAAGCCGTTTTTAAGGATACGATTGCCAGCCTATGGCTCATTTTGTTATGCGTCAGTTCGATCAGACCCGAGGTCCTTGTGTTGTTGTCCTAACCGCAAAAAGTATTATTGCACCACGATTTTTCTGACATAAACGGTTGTCGCATCATAAATATTTACAAAATAAACTCCTTTAGGAATACCGGAAATTTCAACTTCTGACGATGCCTGCTGTCCGACACTGGAAGTTGCATAAATTTTCTCCCCGTACACATTGTAAATCTCGATACGTTGAATCCTGCCGATACCCATGCTGACGGTAAATTTGCCTGAAGCAGGATTGGGATAAAGGGTGATAAATTCATTTTTTCCAGGTTCCCCAATCCCCAGGTTGGTTGCCAGGATGGCTGTATTGCTTTTAACAGCATTACTGCCACTGCAATTGAAGACCAGACAGTAATAAGAAAATCCGTTCCCTTCTGTTGGGGGAATGTTTGCAAGGTAGGTGGAATTTGTCGAAACCTCGCCATAATGGGGAATCTGGCCATTAACATACCACTGATATGTGAAGGGAGGTGTGCCCGACGGTGTAACGCTGAATGTTGCCGGTGTGCCTTCTGACACAGTCTGGTTCTGAGGTTGAACAGCTATTGTGGCAGCAGAGCATATTCCCGAAAGCAGACCTGTATAAATATCAGAACCCCCTGTGTTGGTCAGGTAATTATTGCCAAAATTAACAGATTGACTCCAAAAATCCCCCGAAACAAAAACATCGCCATTACTACCGGTAACAATGCCGGTTCCCCAATCGGAACCGCTGCTCCCTGCATTTTTCGACCAAACGGCATTCCCCGAATAATCAAATTTCGCAATAAAGATATCGTTGGTTCCTGAAAAGCTGTTTTTTAACGGGGGAGTGTCAAATACGAGAGAATCACTGTTGAAAGTTCCAATAGCATAAATACTGGCACTTCCGTCAGAAACGATACTATTTGAAAGAACGTAACCATCTCCATAAGGATCATTACTGCCGTAGCATTTAGCCCAGACTGCGCTGCCGGTGGAATTATATTTGACGATAAACATGTCAAAATTCCCGGTACATATGGCATTCAACTCTGAATTAATCAATTTGATATTATCGAAACTGATGCTGGCACTTTGGAAAGTGCCTGTTATATAAATGTTGTTTGAGGGGTCAGTGGCTATCCCATAGCTTGTTTCATAGCCACAACCATCAGCACTTTTTGCCCATAGTACAGTACCCGATGCACTATATTTGACGATGAACACGGCTCCGTAAAACCCGGAAGGCAAAACAACCGAACCGAATGTCATGGTACTGCCCTGGTATGGTCCTGATACAACCACATTTCCATTTGCGTCTGCAGCAATACAGCCATCTATATTCGTACCGCTGCCATTGGCATTTTTCGCCCACAAGACGGTTCCGGCCGGATCATATTTTACGAGATAAAAATTTATCCCGGTTCCGGTCCTTGTTAAGGATTTGCCTCCAAAATCAATGATATCGCTGTCGAAATCACCGGTAACAAAAATATTACCATTCAAATCTGACGTTATACTATACCCGTCATCCCAGGAACTTCCTCCCATGCGCTTAGCCCATAAAACACTACCTGAAGGACTGTATTTGACAATGAAACCGTCAAATTCGGAAGATCCTGCATTTGACAGGGTAAAGGCATCAAAGGTGATCGAGGTGCTTTCAAAACTTCCGGTTATATAAACATTGCCACCCGCATCCGTACAAATTCCAAAACCGTAATCTGTACTACTGCCTCCGGCACATTTCGCCCATAATACATTTCCCGACCGGTCATATTTGGCAATAAAAACATCTTCGGACCCTGCATTTGTATTGAATAAAATAGTCGTCCCTATGGTTATGGAAGCACTCTTGAAATCCCCGACAATATAAACATTCCCGCTTGGATCCGTTGCCATGTGGCGGCAGGTTTCATTGGCATTTCCCGAGATGCTTTTTGCCCATTGCCAGTCGGGAGTCTGGGCTAGCGTATTTACAGCCGGTAAAGCGGCAGTGAAAAACAGGGTAAGCAGGGCGATGACGGTTTTTGTTTTCATAAAAGGCGATTATAAATTTTCTTACTCATATGGCTTTTTAGTCCCGCCCCGTTTTTAGTGTGGTATCTGGACTCCACCTGTTTTTACCCGAAAAACAGTTTTAGGAGAATCCGGGAATAATATGCAACTGTGAAACGGTCGAATCGGGCTGGATGGTAAACATGGGAATCGTGTTGTATTGGGCTGGATTAAATTGAGCCAGGCCATCTTCAAAATAGTTCCGGACTGCAGGTTCGTTTATTTGATCATAAACTGAGATCCCGGAAAAGAATAAAAAGGCATAAAATATTTTTCATCCAGGAAGTTGTTAAATTCAATTGGTGATAAGTTTTCGCTATGGAACAATATTACCAAAAATAATACAAACGGCATTACAAAACTGATAATTTTGTCATAATAATTTTTTATTCATCATTGCAGGGCTGCCTGATTATTAATGTTGTTCCTCTGCAAACGCAGTAAAAACAGTCACTTTGCCTATGCCAACCTGTAGGAAATAAATTCCGTCAGGCAGATCGGATATATTGATTTTTTTGTGAGTAAATACAGTTGCAAAGCAACCGGTCCCCCGGGGTTGTAAATTGCAGCAATCATTTCCTTGTTTTCCATAAAAATGGCAGATAAAATCCAAATATATTCCTTCGCAGGATTTGGAAAAATGCTGATCCCCCTGTTATTCTCCAGTTGCTGGTATTTAATGAAACCTCTCCACTGCTTTTCAGGATGGGAAAAAGCTGTGGAGAGGTTTCCTATGTATAACCTGCTGGTTTGATCATGCCGGCTATTTGGTATAGAACATGGATGCTTCAAGCTGTTTTATTGAATTTCCCTTTTCCAAATCTTCCTTATGTTTTGCCATGCCTCTCGCAACTACATCGTTAAACTCTGATGCCCGGCTGGTTAACTCATCCTCTGTGAAGGTTTCCGGGGTTTTTTTAGCAAGTACCTTCAAAATCCCCTTCATCTTTTTGGGGTTCTTCCCATCAATGGGGTCTATTGAAACCTGAGCCTTCACCCAGCCCATCTGCACAATCACATCGATAAAGTAGATCTTTCCTGCCTCCAGATGAGCTTCGATAAAGTCCTTGTTTTCAGAACGCGCCCAGAAAAGATGGGTGCCGGGTTCGCATTCATACCGGAAATACCCTTTACCTGCAAATATTCCGATGAGTTTGGTACTGTCAAAATAACTGAAGTTGATAGCAAATCCATACGAAGTTGCCCTGACGAAATATACAACTGCCTTGTTGGCGGGAGCAGGTGGGATTTCCTGAGAGAATAATGAAGTGTTTAACGCCAGGAGAAGTGTAATCAGAAACAGGTTTGTTTTCATAATACAGTTGATTTAGGGTTGATTAATTATTGAGTTGCATTCTTGTGAATATATATTGATAATTGCCTGATTTCTGTTATCCAAATTTAATGTTTATTTTATTTCCAAATCAATTTCCTGTTTTATCAGATGAAAGTTTCGACCGGAATGGAGAAATAATCTTGAAAATATTTATTTAATCGAACGATAAACTTGCGGATCAGGCTTGCCTGCCCTGTCAGCTATTTCGGGAACTTCCGATTTTACTATCTTTAGCGAAAATTTCACTTATGGAGTCCCTTGTTCAGAATCCCTACCTGCGTATTGTTTTGAGTTCAGTCGCAGTTTACATCTTTATTATCCTGGCCATAAGGTTGTTCGGAAAGAAGGAGCTGTCGCAGCTCTCGGTTTTTGACCTTGTTTTTATCCTGCTGATCAGCAATGCCGTGCAAAACGCCATGGTGCTGGGCGACAATACCCTCTTTGGCGGGTTTGCCGCGGCGCTGGCGCTATTTACAGTGAATTTTATCCTGAAGAAGTTGCAGCTTAAATTCCCCAAATTCGGCAGGCTGGTCCAGGGGGATGCCATCATGCTGGTCTACCACGGGAAAATGATCCCGTCACACCTGCAGATGGCCGGGATTTCAGAGACGGAGGTGATGCAGGCCATCCGCGAACATGGCGTGGCCTCGGTCGGTGAAGTTGACCTGGCAGTGCTCGAGGTGGATGGCAACATCAGCGTCCTGTCGAACGACTTTACAAAAAGGTCGCACCGCCATCGCCGGGCGCATAAGGTGCTTGCCGATCAGAATTAATGACTGTCGACCCTGAAGGAGGGTGGCGTATAGTCTTTTTCCCGGTTTTCTTCGGGGATGGCGATGGTATTCCCGTCGCGTACCGCATGGAAATTGGGCGACATGATCTCAACCCCTGCCTTGTTGAATGAATCCTGTATCTGCTGGTGCAGGTCTGAAAAAATTTGTGCCATCTGGTTGGGCGAACGGGTGTAGGCGTTCAGCTGGTAACTGATATTAAAATCGTTCAGGGCTGTCTGCAGTACAAAGGGTGCCGGCGATTCCAGGATCAGACTGGTATGCCGCGCCGCTTCAATGAGCAACTGTTGTACCTGCGGCCATGGGGCATCATACCCGATGGTTACAGTCGTGTGGAGGATCAGGCCATGGTCAGGCGCACAGGTGCTGTAGTTGATGACCTCCGAATTCATGATCTTGGTGTTCGGAACAGTGATCTCCTCGTTTTTGATGGTCCTTATCTTGGTCACCAGCATCGATTTTTCAATGATATCCCCGGTGACCTCCCCGATCTTTACGCGGTCGCCCAGATTAAAGGCTCGCGTATAGGTGATGGTGAGCCCAGCCATGAAGTTCGACAGGGCGCTGGCGGAGGTGAGGGAAAATACAAGTCCGGCAAATACCGACACCCCCTGGAAAATCTGGGAACCCGAACCCGGCAGGAAGGGCCAGATGGCTACAATCGTGAAAATAATGATCAATACCCTTAGAATGTTGAAGGTAGGAAGGGCCCAGTCGGGATAAAATCCCGGGATCCGCAGGGTCTCCTTTTCAACTTCGTGCTTGAGAAACCTGAACAGTTTAATGACGAGCCTGGCCACCAAAATGATCACCAGGATGGTGATCATATTGGGGATATACTCCCAAAAGCTAACGATAATGTTTTTAAGAGGTGTGATGACAAACCCGAGGATGCCGATGCTGATGGCCTTGGTCCAGGGCAGCAGGTAGAATATGGTTAGCAGCGTCACCAACAGCAGGATCAGGATCAGCAGCCACCGGATCCCCTTGAGGAGGCCCTGGAGAATCGCCAGCTGCCGCTGCCGGTTAAAAACGGCAAGGTCCTGCAGGTGAAGCGTCGTCATGATCTTATCCTGCCAGAAGTTTATTTTTCCTTTCAGATATCTGAAAAGCCTGTTGATCAGGGTTATCAGAACGATAAGCAGCAGCAGGATACCCGCAGAAATCGCTATATTCTTAATGATCTCCCCTGTACTGTTGATGGTCCTGAAATGCTGGATGGCATAGATGATCTTGGCTTGGCGCGCCTTTGCAACCAGCGCCCTGGTAGCGCCTTCCGCCCTGGCATCGTCATCATCGACCGTGGTGATCACGGTCTCCCCATACATGATATCACAGGTCGTTTCGCCTTCAATCATCCGAATGGAATCGCTGCGGTAAAAGGGATCGCCGGCAATGACCTTCAATTTCTTCCCGACAGCTTTTGCCCGCTCATCGGGCGAAAACGGACCGATCCTGGTGTAAATATTGAAGACGGATGTGCCAAATGGCGCCACAACCGCACCTTTCATCTCCTTTTTCAGCTTCGATGCCGAGTCGCCGACTGTTGCGGTTTCAGGAGCGCAAAAGGCGGGTAGCGCCCGGGTAAACCATAACAGGCTGACCAGTAGAATAACAACTTTTTTTTGGTTCATGATCTTCCTTTTCCAAATCAAAAGCCAAATTAAGCAAAATATGTTCTGCGGTGAAGCAATTTCTCAGGTTTAATTACAATCAATCAATATTATCAATTACGGTTTGTAGGATCTTTTTCCATTAGAAAATTTCATATTTTTACAGTGTGAAAAAAAATATCGGCATCCGGGCGATTTGTCTTTTATTAGCGGGTTATGTGCTCCTGCTGGCGATTATGCCATGTATGGATGATGTCACGAACCACGGAAAAGTTACCCGGCTCCCCGGTATTAGTTTATCCATGCCCGGTCACGCAGTTCATCCCGACTGCTGTTCCCCGTTTTGTTCCTGTTCCTGCTGCAATATCGCCATGGAGGTGACGCCCGGCTGTGTCGTCTGCGGACTTGTCATTTTGCCACAGAAATTTATCTTTCCGGTTAACCGTCATCTCCTCTCTGATTATTCCTTTGTCGCCTGGGAGCCCCCCAAAGCATAATTTCCTCAAACGGAAACTTCCCATTCCTCTTTAGCTGATTTACCCTGGCAGGTTGCACCACCGTGTTGTTGTTCCACCGGTTGCTGGCGCTCTGTCGTTTCATTTATCTTTTACCGTAAACACAGGCTTTATGATACGCGGCATCATTACCTTTTCCATTCACCATAAAATTCTTACCGGGTTGTTTGTATTGGCCCTGATCGCCTGGGGCCTATGGTCGGCGGTTCGTTTGCCGGTCGATGCAGTACCGGATATCACCAACAACCAGGTGCAGGTGATCTCCATTGCCCCCACGCTGGCTACGCAGGAGGTTGAAAAATACATTACCGCCCCCATTGAGGTCTCGGTGGCAACGGTACCCGACATCGTGGAACTCCGCTCCATTTCACGGCTGGGTCTCTCGGTGGTGACCATTGTATTGAAGGATGAATCCGATATTTTCAGGGCGAGACAACAGATAAGCGAAAGGCTGAAGGAGGCGGAGACGCAGATTCCCCCCGGAATCACACACCCTGAGATGGCACCGGTAACCACAGGGCTTGGGGAGGTTTACCAGTATCTGCTGAGGGTCAGAAAGGGGTACGAGGGCAAATACTCACTCACCGATTTGAGAACCATCCAGGACTGGATCGTTAAGCGGGATTTGCTCGGCACGCCTGGCGTGGCAGAGGTCAACAGTTATGGCGGTTATGTGAAGGAATATGAGGTTGCCATTAACCCGGACCGTTTGAAAAGCATGAAGGTCTCAGTACCTGAAATATTTTCAGCCCTTGAGGAAAATAATGAGAATACAGGAAGCGCCTATATCGAAAAGGATCAGAATTCCTACTTTATCAGGGGGGTCGGGCTCGCGGGAACCCTGGAGGATATCGGCAATATCGTGGTGCGGGGAGGCCCGGGAAATGTGCCGGTGCTGATCCGTGACCTGGCGGAGGTCAGGTTTGGCCATGCCATCCGGTATGGCGCACTCATCTGCGATACTTCTGAAGCAGTAGGAGGCGTGGTGATGATGCTGCGCGGGGCCAACGCAACCGGGGTGGTGACTCTGGTAAAGAAACGGATGGAGATGATCGCCTCCTCCCTGCCCGAAGGGGTGTTTATCGAACCTTATCTCGATCGCACCGACCTTGTCAGAAGGGCGGTGGGCACGGTCACCAGGAACCTGGTGGAGGGCGGTCTGATCGTAATCCTGGTGCTTGTCCTGATGCTGGGCAGCATCCACGCCGGGCTGGTGGTGGCTTCTGTGATACCCCTGTCGATGCTTTTTGCCATCTCCATGATGAAACTCTTGGGCATCTCCGGAAACCTGATGAGCCTGGGTGCTATCGATTTCGGTCTGATCGTCGACGGGGCCGTGATCATCGTTGAAAACGTGGTTCACCGGCTGTCACGGTTGAAGGCTGACAACCCCGGTACTTCAGGTCTTTCCCGAAAGCAGATGGATCTTCATGTTCTGGAATCTTCAAAGAATATGATGAGTTCGGCCACCTTCGGGCAGATCATCATCCTGGTGGTTTACCTGCCGGTTCTCAGCCTGGTGGGGATCGAAGGGAAAATGTTCCGCCCGATGGCCCAGACGGTCGGCCTGGCTATCATCGGGGCCATTATCCTGTCGCTTACCTATGTGCCGGTCCTCTCTTCCCTGGTGATGAACAGGAAACAGGAGCGCGGCATCCCGCTGTCCGATAAGCTGATGAAATACCTGCAACGGCTCTTTGAACCTGTTTTTCGCTACGCATTGGGCCATAAGGTGCAGGTGCTGGTCATTACCTTTTTGCTGTCGCTTGCCGCCTTCGGCCTCTTTCTCGGCCTTGGCGGGGAATTTATCCCGACACTCGAAGAGGGTGACCTGGCCTCGGGGATCATGACCCTGCAGGGAGGGTCACTTACCCATACGGTTGAAACTGTTAAAAAGGCAAACAGTATCCTGAAAGAGAACTTCCCGGAGGTGAAATATGCAGTTTGCAAGGTGGGAGCCGGGGAGATTCCCACCGATCCGACGCCTGTTGAAACAGGAGATTATATCATCACCATGAAGGACAAAGCGTCGTGGACCAGCGCTTCCTCACGGGAGGAGATGGTGGAAAAGATGAAGGAAAAGGTGGGGGCCCTTCCCGGCGTGGCCTTCAGTTTCCAGCAACCCATCTCCATGCGGTTCAATGAGCTGATGACCGGTTCGAAGCAGGATGTGGCGGTGAAAATTTTTGGCGACGATCTCGGGATGCTGGCCGAAAAGGGGGAGGAGGTGGCCGGAATCATTGAAAAGGTTAACGGTGTACAGGATATCCAGGTTGAAAAAGTGACCGGCACCTCCCAGATTTCGGTTGTCTATAACCGCGCTAAAATGGCGCGTTACGGCCTTCGCGTTTCGGATGTAAACGACATCCTAAGAACCGCCTTTGCCGGCAATACGGCCGGGGTCATTTATGAAAATGAAAAACGCTTCAACCTGGTAGTCAGGTTTGATGCCGGCTTCCGGCATGATATCGAAAATGTAAGGCAACTCTACCTGCCGCTGGCCGATGGCAGGCAGATCCCCCTGGCCGAGGTGGCGGAGATCGGGTTGAAAAATGGCACCGCCCAGGTCTCCCGTGAAAACGGAAAACGAAGGATCACCGTGAGCTTCAACGTCAGGGGACGCGATGTGTCGTCGATCGTCGGGGAGGTCAGGCAACTGACTTCGGCGAGGCTGAAGCTTCCCCCGGGTTACTTTGTCACCTACGGCGGCCAGTTTGAAAATCTCGTGGAGGCCAGGAACCGGCTTATGATCGTCGTTCCCCTGGCCCTGGTACTGATCTTTATCCTGCTTTTCTTTACCTTCCATTCGGTCGGTCAAACCCTGCTGATCTTTTCGGCAGTACCCCTGGCGGCCATTGGCGGGGTTTTTGCCCTTTACCTGAGGGGGATGAACTTCAGTATCTCTGCCGGTGTTGGTTTCATCGCCCTGTTCGGCGTTGCGGTACTCAACGGCATCGTGCTGGTCACCGAGTTCAACAGGCTTGAAAAGGAGGGGATTTCCGACTTGTACCAGCGGGCGATTGAAGGACTGAAAATCCGGCTTAGGCCTGTTCTGATGACGGCTTCCGTAGCCTCTCTGGGATTCCTGCCGATGGCGGTTTCAACCTCGGCCGGGGCTGAAGTCCAGAAACCGCTGGCCACTGTGGTGATCGGCGGCCTGATTTCCTCAACCCTGCTGACCATCATCGTCATGCCGGTACTGTATGTTCTCCTCTCGGGCAAATGGCTGCCGGTCCGCCGGAAGCTGCTTCCCGGACCGCTGCTTGCTTTCATCGCGGCAGCTGGGCTGTCCATGACCTCGCCCCTGTTCGCCGGGGCCCAGGTGGCTGGCATGGGGAACCCAGTCCCGCCAAGGGTCTATACCCTTCAGCAGGCCATCGGCCAGGCAATGTCGCGAAACGGGATGGTCCGCAGGGCTTTGATGGAGGCGGAGAACAGGAAGATACTGCGGCAAAGCGACCTGGACTTCGAGAATACTGAATTCGGTTTTTCTTATGGCCGGATGAACAGCAGCTGGCAGGATAACGAATTCACCATTTCACAGCGCTTCCTCTTTCCCTCCACCTATGTGATGCAAAGCCGTGTTGGCAGGGAGATGGCAGAGCAGGCCGGAATTCAGACCGAACTGACAAAAAACGAGGTGGCAGCCAGGGTGAAATCAACCTATTTCGAACTTGCCTGGTGCCATGCCCGGTTAACCTTGTTGAAGTTTCAGGACAGCATCTTTGGAAATTTCCTCCATGCAGCCATGTCGCGATACCAGAAAGGAGAAACCAGCCTGCTGGAGCGGATGACGGCCGAGTCACAGCTGCTGGCGGTGAAAAACCAGATCGGCCAGGCAGCAGCCGATATCAGGATCCGTGAATGCCGGCTTCAAATCCTGCTTAATGAAACCAGCGAGATCAGGATCGCCGATACAAGCCTGGCAAGGCTTATGTTTACGGTTCCTGCCGACAGTAATACCCTCGCTGCAAATCCGTCCCTCCTCCTGCTGAACAGCCATGTAAAGCTGGCAAAACTCGTGAAAAACGCCGAGGTCTCCCGGATCTTGCCGGGTATCACCCTGGGCTATTTCAACCAGTCCAACAAGGAGATTTCTCCCGGGACGCGTTTTGCAGGGTTCCAGGGCGGCCTGTCGTTGCCGGTTCTGTATTCAGGGAGGAAGGGAAAGATACAATCGGCCAGCCTGGAGGAGAAAATGGCCAGGGAGGAGTTGCAGGTGCAGTCTAATACTTTTAACCATTCCCTGCATATCCTCCTCCGGGAGTATGAAAAATACAGCAGGAGCGTCGATTATTATGAAAAACAGGCACTCCGTCAGGCACAACTCCTGCTCGACCAGGCAGGTGTCAGTTACCGCGCGGGAGCCATCGATTATATGGAATATGTCCAGAATCTTCGCCTCGGTATCGAAATCAGGGAAAACTACCTGGCAACGCTAAACGCCTGTAATCAATCCGTAATTGCACTTGAATTGTTGACAAACCACATAAATTGAAATCCTCCGGCATATGACAACACAACAGATAATTTTCACTGCGATCCTCTTCCCACTGGCCCTCCTGGTCAGCGGATGCAGGCCATCATCCGGAACTGAGAAAAAGCCGGATGAAGTCAGGGCACCCAATGCGATAGAACTGAATGCCGCCCAGTATTCGGCAGCGGGTATCGTGTTTGGAACGGCGGAACGGCGACGGCTGAACCCGGTGCTGAAGGTCAGCGGCACCATCAGTACCACCCCCAGGAACCTTGCCTCGGTCAGCGTACCCTTGGGCGGGTTTGTTAAACAAACGGAAATAGTACAGGGCACCAGGGTGACGAAGGGAGAGGTTATCGCCCTGATCGAAAATTTCATGTTCATCGAACTGCAACAGAATTACCTTGAAACCAGGGCAAAGTTTACCTATGCGGAGATTGAATTCAAACGTCACTCAGAGCTGTACAAGGATAATGTCTATTCCGAAAAAAACCTGCAGCAAACGGAGGTGGAATATAAAACCCTGAAAATCCAGATGATGGGGCTTGAACAGAAACTTGCCGGACTGGGCATCAACCCGCATCAGCTCAACGAAGACAAAATTACAAGTGTACTGCCGGTGGTCGCCCCTATCAGCGGGTTTGTGCGGAAGACGAATATCAATATCGGGAAATATATGGGTCCGACCGATGTCATCTGTGAAATTGTCAATCCGGAAGAGGTGGTTCTTGAAATGGTGGTGTTTGAAAAGGATGTCCGTAAGGTGACCCAGGGGCAGTCTGTCAGGTTTTCAACTCCTGATGATCCGGCAAAGGAATATTCAGCGGTGATCTCTCAGGCTGGCCATGCCCTGAACGATGACAAAACAATGATGGCCTATGCCCGCATCAGCCAGCCGGCACCTGCCTTAATGGCCGGTGCTTCGGTTAATGCCAGTATTGAAACGGATAGTCTGATGGCCTATGCGGTTCCGGAGGAGGCGGTTGTCGGGTTTAACGAAAAGTTCTATCTCTTTGTTTATAAGGGGGGCCGGACAGAGAATGGGAAGATTGTGCATGATTTTATTGCCACCGAGGTGATCAAAGGGATCACAAACCAGGGCTTTTGTGAAATCAGGATGAATCCCGGATTTGATTTTCAGGGAAGCAGGCTGGTGGTAAAAGGCGCCTATTCCCTGCTGGCTGCATGGAAAAATGCAGGGGAAATGGCTTGCTGACCGCGTACTCCACACGAAAAAACGGGAGGAAGGAAGGAACAGCAGAAAATGTCACTATCTTTGATACCCTAAATAACAACCTATGTTTAAAACGAACGAATATTTTGACGGCAAGGTGAAATCCATCGCCTTTTCAACTCCCGAAGGCCCTGCAACCATGGGGGTCATGGCTGCAGGCGAATACGAATTCGGCACCTCCACCACCGAGTACATGACGGTCATCTCGGGTGCCATGACGGTAAAACTGCCCGGCGAACAGGAGTGGAAGGAATACAGGCCTTTTGATACCTTTATCGTGGCAAAGGATTGTAAATTCAACCTGCGCATCGCTGCCGACGCAGCTTTTTTATGTCTTTACAGGTAGCTGCCGGAAATATGGTGACTATTTGAATTTTAAAACCTGACTGATGTCTAACCACAAAGGCACAATAACAGCACAATGCACACAAAGAATCCCTTTGTGACCATTGTGTAAATGATTGGGAACATTGTGGTTATCAGACCTGCCTCATTAGCAACAGGAGGGTGCCTTTTAAAGTAATCCAAGGTCAAGGATCGATACAGGTTCAATGGTAATTAATCAAAAATACGTCCTATGAAAAAGCTGATCATCATGATGATATTCCTCGGTTCAGGAATGTCACTGTCGTTTTCCCAGAATAAGGAGGCTGCCGTTCCCACGGGAAAGGCCGACCAGTCAGAGCTTTATAATAACTTTTATCTCTCCTACGGGATCGGGTCGCTCTTCTATTATATCGAAAACCACGGACTAACAGCCAACAGCACCTCCGGCAACATCCTGCTTGGCTACAGCAGGTCGCTGAACAAGGTCGTGGCGGTTGGATTCCAGGTAATGTACAGCCAGGTCGACCGGGAGGCAACACAGTCAGAGCTCTACTATCCCAGTTACTATTCCCAGGAAAAGGCTACCGACCATTTATGGCAGGGGCTGGCCAGCCTGAGGTTCCAGTACCTGAACCGGAAAGCTTTCTGCATGTACTCGGGTTTCGGCATGGGGGTCACCATGAACAGCTATACACAAACAGATAGTTACGGGATTGAAAAAAAAGGTCAGCAGTTGCTCCCGGCAGCCCAGCTGACACTGCTTGGCTTCCGCATCGGACGTGCGGTCAGCTTTTTCGGCGAGTTTGGCATCGGCACCAGTTCGATCCTCAGTGGCGGCATCAGCTATAAATTCGGCGATAATCTCTGAACCGATCCCTGTATCTGAAATTTATGTAATTTAGTGGTGAATTTCTGCTATGGTTCACCGCTGGTTCTGCATAATCTTTGTTTTTATCCTCCCGGCCACCTGTTTCGCACAGGTGCGCAGGCTTGATTTTTACCTTCAGCAGGGACTGGTTAACAGTCCGCTGATGAAGGATTTCTCCAACCAGGTCCGTTCCAACAACCTTGACAGCCTGATCATCCACGCCACCCGTGTGCCCCAGGTCAATTTCAACGGGTTGCTCTCCTATGCGCCGGTCATCAATGGCTATGGCTACAGTGAAGCGGTCACCAACATCGGGAATTTTAACTCGGTGGTCAGTGTGACCCAGCCGCTGTTCAACAGGAAAACGGTTGAGGCGCAGTATTCAAAGATAGGGTTGCAGAACCGCTCGCTGGCCAACACCGCAGGCATATCCGCCCGCGACCTGAAAAAGACCATTACGGCACAATACCTTACAGCCTGCTCGGTATTCAGTGATATCTCCTTCAACCTCGTCGTGATGAAACAGGCCAGGGAGGAAGAGAAGCTGCTGAACAGCCTGGTGAAAAGTGGCCTCTACAGGCAAACTGATTACCTCTCCTTCCTGCTGGAGCTTCAAACCCTTGAATTTCAGCAAAACGACCTTCAAACCCAATACCAGCGGACGCTCTCCGACCTCAACCTGCTCTGTGGGATCAACGACACCACCACGTATGAACCCGAACTTCCCGACCTTTCGGGCCATAAAACAGGGGGAACCACAGGCTCTCTTTTTTTCGAGCGGTTTTCCGTCGACAGCCTGCGCATCAGCAACGACCTGCTGATCAGCGAGCGCGGCTATAAACCCAGGGTAGCATGGTACAGCGACGCGGGGCTGGTCAACAACGACCCCGCCCTGATCTATAAAAACCTTGGATTCAGCTTTGGCGTAACCTTCAGCCTTCCCGTGTTTGACGGTAACCAGCGGAAACTCAATGTCGAAAAGCTGAAAACCGCCGAGGATACCCGCCGCAATTACCGCGATTTTTTCCTGGTACAGTACCTGCAGCAGCGCAGGCAGCTGAACCAGGCCCTGAAACAAACCGGCGGCCTGATCCCCAGGCTCGGCAGCCAGCTTGAACTGGCTGGGTCGATCGTGCGCCAGGATAAACAGCTGCTGGCCACCGGCGGCATCTCCATTACCGATTACATTATCGCCCTGAAAAATTACATCGCGATACAGTCGAACCTGAACCAGTACAGGATCAGGGTTTTACAGATCATGAACGAAATAAACTATTGGAAAGATTAATCCCGTGATGAACAAGAAACTGATATTTCTGTTACTGGTTGTCCTGGCGTGTCAGCGGCCGTCGGGCGATCCCGGTGAAACCACGGTGACCGCCAGGGTACCTGTTACGGTTGCCACGGTCAGCACGGGAGAGATGAACGAGTACATTTACTTTACCGCTACATCGGTGTTCCAGGAAAAATCGGTCGTGCGGGCCACCGCCGGTGGCTATGTAGAGGAACAGCAGGTCAACACAGGCGACGCCGTGGCGAAAACACGCGAGCTGTTCAGGATCAGGACCAAAGAGTCGGCTTCGCTGAAGGCCGATTCGGCCGGTACGCTTGGCTTTACCGGGTTGATACCCGTCAGGGCATCGCTGGCAGGCATGGTCATCTCGGTCGATCATCCCAAAGGCGATTATGTCCAGGAGGGCGACCAGCTTGCTGTTATCTCGGTTCCCGAAAGTCTCGTCTTTATCCTCGACGTTCCCTTTGAATCAGCCGGGTTCATCAAACCTGGCGCCTCCTGCGAGGTGATCATGCCCGACAGCAGCCGGATCGCGTGCCATGTGAAATCGGTGCTCCCCTCGATGAACAGCGCCGCCCAGACGCAACGATACATCATCCAGCCATCAAACCCGTGCCATCAGCCCGAAAACCTGGTTGCACACGTTCGCATCATCAAACAGGTCAACCCGAAGGCAATATCGCTTCCAAGGAGTTGCATTCTCAGCGACGAGGTTCAGCAACACTTCTGGGTCATGAAGATGATCAACGATTCAACGGCGGTGAAGGTGGTTGTCAGCCAGGGGCTGCGCACCCCCGACCGCATCGAGATCACCGCCCCCGCCTTTGCAGCGGCCGACCGCTTCCTGGCTACAGGGAACTACGGCCTGGGAGATACCGCAAAAGTTGTGGTGCAGGGAACCTGTAAAGAGCATTAGTCCTATGGCATCAGCCCGCAATCATTACCATTTCTTCCACAAACCGATACTGTTCGTATTGCTGATGCTGCTGGTCGCGGGATTATGGTCCTATCACCGCATGCAGACCTCTCTCTTTCCCGATGTGGTCTTTCCCAAGGTGACCATCATTGCCGACAACGGCGAGCAGCCTGTCGACAAGATGATGGTCACGGTGACAAAGCCGCTGGAAATAGCCATCAAGCGCGTGAACGGCATCCAAACCGTAAGGAGCAGCACCAACCGCGGGAGCTGTACCATCGAGGCCTTTTTCGACTGGAAGACCGATATCAGTCTTGCCCGCACCCAGCTGGACGAGCGGATCAACGAAATCAAGAACCTGCTGCCCGCCAATGTCAATATCGTCATTGAGGCGATGGGCCAGAGCATCTACCCTGTGGTGGGCTATACCCTCGAAAGCAGGAACCGGGGCCAGATAGAACTGCGCAACAGCGCCCTCTACCTTGTCAGGCCACAGTTCTCGATGGTGCCGGGCATCTCCAACGTGGTGGTCAGGGGGGGCAAAACCAAAGAATATGTCATTGTGCCCGAAATCGGCAGGATGATCCCGCTGGGGATCTCACCTCAGATGATCATCGATGCCATTGGCAGCACCAACTTTATCCAGTCGTCGGGACTGCTTTCCGACTACCGGCGGCTTTATCTTTCGCTTACCGATACCCGCATTACAACCCTCGACGACCTGAAAAACGTGGTGATCCGCGACGACGGCCACCGCCTGGTAAGGCTTTCCGACATCGCCTCCGTGGGGTTCGGCGAACAGCAGGAATTCATCAGGATCAACGCCAACGGCAGCGATGCCGTGATCATCGACCTGGTGAAGCAGCAGGGGGTCAACCTGATCGACTTTGCCTCCGACGTCAAAGCCAGGGCGGCCTCCATCCAAAGCCAGCTGCCCAGGGGGATGGTGCTGAAGCCCTATTATGACCAGTCGGTCTTCGTCTCCGGCTCGATCGACAGCGTGCTGGAATGCATCTACGAAGGGCTCTTCCTGGCCATTATGGTGGTGATCCTCTTCCTCAGGTCGTTCCGCGCCAGCCTGAATGTGATCCTGATCATCCCCATCACCCTGGCGATGACCTTCACCGTACTCTATATTGCCGGCATCACCCTCAACATCATGTCGCTGGGTGCCATTGCCGCCTCTATCGGGCTGATCATCGACGATGCCATCGTGATCATCGAACAGATCCACAGGCTTCACGAGGAGCAGCCTGAAAGCGACAAGAAAGAGGTGGCCAAAGAGACTGTAAAGATGCTCTTTCCCGCCATGGTGGGCTCTTCGCTGAGCACCATCGTGATATTCCTCCCCTTTGTCTTCATGGGTGGCGTGGCAGGCAGCTTTTTCCGCGAGCTCACCCTGACCATGGAGATCACCCTGGTTTGTTCCTTTTTCTCCACCTGGATCGGACTTCCGGCCCTGCACCTGCTGATCGGCTACCAGCCGCACACGAAACTCGGCTTCCTGAAAAAACGCCGGGTTTCTGACGAGGAGCCCGGGTTGCAGTGGCTCACCTGGTTTTTCAGACGTCCCCTTTATGCCCTGGCATTTATCGTGGTACTGGCGGTTTCTGCCGCCCTGCTGATCAGCCAGCTGAAGACAGGCTTTTTGCCGACCCTCGACGAAGGATCCATCGTACTCGACTATCTTTCCCCACCCGGCACCTCGCTCGATGCATCCGATGCCATTCTCAGCCAGGTCGACACCATTGTGATGAAACATCCCGACGTGGCCACCTATATGCGTCGTACCGGCACCAACATGGCCTCCAGCATCAGCATGGCCAGCGGGGTGATCCCGCCCAACGAGGGCGATTACCTTATCCAGCTTAAGGCGGGAACGAAAAAAACCACCGAGCAGGTCATCTCCGAGATCAGGGAGGGTGTGTCTTCGCGCGTGCCTGCCCTGAACATCGAATTCGGCCAGCGTATCGCCGACCTGCTGGGCGACCTCATCGGCCGGCCCGAGCCCATCGAGATCAGGATCTTCGGCGACGACCTGGGTCAGCTTCGCCAGGTGGCAGGTCATACCAAAGAGCTGTTGCAGAAGATCAGCGGCGTGGCCGACGTACAGAGCGGCATCATCGTCGACGGACCCACCATCACCATCGTTCCCGATGCCGCGAAGCTGGCCCGGTTCAACATCACCCCCGCCGCCTTCCAGGCGCAGCTTCAGACCAGTAACGAAGGGGTGGAGGTCGGACAGGTGCAGGAGGGCGAGCAGATGCTTCGCATCCTGATGCGCTTCCGCAACTTCAGGGAGAACAGCCTGGAGGTGATCCGCAAACAACCCGTATTTTCGGCCGACGGCGCCTTCCGCCCGATGGATTATTTCGCCAGGGTAGAGCTGTCGCCGGGCGACCCCGACATCACCCGCGAGGACCTGAAATCGAATGTGGTGGTTACCGCCCGCCTCGACAAACGCGATATCGGCAGCGCCATCACCGAGATCAGAAAGGTGCTGGGTACCAGGCTGGTGCTGCCTGCCGGGTGTTATATCACCTACGGCGGGACCTATGCCGAACAGCAGACCTCCTTCCGGGAGCTGCTTTTTATCCTGATTGCCGCCATATTCCTGGTATTTGCCGTATTGTTGTTCCTCTTCCGCGACCTGCGGATGGCCTTCCTGGTGATCCTGATCTCGATCCTGGGCATCGGGGGGTGTATCTGGGCTCTCTTCCTCACCGGGATCCAGCTCAACGTGGGCAGCTACACTGGTATCATCATGATCGTGGGGATCATCGCCGAAAACGCCATCTTTACCGTAAACCAGTTTGTGACCACCCTGAAAACGACCGGCGATGTCGACAAGTCGGTCGACTATGCCATCTCCCTGCGGATCCGTCCCAAGCTGATGACTGCCGTGGGGGCCATCCTGGCGCTGATGCCACTGGCCATGGGATTCGGCATCGGGGCCCAGATGCAGCAGCCCCTTGCAATTGCCGTGATCGGCGGCTTTATCGCCGCCATGCCCCTGCTGCTGTTCGTATTCCCCTCGCTGCTGCGGCTGGTTTACGGCGGTGCCGGGAAAAACCACGGGGTTTTGGTGGAAACTAAATAATAGCTTTTCTTTTGGCAAATTAGGCTAGGCAGACTTTTACTGACCCTTGTCCGGCACAACATGCCCATGTAAAGGCGGTTCAATCTCACCAAAAAGTGCAATGACGGAGAGGAGCACCTGTTATGCCGCATTAAAAAGTTGCCTTAACCTATTGCATTTTCAAAAAAAAATACTTATCTTTGGCGATAGTATCGTAATCCGTTATTATGATAAAATCCTTTAACGCTAAAGAAACTAAAAAGATATGGGTGGGAACCAGGTTGGCAAAGCTCCCCGGTGGAATACAGGATATAGCCAGGAGAAAGTTGAGGATGCTTAATAACTCGGTTGATCTGAAGGATCTTTTAATCCCACCCTCCAATCGGCTTGAAAAACTTCAGGGCAATCCGAAGGAGTTTTACAGTATCAGGATCATCGATCCATGGAGAATTTTTTTCAGGTGGGACAATGGCCATGCGTTTAATGTTTAAATAATTGATTTTCATTAACATAAATCAAAATGAATAAACTTGGAAACATACACCCGGGCGAGGTTCTCCAGGAAGAATTTCTCACACCAATGGGAATCACGAGATATCGGTTGTCCCTGGAAATTGGGATCTCTCAAACGCGGATTGGTGAAATCACGAAAGGGAACAGGAGAATTACGGCTGATACAGCTATCCGGTTAAGCAGCTATTTCGGCAATTCTGCCAGGTTTTGGCTTGGACTGCAAAATGATTACGATATTGAAGAGGAAATGAAAAAGAAGAGCACAGAATTTATGGCTATCAAAAAGATCAAGATTAGCGCGGTATAACGAACCCTCTGCCGCAAAAATGCTAAACCTTTCCATACTTGGGATGAAAATTTCATTTCTGCGCCTGTCTGAAAGTCGTTAAAGCATCCCCATTTTACTTCATTAACCAATAGATCAGGCTTTTTCTTTTTAAAACCGAAATTGTAATGTGGGGTTTAGAGCCGGGGAAGCAGGTTCAATTCTTTTTTGCAGCGCATGGGATGGTGTTTCCTACGAATGAAAGGGCTGCAGAATTGTTTTAATTCAAATGATGTTTGGAAAATTAATTTGAATTATCTTTACTATTCAATCGATAACACTTTTGGCGGTTATTTGAATAAGCGCCAGATGGCGTTAGTCGATGCGTTGAACTAAACCGCCCTTGGCGGTAGTTTTCCAAGGTTCCCCATCTTTTTCAGTTTTCGTCGTATAAGGAAAAAGGTTCCCAATCTTTTTCAGTTTTCGTCGTATAAGGCAATATGTTAAACCTTAAAACATATTGCCATGAGCACTTTACGACAACAACTGATTCAGCAGATGCAGCTGAAAAGGTACAGCCAGAAGA
>Ga0209697_10000151_pt1 | contig 109275 bp, 69 predicted proteins | sample AliMusrvi5mmetaG_FD_184115 | JGI IMG/M metagenome (GOLD analysis project Ga0209697, IMG submission 184115) | Freshwater lake bacterial and archeal communities from Alinen Mustajarvi, Finland, to study Microbial Dark Matter (Phase II) - Alinen... | ecosystem: Environmental > Aquatic >... | reverse complement strand
CAGAATAACTATTACTGTCGAATATTAGACGGTTCTCAAACTGTAAATATTCGCTAACATCACATATATTTTACTGTTCCCGGCAACACCCGAGATCCGTATAAGGATCAGTTCTCCAAGGGGGAATTGTGTGGATGCTTCGACATAGCTGGTGTATCGGCATCGACGCTCCGGGATTCTCCCTCCCCTCTGATACCGATGCATACACCGAAAGAGAGTGGAAGGAAATCAATCCCCCTGGCCCCCTTCTCCAAGGGGGAATTGGGTGGATGCTTCGATATAGCTGGTGCATCAGTATCGACACTCCGGGATTCCCCTCCACTCTGATACTGATCCATACATCGAAAGAGAGTGGAAGGGAATCAATCCCCCTGACCCCCTTCTCCAAGGGGGAATTGGGTGGATGCTTCGATTTAGCTGGTGCATCGGCATCGACGCTCCGGGATTCTCCCTCCGCTCTGATACCGATGCATACATCGAAAGAGAATTGATTTTTATTAAGCTCTCAAGTTATAACTATCAACTTTTAACTCTCTCATACACTATCACGGCTACTCCTGGTTTCTCCGGAACTGTTATGTGTAAGCCGGAGTCTATCAGGGTGGAGCCTTTGGATTGCCAGGATTTGTTGGCTAAAAGGTCCTTTACGGTGTATTCGGAGCTGGGATCCAGGCCTCTGAGTTTGAACTGGTTGGCGTTATCCGGACACTCTGCTCTGCGGAAGGCTTCTATTACGCCTTTGCCTTCTTCGGGGTTGTCGAACTGCCAGGCTATCCAGTCTTTTTCATCGATTGTATATGGGGTCAGAGGGTAGTAGTCTCCATAGAAACTCGGGCCTACATATTCTCTGAACCAGTTTATGAATTGGCGGAGTGTTGGATAATCAAGGTCTTTGATCCTCAGATCTATGCCGGAGCCCAGGCTGGGGGCTGCGTTGCTGAAGAATGCGTAGGCTTCAACGGGGGTTTTGCCTTCTCCATCTCCATAGTACCCGGCGTTCTGGCAGGCAACAGTCCCGGTACCGCTGTAGGGGATCCAGAAAGATATTCCATATGTCTGTGCCTGGGTGCCGATGCATCCGAAAGCACAGTCTGTCCTCCAGAGTGGAACTGAACGCCTGAGGGTTTCAATATCGTTTCTTCTTCCACCGGATGCACAGGTGTCTATTAATAAATCGGGGTGTCTCTTCAATAACTCATCCCAGTATGCAAGGAATCCGGTAACATGACCGATTTCGGTTATCCCCATTCGGTCCTGAGTGTCGGCGGCTCTCCAGTTGGACAATGGGTCCATGTTGAAGTCCTGCCTGTAGAGGTCTATTCCCTGCTCTGTGATCATTTTATCCATATGATTAGTAAGCCATGTCCACGCCTCTTTGTTGCCCAGATTGAGCAGGCTGCCGCCTAGAATCCACTCGGGATGGGTGTTTGTAAGCCAGGTATCGGGGGTTACTCTCTCTGGTTCAAACCAGGTAACAATTTTGATACCCTTTGAGTGCGCATAGTCGCTGACTGCACGGAGGCCGTTGGGGAACCGTTTTGCATCTACTTCCCATGTTCCTGTGTTCGGCCAGCCTGTTTTGTTTTCATACCAGCCTGCGTCCATCCACCAGTAATCGAGCTTGATTCCCTCTTCCAGGTATCTGTCGATGAACATCTTCTGGTTCTGTTCGTTAGCATTGATCATCTCTGCATACTGCCTGGAACTGGATGCTACGAACTGGGATGGAGGCACCTTACCGTTGGGTTTGGGCGTATTGTGCGCGACCATCCATCTGCGCCAGATATTCTGTGCCCTGATCCAATCTCCTCCCTGCCAGAACTGCAGGACTGTCAACGGAGTCCTGACTTCTTCTCCGGGATGTAAGGTGAACCTTGTGAGTTCTTGACCAGCGACTACTCTCAGGCCGTCCTGTTCGTCTCTGATCCATTTGGAGTCCCACTGGCCCGGCCAGCCTACTACAATTATCACCCCTTTACCGGACATGTCCAGGTTGAAATATGACATGTCTGAATTTGTCGGGCGTCCCCCGGCTGCTCCTATATGGGTTATGGATTTGGGTTCAAGTGAAGTGTCCAACGGCCGATAGTCCGTAGGTAGACAGGGGGAACCTACAGCGTGATGCAGCAGGAATTCTGCACTGTCCCTGTTCCACATAGCGTCCAGTGACCGGATATTCTCCAGTATGGGGGTGTCGGATTTGCCTGTGTTCTTGAAGTGCAGCGTCCACTCAACTGTCGGGTAATCGGAATACTTTACGATCTCACAGCGCAACTGTAAGCCGGTTACGGGGTCAGTGTAGGTCTGGGTTGTCTGAGTCCTGTTCGGATCAGGTTTCTTGGTGGATTTTTTAAACGTCCAGCTTCCCAATATGTCATCTGAAGCTTTGCCATTGTATATGAACGAAAATGGAGGGTTGAACCTGCTGCGCTTAACTACCGACTGGCTGCCGATGAATGGAAGGTCGTCCAGCCAGATTTCCCTGCCATCTGAAAGAGTAACTTTTGCATCTGCCCAGTCTGCCTGATCACACGCAATACCATCTCCGGCATCACCTATCAGCAAAGTAAACTCCCTGGCTCCTCCGAGTTCGAGCTTTACAGGAACGCCATTATCTCCACCGTGCATAATACCGGTTTTGAATGATTCATTGCCAGCAACTTCGACGGACATTATGAGGCTTCCGCGCCCACCGGATGTCTGGTCATTATTATCGGGTCCGGCAAGTGCAGTGAATGTGCTTCCTGCGGCAGGTAGACGGATAATAACCCGGCTGAATGCATGACAGAACAATCCACGCTGGAAAATCTGTTCTCCAACTTTCAGAGGGGTACCTGCTTTAGAGTTCTTCTGGACAGGATCGTTGTTGGATATAACGATAATCCCTGCCTCAGGTTCCGGCAGTTTGGCTGATGGGGCGGATGTATCCTTGAGCTGCTGAAAATGCTCTGCGGTCCACTGTTTGGCTGTTTTAAGTTCTGTTTGAGTTGGTTTGACCGCCATGGCAGGCATTGCCGATAAAGCAAATATTGCGAATGCAATTAGTAAACAGGCAGAAATATCCAATTGGTTCACCTCGTAATTGTCGACATTCGACACGTGTGGTTATTTCTGCACATTATAGCAGGTTTTGGGCTGGATGCAAGTTAATTAAGTTTCACATCCACATTGTCTCTGGAGGAAGAATTGTGTTGGTGCTTTTTGATGAGTTTTACTGCAGTAAATATACAGAATAATGCTAATGAGACGATGGATATGATTCCGTATACAGAGAAGTTTTGTAGATCATATGCATAGCGCGCTATATTCGCGGGATATCCGATTATCTGCAAAACAGACGCGAAAATTGCATACACGCATCCAAAGAGCAGCATTGCTTTGTTTCGTCTGTTTCTTTCCGATCTTATACTAAAAATAGTCAATACAATGGTAATAAGCAAAGTGATTGATATCAGAATATAGAAAACTGCATATGGATCTCCATAGCTATAATCCTCAATATCAAGTGTCGACCACCGAAAAATTACAGCCGTAATGTAGTGAAAATCGAGTAACCTGGTTACGTATGGTTCTCCAAGGATTCTAATCGATGGTAAAAACAACCAGACTGCACAAATGATACCTATAGCACACAGTCGCAGGTGCTGCGCAGGCTTGCTGCCTTTCAAGCATATAAGTGCCATAATGGCCGGAACCAGCATTGTATATGGAAATGATTGTACAGCTACAAACGTAAATAGGCCCAGCGATCCGATGTTTTCCAGCAAAGGGGGACTGATCGGTATAGGGGAAACCCAATTGCGCGACTCTTCAAGGGTAATGTCCTGTGTCATTTCACTGGATTTGAACGTTCCACGCAGTTTTGTCAAGGCCATTTCTGACAACTCGAATAAACTATATTCCTTCCGCAGGAGCATTTTAGCTTTCCCATCATTCCCAAACTTTGCATAATTTGCAGGTGGATCAGTAATTACTTCACCCTTTTCGTTTCTATCAAGCAATAAAATGGGCTGAAAACCCCTATATGTACCTTCGGTCTTAAGAAGCCTTGATGAAACAAACGGATATGATGTCACATATAGGAGCACCTCAGTCCGGCCAGGATTCAGAGAGGATATTTTCAAAGGATATATGGGTTTTTCTGAGGCGAATGTAAAATGCAAGGGTTCCAGTAGTCCTTCTTTCTGACCTTTCCAACCTGACTTAGCGGTTTGAATGTTTACCCGCATAGCAGTAAACACCCATCCGCGTTTTAAATAGTCAGCCAATACCGGAATGGCGTTCTCTGGAACGGGATATCCATTATCATTGAGCCATTTACGCAAATCTACAGCGTTTGTTGATTTGAGGATCACCGTGTCGTAAATCCCTATACGCTCCCATTTAATTACATCCACTGCAAGGGGAGTTCCTCCGCGTAGGCCAGGGCCACCCATCATTCCCGCTCCTCCTTGAAGACCATACGAGTATTGCAAAATCTTCCGGTCTGAATCGAACCAATATTTTACAGGAAGAGCTGTGAATTTATGGAGTTCCTCAAATAGTGTATTTTGGAAACGTTTGACAGTTGGTTTTGAAGGAGTCGGCACCAGCCAGAGGAATTCAGAGAGTCTACCACGGTATTTAACCTGGATAATCAGATGCTCTTTACCTTCTCTGAATGCTATAAATGCATTCTGATTGGGTTCAGTTATGTCTGCATCTCGTGTGAGGGCAATACTGTTAGCGGTTTTAGGTATGAAACAACCGTCTGCAAAGCAGGGCTGAGCACAGATAAAGGCTATGAGTATATAAAAGACAAACCATATTTTATACAATTAGATCACCCTTATTATCCTTTAATTAGATGTCACATCCCCGGTCTTCCTCAAAGATTTTTCGGTTACTCCTCTTCTGGCTTTTAATAAAACTAAAAGCCCCACTAGCAGCGGAATTGCGATGGTTAAAATTCCAAACCCGGCATAACTTTTTGTATCTTCAACACATGAGACGATCATGTCAGAATATCCTGTAAACCAGAAGCCTGATGCTAGTATTGTATAGACGCATCCGAAGATAAACAATGCTTTATGTCGCTTGTACTTTTCAGCTTTTACGTTAAATATTGTCAAAACAATAAGTGAGAGCAGAGAAATACACAGGAGAATAAAAAATACCGGAATAGGATCGGTATATGCAATATAATTCAGATCATCCGGTTTCGGAAGTCTGAAGATCAGTGCTGATATATAACGATAATTGAATACCTTGGCTAGCACTTCGGCAAAAGTCTGCATAAAAGGTGGATATAACCATACTCCACAAGTGACAACCACTGCAAGCAGCCGGATTCGCTGTTTGGCTTTGGAACTTCTCAGGTAAACAAGAGCCAGAATCACAGGCACCAGCATTGAATATGGATATGCTTGCACTGCAACGAATGCATATACACCCATCAAACCGATATTGTCGAGTAAAGGAGCACTAATTGGGGTCGGTTGTACATGCTGGTTGGATTTTTCCAGTGTGACATCCTGTGTCATTTCGTTCGATCTACAAGTACTACGCAGTTTTGTTAAATGCCAGTATATACCGAAAGAGTCGACTCGCACTTTAACCTGTTTACCATCAACTATTATCTCCCTTGTTTCCATTTCTCCTGAACGCTCTGAGGCTTCCTTAATTATCGCTTTATCAAGCTCAACGAAAGCCTTTGGCCTGAAGTATGAATATGTGCCTTCAGTCTTCAGCATTCCCGACTTAACATAATTCTCTGCAGCCACATATAGCAGAATCTCCGAACTACCGGGATTAAGGGATGATATTTTCAATGGGTATATAGGTTCCTTTGAGGCAAATGTAAAATGTAGAGGCTCAAGCAGTCCTTCTTCCTGGCCATTCCATCCTGATCCGACCGCTTGCAGGTTTACTCGCATGGCAGTAAAAACCCAGCCTCGTTGCAAATAGTCTGCAATAATCGGAACTGCTGTATCCGGTATTGGATAACCATTGTCATTTAGCCAATCCCGCAAATCCTGTGCCTTTGAAGCAGTAAGGATGACAGTATCATAAATGCCTATACGCTCCTGCTTTATAACATTCACAACAGAATGACCCATACCTCCCATTGCAGCACTTGCAGTCATAAAAAATGAGAGATCGTGTAGCTTACTGTCAAGACTAAACCAATAGTTGACAGGAGGAGCTGTGATTTCATGAAGTTCCTCAAAAAGTGCATTCTCGAAACGTTCGACTACGGGTTTTGTCGGAGTAGGCACCAGCCAGAGGAACTCGGACAGCTTACCTCGGTATTTGACCTGAATAATGAGATGTTCAACACCTTTATAATGAGCTATGAAAGCATTCTGGTTGGGTTCTGTGACATCTGCATCACGAGTCAGAGCAGATTGGTTAGCAGTTTTGCCGATGAAACAGCCATCTGCGTAGCTGGAGTGAGAAAAAACAAATAGAGTAATAATACATAACGCAAGGTAGAGTTTGTGCATTTTCTGCTCCCTGTTTCGCAGTATCTACTACTCTGCGTTCTATGAGACCAATATAAAGGAATACGCCAGTAACGCGGGAATGGTTTAGGGGATTCTTTCTGAACTTTGATAAAGCAGATCCTTCACTGCATTCACGATGACACATATCCCATTATGGCTTCTGACTTCTGGATTCTGGATTCTCAAAACGGTTCCATGAACAGCTTCCAGTTGCCATCTCCTGTCTCCTGTCTCCTACACATAATACGTCGAATATTTCTCCATAGCGTCCATTAATGCTTTGGCGTTTTGCAGGGGGATTCCGGGGTACATTCCGTAGATCAGCATTAAGCCTCCTTGTTTGGAACCCAGTTTTTCTACTTCTTCGCGGACTAATGCATCTATTTGCTCCGGGGTGCCGAAGGCGGTGATTTGCTGGCGGTCGATGTCCAGGTCTATGCATACTTTGCCGGCGAATTTGGCTGCTATCCAGTCTATACCGTTTACCAGGTCCTGCAGGTTGATAACATCTACCCCTCCATCTATAAGGTCGTCTACCAGCATGCGGATGTCTCCATCTGAATGCATGTGGACGATACAACCGATGTCTCTTGCAGGTTTCATCATGCGCTTGAACACGGGCTTGATGTATTTGCGGAAGCAGTCCGGGGAGAGCATAGGCCCTACCTGCATTCCAAGGTCTTCTGGGAAACCCATGATGTCGGGCTGCAGCTTTATGCAGTTCTGGACATACTGGTAGTTGAAATCGGATACCATTCCGATCAATTTGTGCAGGCGGGGTTCATCATCTGCCATATCAAACAGGAGGTTCTGATAACCACGGATATCCTGCAGTCTCAGGAATGTGTGGCCGTGTGAAAGTCCTGCTGCAACCAACCGGCCGCTCTCTTTTGTAGCTTTGATATTCTCATCGGTGTTCTCGCGCAGGATGGTCTCCCAATCGACTGGATATGTGCCATCGGTTTTGTTTGGATCAGGGGCCTGGTAATTATCAAACGCCGACCAGTCCTCCAGGGGGTGTTTGGTCACAACTCCGACGATACCATCATCCGTCGTCTCCCACAGGCAGCCCCAGGGGTCTGTATAGGGTTTATCTTTCCATCCGCAGAGCCCATAGTCCGGAATTACTTCTTCCTGCCTTATGTAACCCGGGAAGAGCAGAGAGTGGTCTTCCATCAGGTCTTGCAGAGCATTTTGGTCATAATGATGCCAGCAGGCTCCATTAATTGCAAAGACTACCGGGATATGGTCGGGTTGTTCAAACCGGATTGTCCGGAGGATATTTTCACGATCAGTCATGGTAAACTCCTAAGCTGCGTAATATTCGAATGCTGTTTTAATCTCACGCAAAGCCGCTAAGGCGCTAAGGCGCTAAGAAGGGAAATGTTTGTATTTCCCAAGTCGCGTATATCACACAAATCTATACAGCACAGAATGGAACATAATTGGCATACTTTTCTCGATATTGTTATACATACTTATATTTTAATATCTTGCCAGCAGGATTGCTCTGCTGAAGATAACGTGGGGTTCAGCTATTGACTTGTAACCGATATTCAAAGCCATATCTTTGGTAGCCTGGAATGCTGAACTGGAAACATGAAAAATAGGTTCAACTAATAATAGCTTTCCACCTGGCTTGATAATACTGTAAATCTCCCGGAGAAATGAATCAGGATCCGGGACTTCATGGACCATGTAGTATGCAAGCGCGAAATCCACAGTCTCGTTCAGGCCAATTCGGTCTTCTAGGCACTTATGTAACTGAATCCTGGACTCAAGGTTTTCTTCCCGGGCACGCTTATATACCCGGTCCAGCATATTCTGCTGCAGATCTGCAGCGATGACTTGCCCCTCCTCACCAACAATACGGGCCATTGCCAATGAAAAGAATCCAGGCCCACAGCCTACATCCAGAACCCTCTGACCTCTCTCTATGAACGCTTTCATAAAGGTGTCAGGATTGTGCAATAATCTACGCAGCTGGTTATCGAGCAGACCAGCCAGTTTTGCGGAGCATACTCCGCCGTGTGAATGTTCACCCATCTTTTATACCATCCTTATATGGGGGTATGATATCACATTATCCGGTTAAACGTGTGGTGGAAAGCCAGGAGATTGTTAGAATGTTTAGTACTTGGAATCACATCCCCCCTACCCCCCTTCAAAGGGGGAATTGGGTTGGCGCTTCGATTCCCAATTGTGCTGAAGGGAATCAATCCCCCTGGCCCCCTTCTCCAAGGGGGAATTGGGTGGTTTCAGACCAGACTCATAGTGTATAATCCTAAAATCTCCCCATCTCCCTATCTCCCAATCTCCAAGTCTCCCTATCTCCCCTCCCCAAACAGCTCCGCGCGGGCCATTCCATTCCTGAAGCCTGAAGTCTGAGACCTGAAGCCTTTTCCTTCCGTTTCCCGTAATGCGGTATACTGGTATCGAAAATATATGGAAGCGAGATTTACAATGGCATCTACATTAACTACCAACCCTCATCGGAGATATAACCCACTGCTTGGCGAATGGATTTTAGTATCACCTCACCGGACCCAGCGGCCCTGGCAGGGGCAGACTGAGGCTGTAACCGGGGATGAACGCCCGTCCTACGACCCGAAATGCTATCTATGCCCCGGAAACACACGGGCAAGCGGGGATACTAATCCTGATTATAAATCGACAAATGTCTTTACCAATGACTATTCTTCATTGCTATCGGACATTCCGGAAGGCAGCACTAATAAGGAAGACTTGCTGATATCAGAGAGTGAAAGCGGTATCTGTAAGGTTATATGTTTCTCCCCCAGACACGACCTGACCCTTGGCAAGATGTCCTGTGAAGAGATAGAACCTGTTATAGATGTCTGGGCAATTGAGACCACTGAAATAGGGACCCGCAAGGACATCGGCTATGTACAGATATTTGAGAACAAGGGGGCTGTCATGGGCTGCAGCAACCCCCACCCTCACGGCCAGATTTGGGCAACTCAGCATATCCCCAACCTCCCGGCAACAGAGGACAGGTTCCAGAAGGAATACATGGGCAAAAAAGGTTCCTGCCTGTTGTGCGATTATTTAAAGTTGGAACTGGAAGAGAAAGAACGTCTCGTCTGTGAGAATGAACACTTTGCAGTAGTTGTCCCCTACTGGGCGACCTGGCCGTTTGAGACGATATTGATGTCCAAGAGACACTCCTCAAACATCCCTGATCTTTCAACAGATGAACGCAAGTCGCTGGCAGATATCCTCCGCAGGATTGCTGTAAAGTATGATAATGTATTCGGAGTATCCTTCCCCTACTCAATGGGTTGGCATCAACAGCCGACCGACGGCAAGGAATACCCCCACTGGCACCTCCACGCCCACTTCTTCCCCCCACTGCTGCGTTCGGCGACAGTAAAGAAATTCATGGTAGGCTTCGAAATGCTTGCAATGCCCCAGAGGGATATTACGCCGGAGATGGCAGCGGAGAGGCTGAGGGCAATGGACAATTGATAATTGACAATTGACAATGAATGGAATCGACCGAATGTTAGTGTATTAATCCCATTCTTGTTAATCTTGCAAATCTTGTTAATTCTGTGATATTGTCTGAGTGTTTTACTTATTCAACACGATGAAATAACTGCTCAGTGATCTTAATAGAGGAGTTTTACATGGATTGGAAAATTACGGATATTAACACCGGGATTGGTTGTGTGGCTGGGATTAGGACCCGGTTTGAGGATGCTGCTGGGTTGATTAGTGCTATGGACACCTACCGTATATCTAATGCAGTAGTGTTTCATACTGATGCTTTGAGGGATGTGCATCGGGGGAATGCTTTGGCTGCTGAAGCTGCTCAGGCATCCGGGGGGAGGCTTAGTTCCTGCTATGTTCTGCGGTCTGATATTGGGGGGAGCGAGATGCCTGCAGCTGATGTGTTGCTGGCTCAACTCAGAAGTGAAAAGCCTGCGGCAGTTAAGCTATATCCCAATGCCCATCGTTACATATTGAATGAGTTCTATGCTGGAGAGCTGCTGGATGTGCTCAATGAACTTCATATGCCGGTACTGTTCGACAGCGATCAGAAGCCATCATATGAGAGCCTACCTGATTTGGCTAAACGTTATCCCAATATCAAATTTATTATGCTGAGGCAGGCTATTTGTGAAAGCAGATATGCCCGGCCTCTGATTGAGAAACTGGACAATGTGTTCATTGATGCAGGGATTATGATCGATACCTGCTTTATAGAAGAACTTGTCAATAAATTCGGCTCCAGTAAACTGCTGTTTGGGAGCGGGATGCCAGTATATATGCCGGCCGGAGCGTTGGGGATGATTGTCTACAGTCGGATCTCTGATGATGACAAGCAAGCTATTTTCTCCGGCAACTGGAACCGGATTCAGGAGGAAATCAAATGGGCATAAGAGATGAAGCATTCGCCGGACTTCCGATATCCGTTCCGGTAATTGATGCACATACACATACATTGAGTGACTCTTACAGTGGATGGTATCAATCCATACGAACTGATGATGATATCATTGCGCTCCTGGACCACCTGGGGATCAACTGCATCGTAACCGCACCCCACACTCTGATATACGGTGACATGGAATATACCAACGCCTGCACGGCCCAGTCTATATCCAACCACCCTGGCAGGATATATGGATATATCCACATCAGTCCACAGCGGGGATTAGAGGCGACGAAAACTGCTATTGAAAAATATTCTAAAAACAAGGGATTCGTAGGATTCAAGTTTCTGCCCGGCTATCACGGACCTCTGGCTGCTCCTGAGTATGACTACGCCCTGGACTTCGCTGCAGAAGTCGGCTGTCCGGTGCTTTCACATGTCTGGGCAGGAGCCCCTGCACTGGCAGACATTGAACGTGCAGCAAAAGCAAGACCGAATTTGAAGCTGATGATGGCACACCAGGGCGGTGGTGGACCCGAGCATACGGATGCCTATACAAACCTTATGAAAAACTACCCCAATCTTTACATGGAAATATGCGGTTCTCTGTATAACTGGTACTGTATGGAAGAGTATGTGGAAATGGCTGGTGAGGACCGGGTGATATTCGGCACAGACCAGATCAACCTGGATCCCAGATACGACCTGGGACAAGTAGTATTCTCCACACTCTCAGACACCATCCAGAAGAAGATCCTGGCAGAGAATTTCCTTAGCCTGCTGCAGGGATCGCAGATGGGCGGGATTGTCCTTTAAACTCAGATCAGCTATTAACATTGATATTCAGGATGTACAGGATACAAAACATAAAGTAACAGTTCATATGAGAATTACGTCATCCAGAACTTGATTCGGGATCGTTTCGCGGTCTTTCTGGGTGCTGAAACAAGTTCAGCATGACGTAATTCACGGAGAATTGTACTTTTTCTATCCTGTGCATCCTGTTTATCAATGTCATTATGGCATACCATCCGATCAAACATTAAGGAACGCAACATGAGAACTATATTTATTGGTGATTTTTCTACGTTTTCATTGTCTGACTGGACTGTGGAGCAGCATGCCCCGGATGGTTACTCTGATTTTGTCATACGGGATAATAAGCTGGTTTTTCTGGATGCAGGGAACCTGCTTTTACCCAATGCTCCTTCTGTTGGCAGCTTCTTTATAAGAGGGGCATTCGATGCTGACTGGGGTTTCAATAATAAAGAGTTCTCATTCCGGATATTCTTTGCTTATGATACATATAAACGACAAGGGCTGGCGCTGGATTTCAAATCCGATGGAGAGATATTGCAGATCAAATTGCTCTCCTCTGATCGGCAAATTATCATTCAAAAAGAGTTTCCAGCACCTGCAGTAGATAGTGGTGTCGTAGATTTTGAGTTTGAGTTAAAGAACAGGGCTGTCCGGTTTGAGCTGAACTCCCAGGAATACTTGAACTATACGCTGGACCGAGATTGCCAGGGGTTGATCGGGTTTACAAGAGGAGCTTTCCTGGGAGAGCTGCGCATGCATTCATTGTCGATAGAGAGTGATGATGATCTTGAATGCAATACAATTTGGAAGAATCTGCAGATACCGTTTGCTCCGATCAATGGAATGGACATACCCATCGTTTGGACAGTAAACGCTACACAGATTGGTTCATCGGTGAAAGTCGATGTTGAGCTTTCCGGTGGGGAAAAGAGTCGGCCTGACGTGCCCTGGTTCCCTTATCACTGCCACTATGTAGAGGCTTTGAAACAACCCTACCTGCGGATAGAGTCTAAGAATACCTCATCAAACCTATGCATTACAGATGACACACTGGTACTGGCGATTCCCCACAGGGAGTATTTTTATATCATAGCCCACAAAGACCCACCCTGGCCATTTAAGAAGACCTTCTACCTGCAGGATGTGAAACCGGACTCAGTTCTATTTGCTGGTTATAAGGCCTATGGCAATATCGCAGTCAGCAAGCATCTTGAAGTCAAGACACCTTATGAGACTGCATATGATGCGGGTAAAGGTGAGATCATCTATGCCGGGCAGGCATTGGAACCGGGGGCAGTAGTTATTGATCTGAAATCATCTTCCGATAAGCAGATATGTGCGGATATTCCCCTAACTACGCATGAATACGAAAAAGCCCTGAAGTCTGCACAGATGAACCATTATTTCAAAGCGGGTGAAGACTGCGAGTTCTACTTTGAGCTGTTTGCGCGTGCAGCAACAGCGCAGTTGAATCTTGAATACAGGCTTGAAAGTGCGTTTTTTGATTCGTTGATGGATTATTCTGTGTTAGCTATTAATGAACAATCGGATAATCCAGCTCTGGACATCCAGCGGATAGAGTCGGAAAAGATCAGGTTGGGAGAAATGGCTCCGGGAGTCTATCATTTCCGGTTCCAGCTGAACTGCGGAGCAGAGTTGTTGTATGAAAACTACCGCGCGTTTGAGGTTATAGGAGCATCTGAAAGCGGTGCATCAGCCTCAAAGCTGCCTGTATGTTTCTCTATGAGCAACGAAGTAAAGGCTCAGGACACAGATAACTTTGATCCCTGGAGATGCGATTGCTCGGATGTGTCCCACTACATATCGATCGTCGCAGGTATTATGCCCCATTTTGCCAGGGAGAAAAGGTTCTGGGAACTGCTTAAGCTATACAAGCGTGAATGGTTCTTCTGGCTTGGCGACAGGGTGATGCAGGATTTCAGCATCGAAAACAACCACGATCTGATAGAGCACTGCGATCATATAGACCTTACCGACCGTGACACTCTATACCGGCCCTGCGCCAGGCAATTATATACTCCCCAACTTGTAGAAATACTCTATAAGTTTGCATTGGAGAATGATTTTAAAGTAGCTGAGATAAAAGCAATCCTTGACTCCGGCACGATGCCTGACAGGGAGACTTTTGATGCGCTGGTCAATGAATGCTTCTACAAATGGATCGATTTCTACTGGAGTGTGCGGATCAAGGAACTGACTGAGTTAAAAGCAAGGGTTTCTGCAATAAACCCAAATGCTAAAACAAGCTCTTATGGCCCAGCAGCTGTATATGGGGGAATCTATAAGACTGCTCACACGGTAACTTATGCCGGGTCATATAAAGCCTGCAAGGAGATGGAAGCCTTCCGCGATGGGTATTTCATGCTGGAAGACTATCCGCACCTGTGCCGGTACAGCATACACAGCGGTCCTTTCTTCCTCTCCAGCTTTAAGGCTATCGCCCCCAATGTGACGGTTTATCCGGAGATGTATAACGAAGACGGGTCCACGCTGCCTTGTCCGGATTCTGCAGTAGCACGGGTCTGGCCGAGTTATGGAATGTGGAGCGGAGGCCTGCCTGTTGACGCCAGCATGAAAGTGGTGCTGGAATACGTTTACAGCTGTGTATGGCACGATGGGGAGAAGTTCAACTACTGGCAGGACCATGGTTTCCACACCAGGACATGGGAGCGTGAAAGGTTCGAAGCCCTGCTGAATGTCTGGGGATTTATCGACAAAAACCCACCCGCGCGTCCTTTGAAAGCCAACGCATTCATATGCAATGAAGACTGCTGCCTGAACCACAAGATGCATTATGATGAATACCCCGGAGATATCCACGAAGGCTTCGGCGATCTATTCAACACAGCTGAAGAGTGCAGCGCATATACCTATGAAATGAGCCGCTGCGCCGGTCAGAACGCCGGTTTCGTAACTGATTTCGACAAACTATCATCGCTCTCAGCAAATGATATCGATACTCTGGTGATCCCACCTCTAAGCAAGGTAAGTGAAGAGACATTAAGAAGTATCAGGCGCTTGCACGAGCAAGGGGTATCCCTGCTGGCATTCGAGGAAGTCACTGGTCTGGAAGATCTCTTCGGAGTGACTGAGACGGACCCGGTCCAGGTAAATATCATCATAGTTAATGAAAGCCTGGCAGACAACCCTCTGTCCAGCCTTGCTAATCTAGCAGAATACACTGAGCACTATGCCTGCACCGGCAAATACAAAGCGACGACAGCAGAGGTGCTGCTGGACGCTGAAATCCCGGTCCTGTTCACCAACAAAACCAAATGGGGCCGAACAGCCCTTTACAACATCCCCCCAACTGCAGTAAGACGCCAGGACCAATTCAACCGCGTCTCCTACGGCCGCGCCAGCATCAGCAAACTTATCAACGAGTCAACAAAACAAGTCCTGCGCTACCTGAGCAATCCATCTGTAGAGACCACCGAAGGCAAAATCATGGCATTCGAAGACACCCATGGCAACCGACATATAATAATTGAAGAGGATGCGCATCCACTGCCTGCCCAAGCTATTCGACCTGTTCTGACATTGAATATTCCGGGGTTGAAGGCGGGGAACATCAGGTGTGAGAAGGCGTTTACTGTTGTTTCTATAGATGAAAATACGGTTCAACTGCGATTGAGTTTGGGAGCGGATGAGTTTGCGGTGATTAGTCTGGGGTGATGAATAGCTACGGTCAAGAAGGGCAATGTCCGTTTTTTAGGAATAGAACATCTGACCGATCTGTCGGATTGGACTGATCGGTCAGATCGACGAATACATTTCGAAGGATGCATTACAGTTTACTACCCTCATCTACTAGCCCACATTATTTGTGATTAACTCAGCTTTTGCCACTGCTTTTTTGCTAATGAGTTTCCGGTATCAACCCGCAGGGTAAACACATAAATGAAAGATATTCGAACTTACTTACCTCGATTTTCGTCACCATAATTGTAAACTTTGGATTTATTGAAAGGGTAGTACCATGCACAAAAGAGTTCTTACAGTGATTGCACTTCTTCTTTTGCCAATGCCTATACTGGCTGCGGGGCAGATTAATCAGCAGATGATAGATGCAGTAACTTCGGGCAAGGTTCAGAAGGCACGAGCTTCGTGGTGGGGATTTGATCCGGAAGACTCCACAGGTGCCCTTCAAGCTGCTATCAACTCCGGAGCGAAGCAAGTTGTGGTTGAAAACCTTGGTAAACCCTGGATAGTGCGTCCCATCAAACTGGCAAATGATCAGGAGATCACATTCAAGCGCGGCGTTGAAGTTATAGCAAAACAGGGGGAATTCAAAGGAATTACCGACTGTCTCTTTGAAGCTGACGACGGAAAGAACATTATACTAAACGGGTATGGTGCAACACTAAGAATGCGTAAAACTGACTATATGGGTCCGGATTATAAAAAAGCGGAATGGCGACATATACTCTGTTTACGCAGCTGTACTAACATGAAAATACTCGGGCTGACAATTACAGAAAGCGGTGGTGATGGCATCTACATTAGTACTTCAAAAACTGCCGGAACGAATAAAAATATCACAATCAAGGATGTCGTCTGCGATAACAACTACCGTCAGGGAATAACTGTTAACACCGCTGAAGATCTGTTGATTGAAAACACTGTCATGAAGAATACTCAAGGCACAAATCCAGAGGCAGGGATTGACTTCGAGCCTAACTACTCTACCGAGCGACTGGTCAACATATTAGTACAAAACTGCAGAACTGATCACAACCATGCCCTTGGTTATGTGTTTTCCCTGCATGTACTTGATGCAACCTCGACTCCTGTATCTATCAAAGTAGAAAACTGTGTCTCTGTGAGCGATGGATCTTACTCTGCATATATAGAAACGGGCAACACACCCGAAAAGGCTGTAACCGGCAATATTGAGTTTAATAATTGTTCTTTCCAGGACGCAGGCTATGCAGGCGCGTTTGTGACCAATCTACCATCGAATGGATGTAAAGTTCAATTCAATGATTGTTCTTTTCTACCAGCACCAAAAATCGCTACAGGTGCCATAGTCATCCAAAGCCAAAAGACAGCATCTGAGCCAGTGGGGGGAGTGGATTTCTCAGACTGTATTGTTAATGACTTACCAAATCGAAAACCAATTGTCTATGTCAACAAAGGGAATGTACCTATGAAGGGAATATCAGGATTAATCAATGTTGCAAAAAATGATGAAATACAGACGATTGAACTGACTCCACAATTACTTGACGATTGGGTCAGAGCAAAATAAGAGCCCGGATAACCTGTGGAATGGGAAAACACCAGTTCCCATTCCACATATTACTCAGCAACGCCTGCCAGGTACCACAAAATACGCCGTATATATACCCCATATAGCCATATATAAATGAACTATAAAGGACATTTCATCCCTTGAAACGAACTCTTCATATGCATATCTGTTTTCCAACGCCTGTCACAGAAACCAAACATCCAGGATGGTGATCCATGAACAAACTGACCATTGTAGTGAGTCTATTTCTCATACTAATCTCCGTCACAGCCTCAGCAGAAAAACTTACGCTTGCTGAAAATGGCAAGACTGCCTATGTAATCGTCAAATCCGATGTGGGCAGCGTCCTGGATGACATTGCTGTTAAGGAACTGGCTGCATATCTCGGTAAAACCACCGGCACAGACTTTCCAATAGTGACAGTGAATAGAGCAGGATACTATTCAAACCGGTTGATTGTGGGAAACGGAGCTTTTGCGAGGAAGATCTTTGGAGCCAGAACACTGGATGGTCTCAAATACCAGGAGTCTATCATTCTTTCTAAGGATAATGACATTCTGCTGGCAGGACAGGGGAGTCATGGGACCAGCCAGGCGGTTTATCGTTTTCTAAAGGAACAGGTTGGCTGCCGGTGGTTTACTCCTTATGGGGATGAACAGGTGCCAAAGCAAAAGAAGCTGGAGGTGCCGCAGCTTTCCAGCCGGTTCATACCCTCTTTCGCATATCGCAACAACATGGAAGACTACAATTACAAGCAGCCCAACAGCGGGCTTTACTTCTTCCGCAATGGGCTTAATGCTACGACAACCGGATTTACAAAGTCGCTTTATCCAGAGCTGGGGGCGTATTTCAACCAGAAAGACTTCGAGATGCGCGGTCCTGGCTGTCATACACTGTTCCACTATATCCCGCCAACACCCGGAAGCGATTTAATGGGTTGGCCATGGAACAAGGTTGAATATTTCTTTGAGAGTCATCCGGAATATTTTTCATTGAATGCAAATGGTGAGCGGGTTACAACGATGCAGCTCTGTTTCAGCAATCCGGGTTTGCGGAAGCAACTTACTGACCGTTTGCTGGAAAACATTGGACGTGAAGGTGGAAGAGGCTACTACAACCTCTCCGCTATGGACTGGGGTGGGTGTTTCTGTTATTGCCCTGCCTGCAAAGCGCTTGAAGCTAAATACCAGACTCCCGGTGGGCCGCTGATTGATTACCTGATTGAAGCATGCGCAGCGATCAAAGCGAAATACCCGAACGCCGGGCTTACTACACTGGCCTACCGGAAGGTCCAGACTGAGAAGCCACCGGTTATAAACGGAAAGCTTCCGGACAACCTTGCGATTGTGTTTGCCCCGATAGATGACGACTTCCGCAGGACCTTCGACACCCCTGAGAATGCAGACACTTACACTAATTTGAAGAATTACTGCAAGCTCTCTGACAAGGTGGTTGTCTGGTATTATCCGATGCTTTACAACTTCGGACTCCCTGCAGGAACGCTTGATCGCATCGTCACAGACACCAAACTGATGAAAAAAGCCGGTGTGATGGGCACATTCTTCGAGCACGATACCATGGGCGTCTACTATGGCAACAATTTCGCGGACCTATACACGTATGTGCTGGATAATCTTTACTTTAATGCGAATGCTAACGTACCGAAGCTCATAAGAGAGTTTACGGACTACTATTACGGTCCGGCGGCTCCGGAAGCCAGGGCATATCTTGCGGAGTTAAACCGCTGCAGAAAAGCATTGCCGGATAAAATCCCATTTGATGCCGGAGAGGGAATGCTTACCTACCTGACACCCGAATGGCTAAAGTCCCAGCAGCAGCGTTTCGATAAGATGGAAAAACTCTGTGCGTGGGACCAAAGGAGATCGGACAATGTCGGAATGCTGCGTTTTGCTCTGGATCTTGCCTGTTTAGGCAGTAAATACCAGGCAATCACTGCTGAAAAACCTGGAAGCTTTCCTACATCGGAGCTGATTTACAATCGTGCGAAGACTAACTTTGAAAAGTCCATTAATGCTCGTTACCCGGTAAGTGAAGAGACAGCCCGCAATATTCAGTCACAGCATATCCTGCCCACTCTTGAGGAACGGGCTAAGATAGCTCAGATTCCACAAAAGACTGGAACTATCCAGATCTTCGCACCAAAAGGAAACTCTACCACAGATCCTGACGCTGCACTCGGTTGGGCCAGGTCTTGGAAGCCTGTATTCCCATTTAAAATGGGAGTCTTCGACGATCTGGCTCAAAACCGACTAATCGATAAAACTCTAACCCCGGCAGATATTAAACCTGGCGGTTACAATCTATACTTGCTTGGCACAACAACCCTGACTTCAATCTGCTATATCTGGACTGAGGGTTTCTATGACTTTAGGTTGGTTGAAGCTTATGAAAGAAGCAACCCCAAGCAGGCTTTTGATGTTTATATCTCTCTGAAATTCGAAGGACCAACATTTGGAACTGCAGGAGTGGAAGACAGGGTCTTGTGCGACAAGTTTGTGGCGGTGAGGAAATAAGGATTGAGTCCAGGGGATGTTGGGAAAAGCTTTCCCCAACTCCTCTACATTCTTATTTTATGTAACTTACATCGAATTAATCCGACAGATCGGTCCGATCCGACAGATCCGTCAGATATGTGGAACTGGCTTGATCACGTGGTGATAATTGGGCTAAGATATCCATGCACAAATAAAACTATGTAAAAAGAGAGGGTTTATCTTATGAAAGCTGTAATAATCGGAGGGACTGGGCATATTGGGGCATTCCTTTCGCGGATGTTTATAGATGAGAGCTGGGAGACTGTAATTGTATCATCGGGGAACACTCCTGTTGATGATCCTGTGATAAATAACAAGGCAAAGTTTGTAAAGTGCGGATATAACGATCTGGTGCCTTCGGGTATCTTGAAAAGCACGCTTAGTCAATACAAACCGGACGTTCTTATAGATATACTCCAGGGAGATTCGCATAGACTCTATGACCTGTGTCTAGAAACTGGAGTAAAGCAGTATATCATGTGTGGGTCGCTGTGGATGTTCGGCAGGCCTAAAGTTATTCCTACTCCGGAGATTACTCAGACTCCGTGTCCATTTGAAGGGTATCAGTCGCGTTACAACACCATGCAGGCTGTTATTAAGTATGCCGAAGGTAAAGACTGCTCTACTTGCGCAGTAATGCCTCCGAATATATGCGGTCCCGGCAAGATACCACTGGATGGTGACGGTGGAAGGTCATTGGATACACACAAAGCCCATAAGCGTGGAGATAAAGTAATCCTGCCTTATCCGGGCACTAACGCTGTTGGACCGTGTGATGCTGAGGATGTTGCCCAGGGGTTCTTCCGTGCAGCATTGTCACCTGCTAATGCATCAGGTGAGATATTCAATGTTGGTTCAGCTTATGCCTTGACTTCTGAGAAGTTCATACAGCTATTAGCCCAGATATATGGCTCAAATATCCCGATCGAATATGTGCAGCCTGATATCTATGAGTCCAAGGTGAGTCCTGATATTGGATACAACTTCCATTTCCTGGAGCACATGTGCCCGGACATCAGCAAAATCTCAAGGAAAGTTGGATTTGTTCCGAAATACACTCCTGAAGAAACCATGGAGAGAGCCATCAAGTGGATGTTTGACCAGGGGTTGTTTGCATAAATGCAAATAATGTCATCCTGAACGCAGTGAAGGATCTGTTTTACAAATGGTAGATCAAGATGCAAAAACAGGTCCTTCGTTCCTCCTTCGAAAATAGAATATTTTCGTCCCTTCGTAACGAGTCCGGCAGGTTTTCGCTGCAGACGAAAATCGAGAGGACTCATGCTGCGATCCGAAGAAACCCTACTATCTCAATACACACTTCATATGGCTGTTAGAAAAACAACCGTTAGTCCTGAGCCCCCAAGTTGGGGGAACCAACTTATTTCGATTAGAAACCAGCACCAATTCTGACAGGCAAAATTGTCGTTGAAACTTTGCGTTTTCTTAGGAGTAGCGCAGCGTATCGAAGGGCGGTCGGTTATGCACGACATGTCAGGACAGGCTCTTCGCAGCCGCCCTTCGATACGCCTGCGGCTACTCAGGGCTAACGGAGTGAGGTGTATTGGGATTGGCTCAGGAAGGCACTATGCAGGTTCGTAGCGCAGCAGTACATTCCCGTTGTTGAATGTCCGTGATTTTATCAGCTTCAGGGGGTGTTTCTCTGTGATACCTTCGAAGAGTGTCCTACCCTTGCCAAGAATTATCGGGACTATAATGATCTGGTATTCATCAATCAGCTTTTCGGCGGTCAGTTGAGAGACTATGCTGCCGCTGCCCATGATTACTAACCCATCCCCGGACTCGCTTTTCATCTTTCGAACTTCAGCTGCCAAATCACCTTTAACCAGCGTCGTGTTATTCCACGATGCGTGATCCATTGTCCTGGAGAACACAACTTTTGGAAGGTTGTTCATTTGCTCAGCAACAACAGGGTCGTTCTGGATTGCATGTGGCATTGGCCAGTAGCTTGCCATCAGGCTATATGTAATCCTGCCAAACAGGAGCACTCCCCCACCCTTTGCATTCTCTGAGACGAATGTCCTCCACTCTTCATCTGCATAACTCTGATGAGCCCAGCTCATGTCATTGCCGGCATCTACAAAGTAACCGTCAAGTGAGATCATATTGAAAACAGTCAGTTTGCGCATAATAATCACCTTCATTGAATCCGAACAAGCCATGCTGCTAAACCTTTGCCCGTATTTAACCGTCTGATCCTTTTCTCTTTGGTGAAAAGATTACAATCGCGGCGTCATCCTGCAGTTGTCCACCAGCATGCTTCGTTGCTGCTTCCATCAAACCTGTTGCTATTTCCTCCAGCGGCTTCTCTCGATGCCGCGTTACGTAATCAATCAACCCTTCATGGCTGAATTGCACCGAATCCAGAGTTCTTGCTTCCGTTATTCCGTCAGTCACCATCACAACAATATCCTCTGAATCCAATGGACGACAAAATTCCTCGTAAGAAACTCCCGGCATAATCCCCAAAGGTAATCCACCAATATCCTTCAGTTCAAAACAGCCACTTCTGCAGCTGACCACAGGTGGCTCTTGACCGGCGCTGGAATAGGTAATCGTGCCTGCCTTTGGATCTAATACCGCAAAGAATGCCGTCAGTAACTGAGTGTCATCATCTACATCTCTGCTGAGAGCTTCATTGGTAAGTGTCATGACCCTGGCAGGACTGGAATCCAGAAAAGCATAGCTGCGAACGGAATGACGGGCAGACGCAACTCTTATGGCTGCAGCCAGACCTTTACCGACGACATCACCCAGAAGCACTGCGAGCCTTCCATCACCAAGATCAAATATGTCGTAAAAATCTCCACCAATCTCGGCTTCTCTAAGAGCTGGACGATACATGACAGCTATCTCATAGTCACGCATGTTTGAAATGATTTCAGTTGGAAGAACTGCACGTTGCAGAACGTCAGCAATATGACGCTCACGTTGTAAGAGTTCCTCGCGTTGGTGTTCAAACTCAACTAAATCTGCTACATCCCGAAATGACAAGGCGGCTCCCAATATCTCACCTTTGGGATCTCGAACAGGAGAAGCACTCATACTGACCACAGATTCTTTCCATTGTGTAACCATCCTGAATCGTAATTCACTCGCTGTTTTCCCCATAAGCACGAGTTGAGATGGGTAGTCTTCTAATGGAATCGGCTTACCGTTTAGTTTTTGGAGGCTGTAGAGTGTGGTCCATGTATCAAATGCCAATTCACGTGTTATACCCATAAGTTGCAAGGCAGAGTTGTTTATGGCAATTAGCTTATAGTTTTTGTCAAACAGGATTATCCCATCTGCCATGCTGGAGATGAACGCCTCTAATTCCCATAACCGTCGTTCGGCTTCAGCCTTGGTCTCAACTAACTCCTGTTCTATCTGCTTACGTTCACTAACATCCGTGATTGACATCACTGTCCCGATGACATTGCCCAAAGGACCGCGCATCGGCGATACATTCACCGACAATGTTACAACTCTGCCATCAGGACGTGTAATTGTCGATTCTATACCAGTGGAGATCTGCCCCGTAACCAGGACTTTGTTGAATGGTATATCTTCTTCCGACATAGTTGTTCCATCAGGATATGTGAAGCCCCAGATGAGGGTGCTGCATATCTGACCAGTCAGTTCTTTGCGTGTAGTTCCCAGTATTTTCAGGGCTATCTCATTGACGAATACGATCTGTCCCCTGGTGTCAATATTGATTATGCCATCTGGTATTGTACCCAGAATACGGTGCAGTCTTTCATGGCTATCGCGCAACTCCGCTTCTGCCTGCTTACGCTCGGTGATGTCGTGCCAAACGGTAACAGCACCCAAAATCTGTTCACCTACACTAAGCGGTGTAGAAGAAGTCTCCAGAGCCATTTCCTTGCCATCGGATCTGGTAACCAGGAAATGCTGACCGTTTGTAACCTCACCCTGCAGTGCACGAGGCGTTGGTTGTTCCTCGAATCGGAATGACCGGCCATCAATCCACCGGCAATATGTTCGCTCAATAACTTCGTGTACATTCAAACCTACCGGATCAAATCCGAATAATGACATAAACACTGGATTAACCCGCTGCACATTCATATTGGTATCGTATGTAATCACTACGTCCTGGATAGCAGATAACACAGCACTCAATTCGGCGTTGTTCGTCTGCAACTGAGCCAGGAACGATTCACGCTCTTCTTCCATTCTTCTGCGTTGGGTGATATCTTCCAGATAGACTGACAAGCCGCCTACCGAAGGGAATGCCCTAAATTGGATCCATCTGTCGATCTTGGGGTAGTATTCCTCGAATATTACAGGCACTTGTTCTGTTACAGCCTTTTGATACTTATCGACTGTCTGCGATTCAAAAGGGTAAGGCAATTCCTCCCACAATCTCTTCCCCAGCAGCTCATCTCTGGTCTTTCCTGTTACGAGTCTGAGCTGTTTGTCTGCTTCAGGATTGATGTAAATATATCGCCAGTCGGAGTCGAACGCCACAAATCCATCACCGATGCTCTCCAGGATATTGACTACCTGCTTTTCGGATTGGGTAAGTTCCTTTGTACGTTCAATCACCATTTCCTCGAGGTGTTCGCGATACAGCTGCAATTCGACTTCGGTGTGTTTGTGCTCAGTCAGATCAGTCACAACCGCAGAGACAGATGGTCCATCTTCGGTATCCAGTTTGCCAATGGAGATAGAGGCAGGAACTGATACCAAATCAGTGTGTTTGAGGTTTATTTCATTTCTGCTGCTGCGTATGTTTACCTGGTCCAGCATCTGCTTGAGGTATTCTACATCACTATCGGCTATGAAGTCATATATAGATCGACCAAGCACCTCGTAGATCGGCGTGCCAAGCATCGCAGCGAATGTACGATTGCTGTATAAAATAATGCCATCGGGTGACAGGACCAGGGCTCCTTCATTCATTGCTTCAACCAGGATACGGTATGTGTGTTCAGCCCCGGTAAGAGTGTATATCTGCTCACCACCAGGTCCTGAGACTACTACAGCATCGACTTCTCCACTTCGAATAGCGCGGATAGCATCTTCAGCCTCTTCCAGCCGTGCGAGAAGTTCCGAGTTCTCTCCGAGAATTTTATTATTCTCTTCGAGAATTTTTGCATTCTCAGCTACTACTTCTTCCATTGTCCGGGTTATTTCAGCCAAGGTTACTTACCTCAATCTCCAGTTGCCCTTTGACGCAAATTCAAACCCACCAAAACCTTCTCTGTATCTGAAAGGTCACCAATAACTCTACGCAGAGGAGCCGGCAATTTCTTGATCAGTACAGGCACTGCGAACAGCTGTTCTCCCTTCGCCCGTTCAGGCTCCTGATATATGTCCACAATCTCAAGGTCGTAGCGACCTTTGAGTTCATTTTCACAAATCCTCTTTATGTTAGCTATTGCCCTGATGGACTTTGGTGTCTCTCCTGCTACATAAAGGCATAAAACATAGTGTTCATTACCTGTTTCTGAAAGACTATCTTCCAGTTCTTTCGAAATATCTCTTGGTAATTCATTTCCCATTGGCGGTTACCTCCACGGGCAATATTTCTTAATCTCAATCCCTAATTGGGAGACTTGTTTTTCGTATACAGGCCGAAGTGTAAGAGTTCATTATTATTGAGTAAAGCGTCATACTGAAGGTATTTCAGTACCCAGAAAAACCTCAGACTGATCCTGAATCAAGTTCAGGATGACGTAATTCCCATAACATTGAACTGCTACACCAAACCTGGTTTTGGTAGACTGAATCGTCAACTATGCCAGGTAGATTCTTATGGAGGAGAAACTGGCTGGATATCCAACCCCACCAGCACACGTTCAGTATTCGACAGATCACCGATCATCTTCTTTATCGGTTCAGGAAGACTGCGGACAAGTGTCGGTACAGCAAAGATCTGGTCGCCTTTTGCAAGCTTTGGGTTCTCCATAAGGTCTATTACCTCGATGGTATATTGTCCGGCTAGATGTTGTTCACATATCTTTTTAAGGTTAGCAAAAGCAGTCCTTGACTTGGGCGTCTGTCCAGCAACATACAGCCGTAGATTCCACTTTTTCTGCGTATCCGGATCTAGAGTATCATTCTGAATTTCAACATCATCCTGCTTCACTTCAGCCTCCAAATAATTGTGTCTTCCAATTATGCAACTTTCTGAATATAGTCATAAATAATGCAATATAACGTAACTGTTCAGTATTGGTGAGTAAATTTCCGTTCATCCTTAGATACGCGCTTCGCGCTACTCAGGACGAACGGAATTATACTATATTACTCATTAACACTGAACTGTTACAGTATAACTGCTATGTCATCCAGCCATATTCCGGTGATTTCTTGCAAGTAACAGAGTTTGGCGGGTGTTGGTTTGAGTTATAAATTGTTTTGCCTCTGCTTGAGCAGTTTCAAACTCCACTTTGATCGCTGCTATCTTTGCTTCCATAAGGCTGCGCTTCTGGTCGAGTATACGCAGCGTGTTCTCATTGTCCTGCTCAAGGGCCAGCATTGCTTGTTCATCCTGTGCCTGTTGAAGCTCCCTGGTTGTCCCGGTCATTAATCCTCCCGGGCCTATATAGGCTTGAGTCAGTTTAATACCGTTATTTGTCAGCAGGAACTCCCGAATCCGATTGGTATGGGCCATTCCACGCGATTTTAGAACAAATAGTCCCCGGTTTCTTTCACCATCGGATTCAAGATTTCTGACAGTTATCCAGGTATCCATGAGAGACGATATTCCCAACTCGCGGCTATCTGATGTTATTTCTCCACCTGTCAGGCTGGTAAATATCGCTGTTATACCGTTTGATTTAATATAGTCAATCAAACGTGTAAGCATTGCCCTGGCTTCTTCTGTTTCCCCAGCACCTATAAGGTTGGATATTGGGTCAACAACAATGATAGATGGGTTGGCGTCGCAAATTAACTTTATCATTGACGCAAGATGTGTCTCAAGGCCATACTGAGTTGGACGGATTGCATGAAACAGTAGTTTCCCATTCTTTTGCCAGGGTTCAAGGTCGATGCCTATTGAAATCATATTGCGGATTAATTGTTTGGGAGATTCCTCGAAAGCAAAGTATATGCAGGTTTCATCACGCTTGCAAGCCGCTTCTATGAAGCTTGCAGCTATACTTGTCTTGCCGGTTCCAGCTGTTCCGGTGACAAGGACGCTTGTAGCGCGATAATATCCGTCTCCTCCCATCATTTCATCAAGTTCGGGGATGCCTGTAGAAACACGTTCCATAGAAACTTTGTGGTGGAGTGAAAGCGTTGTTATAGGCAGAACTGAAACACCATCGTCAGCTATAATGAACGGAAACTCGTTGGTTGCGTGCTGTGATCCCCGGTATTTTAGTATGCGGAGCCTGCGGGTGGCAATTTGTTCCTGCATGCGATGATCAAGCACGATAACACAATCGGCCACATATTCTTCAAGACCATAGCGAGTTAACGTCCCCTCACTTCCACGTTCTCCGGTGACAATGGCTGTCACTCCCTTATCTTTCAAGAACCGGAACAGACGCCGCAACTCGGCACGCAGTATGGCAACATTGGACAATCCTGAGAAAAGGACTTCAATAGTATCGAGGACTACCCGTTTTGCACCAATGGTATCTATGGCGTCAGCAAGGCGTATAAAAAGGGCTTCAAGGTCGTATTCCCCTGTCTCCTCTATCTCGCTCTGCTCGATGTAGATGTAATCGATAATGAGTTTGTTTTCTTTTTCAAGCTTTTTAAGATCATATCCGCGAGAAGCAAAGTTTGCAGCCAGATCGTTTTCATTCTCTTCAAATGCGATGAAGACACCTGGTTCGTCAAACTCAGTAGCTCCTCTGACCAGGAACTCCATAGCCAACATCGTCTTTCCTGATCCGGCACTTCCAGTGATGAGGGTTGGTCTGCCTTTCGGGAGACCTCCGAAAGTTATTTCATCAAAACCCTGTATCCCTGTCAACGTCTTTGCCAGTAACGTCCCAGTTTGTTCCTCAATCATCACTTTTGCTCCTGTTATTAACCTGATCGAATATAGATATCACCAACCAGTCCGCACGTATGCGGTTCTTGAGATTCCTTACTGGCTCAATGATGAAACATGTATGGGTCACATAATTCGTTCTCCCGGAACCAATTTCCTGCAATTTAAGAAGCACTAGCCAGGAAGCTATTTATCAAACTCTCTTAAATATTATATCTGAATCCAAACATAATGTTACCCAAATGCACTATCTGTGAAACCAATGGACATCCTATAATTGATATAATTGTAAAGGACTGAATTACAATCTCTATGATGAATTGAGATTGCAATTATAAAGGTGGAAACATGAGGGGGTCAGTAGGAGAAGAATGAAATACCTGATTTTCGAATGGGAGAATCAAGTGTGGGGGATATTATGAGGATTGGATTATTGAATCATGAGGCTATGCAGGCTACCAGGCAAACCTATTTTACCCCTTGCCTGAAAACAGTCCGACCATCATTGCAACCAATACGACAATTGATACAAGCACATATTTCCAGTCTTTGATAAATGCGAAGCTTGCGATAGCCATTGCAACTCTGGCAACCGGTGTAAGTATCAGGATGAACAGACCCAGGCTCAGCCAGCCTGAGGCGTGGAATTTGGCGATTTCCAGCACTGCTTTGTGTGGTGGGAGGACGTGGAACTGGTGGCTTTGGGGATGGGTGAATAACAGTATCAAACCGACGACCAGTAACACTACGCTGGCCAGCATGCCGTAAAGAAGCGTATACATTATTGGTCGGTCTATGTCTTTAGTGATTTGTTTGAACATCTATCCTGCTCCGCTCAAAGCTTTCCAGATCATCTGCACTGCCGTCACGGCAATCATCCCGATAAACAGCCAGGTAAGGATCTTAACGTTGACTTTACGCACCAGCCTTGTGCCGATCTGTGCTCCCAGTAACACTCCAAGAACACTCGGTGCAGTGACCGATGGATTGATCATACCCCTGGAGTAGTATATCAAAGCGCTGGTTGCTGCAGTTACCCCTATCATAAAATTGCTGGTCGCAATGGCTACCCTCATTGGAACTCCCATCGCCAGCTTCATAACCGGGACTTTGATCAAACCTCCGCCAACGCCCAACAGCCCGGAAATCGCTCCGGCAACCAAGCTGGCACCCATCCCGACGGGAATGTTGCGGACGGTATAGGGAGTGTATCCGTTGGATATATGGTCGTCGATTACTTCCTGCGGTGCATCGGCCGGGAGTTGTGAGTAGACTTCATCCAGTGCACCTTTTTCCTGACCGGCTTTACGGACCATGTTGTATGCAGTGTAGATGAGGAGCGCAGTAAATAGGATTCGTAAGGCCGATGGACTCAGATAAGCAACTGTGAATCCACCTATCAATGCTCCGATAGTTGTCGCCATCTCCAGGACCATGCCAAGCCGGACGTTCACAAAGTGTTTTTCCACATATACAACTGCTGCCGATGTAGATGTAGCGACCACCGTCACGATGCTGGCAGCTATTGCCTCTTTCATAGGGACCTTAAAGATTAATGTCAGAACCGGGATGACTATAAGGCCGCCGCCCAATCCGAGCATCGACCCGAAAGTACCGGCAACGATAGCAGCAAGAAACATAATAAAGATAGCAAACACAACAGAACTCCGGGGCTGGATAGTGATTATACAGCGTGGATAGATTATTCTCAGTATAACCGCAGCAAGATGGCATGGTCAAACTGATTGGAGGTTTACTTCCGAGCTTTATTGTCATTCTCTGAGATACGATAAATAATAATTTTCCGTATCAAATCATCCGGTATAGGTTTATCCGGTTGGAACCTGATTGTACCTTTACTTGTGCTGAAGTCCATGAGTTCATCAGCGAAGGCAATAATAGCTGAGCCACTCCAGGGGTAGAGTGAACAATGATTCTTTGCTGCAGCGAATCCCAGGAGAACTCTCCCATTCAGACGAAAAGCCGGCATTTGGTAACTGATGCATTCTTCAACTTCCGGTGCGCTGGACTTGATAGTACTGCGAAGTTTCTCTAGCGCTTCTCGTTTATCATCCGGGACAGATGCCAGGTATTCATCTATGTTTTTTGGTGTATCAGCCATATTCATACTCCTTTGTAGAATGAACATATATCTGGATTCCCTGAACTCGCTTGTAGCAAACACCACGAGTCCAGGGAGGTTTCACAACGGAATCATAATCTATCTGTTGGTTCCGGGGTGTTTCCGAACCAGAGTTTGCTTTCCATTTTTATTGCATATAGCCTGGCGTCCATCATTTTGATCTCAATCTTGACTGGTCTGCCGATCAGCGATTTTAGATTCTCCTTAGTTTTCCATTTCACTTCACCAGAGATCTCATCCCCCCTCAGAGGAATGCAATCTTCAAAAGTAAAGCCTGGTATTGGTGTTTTGTTGGTATCACATATCTGGACAGATACAATTCCTGCAGGCGCCTGGTAGTTCAGTGCAAGGATTCCGTCCTGCGGAACCAGTGGGCGGGTGTATAGATGTCCGAATCCTCCGGTTGGTTCCAGACATGCAAACCCATCCCGGCGGAGTTTGTGCAATACCAGTTGCTCTGTGGATGTGTACCCGGGAGGTGTATCAAATACGCCATGGTCGGTAATATAACCAATCGAGTAGAAGAAGATGTCATCACCATCCGGAACAGCCATGCTTGTCGTGTATAATCCACCGTGCCCATACTGCCCGGGCTCTGCACGTTCGATCAGGGGAGTCCTATCGGAGCGAATCCATTGTTCTCCTTCATATGAGTAGGTCAACTGGGTGTCCGTTACACCAAGCATTTTGATCCGTCCGTCCATCCATTCGTTGTTTTCGTCGGACGGCACCTGGTAACACTGCAGCGCGCCTATGAGATAATCATTTTCATAGGGCTGGGCGATCATTCCATAGAACTGCTGAAAAGCCGGATCCAGGGAGTCGGGATGGATTACCAGTCTAGGTTGAGTCCAGTTTATAAGGTCAGATGATTCGGTGATGAAGACCCGGCGGTCTGTGTTGTGACGACGGCAAAAAACGGACCAGACTTTGCGGAATGTGTTATAGAAAATCCCATTCGAAGTGTCAGACCCGCCAGCACGGTCAAACCACTTGTATTGACCATCTGTTTGCCACTGGTTGCCATCCGGCGAGACAGACACGACTCCAGGTCCGCCTTCGATACTCATCTCATAGGGCCAATTGGTCATTTTATATCTGCGTGATTCGTCGGAATCCCACGGATCATACATCCAGGACTGCTCATAGAAGTTTTGGTATTTATATACGGGCATACGGTTGCCGGTCTCTTCCCAGTGGATACCATCCTGGCTTTCTATCTCTTTGGCTTCGAGGTCCTCATATGCATCCTTACCCCAGGCACGAAACTTCTTAAGCAGGGGATCATATATAACCCGGTATCTTACAAACCGGATAGCATCTACTACCTCAACCGGTTTCGCACTGCAGAAGCGCTGGCGTATATCCATTTTATAGTCCAAAAACCAGTCATCCAAAAACAGAAAGAGTTTCATAGCAGGATTCCTTTCATTGCTAACGAATACACATCTAGAGTTATACAATTATGGTCTGGTTCCTTCCTGTTGAATGATTCGCTTACCAGGGAGCGATGTATCAATTTCTATTGTTCACCTGTTTTGAAGGAGATCGCTTATGTATAAAGTGACAATAAAGACTAAAGTATCCAATGAGCCTGCACATCTTACCATTGCATATGAGTTATCTTGTGCAAAGCCCAAGATAATAACTGATGTTTTAGAAAAGGCAGAACTACCAATCGTTATTCCTGGGAAAATGACGAAGGATGAGGCGCTTAAGTCTGTAGCAATTCTCAACAGGTCTGGTGCAAATGCGGAGGTTATCAAGGTTGATGACAAGCCTGAAAATCCTTACGGAGATATGATGTCTTACAGTGTTAAGATCACTATGCTTATGCCAATTCGTGACAGAGCAATCGAAGCAATGAGAAAAGTGCTGAAAATTGAACTGCAGGAAGCAAGACGAATGGCATGGTATTCTGACTCCATTGTTTTGGTCGATGGATTTACTCTGGAAGCAGCTAATTCATTGGCAGATGAACTCATAAACAACGGTGCCTGTGTTGAGATATCCGAAGGTACAGCTCAACAGCCTGTGATGGCATATCAAGCTAATACCATACGAAAATACTGTCCACATATAAATACACTGGACACTGTAGTGATGATTATCCTGAGTTATGTTCCATATATGGTGATGAGTATTCTGGTGGCAGAGAAACCAGGACATTATTGGCCTGGTATCGGAATAGTGTTCATATATATGGTTGGGTATTTCGAGAACAGTATATTCCAGAAAAAACTAAACAAAGATTTTGGAGGCATATCCTTTATACTATCGCTCATCATATTGGGTTTCAATCATGTGCTTACGTTTACGATCGCTGCTAGCGTTCTTTCAATCAGTATTGGCCTGGGGTTACTATCACCTAGAGCCGTTCGACCAATGGTAGATCAGTTCCCATACGTAATGGGGGTGATTCTGCTTTCATTAGGGACTTACGGACTTTTAGGGTGGCAAATGGCTGCTGCAGTTGCAATCGGAAGTTCAATAGTTTCTATTCTGCTGCGACGAAACCGCAAGAGAGCTCGTTTGAAATCGGCTGCTGACCCCAAATATACAGTGATCCTGAAATCTCCAGGCGAATCAGTGAGTGATACCGTCAGGCGACTAAGGTCCGTGATCCCTGTCAAACCCTATGAAGCGGAACGGATTATTCGCACTGTTCCAGTCACGTTGCTGGACGGTGTAGATGCCGGGATGGCAGATCAGACACGCCAAACACTGGAGAAAGCCGGTGCCATTGTAGAAGTAATAGAAAGCACAACCCCACTTCCAATGATGGTCTATACTAATCAAGGCAATGAGTCTGCAATCGATACGATCCAATCGAGATTTGTAAGGGGCATATTGAAATGGATGAACTGAATATCGGTTCCAGACTTGAACTTTTTATTGATGATTATCTGATAAATTCGATGGATCATGTTGAGCTGCGGCTGCATCATCCGGTTGAGCGGGAGGTTGCTCTAGCTTTCGACGAACCCTGGGAGGGTGAAACTTCCGGGTATTTTACTGTGCTCAAAGATGGCCCGCGGTATAGGATGTATTACCGTGGATCGAACCACACAGTGAATTGCGTGGAGATTCCAGATTTCCATGAGACAGTCTGCACGGCAGAGAGCCTGGATGGGATTCATTGGGTGAAACCTGAACTTGGAATCTGCGAGTTTGAATGTTCGAAGAAGAACAATATTGTCCATACCGGCGAGGGTTCGCATGCGTTTGTCCCGTTTATAGACAGCAACCCGGAAGCTAAGCCTGATGAACTTTACAAGGCAGCCACATCTGCAGACTTTGACACCAAGCCTGTGCTGCGGGCGTATGTGTCCGCAGATGGCTACAACTGGAGAGCATTGTCAGATGAACCAATCCTGACTGAGGGAGCGTTTGATTCTCAGAATGTTGTCTTCTGGGATTCTGTAGCAGGTGAGTATGTTGCTTATTACAGGGAGTTCAGGGATGGTTCACGCGAGGTCAAATACTCGAAGTCCAAAGACTTTATCCACTGGACAGATGATGAGTGGATATCGATAACCGGCGCTCCGCACTGCCAGTTATATACCAATGCTGTCCAGCCGTATTTCAGAGCACCTCACATATATCTAGGTTTTCCAAAGCGTTTTTTTGAAGAGCGAAAGGCTGTGGGATCTCATCCATTCACCGGTGTATCTGACGGTGGATTTATGAGCAGCCGGGACAGGACCAATTTCCATATTTGGGGTGAAGCATTTGTGAGACCGGGGCAGGAACAATTCAACTGGACTGAACGAAGCAACATGGCTGCCTGGGGAATGCTCCAGTTGTGTCCTGAAGAGATCTCAATGTTCTACTCCCGCCACTTCCACCACTCTACCAATCATTTATCACGTATGACGCTTCGAACAGACGGGTTTGTATCCGTGCATGCAGGCGCTCAAACGGGTAACTTGACTACCAAACCATTGATCTTTGAAGGCAGGAACCTAGTAATAAATTACGCCACATCAGCAGGCAGCGGGATCAGGGTGGAACTTCTCGATGAAAACAACAAACCTATTCCAGGTTACGAGCTGGACAACTGCCCGGTTATCTATGGAGATGAGATAGAACATGTTGTAAGCTGGAAATCCGGAAGCGATGTATCTGCACTGGGAGGCAAACCCATTAGGATAAGGTTTGAGCTGATGGATGCTGATTTGTATGCTATGCAGTTTCGGGTGTGATTAGGAAGCAGTGCTGCAACAACTACTTGTCAAGTATAGTTGATTCAAGTATACTTGAATCAACTATACTTGAACGGTGGCGTCATGAGATTTTATAATCGTGAAACCGAACTGAATAATCTGCAAAAAGCCTGGAATTCCTCTGAAGCGCAGTTTGTATTGTTGTATGGCAGACGCAGAGTAGGTAAAACATATCTGCTCCAGCATTTCTTGGACAGTGACCACCCACATTGCTATTACCTGGCGGCTCAGACATCGCTTGCTGATAATATTTCACAGTTGGCTGAAGCTGTTATCAGATATGATCCGGACTCCGAGCTCTCAGTGAATGACTTACCGACATTCCGGTCTATACTGGCATTTCTGGACAGACTGGCTAAGAAGACTCGTTTTGCCCTCGTTATTGATGAATTCCAGTATCTCATCGAACAAGACAAGTCTATTCCATCGCAACTGCAAGCTTGGTGGGATACAAAGGGCATTCGAAGCAACATATTCCTCGTTCTTTGTGGTTCGCACCTCGGTATTATGGAAAACCTGGGTGGATCGCAGGCTCCGTTATTCGGTAGATTTACGATGAGGAAGAAATTGGCCCCAATGAGCTATCTGGATACATTGTCATTCCACGCAGAGAGTAATTATTCTGTCCGGGATTTGCTGACAACATATGCGATTTTAGGTGGAACACCAAAATACCATGCAAGCTTTGATCCGGATCTGTGTTTGGATGACAATATAGTTGGCACGATAATGAGTCCATCGGGTATATTTCATAACGAACCTGAAATACTTATCTCATCCAGTCAGGTTAGGGATCCTTCGCCATATAATGGAGTGTTGGCAGCAATAGCTGGTGGATGCAGTAAATCAAATGAGATTTCCCAGCGTGTTGGCATTGCAACGAATAATTTCCATTTTTTCGCAAAGACACTGACAGAATGGGAATGGATTATCAAGGAGTATCCTTTTAAAACCACTAGTGACAGTCGCAGTATATATAAAATCAACGACCATTTTCTACATTATTGGTACCGATTTGTTCTGAAGCTGCGCAGTGATTTGATATTCAACGATCCAAAGATTGTCTATGAAGCACGTGTGAAACCTTATATCAACCAGTACATCGGGCAATATGCATTTGAGAATATATGCTGGCAATATATTAAGAAACATGGGGCTCAGCTGTTTGGAGAGCTGATCAGAGATGGCGGCAGGTTTTGGACGCGAGATGGAAAAACCGAACTCGATATAGTGTGTGAACAGGATAATAACCGACTGATAGTTGGTGAATGCAAATGGTCATCTTCACCTCTCGATGTTACAGCATATTATGAGCTCAGAGAAAAAGCTGCAACAATATCGGGCATTACAAGATCAGACATTGCAGTTTATATTTTGTTTTCATTAGCAGGCTTTGATGAGAATCTATATAAAATATCAGAACGTGAAAATCTATTCCTGATTACAGGGGAAGATTTGGTCCATCGGAGATGATTGCATATAACTGCGGGGGAGCCATGGCAGTTGTGCGATTTGAAATCGCACAACTGCCAGTTGAACATGCCGAACTGGGGTTCGGCGATCCCACACATAATCATTACTTGATATGAAACTTATCTCAAACACACCCCATTATAGTCTGGTTCTTCAGTGTCTTGTCCAAAAACTTCTTTGATGACACTGGTCGGATCGCCGTAGCTTTCTTGCGGTTGGCTGGCGTGGAATGGGTAGAAGTCACCGGTGATTCCGAAAACACAGCCTGTGTTGAGCTTTATTTCTATTCCAAATGCGCGGCCTTTTAGATCCTCGACAGATTTATTTTTCCAGCGCGGGGAATAGGCGATGTCATCTCCGATAAACGGTATACAATCATCAAAGGTGAAACCAGGAACAGGATTGTACCACAGATCTGTAAGCTGGACTTTCATCTCACCGCGTGGTGCAGCAGCATTAATAGTCAGATTGGGCTGCTTGAGGAAGATTTTTTTAGTTCTCACCAGTCCCTGTCCGATGCTTTGAAGTCCGCAGAAACGACCGGGTTTTATGCGGAGGGTGTAATAGGCGTTTATCTGCGGAGTTACCTCGCGTTCGAGTTGGTCCGGATAGAGAGTTCCTCCATGTTCAAAGTATGGGAGACATGAAGCCATAAGCCAGTCCTGCTTGTCTTTGCTTTCACAGATGTTGAGCAGATATGCATCTGTTGCTCCATAATCACCTATTGGACGCTGTGAAAAAGCAGGCTGGTGGGTCCGGTTCCAATGCAGACCATCATAACTGTAAATAAGCTCTGATTTCACTGTACCGGCAAACTTCCAGGGCACAGAATCAAACATATCGGTCTCGAAAATCCAGAGGAAACCGTAGAATATGCCATCTTTATAGAACGCCGACATACCATAAAACTCACAACTGCCTTCATCAAGAGGATCAGGGGTAAGCATAACTTCGGGTTTGGACCAGTGGATGAGGTCTTCACTAACAGTAGTACAGACTCTGCGGTCGGTAATTACATTGCGCAGGATAACCTGGTATTTACCAATTACCGGATTGTAGAAGAAATCATTATAGGTATCACTCATCGAAGAGCCCCATTTGAACTTTTTATCTTCTTCATTCCAGTGGATTCCATCGGGTGACATGGCAATGATCCCGGGGGCATGCCCTTGTCCTATGCCAATATCATCGATGCTTGCGGCGCATTTATACAGCTTGGCGGGATCTGTTTCATGCTCATCGCGCAGCACTGTTGCTCCATGGACACTGCCTCCGCTGCCTGCATATACGACATTCGTTCCGATAGTTTCATCGTCAGAGGCATGGAATGGTTTCCAGTGGATACAGTCATCACTCTCTGCAAGTGTCAGCATAAAGCGCTCATCAGTCTTCCCTACTTCACACACGACGTGGTTTATATTTACCCACAGCCGATATTTGTTGACTTCCGGGCACCACCTTACTGACGAATATGAGAATGAGTATTTGGGGTCGAAATACTGTGATTCCTCTATAAGCTCAGGTTCAAAGTACCTGCGCTTCATTTGCATGCTCTGTTGAATGGCAAAGTTATCGAAAAAGCTGATTGTATTCATCTGTATCCATCCTATATGTAAAAGTGAGACTAGTATCTGCTTGCAGAAATCCGTATAAATATGGAAGGCTCTCCGGTCTCCTGTTCGAGCTTCGGGCGACCGCAGAGGGTCGCCCCTACGGGCCAATACTTACAAGCATTGGTACCAGACAATTCCCCCTTTGAAGGGGGGTAGGGGGGATGTGAATCCAGTTACGATGATATGAGTAAACCAGTAGTCACATCCCCCTACCCCCTTCAAAGGGGGAATTAGCTAGTGGAAAACTATATACTCGGCAAAATGAACTTACATGATTCAGGTATATCCTCTATTTCTATAACCAGCCGGTCATTTGTGCCAGCAGGCGGGTGTATTCGACATAGTTGGGCCACGAGACATCGTGAGGTACAGCGTGGTCACAGCAAGGCAAATATCCCCCATCTTTCAATACAGGTTCTATACGCTTTAGTTCGTCTATTATTGCCTGTCCACCTTTGGCAATACAGCGCTTGTCGATACCGCCGCTATAAGCCATCTTGTGTCCATATAAACTACGAAATTCGGCAATATTGCAGTGTGCTGCTACTTCCACTGGTACTGTATAGTCAATGCCGGCTTCGATCCATAAGGGGATCAATTCACCTATATAACCATCACTGTCCAAACCGACGATTGGGACACCTGCTTGTTTAGCCTGCCTGGCCCAGGATTTCCAGGCAGGAGCGCAGATGTCTCTGGCCATACCGGGAGAGATCATGGATTTAGCTTTATATGCCATATCTTCGCTTATCATGATCTCATCGGGGATGAATTTCTCATATATCTTTTCAAGCATTTTGAGAATGAAGTTCGTATGGAACTCAGCCATTTCTGCGACCCAATCTGGATCTTCAACCAGCAACATGCAGAGATTTTCAAATCCCAACCATTCGCGCATTTGCCAGAAAGTTCCTGAAAAACATATCCCGGCTATATAGTCCCGGTCTTTTAGTATTCTGGCATGTTCATCGAAATCAGCAGGAAAGCGTTCAGGACTGTCCGGATTATAACGGGTTTTCATCTGCTCCCAGTCATCCCGATTTTCAACAGGACACTTTATCCAACTGCGTGTAACGAAATCTACTGCAGTCCGGAGATCGGTTACACCGAATTCATCGGAAATCTCACAGATATTTCCCTTCCAATCCTGAACGATATAGTGGCCGTCTTTATGTTCCAGAATTTTTTCTTCAAATTGGGGATACATGAGAAGATCAACCCCATGGCTGGCGAACTGCTTTGTGTATATATCCTTCTCTATACCAAGAATCTCCCACAAGTAGTCCTGAACACCCCCAAGGCCTTTGTCTCTCGGTAGTCCCTGGTTATGCCATGCCTCTAGAGTAGGTCTCCTTCCCCATCCAGGTTGCAATGGAACCTTGTCCGGTGTACCAAAGGTCAGTGTTTCAATATAACGCTGGCGTGGGTTCATAATAATAGTCCTCTCACTCTAACCCGCATTATTCATGACTGACTCAGCTTTTGTCTCTACTGCCAGCCAAAAGCGAAGCTTGGTGAATAATGCGGGTTAATAATACTCACAGAAGATATAACCGCTTCCACCACCGGTGGTTTTCAGCAACTTTATGGAACCATCCCAACTGATACCATCATTTAACCGTTCAATATCGCCGATAGTGTCTACCCTTTTTGAGGAAGATGCATTTAACTGGCCAAAAGATATGCTCCCGGATGCGTTGGTAACGGTATAACCGGTTGTCTCATCACTTGATTCAGCTACACCAATTTTGGTAAGTATGCCGTGTTTGGGAATGTTCAGGGTGATTGTTTCAGCAGAGAGCGTCCCGGCTGGTTCTTTGTAGTAGATCCTCTTTATTCTAGTGGATGCAATGATATCCATTGGAGTGATGTCATGATCCATCTGGTCAAACATCCGTGGGCCACCGACAGCGAGATGATCATCTGCATGCACAGGAGAGTTCATAACCCTTACCTGGTGGGTGATATTTGGCATATCTGCTACTGCCGGGTCTCTTTCCTCGTAGACATCAATCCATTTTGAGTTATCTATTGTAAGGGAAGCCCAGTAATCCTTTGTGTTCTTATCAATAATGAGCTTGATCTTTGGAATTTGTCCGTTTATGCACATGAAATCGCAGTTTTGTATGCTGACGTTTATATTATTCTTCAGGACTCCCAGGTCTTTTCCCCATGTCCCCGAACGCTGATAGACTCTACAACTGTCAATGTTTATCCTTGCCCTGACTATATCTGATCCTACCATGTCAAAGAGTATCGGTTTACCGGGATTGGGGCATTGTTCAAGAGTAATACCGTTAAAATTGAACCTGCCATTGTTGTGATTGATCGGATTGGGGGAGACTTTCCGGTTAGGATCCAGAACCAGCATGGTCCCGCGCATTATGACGCTTCCGCCGTATACATTGACACATCCACCTGCTTCAGCCTTAATGAAAGCTGCATCAGCCCCACTGAAGGGGGCAAAGTATGAGTCATCAGGCAGGTACGATTCAAAATCGCACCCGAAGAAATTGTGGACCATTGACTGGTCATTCCTCAGATTCAAGCCATAAAGGCAGTTAACAAAACGGCAGTAGAGATAGTCTATGCTGTCGGTCATTCTATCTCCGGTAGTAAGGACTCCCGTATAGAAACGACTGAATACGATACTGTTGAAAAAGAACTTGAATGTCGGACCGGCTCCTCCGGTATCGTGAAAGTGAAATGCGACGGATTTTGATGCAGGAGTGGATTCTACAGAGAAGTCTTCAAAGGTTATATTCATTGCATTGTCGATGTAGAAAAGATCCCCTGGTTCATTAAATGTAATCCTGGTTGCATCTCTCCCGGCTCCATATAGTTTCAGGCCATAGATACACGAGAGATCAATAGTCCGGTTGACCTTGTAGACACCGGTTGGCATATAAATTGGTCGGAGACTATAATCACCTTCTTTTGAATGTTCGAGCGCCATTTTTTTGGCTTTCAATACAGCTTCATTTATCCCAACAAAGTCAGCTTCGTCTTTAAGGGTATATTTACACTTACCATATATAGCATCAACCAATGATTGCTTATGGTAGAACTGGCTGAGTGGGTGACTTTTGCCATCAGCTATTGCTCCGGCATCACGAACATTGATGATGCGCATTTGTGCCTGAGCCGAGTCTGCACTGGCTTTTGCCGGTAAAACCAGTGCCAGGGCAATTGCTGTAATACTAATAATGATCGAGATTCTATTCATCCAAGTCCTCATTTGTAACAATTCAGTATTTGTGAGTAAATTTCCATCCATCCTTCGATACGCGCTTCTCGCTACTCAGGACGAACGGAAATTTACTATATTACAAATTAACACTGAACTGCTACCCTCATTTAAATGTACTAACAGCTGCAGACTGAAGAGTCAGTATCATCTTCTGCAGGTTTGCACGGAAATCATCCAGCCTTTGTGGAGGCATAATGAAATTAGAGCTCTGGATCCCCCGATCGTTGGTCAGGGATATCTCACTGAGCATAGAATTCAACTTTTTGCGGCAGGCATTTACCACTTTTTCGTTTTTACACTTTTGCAGCAGAGCATCGAGATATTCCAGATAGCGGAGATCGTTGACACCTTCGCGGGCTGCTTCGAATTTCAGATTCGGAATCGGCTGATCCAGGGTTGGATAGACATAGAACGCTGTATCATAGGGGAAATCATCTATGTTGAAAGGCTTCCAGTTCAAATGCAGATAATAATAAGCCCAGGGGATGTTGCCGTTGAACTTCGCTTTATACATATACCATCCGAAGGTCAGCCTGGAGACTGCAGTATCTGTTGCACCCAGGTTTGCGTAGTAGCATACTTTACTGAATGAGGTGTCCTGGCCTTTCAACAGAGCGTCCCGCATGGCACTTGGACCTGACGTAATGCTCCCCCAGCTCATAATCGGCACATCCAAAATGCCCTTGAGCGTCTTTGTGTTGTCCTCGAAAACGAATGCTACCATCACTTTGCCACTGTACTTGTGGACCTCTTCAGCAATGATACGGTTACGTTCGATGTCATCTGGTGTATGTGGTTCGTCACAGCCATAGACATAGCATTCTTTGAATCCCATCTCAGTCATTAATGGAAGAACCTTTGAGATGCGGTCAGCAAAGTTCTTTCTGGCAGCTTCTATAGCCAGTCTTTGTTCTTCATTTTCAGCTATACCTTTGGTAATAATATGCTCTGCTCCCAGTAGACCCACTTTTTTGAAACCAGCGTTCTTTGCACAGGTAAGCATCTTTCGGCAGTATTCCAGGTCAAACGGCCCTTTGGCATAGGCTTCAAGCAGGACAAAGTTGAATCCTGATGAACGCATATGCTTGAGCTCAGCTGTGCATGACTCTATTGAAGTCTGACCGTTGTAGAACATATATTCCCGGCCGCCGGGAGGATTGGCAGGATCCGGATTGATTACGCCACTGTAGAAAAAGCCCAGCAGACGGTCGGATTCCGGCAGCTTTATCGGCAGGACTTCGAACTTCACGGGGATCTTGGTCTCTTTCTTGTTAGCGGGTTTGATTGTGATAATACCAGCATAGGTTCCCGGCTGCACGGATTTTGTGTTGATCAGTATCCACAGTTTTCGGGACTGATTAGCAGCGATCTCCGGGATATAACGCCGCTTGCCTGCATAGTCCTTGAGCCAGCCATCGAATGGAATGCTAAGGTCTGTAGCCAGGATATCGGCCTCATTGCGTTTTCCGAATGGCTCCAGTATGCGGATATCTACGGAGCTTTTGGGCAGCGGTTTGCCCTGGGTGTTCCGGAATGCAGAACTTGTTATTGACACATTACTCAATGATTCCTTGCTGAATATGGAGAATGTGCCGGCTGTGATTTCATTAACCGCTGCCTTAATGCCCAAACTGCTGATAAGTTCCTGCTTCTGAGGAATCCGCTGAGCTGATGGGCGTTCAAAGAGTGGAGTTATATATAGCATATAACCATAAGCTTCTCTGCTTTTCGGCAATGTGAGACTCAAACGGCTCAGGGTGGTGTATTCTGCAGACAGGGCAGCTGGAAGCTGTGAGACTTCAGGCATAATTCGGACAAACGAGGCATCACTGACGTTTGAAGAACCAGTCTTATTGAAGCCAGCTTCTTTTGCATACAGACCGGCAATTTTATTTTTGAGTTCAGCAACTTCCTTTATTCGATCATCTGCTGAAGATAGCAGTGACTGGTTTGTTTTGCGGGTCTGGTTCATTTTCTGAGAGATAATGTTGAGTTTCTCCTTTAATACTTCAGCAGGTGTTTGCCAGAGTAAATAACCCGAGGAAGTGACATTATAAAATCCCCCTTCCCCTGTGTAGCTCCAGGATGTGTATCTCTCCTCAGGATTTCCTGGCTGGTGACGGGTGAGGTTGAAGTTCCAAAGTTTGGTATCGCACGACATGCCAGCTTCATTGAACAATTGCCACAGCTTTTCACGTGACAATGAGAGCTCCAAATCCCATTCGTTATCCTTAGTCCGTGCTGCAGATTCCAGATCTACAGAGACACCCCGGTTGGCAAACTCTACACAGTAGAATCCGAGCGAATTTACCATTATGTGGACAAATTCCTTACGCTCACCGGTGGGATCAATAAACAGTTCAACGCAGTCATCATCGGCAACAGCAACGGTACCATTCTTTTTTATATTATTGACCAATGGAACACCCGGAAATCGCTCACACTTGATCCCAAAATATACCTTTGACTTATCTCCCAGGACTCTGAATGAAGTTTTGGTCTTTGCATTAAATGCTTTGTTTGCCGGGCATACAGTCTGCCGGAACCCTTGAGACCATTCACCATTCCAGGCACTCTCATCGAAGTTACCGTCGATTGCCATCTTGCCGGTCGCCTGACCAGCTGATGCTATTCTGTCATTGCCTGCTGCTGGCGGGAGCATTCCAGCCCGATATTCCTCCAAACGCAGACCATCGACCCACGTTTTTCTGTTATAGCAATAGCTGAGAACTCCTATCTGAACGTAGGCAGCGTTGGCTGGTATTTCTACATCCTCTTTAGCCTCATCACCGGGTGTCAAGTCCGGGACCATTTTGCCGGTGAACCACGTCCAATCAGTAGGCCCGATATTTTTGACGACATTGTGGCTTCCGTTTGCAGAGGCGATGTATTTTTTATCCTTATCGTAAAAACGCCTGAGCAGGCTGGTCCCGAATCCGTCCGGCATTAGCCCTTCGTTCTTCAACCAGCCGCTCTGAACATACGTCTTCTGCGGATTAATGGGGATCATACCGGACATAAGAAACAGCACGCATTTTTCCCTCGGAACGCTCGAGAGGTCGATTTGAAGACACTCAGAACCATACTCTCCGATTGGACTGTCATTGACAGCACTCACCAGATCGCGAGACCCATCCCACGTCCACCCTTCCAGGAAGTCTCCTGAGGTCTCCTCGAATGACGGGTTGGAATTCAGTGTAAGCAATTCCGGACCTTCACCAAAAGCTGCAGGGCAGATCAGGCACAGGGCAATTATTCCAATCCAAAGATATATGTTCATGCGGTACTACTCGATTCTTCCAAGAATGAATATAGCCACCCTTCGACTGGCTCAGGGTGAACGGGGTATATTCTATCAATATTGTGCGTGTTTGGTATCAAAATGTTATTAATGTGCCGTTGGTATTTCTGCGAATGACTTGGCAGATGCGGGATCGCGGTCTGCGAAATCCCACCAGACATTTATGAATGCCGGAGGGATGTCCATATCGTTTTTAAGGACATCCTTGTGGGTTTCTATAAAGAAAGCTTTGAGCTGTTTCTCATATGGCGCCCATTTCTCTGGATTGCCTGTAGTCATCGAGACAAATGCTTTCTTTAGAAGTAAGCAGTATTCGGCGTGGACTTTGAGGACCTGGATCCGGTGGCGAATTGTATCTGAAAGCTGAGAGGTATCAATGTTATCCAGCGACTTTGCCAAGTCTTCGATCCCGGTGATACTGGGATCATCTATACTCTTTGCCTTTTGGTGCATCAGTGCGGTCAAACGGTGGATATAATCCTTGACCTGGTTTCCAGCAGTTCCGAAGTATACTGGATAGAAACGATTCTCCAGTTTTACCAAATCAACGTTCGTGTCGGTCCAGACTTTTGTCCAAGACCAGACGACAAAAGGAGTAGGAAAGCTGACTACGGATGCGCAGACCCAGTCGCCTACGCCGTCCAGTCCTCGCTGCTTATAGAACTGGCAGTCTTTCTGGATTACATCAACCGGCCAGAGGTAAGCACGCGATCTGGGGCCGATATCCGGCACTTCGCAGAGGTTGTAGTAATCCATAATGATCGTTTTGCCCTTGAATCCGCACGAATCAAGGTAGCTCTTCCACTTGTCCATCATCGAGACAATTGTCTGGTTATACTTCACATCCGCGTTGATAGGAGCGTATGAGTCCCGGTCGTATCCCAAACACAGATCGAAAAGCATATTGCGTCCATCTGAGGGGAACTTAACTTTTACTGTTGGGGCATTGCGGAGCGAGTGGTATGCGATAAACTCGAACCGTGCTTCCGGCGCTTCTTCCTCTACGATTTTCGCAGCTTTGGTTGCCAGCATAATATACCAGTTGGCATTCGGTTCTTTTACACACTCGGGGCAACTGCAATAGTGCTCATCGGCGTAATCCTCCGGCCACAGCGTAATAGTATCCCAGAAACTGCGATGCTCGCGGACATACGCACGCCACTTGTCGAGGAATATCTCTACTACTTTGGGGTTTGAGAGACACGCAGTGCGGCCATTCACCGCGCGCTTGCCATCAATCACTGGAAAATACTCTGGATGTGTATCAAAGAGTGATGCATCCGGAAGGAAGTTGCTCCAGTTGTGACCCGGCCCACGGAGCGTCATCCCGCGCTTGTGGATTTCTGCAATATACGCCTGGTGAAGCGTTTTTTCTACACCATTAATAATGATGGAGTTAAGCCGGTTCTTTGCAACGAAATCAATCGTCTCGAACCAGCCATACGGCGCGTAGTAGTCCCGTATCTCAAAATCAGAGCCATATTTCGCGTTTAGTGTGGCAGGAAGCTCGATGTGCTTTATCGGTGGAATATACTCGTGAGTCTCTTCGGGTGCGAAGAACTCGATTTTGATGTAATCCTGCAGGAAATCGTAGACCGCATAGAGAGCAGACCGATCATTCTCACCGATCAGATATACACAGCCATCCTTAGCCTTAACAAGTGCCCTGTCATAGCCATTTTTCCGGAATCCGGTGCGCAGACTCTTCAACATGAAAGCACTTACATACATTAGTCCAGAACCGGGTTTTCCCTCGGCAATAGAGAGTTTGGTTCCTGTCGCTTTTCCAAGGTACTTCGCCAATTCTGATGCAGCAAACTTGACGGTCTCAGAAGCTCCAGCTGGATATCTGATCGCAGTAATCGCATTGCCACCCACACTTATCCCAGTCCCAGCCTTTTGACTGTTAGCAGATGCTTCAACGCACATAGCGAGCGCTACAACACAAACCAAAAGGAAAAGTGATACCCATGCCATCCTTGATTCCCCCAAATTTGCTCTATTTCGTATTATTATACACTTATGCGCAACTCGCGCCACCTTATTTACAAATAGAGAACGGAGCTCTATTCAAGTAAGAGTTCAATATTTGTGAGCAAATTTCCGTCCATCCTTCGATACGCGCTTCGCGCTACTCAGGACGAACGGAAATTTATTATATACACATTAACACTGAACTCTTACCTATTCGACTCTTCCAACCAGATGTTGAATATTTACCGGGACACTGTTGAAATTCTCGACTTTTTTACCGGATTTACCCAGTGTGTTTTCTACGACCAGGAAGTCAAAGCCGGGGATTATTACATCGTCCCAGTAGTTGCAAACTCCCCTCAAGGCAAGGTCCATCATGTTGATTATCTGATGTCCGAGGGGTTCCTCTGAATGCAGCGTTATTGCTCCGTAGAACTCCTGCGCTTCGGTGTAGCCTGAGTTGTGGACACCGGTGTAGGGTTTCTGGTTTTCGAGCTCAACCCTCTTGCCGATGCGCGCGCTTACTTCGTCTGAGTATGATGCAAAGTAGTCAACAAACGCCTGCTCTACTATTTTGGCAGGTAGACCATTTAATGCAGCTTCTACGAATGCATTATATCCAGCCCAATAACCACCTTCGACTATTCTGAACCAGTATTTCTGTTCATCAGTAACTTTTGAGGGATCATCCACAGCAATGAACGACCTTCGGCAGCAGGAGTTCAGACCATCGCGTTTTGGTCCGGCGCCGATATGCACCCAGTCACCTTCCTGGATCACTCTGTTTAATCCGCGACCGATCAGAGTCCGGTTGGCATCACCTGTGCCTACAATTATCGGGAAGCCCCACCCCTCTGCTCCAAGTTCGTGGCCAACAAATGATCCCCATGCTGCAAGCTGGGTTTCCATTACTCCAGGCCTGGCAACTGCTGCCATAGCTCTCACCATCGCATCGGATATCTTGCAGGCATCGCGGCACAGTGCCATCTCCATATCGGATTTCTCGTATCTGATCTTGTAGTAAATCTCCTGGACATCGACAACATTTTCTTTGCCAACGAGATCTTCAAGATAAGCAACCACAGAGGCCGGGACAACCTGACGCGGAGAGAGGAGGCCGATTTTATCGACTTTCTTCGATCCTGCAGCCTCTGCCAGGACATCCTCCAGCCTGCTTGCTGCTACCGGGTATTCTTCATCTGCAAGCTGGAACATCTCAACTTTTCTGACCTTAGCTCCAGCCCTGCCTGCCAGCTGCTCAGCCAGGTATCCACCCTCAAGCCCGGCAGTGATAATAAACCCGTTCTCCCCGATAACACCCCCGCACTGCTCAACCGCACAGTTGATGTTCCCACCCAGATAAGGGACATCCCCTGCATAGTTTTCATCAGAAAAAACAAATCCAACCGGGATACCAACCTGAGCAAGCCCCGCAGCAACCTTCCTCTGACGCTCCCTGAACTCATCAATCCCAACCATAAGCGACTTGTACGGAGCATCGCAACTCTCCAGCACCCGCATCACCTTCTTAAAATCATCTTTCATATCTGTAAGTCGGTCTAGATTAACACCAGGCATTTTTGTGGTCTCCTTTTTTGGAAGTCAGAAGTCAGTAGTCAGAAGTCAGAATATTTCGGTCGTGCAATTATATAAGCTCGCGGGTGTAATGGAATGATGTGAAATTATACTGCTCAACAACAGGCAGGGGGAAGTTTTCGTTGGCGTAGATTCTGGTCACTATCAGGCTGCCTCGTTTTCGTTGATGTTTCTATCAATTTCTTCTTGATGTGACATAGCATATGCCAATGCATTTATTATGTCCGAGGCTCTTAGGGTAGGAAATGAACGTAAAATTTCGGCTTCACTTGTGCCCAGTCTCCGGGCTTGTTCAATCACCCAGACAGGTATTCTCGTACGCACTATTCTTGCTTCACCACCGCATATATCCGGTGTGGACTCTATACCCGGAAATTCCTCACCAAGATCCCGTATAACCAATTGCAGCACCTGAGCCTTTTCCGCTGGGCTCATTTCAGAAAGAAGTTTTTCGGCTTGCTCAAGTTTTGTCATAATGACACGCTCCAGGCAACGGATCTATTGCTTGCGCAGATATAGTATACCTAGTTTTTTGGGAATCCAGAAGTCAGAATCCAGAATATTCCGGTCCTGCACTTGTATAGGCTCGCGCGCGATTTGCAATCGCGCGCGGAATGGAATGATTGGGAATGCAAATCCCGTGATTCTGTTTCTGGAGGGATTACAAATATCTCCAAACAATATGTCAAATGTCACCCTTCGACAAGCTCAGGGTGAACGGGTTATTTTTGCTTTTTCAATATCACCGTAGTCGATTGAAGCGGTCCCATTGGGACAATCAGCTTGCTGTTATTGATGTTGGAAGTTGCATCCGTGATCTCTGCATGCTTCAATATTTGCACTTTATAATCCTTCGGTATAGAAACTGTTACCACTCCCCCTCTGGTCTTGTGGGTGTTTGCCAGGAGTAGATAGTTGCTGCCGTTGTCGTCTGCGAAGACTCTGTGGCGGATGTCCGGGATTGAGGTTTGGACAGTAAGATTCAATGGCTTTTTAATGGACATTACTGCAGGGATGAGTTGTTTTATCTCGTTGCCCATGGTCATTACGTCTTTCCAGCGTTTATCGAAGCCAAAGACATCCCTCTGCAGGTCGAAGTAGCTGTAGTAGATCATTCCCTTGGCTCCTTCGATGAGGCAGAGATAACTCATTATGGTGATCTCGTCCAGTGTTGGTCCACGCAGGATTTTGTCGTAACCGTAACAGTTCCAGTCCATTACCTGAGGCACCATCCATACACTTCTGTGTCCACCGGCAACGTTGTATGCTGCGGCGGTCCAGGCGGAGGCATTTGTGACCGGGGCACGGTTGATCGGGTATGGGTCGGTCCCCATGACATCGCAGGTTTCAAGGTAAGCAAACAGCGCTCCAGGATCGGTCAACACAGACCAGCCTGGGTGATTGGCATCCAGGCTTTTAACCAGTTTGTATCGTTCAATAAGCCGGTCCTGGTATTTAGCTGGAATCTCATCGCACAGATACCATCCCAATACAGCCGGATGGTCCTTGAAGGCTGTGACAAGACCCGTTATCTGCCTTTTTTCATCACCCAGCCCCAGCATATTCTCTCCATACCAGGCAAGCCCTTTGAGAATATCTTTGAGTGAATAGAGAATGCAGACATTTTTGGAGTCCAGATAGTCCAGATACTCCCGGATAGTTCCCAGACTGTCCTCATTGATCCCATAAGGCATTACGGTGTTGAAGGGACTATTGGATATGCGGTCGATGTGCTCTTTGTATGAACCATCCCGGTTCGGCCCCGGTCCGAAGTAGAAACCAAACGGGAAGAACGGTTTTCCATTGCGGATGGTGCGACCGTATTCATCTATATATACAGTTGGCTTAGGAGAATTAGCCGGAATCTTCTCAAATGAAAGGTTCCTGGTGTTCAGGCTTTTCCCGGATGGGTCCAGTAAATCCAATACTACAGAGTAATTACCGATGGGCAAATGACTGGCATCGAAGGCTATCTCGTTGACGCCAGCCTTTGGTCTGATAATCTTCTGCAGGACAGATTTGTCACCAGAGAGCACCCGCAAGTTTAGTTTAACACTACTTACTCCAAAACCACCGGTGAACTTCTCTGCCACTTTGGCATATAAAAGTACCTGCTGGTCACGTGCACCTGCATCCAGCCTGCCTCTGTAAACAGGTTTGATAAGTGCGGCGTCCATTGGAATTCCGTAGTACGGTTCGATTTTGATATCATCAAACCAGGCTGTACCAGTCATCCGGGGACGCAGGTATACTGACAGAATAATGCTGGCTGTGTTTGCCGGCATCGGCTCAACATCACTCTCAACCAGTGTCCAGTCAGCATCCCCTGCAATTCCCCAAGGATATGCGCCGCCCAGCCAGACTCCTTTTGCATCATAATACTCTATACAAATGGAGCCCCCACCTTCATTGCCTGCTACACCTTTGGTCTTTATCCAGGCACTGAAGTGGTATTTGGTGTTTGGCTGGAATTTCACATGCTGAGCGGAGAGCTGATATACACCGACATCAGTATTTATAATACGCAAGCTGGCTTTGCCCGAGTGTGCGGTGTCATCTACAACTGAATAGTTAGAAGGCAGATACCAACCCTTAGCCCCATCCTCAAATCCAGGATTGACCACACTAACCGAACCATTCTGTGCACAAAACCCATATACTGCAGACAACAAGACTGCTGCAGCGACAATAATCCCGGCAATATATCTCATACCTTTAATACTCTCCATTAGCGCATTAGCCCGCATTATTCATGATTGACTCAGCTTTTGCCTTTACTACCAGTCAAAAGCGAAGCCTGGTGAATAATGCGGGTTAGCTGAATGGATTGTGCATTATTAGTGCGGGTTGTGTCAAGTGCTATGGATGGATCGGACTGATCTCTAATTCACTTTAACAAAGAACATCCGGTCTATATAGATTCCCTTTACATTCTCCGGGCTGACTCCTCCGGTGGTGCCGAACCAGAAGGATAGTTTGTTGGTGTTTATCTCGTGGACTCCGAAATCAATTATGTGGTATTTTCCATCACGCACATCAATATTCGCTGCTTTTACCGGTCTTGCGGGGGTCTTGGTATCGACGGGAACTGGTTGGTCTGATGGATCCAGTTGGACGCATATATCGCACTCGCTTGTCTGGTTTGTCCAGTCATAGGCTCCGCAGTCAAAGGCTACTCCTTTGTCTTTTATCTTATCAACCCGGACTACACCATATGCATGCCATAACCCCTCGGCATTTAATCTCTCTATATGGTTTGCTTGAACGGACCAACTGGAGTTTGCAGGATTCAAAAAAGCTGCGTGCTTGTTGGAAGCCAAAGGGTCGGCGACCAGGGATGCATCGCCTTTCTCCAGATTGAGCAGGTCAAACCAGTCCTCCTGAACATCCAGAACATCCTTTGCAGGCAAATTGCAGAAGGGTGCAGGGAGTGGAGCTCTGAAGGGAGCATCCGCGTACAGTGTGAAAAACGATCTGAAATCTGAAGCGTATTTATCGACATTCAGCGAACTCAGACACGCCAGGCCATCTACCCCTAAAGCTTTGGCATCGACAACCAGCTTTTCGATGGCGCTTTGCATGTCTTTTGGACCCAGATATACGGTTGTAAATGACTTCGCATCATTCTTATACCGCAGATAGCCTGCTATCCACTGGTTATCTACCTGCAGCCTCATTCGTTTGACCCGCTTGAGTATGACCGGATCATTCTGGACCACTTGTTCAGCTTGATTAAACAGTCTGGTATACAGGTTCATGTCGTTTAATGACATATAGGAAGCATCGGCACCTCTCGGGATATAGGTCCTGGCACGCCAGGTAGTTCTGGCATATGATGAACGTGCGATCTGGTTGAAGACATATTTACGGATCATCGGAGCTGCTGCGCCGTAGTATCCGTTGATGAATTCGTTAATATACTGACGGGTGTTTATATTCGGATTCCAGAGCGCGTGTGCCATTATATAGTGCTTCATCTCATCGTCACCAATAGGCAGGGAGCTGTCGTCACCCTCACAAAATACGCCTTTTACATTGTTTTTCACATAGGTCCGGAAATCAAGGGGCAACACGTTGACGTTGGGATGAGGTATCAGGGAACAGGTCAACTGGTCGGTATAATCCCATACCAGAAGATTAGGCGCTGTGGCTTTCCACATCTTGAGGTCATTCATCAGAGCTTTGTTTCTCTTGTTGTCTATCGGCTGGGTGCAAGACCTTTCGATTACACAAACACGCACTATAACATTGCGGCGGGGTTTCATATGTTTCGGCGGTTTGCGGCTGTATTGGTATGCAATAAACTCAATCTGGTATTCCGGATACACTTTCTCAACTGACTCAGCTACTTTGTTTATGCAGTAAAGCATGGAACCTGTGGGAGAACCTTCAGCCTGATCAATCTTCCTGCAGTTCTCGCACTGACAATTATTTCCCCAGTCATTTTGAGAGATATCAATTATCCCGGCATCCGGATTCTGACGTATTTGTTCGAGGACATTTTTAGTCAGTTCAGCAATCATTGCCTCGTTGGTATAGCACAGCTGGGCATTTTTCCAGATGCGTTTACCACCGATCTCGCTGTACCATTCCGGGTGATCGTTGAAAAATGTATCAGGAGGCATCCAAACAAAAGCTGTGTGACAAAACCCGACTATGTTCCAGTTACCTCCCCATTCAGTGGAAAGTCCCGCAAAATGGCCATTAAGCTTCATTTGAATCTCAAAACGTCCACGCTGTGTTCCACTCCCTCCGATCATATCCCGGTATAGAATATCTCTGTAAGCTAACGGTGGAGTATACTGAATGCTAAGATTGGATACGGTAAGTGTGGACAGGTTTGGGATATATTCCTCAGTGGACGTCCACCACCTGACTCCTATCTGCCTTTCAAGGAACTCAAATACCGCATACAACGTGCCTCTTTTAGAACCCGCTGCACCTGTGAGAATCAGATTCTTACCGGATGTCAGTATGACTATCCCGTCATCACCCAATTCCTTTCGATCCAGAAGAATAGACGGCAACACCTTTTTCGCAGCACCCGGACCGACAGCAATAACGGGTCTGCTATTGATCTGATCCGCAGAAACCAGCGAATAAGCAACCCCGGTCACCTTACCCAGATAACTGCGTAGTTCCTCAGCAGCATTCTTCTCAGGAGCGGAAGCGTCACCAGCTAGAGCAATCACATAGTCTGTTTGCCCTTTGGATGCCAGTGTGAGTTTATCTGCAGAAGTAGCTATTACTGTAGAACTGAGTAACGCTGTTATAGCTATGAATGCTGCCAGGAAGGTTTTCATTTGTGCTGACTCCTGTTTTATTCAGCGACAATCATTTGAATCTGCTCGTGCGATTTCCATCCGAATGCACAACGGATAGCAGTCTGGAAGCCTGCATCACAATTTAGCTGATTGTGGTGCAGGCTTCCAGCCTGCCTAAATGATCTATATCTAATTACTTTTCTATGATCACCGTAGCTGCCTGCATCGGGCTCATTGTTACTGTCAGCTTACCGTTAACTATGCTGGAGGTTACATCAGTAGTCTCCGCATGTTTCAGTAGTTCCGCTTTGCAGCCTTTGGGTATCGCTACTGTCACCAGTGCAGCCTTATTCTTGTTTGTGTTTACCAGGAGGATGAAGTTTTTGCCATTGTCGTCAGCAAAGACTCTGTGGGAAATGTCCTCGCTTAGGGTTTGCACATCCAGGTTCATTGGCTTTTTGATGGACATAACTGCAGGGATGAGTTTCTCTATCTCGTGACCCATTACCATCACGTCTTTCCAGCGCTTGTCGAATCCAAGGGTGTCTCTCTGCAGGTCGAAGTAGCTGTAGTAGATCATGCCCCTGGCGCCTTCGATAAGGCAGAGATAACTCATTATTGTCATTTCATCCAGGCTGGGAGCGCGGACTGTTTTGTCGTAACCGTAACAGTTCCAGTCCATTATCTGAGGCACCATCCATACACTTCTGTGGCCGCCGGAGACTTTGACGGTTGCTGCAGCCCAGTTTGCTGCGGTTGTTATGGGTGCCCGGTTTATCGGATAAGGGTCGGTCCCCAGGACATCGCAGGTCTCCAGGTAAGCGAATAATGAACTTGGATCGCACAGCACAGACCAGGTTGGGTGATTAGGATCCAGGGCTTTTACCATCCGGTATCGTTCCATAAGCCGGTCCTGAAATTTCGGCGGAGCCTCATCATTTAAATACCATCCAAGCAGTGCCGGATGGTCTTTGAAAGCATTCACTATGCCTGTGATCTGACCCTTTTCATCTCCGAGCCCAAGCATGTTTTCTTCGTAGTAAGCGATCCCTTTGAGGATATCTTTGAGAGAATAGAGTATGCAGACATTCTTTGTGTCCAGATAGTCCAGATACTCCCGGATCGTTTTCAGATTGTACACATTGACCCCATAGGGCATTATGGTATTAAAAGGACTGTTGGAAATACGGTCTATGTGTTCCTTGTAAGAACCATCAGGGCTTGGTCCGGGTCCGAAATAGAATCCAAATGGGAAGAATGGTTTACCGTTTCGGATTGTTCGCCCATATTCGTCCGTATAAACAGTTGGTTTAGTTGAACCAGCTGCGAGCTTTTTGAACATAAGGTTCCTGGTATCTGCAACTTTGCCGGAAGGGTCCATAAGGTCAACAATAATGGAGTAGTCTCCAATGGGAACACGTCCTGCGTCCATTGTGATCTTGTTGATACCAGCCTTCGGACTGATTATCCTTTGCAGGACTACATTGTCTCCGGAGAGCACTTTACAGCTCAACTTTACGCTGCCGACTTTGTATCCCCCTGCAAACTTCCGTGCGACTTTGGCGTATATCAGTATCTGCTGGTCTTTGGAATCCGCATACAGCGTTCCTCTATAAGCAGGCTTAATAAGTCCGCAGTCCAGTGCCTGTCCGTAAAATGGCACTATGCTTATATCATCGAACCACGCTGTGCCGGTCATTCCTTTGCGCATATACACTGACAAGTTGACCCTGGCTGTCTTTTCCGGCATCGCGCTGATCTCGCCTTCGACCAGTGTCCAGTCGGTGTTTCCGGTTAAGCCACTGGGATATGACCCTCCAAGGTATCCACCTTTTGCATCCCAGTACTCAATGCAGATAGTTGCCCCGCTCTCGTTGCCTACGACTCCCTGAGTTTTCACCCAGACGCTGAAATGGTACATTGCTTCCGGCTGGAATTTGAGTTCCTGCGAAGAAAGCTGATACACATCCGGATCGGTGTTGGTAATTCGAAGGCTGGCCTTGCCTGAGTGTGAAACATCATTTACGACCGAATAATTGGGAGGCAGGCTCCAACCCTTGATCCCGTCTTCAAACCCCGGGTTTACTACCGTAACCGGAGCGTCCTGAGCCCAAACTCCATACACTGCTATCAGCAATGCTACAAACGCAATAGCTGCAATCATTAATGATTTAGTGAAAGATCTCATATTCCACATTCTCCAATAGCAAAATTTACTGACTGGATTGTGCACCATGAGATGGGTCTGTGTCAAGTGAAGGGAGGCTTTAGGCTCTAGACTTCAGGCTTCAGGAGGGAAGGGAGAAGGAAATCATGAGTTATGAATTATGAAAAGGGAAGGGAGCCAGGTTTGATAGGTGGGATTTCAAATTGTAGGAATTGAGTGTAACTTGCACTTTGTTTATAAGACATTGCATGGAATCTGGTTTAATTTCCTTCCTGAAGTATGAAGCCTCCTTCCCTTCCCATTGACTTATCAATATCTGCATGATAAACTCGCGGTGACCAGAATACGAAGCTACAGGTGATATACAATGATATACAAACCAACAACCGGCAGATTTAAAGATACATCCATTGTTTGGAACGAAGGTAAATACTACCTGTTTAGTATGTATTCACCCACTAAAGACGAGGATTTTCAGAATGTTTGGATGGCTGTGTCAGATGATGGGGTGCATTGGGAGCATATTGGTCCGGCGATCAAGCATGCTCCATTTAATATCTGGGCTATGTCTGTGCACAAGGTCGATGATCGGTTTATTATGAACCACGGCAGCTTCACACGTGACTGGGTGCAGAACGTCATACGATTCTGGGAATCGACTGATCTGGTGAACTGGACGTTTATGGGATATGATGCAGATCTGGGACCTGATCCCCGCTGGTATCACCCCGACAGCAGACTCGACTGTGCGTGTGTAATTCGTGTAGCTGAAGATGGTAACGAAAAGTTTTATGGATATGCTACCGGCCCGGGAGGTTTTCTTGAATCCAGTGATGGAATCCATTGGCAGGGAATGCCTCAGCCGGAAATAGACTGGGACATGGTTCCTCCACCCCCGACTCCTGAAGATGAAGGCGGGTTTGAAGTCGGTGGATGCCACGAGATCAATGGGAAATTCTATCTTGTAGGCGGATGGTTCAATTACATGGGAGGGACCGGTTATGGAGTCTATACCCTCATCGGAGACACTCCTACCGGCCCTTTCCACGCCGATGCTGCAGCGTACCGATTGTGTGGAAACTCCACACGATGGATTGCAATGTGGGCCAGGTTCATTCAGACCGATACTGAACTCTTGATCAATGGTTACATGTACAGTGGCTACACCTATGAGTCCGGCGAGACTTATCTACCTCCTGTTAAGAAAGCAGTAGTGGACAAAAACGGTCATCTCCACCTGGGATACTGGAATGGTAATGAGGCTATTAAGGGAGAAGCACTGGATGTTGATTTAGGAAAGTCCCAGAAAATCTATCCGATTGAGGGGAATGAAGAGTGCCTATATATCCTTACCGATGACGGACTGGATATCCAGGCCCAGCCGGAACGCGACTCTATAATGAGAACAAACATCCCAACGACTGTAATGGTTATGGACACTGAGTATAATTTCAACAAAGGGATTGTAGTCGAAGGTTCAATACTAACAACCTGTAGAGACCCAAGGATGGTAGCCCCATCTGCTGGATTCTATTTGCAGGAAACAGCGAATGAAGGCACCGCAATTTTGCTGCACAGTTATGGTAAAACTGAAATCGGCAAAATGACTCTTAATGACCAGATAAAATTCGATGTAGAGGACATAATAGGTCCCGGATGCGCCTCCACTGCAGGCATCAGCCCACGCACTCCTCACAAATTCCGGTTGTTCATAAGAAAGAACATGTTCGAGCTCTATCTGGATGACATGCTGGTCCAGACATTCAACACAACCCACATACCACAAACCATCGGCAACACCCCAATACGATTAGGGTTTATAGCCCAAAACGGCCAGGTAGTTGTTGGGAATCTGAAAGTATGGAGTATGAGCCTGGACAAGTAAAATGAGGTCGGAAGGTTTGAGGTTTGCAGCTACTTTTGGGTCAGAATATGTGGTAAAATTAGTTGTCGGTTGAAGCTGGTTGATGGGAGGTATTTCAATGGGGATGACAGAGGATCTGGAAAAGCTAAATGAAACTCTACGAGCTACTCAAGAACGTGTAAAAGGGAATCGCAAAGAAGCCATACGCGTCTTACATGCTGCCGGCATTGTCACAAAGGCCGGTAAACTTACCGCTCTGTATCGCGGGAAGCAAGACAAGTAGCAGCCCAATCATTGCCTACGTTTATACTGGGATTCCACGGATGTGATCAGTCAGTAGTGAATAGCGTGGTAAATGGCTTCAGTCTTCTACAAATCAGCAAAAATGATTATGATTGGCTTGGACATGGGATCTACTTCTGGGAAAATGATCCTAACCGTGCTCTGAAATATGCAAGGACGATTCAGGACAATCCAATCCGCGGAAGAGGAAAGATTACAAAGCCCGCGGTGATAGGTGCAGTAATCGACTTGGGACATTGCCTAAACTTGATGGAAATCAAGGCACTTGAATCAGTGCGTTCAGCATATGACACCCTAAAAATCACGCTTCAGAATGCTAACGCCGATCTACCTGTCAATATATCAATACCAGGTAGTGGAAATGATCTTCTTTTACGTCGTCTTGATTGCGCTGTGATGCAGTTGTTACACGAAGAAAACAAAGAGAGTAATTTCGATACCGTGCGTGGTCTCTTTTTTGAAGGTGAAGACCTGTATCCCAACGCAGGTTTTAAGACAAAGAATCATATTCAGATATGTGTCCGGAACCCCAACTGTATCAATGGCTATTTTCTACCTCGTGCATTGGATGAGAATTATTCAATCCCGTAATGTAGTTGTTTCCGACCTGCTTGCTATTGCAGACCACATACTCTAACAAATGCCAGCTAATACACTGGGCAATTCTGAGCTAGAACTTACTATACTTAAAATAACCACTACCTTTCGTGGATCTGCTGCATTCCGGGCCAGGATGAGTATCACAGTATTCCTGGTCGAGTTGCCTCCTGCTGCCCTGGATTCATAATATACTGTCTGTTTTGCTGTTTCAGGATCCCACCAAGTGCCGCTGAGTTCATTGGTTAAAGAAGGAGTCTGGCAATGATGTGAAGAGACACCTGATGCAGGAAGAGAACTAATAAATGATCCCATATCTGATTTATCCATCTCAATTTTGGCCCAGACACTTATTTCCATGAACCATCTTCCGTGACTATTTAGAACTCTGGCGCTGCTCGGGAATGATATTGAACTAATTCTCTCTATCTGCCAGAGTGGAGGATGCGGCCATGGACCTAATACAACAGGCAAACTGATTAATCCCAGAACTCCAAATACTGCGAAAATCAGGCATCCAATCCACTTACGACGGGAGTTTGGTTTTTTTGTTGTCAGCGAATTTTCGTCGTTCACGCAATAGTTCCTTATTGAATCAATGCTGATAATGAGATTTTCAGGGCGACCGCGGAGAGACCGTCCCTACCTAATATAATCAAGTAGTTACCATTACTCAATTTTCCAGTGTTACTGAAAATGCCCAAAGGTACGTTGTTATTGGATAGCATTGCCGATCTGGGGATCGGCGCTCCCAGTGTTTTTTCAGGGCGACCGCGGAGGGTCGCCCCAACGGGCAGGCTGGAAGCCTGCACCACAATTTACAGCTTAACTAAAGGCAGGTTGTCCGATATGTCTTTTTCCTTGAACTCGTTTTCAGGGATTAGTTCGAGGTAGTCGTACCAGATGGCATCATCTTTGGTCATGTCGGCGCCTGGGATGCAGTAGAAATAGCCGGTCATTCCGGGGGTTTCTACCTGCAGACGGAAGAGATTAACCCAGCGGTATTGCCCGTTGTCGTTGGCGGTGAAGTTGCCGTTATACATAGCTCCACCACCTACTCCGAAGTTATAATGCCCTAGACCGAACAAAACTCCCGGTTTGGTTGGGACTGTCTTGAACTCCGGTTTGACCCTCATTCTTACTACATAGGATTTGCCCGGCTGCATCTGGTCTATGAAGTCATCATACATCCACTGCACTCCCCAGTCACTGTTAAACCCGACCTGGCGGGCGGCAAAGCCCTGAGATCCATCGGCAGCCGGTAAATACTGTGCAACGGGACACTGGGGTTCTTTCACAGTGATTGAATTGGCTGAATACTGCGGCAGTCCCTGCTTATCGGTGACCTTCTTCAACTGATCATTCCAGCGCTTCAGAGCTACTTCACTTGAGAAGCTTTCACCAATGAATTTTACTCCCAGCTTGGTTATGAGCTCAGAAGCCCCTTTGATGTATCCTTCAAAACTGGACGCTGTAGCTGCTGTCGGATATGTGGACAACATCAGACAATGCCAGGTAAGCAGTTCTTTTTCGATCTTGGCCTGGTAGTCAGGTTTGCCATCACTGCAGTTTAGAGCACCAGTTAACAGATCATGCATCTTTGCTTTTTCCTCGCTGGTGAAAGTTAACCGTTCGCCGGGTTTGCGGTTCTGGTACCATTTGTTCCAGCACTGCATTTGAAGCTGGTAGTACTGGGTCATCTCATTTGCTGCTGGACCATAATAGGCATTGATGAACTCTTTGATCAACTCATCCTGCGACCAGTTCGGGTTCCACATTTTCTTTGTGTAAAGCCAGACCTTTAGTTCAGCAAGCGATGTCCGTCCCTGCAGCTGGCCTTCCAGGAAAACTCCGGTAACACCGTTTTTGATGAGGAACGGCCATCCCTGGTTCAGAGCTTCAAAGTCCGGGAAAGGGTTCGGTCCGGCACGGTCTGTATAGTCCCAGAGATAGATATGCTTAGCAATTTTATGCCAGCCTGCAAGTTCCGTCTCGATATCTTTTATGCTTCCAATAGGCTGGAGCATATTAATAGCATTGCCACGCAGTCTGATTGGCGCATAGAACATCACTGTGTTTGGACCCGGCAGAATAGTCTTGGTAGGTACTTCGCTGTTTACGTATGCCAGGGTAGTAATTTTGATCTGTGGATACTTGACTGCCAGCTTATTTGCTACTGCATTGGCAAGATAGAGCTGGGCACCAGGCAAGCCGTCCTCGGACTGAATGATCTTCTGGCAGGACGGACATTCGCAATTACTATAAACATTGTCATTTGCTGATACGCTGTAGATATACATCCCAGGATTTTTAGCAATCTCAGCATCCAATTGAGCTACAATGGCATCTACAACTCCGGGACTGGTGTAGCAGAGCTGGCCATCGTTTCCTGTGGATGGGAACCGTTTGCCATCACGCATAGGGAAAAACTCCGGATGGGTTGCAAAGTATGCCTCAGATGGAATCAACTGGGCATAGGTATGGATGAAATAGTTGAAATTTGCCAGTCCCCCACCCTTTTCCTGAGGAATCCTGAAGAAATAGGATACAGGCTGAAGCCGGTTAAATGCAGCCCAGTCATTATTGAATGCTGGTTCGTAGAGTAGTTCACGGACTTCAAACGGAGGAGAATAGCTCCGGGGTGTTACAGTCAGTTTCTTACCCTTTAGGTTCGGGATAACAGGTTTATCTGTAATCGAATACCAACGGCATCTCAGGTCTTCCTCAAGCAGAGCAATTACCCCGTAGATTGGTCCCCGGGTTCCGCCAAGTATATACAGATTGCCTTTAGCCACTGCAAGTTTGTAAGCCTGCTCGCGTGGATCGGCTGTGATTTTGGCTGTAGCAGCCGCAGTTGTATCACCGACGCTGATGATCTTACCCCTGGCTTTATTAGGCTCTTGAACTATTGGCAGCTGAACGCTAAACAGTTTACTCAGATGCTCAGCCAGCATTGTCGCGCTGTATTTTTCCTGCGCTGTGGCATTCTTTGGAATAACAATAGTGTATGATTTCAAATTGCCGATCGCAATAGCTTTACCGACCGGTTGCATGGTGCTTGTTGCGTTAGCACTTGTAACCAAAGCGCAAATGCACCCTATAAATAGTAAAAGTAGTGTTCGTTTCAATGGTTGTCCTCCTGGAAATATCCGACATTGGACCCAGTTCAGGGACATGTCGCTATTATGATAACACACTCGGGGTTGGCACTATAATCTGGTTTGTCTAGCTAGCAATTAAATGCCCACTGAGTATAAATTGTGCACCATGCAATTCCCCCTTGGAGGAGGGGGTTAGGGGGATTGATTCCCTTCACAATGGGCATCATCGATCTTCAATCCCCCCTGCTCCCCTTCTCTAAGGGGGAAATAGCTTGTACGTAAACATTTACTTTATATGGACCGCTGTGACATCATCGGCGTCTACATTTACTGTCATTTTTTCCGGATTTTTTATTTGCATGGAGTTTCCGAATACTGTGGCACTCTGGTTGTTTTTCAGGTTCAGGTTGTTCAGATGCACGGTTATGGGTTTGCTGGTCTCGTTGAAGAGCAGCACAAGCCGTTCATTTCCCTGGGTTAGAACAAGGAGGTTCGGGTATTTCAACTGTTCGGACGCTGCCAGGTTGTCTTGACGTTTTCCGTTGTAGAACAGGTCTTCATATGTACCGATGAGCCTGGTAGCTTCTCCGATATAATATAGCTGGCCGGCACAGCGGTTCATTGCAGACCCAAGGTCAAGTCCGCCATGGAATGCTGCAACTACACGCAATATCATTGACTTTACGCTCTTAGCATCAATGAATCCATCTTTCGTAGAACCAGCTCTTTGGATCCAGTAAATATTAACTACTGATGCAAACAACTGGCCGCGAATCTGCGACATGCCCAGCTTATCATGGAAGAATTTCATGCGTTCATCCAGACTCTGCTGTGTGACACGGAAATCCCTGGTAACCTCATCTGTCCCATTGCCCACTGCCGTGCCGTCACCCGGCCAGCCTGGGAATGCTATATCTATCTTGTCCTTTGATGCTGTCCAGTACGGATCATTGAACGCATCATCATACACCATGTATTTGAGCCCCAATTCATTGCAGGCTTTACGCACCATTCCGTTAATCCGTCCTTCTTGCATCTCACGGAATGCTTTCCATTCGTTTCTATATTTGGTTGAGATGGAAGCATCGGACAGGTCTGTAGAATCCGGCAGTTTAGCGTATATCCGGAATGCTTTTTTGCAGTTGTCGCAGAAGCAGTAGCTCTTGTCGGGTGCTTCTCTCCAGATTCTCTGCTCCCAGTCTGACCAATAAACGGTCGCTTTCGGATACTTTTGCAGCATTTCACCTATATCCGTTTTTACTGCCGCTTCAAACTTTACCGCTCCCTGGTTTAAAGCATAAGTACGGCAGAACTCCCCATTGTTTACACGGTTTTCAGTATCGTTAAAGTATCTTGCACGGAACTCCGGTATAGCCTCCAGCAATTGGCCAAGCGCCAATTGAGGACCGAGATTGCCCCAGAAAGGATAATTCGTGGGTGAACCCCATATATCAACCTCACCACCCCGATTGATAACCCGGTCATAGATTCTCTGTGTAAATTCATCATCTGTAGGGACTATACTCCACGAATTGAAACCGGCATCCATAGCCTGGCGCATGTGGGTTTCAAAGTGCTCAGGAAACATTGGACCTGCGTGATATCCTATCCCCAAAAGCCAGGTGCAGACGTACTGTTGAATCGCAACATTCTTCAGCATGCGGCCGTTAATCGGAGGCAGGACGCGCACCGGTAGTGTCTGCTCTACTTCAGTCAGGTTACCTGAAGCCACACGCCGGAAATAGAACTTGCAGAGCTTGCTCGAACCCTTATACTCGTTCAGCAACAGAGGGATTAATGCGGCATTTTTATCTTTTGAATCCGGGTCAAGAAATGCGCGTTCAAACGAGAATCCATAGCGGGTATAAGGTTGACCGTCGTGTTTAACTTCATCCACTGTGAGGTTTTGGTACGGTCTGGTAAGTCTCTGGCTTTTGTAGCTGTAAGCCGATTGATCCTGCAGTAGACTGAAGCCTTTGGGCACGTCCAGTATCAACTCGTAGTCTTCAAGTGCAAAAGTTAACGGCTCCGGAGAATAGAGCATATGGAAAAGCGTTTCCATGCTCTTTTCAGAAAATCCCCATTCACGCACTTTTGGCTGAAAACATGGCAGTCCACTGTAATGATTTCTCCCCCAGAGAACAATCTGTCGGAGACACACGGTGCCGGTATAACCAGCGGGAATAACCAGATAGCCGTCCTTGTCGATTTGCACAATTTCCCAGGAACGATCGTCAAATGAACCTGACAGCCAATAATCATCAGTAGATGAACCAATCCTCCAGCGGCTTTGCAATTCTGGTTGACCAGGTATGCGCAAGCGAAGGCCAGGCGTATTGCCATCAACAGTCACTTTCAGCCCAATAATGTTAAGGCCTTCGATCAGGTTAACTTCCCAATTGTTGCTGGAACACATAAGTACTTTCTTACCATTCAGGAAAAGACGAGTGGTTGTATTGCGGTTTATTACTTCGAATGCCAGCTGCTTAATTGGTATGTTGATCTCTGCCATCTGCTTATCATACTGTTTAATAAGCTCCGATCCTCCAGCCAGGTTTTTGCTCTCCAGCATCCACTTTGCCTGCTGCTTCAATGCCAGAAGCTGGCGAACACTCTCGCTTTTCTGCCTATCTACAGGAATTTTTTCTTTGGTTGTAGAAATCTTCAACAGCCTGTTTTTATTCCAGTTCGCAATGAGATCTACGCTTTTACGTGCCTTTAGTAATTCCTGTGGAGTTGGAGATTCCATAAACGTCATTGCCATAAAATGCATAATATCAGCAAATCTGCTGATGACAGGAGCAAAGCATGAGTTTTTCTCGTTTTCCGGATTACTAATAGCGACGCGTCCCATATTAAACCAGAACTGCTTGCCCTTTATACTGCTCCCTATATTGAGTTGCGAGAATGGGATTTTTATCTCCACACTCCAGTAATCGGCGCCTACATAAGCTACTGACTGCAATGTTTTATCAACGAAGTGGTTGGCAAAGCTGACCCAGATAGCGCCGCGGCTGTTGGTAACGAACTGCTTGAAAGATGCCTGCGACTTATCCTGGCAGAAAAAGAACTCAATGTGGTCATCTTCATACCAACCATTGAGGTAACTATTAGGATCAACGTTGATCTTGTCCGGCATCGGTTCATCACATTTGGCAACAATGTATAGATTATTAGCATACCAGCCCATCTTGAAAACAGTCTGACGCACCGGGGCAAAGCTGCCGCTTTGGAGACTCCTGAAACCAGTTGCAGCAGGTATATTTCCCCAGATGCTATTGTCCCATTTTCCATCCATCTCCGGAGCTTTTGCCAGAGGAAATACGGGATAACTGATTTCAGCAGCTTTCACCGCAGCTCCGGATAAGGCCAGTATCACCATTATGGATAATATCAGTTTCATTCGATTTGCTCCGTTTATTAACCCACAGCGGGCAGGCTGGAAGCCTGCATCACAATTCGATTCATTACTGTGAAAATACACTACGCGCCAGCTCAATGGTCTGGTTCATTTTGTACATAGTTTCCTCATAGGTTGCCAGGAGTTTTACTATAGCCTGGGTGTTGAGTGAGACTTTACGGTGTTTGGATACTTCAAGTATCTCTTCGAATTTTTGGCGTTGTTCATCCGGCGGGGAGCAGAGTGTGAAAGTGTTGATTACAGCCACTGCGAATGCGATATTCTTCGGGACGATCTCGTCCATTATCTGCATTATGTTCCACCAGCTCATGTCTACTGTGCTTATTTCAGGGAAGACTTCAAGCAAGTCTGCAAATATAGGATCAATGCGGCCGCAGGTGTGGAAGTGGGCAACTGGTCCCTCGTTGGCTACTATTTTACGGTAGGCTGGTATGATGAACTCCATGAATATGTCAGGTGAAATAAACGGAATGGCAACCCAGTCATCGGCAACACAGGGGCTTGCCGTCTGGTCCGTTGTGCCAAGGAAGGCTTCTCTTTCTTTGCGGTATCTGGACCTTTCATTCACGAAAAAGTCCAGAAACTCGTGCACTACTTCTGGCTGCTCTATGGTATCTGCCAGGAAGTTTTCATAACCTCTTAACTGCACATATATGTCTACCGGCCCTCTGTGAAACCCGGGGAAATCGACCGGGAAATAGTTGTCATATCTGGCTGCTGAAATCTCTTTTAGCTTCTTGTAACGCTCAATTAGAACCGGCATATCACCTGTCCGGTAGAAATCGAACGGCTTGATGATCGAAGGATCGGGATTCTGACTGATTGCATGAGGCTGGAACTCAGGAACTCCGATTTTGGTGTGATGTATTTCTGTCCCGAAGAGGGTTGTATCGAAATACATTCCGGTATCGGAGTATATTGTCCTGTCCAGATAGGAATCATCCAACGAATTGTCTGCCCAGAATATCCTCTCCCTGAGCTGCATTTCGAATGCAAGTTCGGGGTCAGCGAAGAAATCATTCATGTCGAACCCCATTAGTTCCGGCCAGCCTATGTTCTCCATGTAACTGGTAATCCATATCCTGTGCGAACCTAACTCAGCATCACGGGCATCGAGAATCTCCTGCTTACGCTGAACACGATTTTGAAACTCAACTCCCAGTTTGTCTATCGGTATAGTCAGAGCATCCCTATTCATTCATTACTCCTGGACTTCAAATACATTAGTAAAGTAATCTATTCCAATACACTACAGTTTATTTTGAAAAGTGTACGGTTTGCACCCGCCAATTCCCCCTTCTCCAAGGGGGAATTGCTGGTACCGTTTCCCAGCACTCGAAAATGTTATACACAATCATTGAGACAAACCTATCCCGTATGCCAGGGGCTGGTCTGGTAGAGGGTCTTCGCGCCAGTATTTGCCCTGGGTTGCTTTTAAGCCTGCCGGGAACTTGTTGGTTCCGCCCTGGTCCAGAAACATTCCCAGACTCAAAGCTCCCGGATTGCCTCCATCTGCATACCCGAAGGATGCACCACCTGACTTGTATTCATCATTGCCTGCCTGATCCCAGAAGATGCCTATACTGTTGATGCTGGTAGAGCCCAACGCCATACCAGGGCATTCATAATAGTCGTTGCCGGACAGATCATGCAGCCATCCGATGCTCTGATCGCGTCCGTGTCCCTGGCTCTGATTCATAGAGGCAACATACTTGTCGTTCCCACTCAAATCGCACAGAGCAGCTACAGCATAGTGCGCACTGGCTCCCTGGTTATACCAAACTCCCTGGTAGGAATCATTGCCGGACATATCAACCAGCATACCTAAAGAATACCAGTATGAAACACCCTGAGCAAACAGACCAGCTTTGTATGTATCATTGCCCTTGACATCGACTAAAATTCCCAATCCACCTGCAAGAGAATGCTGATCACCGGGATGTGCCCGTCTGCCGAACCCGCATCCCTGAGCCAGGCTGGTATTGTGATCTGCAGTCTGAGGAGATGGGTAATCGAGAGGTGTATCATAGGCCAGATAGTTATCATTACCTGCAAGATCTATTAGAGCTCCGCATCCCCTGGTCGAAGCATAACCCTGGGCTTTCTCAAAGCAGGTGTATTTGTCGTTACCTTTGAAGTCAGACAGCACACCGATCCCATACACCCCCAGCGCCTGCCCTGACTCGCGACATTCGTAGGTATCGTCCCCATTGCAGTCCATTAACATCGAGACTCCGAATATACCAGACGCCAGACCATCATTGACTATCTTGTAGGTATCGTTACCGCTACTATCTAATAAGTATGAATAACCCAGCACCGCGGCGCAGATTGCCCCCTGTTCGGTGCTCTGATACTTATCATTTCCTGCAAGATCGATTACAACAGATACAGGAACAGTATAATTCGCTGAAGCAGCGGTCATGTATGCATCATTCCCTCCGGTGTCTATAACAAGCAGATACTGTCCCGGGGTGTAAGTGTCGTTCTTCTTGCCGTTAAGCACAATCCTGCCTACCAGGGTTTCCCATGAGAACGAGAAATCTGTTTTCTCTACGTGTCTCAGTATCTTATGAGCAGAATCTACTGCCTGGGCAACAAGCAATCCACCATCCACAAGGCTTGTCAGGTCTACTTTATCCATAAGCCTGAGTGTATCATCGTCAAGGTCCATGTTCAGTCCCAAAGGCAGTGCTTTACTTTGAACAACAGCGAGTGTTTCGGGACCTCCGAAACCGATAAAGGCCTGATTTCTCTTCTTGATAGCTTCAGGCACGGACTGAACAATGACAGCTGCTGCTTCTGCAACGCTATCAGGCACAACTCTTACTTTGGCCTTGAGGTCTTGCAACTGAGAGTAGGAAAGTGTGCTGCCCAGAGACCTGTTCAGATCCATGATAGCTGTTACCAGGGATTCTTTAGTCAGTGTATCTGTCTTCGGCATTTTGGTAAATACAGGTTTGATATCGATGATATCTGCTGATACAAGACCCAGATTATAGAAACTGCGGGAGGCTTTTTCGAACCTTTTTGCAGTAGTTATGGTAGTGTTATCTATCAATCGCCAGTCATTCCAAAGTTTATCGAACATGGATATTGTGTACAGACCACCACCCCTCCATCTCCCTTCCGGTAGTTGAGCTTTTTCAGGTGTGAGACTGGCCTGCTGCAGCAGATCAGTCCAGGGTTCTTTTGCAGCACATGCAGGCATAGCAGCACAAGCAACCAGTATAAGCAGCATCAATATTATACGTCTAAGCATATTCATCGCCTTTCTGTACACGCCGGTTCAGAATGCTTGTGAAAACAACGGAATGTAGTTATAGAGTTATACCAGCAAGGGTTTTAGTCCTGCAGATGGCTCTATATTTACATTGTATTGATATTAAATAGATCAAGACAGGTCGCTGTTCGCGTAACAACTTCTTTTACTGGAAAACTCCGTTCACCCTGAGCTTAGTCGAAGGGTGTTTGAATCTACTTGTGCTTCGACTAGCTCAGCACGAACGGATAATATTCACCATTTCCTAAACTCAGGAGGAACGGCCACTGTTCTTGAAATTTACCACTTACAGCTTTTGCCTTTCACTTGACAGAACACTGCAAGCCATAATATACTTTTCCGCCGCTGCTACGGTGATGGTTAGGTTTTTGCCTGGATTTTAACTGATATGCCTCTTACAGTTATAGACAAAAGGAGAGTTTAATAGGAATCATGAGAAATATCTTACCTGCACTTCTAATCTTATTTGCATTATCAGTATGCTCATTTGCCGGTGTCACGAAAGCCGAGGTCAGAAATGATGCATCGGGGCCGGCGTTGTATATAAACGGCGTACGGACCGCACCTACTATGTTGTTCGTATCATCCTCTCGACTCCAGGCCGATCTCGATGCGAATATGCGCGGAGAAGCTGCGGATGCGGGCAGGCACGGCGTAAACTTACTCACGTTCGACATCAGCATTCAATGGCCCAAAGCCGGAGAAGCGCCGGATTTTACCATTCAGGATGCATTTATAGATAAACTGCTTGCTGCTAATCCGAATGCAATGCTCATTCCCAGAATCAGAGTGACCTGGGAGCCCGGTGGTTTTTGGGATGATTATCCGCAGTACCGTCAGATGCCTCCTGCCTGGTGGGGTAAAGAGCATCCGGACGATATCGTGCATTATCAGGACGGTACGACCGGGACCGGGAGCGTTCACTCTCTGGTGTTCCGCAAGACTGCCGTGGACAACATGAAGCAACTAGTCACACATATAGAGAAGAAATATGGGGAGCATGTGGTCGGATATCATCCAACTGGCCAGCATTCAAACGAATGGTTCTTTGAGATGTTCGGGGAAGACAGGCTATCCGGATTCGAGAAATGTGCAATGTACGGTTTCCGGGACTTCCTGAAAGCTAAATATAAGACGGAAAAGGCACTTAAGCACGAATGGGGCGACCCTGATATAACCTTCGAGACGGTGCAGGTTCCATCCTATGCAGATAGATCCAGTACCGGAGGGAGTGCATTCGTTGATCCGCAAAAGCACCGGCGAGAGATCGACTTCTATGAGTATGAAAACAATGATATGGCTGATACAGCGGAGGCTATGTGCAAAGCGGCCAAGGAAGTCGCACCAAACAAGCTGGCTGTCCTGTTCTACGGATATCATTATGAACTTGCAGTCGGGCAAACTGGTCTTCAATCGAGTGGTCATATTGCACTGTCAAGACTGTTGAAATCCAAGTATGTGGACATTATAGCTGCTCCGGTAAGTTACCGGGAGAGAGCGCCTGGGGATCCTGGTTATTTTATGGCTCCTATCGATACCGTTCAACTCAATGGCAAGCTCTGGCTTACGGAGGACGATTCCAGGACTTATCTCTCTCCTCCGGACAGCGGATATGGCAGATCAAAGGATGCCAGAGAGACATACGGAGTGTTATACAGGAATTTTGCACATCAACTCACGCGGGGTAGTGCAATATGGTGGATGGACCTGATTTCTCAGGGTTGGTTTGCCGGTAATGATATGTGGGAGCACCTATCACACCTGAAGGATATTTATCAGACGTCGATGCAGGGGTTTGAAAAGTACCACCCGGAGATCGCTGTAATAGCGGATGAGAGAAGCTGTTTTTACGAAAGCACGTTTCGGGTTCCGTCCAAGGTAATGGTAAACGAGTCCAGGGACTATCTATACCAGATCGGTGCGCCTCTTGGGATGTACCTGCTGGACGACCTGGTCGCTGGAAAAGTACCTCCGGCGAAGATGTACATATTTCTCGATGTCTTCCGACTCGACAAGAAACAGATTGCTGCAATCCGCAAGTATGCCTGCAAAAGAGGATCGACTGTGGTATGGACATATGCCCCGGGTATCGTTCGATACAACCGCATGTCAGCTGATTATATCCCGGAAATCACGGGTATCAATCTGCGGGAAGGCTCTGCAAGACCAAGCAGCATAGTTCTCAATGATGGAACAATTTTCACACCTGAACCGGCGCTTGTATCTCCTACATTCATTCCCGATGATACCAGGGCCAGTGTGCTTGCCCACTACTCCGGGGGAAGCGACCCTGCTGTGGTAAGCAGGAAAATGAAGGATTGGACCAGCGTATACTCCGGTTGCCTCACTCTGCCGCCCAAGATGCTGCGCGACCTGGCAATTGAGGCCGGGGTGAACATCTACAGCGATCCAGGTGAAACCGTGATGGCTGGCAACGGATTTGTCGGATTCCATGCAGCCAGTGATGGAAGTAAGACGATCAAATTCCCTGGGAAGTCCAAAGTCTCCGATTGCATATCCGGAGAGAACCTGGGGACAATGTCAGCTCTGACTGTGGATATGAAGAAGGGTGATACAAAGATTCTGAGGGTGAAACCTGTCCAATAATCCAGACAACTCCGTTATTCCGGTACAAGGTGTCCCGGAATAACGGCATATTGTCATCTTGAATGTAGTGAATGATCTACTTTGTTGAGATCCTTCACTACGTTCAGGATGACAAATCCTCGATATACTACGAAGTCTGAACAATTGCCACTACACAATGGGTTGTGAAATATACACTTACATGTATTGGTTTCCTGGCTTCTAGGGCAATGCTTGATGGAGATCAATAGCATATAACCGCGGAGAAATGTCGCCTACCCTATTCATATTTATTGAAAAACGCACGGTCGCGCCGTTAAGTTCATCCAGTGAATGTCCTGGCCATTCGACCTGGCAGTCCAATCCATTGACTGCCGTAGTCTTTCCGCAGTCAAAGCCTTCAATCGGGTAGAAGTCTTCGTCCAGTAATTTGATGGTCATTCCGTCTGCTCCGTCTGCATTGAGAGTTAGCTTGGCGCCTTTTGCAGGCAGTGTCACCGGTGCCGAACATATTGTCCCTTCGTTTGCATCAGGGTTCAAACCCAAAGCTCCCCAACGGTCGCGGGGAATGGTGGCGAGGGCTACTTCTGCAGAGTAGTATTTGAGCATTTCATATGCATCATCCTCAGAATGACCGCCTACGTTACGCCAGCGACCGTGGTATATCCGGGTTTCATCTCCGACATTGAGGATACCATTGGCCTGGCAGAGGACTGTATTGAAATTGTGCCCCGGCACAGGAGTTGCAAGCGAATCTTCCCGGCGTATAAAGCGATGACCTTTTGCAGGCTCCCGGAAATGGATACCGTCATTGGAAACAAGCAATCCGAGATCGCAGGATATTTCAGAAAACGATTTCTCGTTTTCTGCATTGTGCCAGAGTCCGTAAAGACCTACACTGACATCGCCGAAGCTTGCGGCTCCAACACCTAGATGCACCTGGTCATAAGCTCCATTTACACGCATGCTCAGGTCTTCAGGTTCAGCCAGCGCAAACGATTCTGCCAACATGTCAGGCCAATAGTTGAAATCAGGTGATACACGCGCTACACCAGTTCTGCCGCGCGGAGTTCCACCTTCTGCGAAGTAACCTCCCCATGTATCCATAACATGGTAGTGGATAACATACTGCCCTTTGTGCTTTATGAACGAAGACGGTTCTACAAACTGGTTTCGGAATGGTATGCCAGTGACTGTCCAATGTAGTCCGTCAGGGGAAACAGCCAGCGCCACTGAAGGCATAGTCCCGTATTCTTCGATGATTGGATCACTCTGTTCCGGAAAGAACTGGTAGGTCATCTTGTAACGACGACTTGGATCAAGTTCAGATTCGTCTTTGATGACTATTGCACTGCTTACAATGGTATGAGGCAGGGCCAACGCGTTATTGTCTTTACCGCCTTTAAACAATACCTGACCCTGAGATGGTTTCATCCAAGTGATACCGTCGTCACTTTCAGCATAACAGAGCGGTCCCTGGAACAATGGGCAGTCACCGTCAAACCAGGCAGGTGATTTGGCCACCTGCTGCATCATCTTCGGCGGCCAGTCCGGATTTTTGCCCCAGTGACAGGCATAGTACCACATACGGAACTTGCCCTCATCGTGCAGGACTGTGCCGTAAAAATGTGCAGCTAAATCATCCGGAGCTCCACTGCCGAGTGGACTTGGCAACAAAACCGGATCCTGCCGGACGGTAGGTTTGGTCAGGTAGAGTCCGACATTTTTCTTGAATGGAAGGGAGAGATCATCAATTGCTAAGAGTATGTTATTCACAGTTCAATAGCCTCATGTTCAAATGTACTCACTTGTGCGTGAGGAGTCCCGCCGTTCGTCTTGAGCTTGTCGAAGGGCGGCAACAATCCGCGTCCTTCGACAAGCTCAGGACGAACGGGGAACTCCTTAGAAGCCTGGGTTAAGGGCAGGCTGGAAGCCTGCACCACAATTTGGCATCCCAAAACTTACACGTTTCTATTCATAAATAGCAGCACCGAATTTGTGTTTAGGATGACAAGGAGTTTATCTCATTTATCACTTCACGAAATGCTATAATATTGGCTTTGCATTGGTCGTCGACTTTTGAAAATATTACGTCGATGCTCATATCGCGAAATTCACAGTCCTCGGCAAATTGCCAGACCAGTTCTTTTATATGGCTGGGGGATTCGCGTTCGAAATCGATCTGGGGTTGGTGGATTGTCAATTGTATATAGGTATGCGGCAGCGATTTCCGGAGCTGCTTCATGAGATTCGGGACTGCGCGGGTCTGCATCAGGACGATCCCTTCCTTTTCGGGATATTCTCCGAAAACTTCATAAAGATGCCGGGAGTCACCACAGGAATGAAGGTTGCAGGGCAAGTTGCCGCACTTCTCAGTTACTAATCTATCAAAAGCCATTGCATACTGGCGGTACATATCGGTTGAGACAAGGCAGGAATTGTCCCCACCCATGCTGCCCCAGGCGGTGCGCGGGCGATTGTAGAGATCGCACATAAAATCTGAATAGCTGGCACTGATTTCAAAGCATTTTCTCAGGAGAACATCAGCAAGTTCCGGATCAGATGCCAGGGCTATCAGGAAGTCACTGCTGCCCATGAGAAATGAACCCAGGTCCAGAAAAGTTGGAAACACACTAAAATAGTATGATTGTCCGGTAGCAGGATGAGTCCATTCCAGCTCCGTCCAGGGCAATGGCAGATGTTGCGCCTGTTCATCACCTACTCTCGACCGGACTTCGTTCCATTTTTGGATACTCTCTTGAACAAGCTGATTTTTGCTCCAGTCCGGCATAGGGAGACTTTCCAGCTCTTTGGCGGAGATACCTTCCCAAACGTGTGACTTATCATCCAGCCAGAACGATCCGCTAAGAGAGTCCCAGCGTGGATAAGATGCTCCAAAGGCTGTGGCGCAGATTACCCGTCCATCGTGCTGAGGAACTACAACCGATGGCTCCGGGTCAGGGTTACCAATACCGACATCTCCAAGATGCTCATAAAGCAACCGTGTCCGGTCCTGGTTGTATTGGATGATCTCATCCAGAGTTGATTCGAAAGGATGAGGGATACGTCGGCCCAGTGCTTCCGATATCCATGCACCTACTGCCTGCAAACCCGACTGCACACGTTGATGTCTGGTTTTCATTTTGACCTGCCTGCGGATTTGTCGGTAATATTCAGAGCATAGAGGCGTGGTGAGTCGTCCCCCAACCTATTCATCTGCATGCTGATACGCACAGTTCGTCCTCCAAGTTCAGCAAGAGACTTTCCAGCCCATTCTACCGGACAGTCCAGTCCATCAGAACCAACAACAACACCAATGTCATAATCAGGGATTGTGTGGAAGTTTTTGTCTAAAAGTTTCACTTTAAGACCTGCTATACCATCTGCATTTAGAGAAAGCGCACAATCTGTTGGTAGAATGATTGCTGCTGAGCACACTGTTCCGTCATTGGCATCGGGATTCAGACCGAATGCTCCCCAGCGGTCGCGGGGAATGGTAGCAAGAGCTACTTCACTTGAGGCATACTGATTCAAGTCCACATCATCCTCGTGCCCGCCTGCATTCCGCCAGCGACCGTGGTATATAAGGGTCTGATCTCCGACATTCAGGATACCGTTTGCCTGGCATAGAATGGTGTGAAAATTGTAACCGGGAACGGGAGTAGCAAGAGAGTCTTCCCGGTGGATGAAGCGATAGCCTTTTACAGGCTCCCGGAAATGGATTCCATCGTTGGAGACCAGCAGACCCAGGTCACCCGATATCTGATCGAAAGCATTGTTGAAATCTGCATTGTGCCAGAGACCATAAAGTCCGACACACACATTGCCGAAACTCGCTGCCCCTACCCCCAGATGCACCTGGTCGTAAGTCCCATCGTGCCCCCGCTTGCCAGGGTCTTCCGGCTCGGTCGGCGCAAATGTCTCAACCAGCACATCCGGCCAGAAATCGAAATCCGGGGAGACTCGCGCTACCCCGGTGCGACCGCAGGCATGTCCTCCTTCAGACCTGTAACCCTCGGTCTCTCCCATCACGTGGTAATGGATGATATACATACCGTTGAACTTGGTGAACGACGATGGTTCCAGGAACTGGTCTTTGTATGGAATAGCTGTCATTGTCCAGTTGATGCCATCGGGTGAGACTGCCAGCGCTACGGAATTCCAGGTGCCATATTCTGCTATGACTTCCTCACACTGGTCCACAAAAAACTGATATGTCATTTTATAACGACGGTTCGGATCCGGATCTTCCATATCCTTGATAACTATTGCCGCACTCACCGATGTGTGGGGAAGGTCTATTGCATTATTATCAACTGTTCCCTTAAATAGCACCTGCCCAAGAGCTGGCTTAGTCCAGTTGGTCCCATCATCGCTTTCCGCATAACAAAGTGGACCGCCGAATGTTTTGAAATGTGAGGATTCCCCGTGGAACCACCAGGGGGCTTTGGCTACTTGTTTCATCTTCTCTGGAGGCCAGTCCGGGTTCTTCTCCCAGTGGCTGGCATAGTACCACATCCGATATTTGCCCTCATCATACAAAACCGTGCCATAGAAATACGCAGCCAGATCATCCGGTGCTCCGCTGCCGAATGGACTCGGCCTGAGCACCGGTTCCTGCCGTACAGCAGGTTTTGTAAGATAGAGCCCTACATTCTTCCTGAACGGAAGAGAAACATCGTCGATTGCCAGGAGAAGCTTGCCCATAATGACTCCCTATGCACCGCTCAATTGTTCCGGTGTCAGTTCATTCAGCAGCGGTTTGTTCTGCTGCAGGCGCTCAATGTTCTGAATGAAGATATCATATATGCGAGGCAGGAAATACGGGCTGCCGTTGGAACCTGAGATATGCGGGGTCATTATTACGTTTGACATAGCCCACAGCGGGTGTTCGGGAGGCATCGGGTAGTAATAATGTGTATCCAGAGCTGCCCCTGCGATCCAGTTTTCATTCAGTGCTTTTACTAGAGCCTGTTCCTGGATGATCGCTCCCCGGGCCGGGTTCAGTAGATATGCAGTCGGTTTCATAGCACGGAGTTCGGATTCGCCGATACTACCCCGTGAGGAATCCGTCATCGGCAATGCCAGCACCAGGAAATCAATTCCACCAATAAATTCCAACTTCTGGTCCATAGTGAACTGTTTGTCCGGAAGGATGCCTTCGGGATCACCGGTTAATGGGACGCAGTATGTGTACTCGCGCGACTTTATGCCTGAGCGGGTCAAAACGTGCACATTCAGACCCATTGATTTTGCTATTCGGGCTGTTTCTCTGGCAATACCACCATAACCCCAGAAACCTACTGTCGCTCCCCGTAATTCCGTCTGGAACCTTATGCCACGGTCCCATATGCGGTTTTCCTGGTTCCTGATCATACCCCGCAGATCACGCAGACAATTGATCATCATTGCAATATTCCACTCAGCAATAGGAACATCGAAGACTCCAAGCGCATTGCATGCCCGGATTCCACGCTGTGGCAGACCCAGTTTTACGAGCTGAGAGTAACCTGCAGATACAATCTGTATCAGTTTAAGATTATGCATATCGTCCAGGTTTGAAGGAGGCAGCGAACACATAAGCGCATCCACATCTGTAAGCATCTCAACAGGCAGTGGACGCGGTTCCTCCGGTTCAGGCAAATCCACAACCTGCACACACACTCCTGGAATAGCCCGGAGTTTCTTCATGCCCTCATCGGACACACGCATATCTATTAGAATGTTCATTAACTAGTGACCTCATTATTGTTTATTATTAAGAATACAATACGCCTATTTGCCTCTTTGAAGGGGGATGTGAGTCTAGAAATCGGAGGTTGAAACAACCCTTTATCTCATGTTCACATCCCCCTGCCCCCTTCTCCAAGGGGGAATTGGGTTATGCAATTTTCCTACGCGAATTAGGTTGTGTAATTCTCCCTGTGGAATTAGGTTGTACAATTCTCCCAGGGAGAATTAGGTTGAATACACCTCAACATTAAGTGCCTATTACTTCACAAGCTCAAGACAAGTGCCTTCACCTGGTGCAAGGCGGGTCTTTATGGTTGTGCAATCTGGTATTCCTTTGGATGGTTTGGATGGGACTGTGCAGTGGGCACCTAATCCCAGGTCGTATACTTTTTTGTAATTACCATCCAGTATGATCTCGTCGGTAACGGTCTCTCTGAGTTGGGAGTTGGTTATGAAGAGATACCGACGGCCTTTGGCGTCTGCACGGGTTACCAGTTCGAATTTGTGTTTTGTGCTCCTGGCAGCCGGTGCATAGATTGCATTTGTTATTGTGCGATAGAGAGTATCCGTTATGCTTTTGTCCGGTGATTTATCTGTATAGAGCTTAAATGGTGCTGCACTGACCAGGACCGTGCCTTTCGCATATTTAGCAGCGACTGTGGGAACCTTTGGCTTTTGTTTGACTGTCAAGTCCCATTTCCAATCGATTCCCCTACCGACAATTCCGCTGTACTTCCAGGTCACATTCTTTCCAAACAGGGCTCTCATCATCTCAGGATTGTCGAACCCATATGCATCGTATACACCTGGAACTCCTTCGGCTATCAGAGTTCCGCCGGCTTTAGTCCAGTTCAGTAATTTAGCTGCCAGACCTTTGGGGAAGTAGGTCATGTAGGGGAGGACTATGACTTTGAATCCTGCCAGTTTCTCTACCCCATCTAGAATCGCCTCTTCCGGGACATAGCGGAAATCGAGATCCCGGGTGCCAAGCAAACGGTCCCACCGCATGAACGCCTGCTCATAGACCGGATACGTAACTGAAAGCGCTTCATACGGGTACTCATTGATCATCGACGTTGTTGGTACGATCAGTGCAATCTTGGATTTGAGGACTTCTGTGTCCTTCAAATATGGCCAAAACTCCCGGGCACGCTTCTTGCCGAGGACAATAGAGGTTGCAGCTTCACGCACGAATGCACCGGTTCCCCCATATCCATAGTATTTTGAAGGCTGATGGACGTATGAGTTCTGTTCATCGAAATAGTTATGCCGATAACCCCAGCCATCATAGTCTCCGAAGACATTGAGGATTTTTCTTCCCCAGACCATTTTTCGCCAGATGCTCAGTTCGCCGGTGATCTTGTAATCGTCCTCAGTCTTTGGCTGGATCAACCTTGGAAATGTCCATATGTATTCAGATTCCATGGGCTGCTTGCCTGAATACAGACACAAGCTGTAGTGCATATTCAGAGCCGCATAGTTCGGCGCCCAGTTGTTGTGGTGGTCATCGACAAACATAAATGGGAGACTTTTCCACAAGCGTAGGCTGGGAACGGTGCCGTTAATGAATGTCCCGGTTATCCCGTTCAATTCTGCTGCAATAGGTCGACCGGGATCCCCTGCCTGCAGACTCCGAACTGCAAGGCCAAGGTAATCTGTCCAGGACTCCGTGCGGAACAGGTAGAACTCATATGAGAGAGCGTTCGGCATAAATCCAGTAGTCTGGAATGGAGAGGCCGGAAACTCGATGGAATCAAAACCGGCATATGTTGTCCGCCATGCTTTGTTGAGATTAGCTATTGTTCCGAACTTCTTCTCCATCTTAGCGCGGAAAGCGTCAACAGCCAGCTTATTGTAACCATATACATCCTGAAATGCCCCGAGCGCTCCCGGTTCCCATGTCAGTTTCTCATACATCAGGAGGTTGGGCATTGCAGACCTGTAATACTTGCCAACTGCTGTCAGGTTGTCCACTAAAAGTGAACGGATCGCTGGATGCCAGATGTTACTCATTCCTGAATATTTACCGTCAGGACCAAGCAGGAATAGTTCAGGATCGCTGCGTTTGTCTTCAGGGAGCAGGCTAATGTTGGCATAGGTGCTGGGGGACATGCCCGTGTTAATGTCTATCGGCTGTTTGAAGAGATAATTGTCGGTTGCAGACCACTTTTTGGCATCATCCAATCTCTTAGGATCGACTTCATTTACGACCCCGCGGGATTTCATCCCGGTACCTCTGAAAGCGATATCCTCAACGTCAAAGCACAGAGGAGCCTCTTTATCCTGACTTATACCGGTCATGCCATAACCCAGAGATGCGAAGAGCAGGTCGGTGGTCTTGCCATTCTTGCCTATCCCCGCGTTTTTCCTGCGATATGGAATACCGATGTCTTTAGCAGATAATACAACCAGCACTTTCTTCTCAAGCTCAAGTTCATCGGCCTGCAGTTGTTTTAGCGATGCAACCAATCCATCTGCCCGAGTTGCAAGCGCCTGGCATGGTTCACCGCCGACTCCTTGAATCTGCTGCTCCTGGTTACTGAAGTATATCTCTCCGTATTCAGCCTCCCATTTGCGATCAAGATCTATCAGACGGTTAATGCCGGAAACAAATGCTGAGTTTACAGCAGTTGAACCTTTATAGAAAGCCGCACGCTTGCAGCGGTTGATTGAGTCACGCAGAAGATTAACTTTCACAGTGTGCCAGCTGTAGTCTACATTAACTCCAGCCAGCGCATCCCCTACGCGTTTCCACGCGGTATCGGCCTGTTGTTTCTCTTCTCCTGTGAGAACACGGGCAGCAACCTTTGTTTCTGCATTTTTCAACTGATTCTGCAGTTCCAGAGTAACTGTTTGACCCTGTAATTGGGCTTCGAGGACTTGTTTTTGCAGCTTTAGCAGCGCAAGTTTTTCTTCGCTGACAACTTTGCGGACATCCCAGTATTTGACTTCACGCAGGTAGCCATTGGTCAGACTTTCCTCTCTGGTAGCATCGATCCAGCTCAGATTTTCGCGGTTGATCGGAGGTATGTCCGTTCCGGTCACCCGGTCAATTGCCTTCAGTTCTGAGTTTGTTTGATTGAGTTTGGCGGTTAGTGCATCTTTCTCCAAAGCAGTTTGTGCCAGTAATGGATTGGATGCAAGAACCAGTATCAACAACAGAAAAACGGTTGTTCTTTTCAAGATCATCTTCTCTCCTCAGGCAAGATTTTACCCGGTACACTGTTGTATTCCCCACTGCCAGGCACGAACGGGTAACGCTGTTTGGTCTCTTCGGAAAGAGTTATTCCCAATCCTGGTTGAGTCGGTGGGAAGATATATCCGTCACGCATTATGAATGAATCCCCCATGACGTCAGCATGTAAGGGACCGAACGCCGGGGCTACTTCGAAGATTATGGTATTCTGCACTGCAAATCCCGCGTGGATGTTTTGCATAAGAGATCCACCGCCGCCCCATGAGTGGGTAGCTACTTTTCTACCACGTTTTTCGAGCATCTTTGCTACTTCCATAAAGGTCCCAATGCCGCCGGTAAATGAAGCATCAGGCTGGGCTATATCGAAGGCATCTCGCTCAACAAACACCTGCCATTCATATGTGGCAGTCAGGCACTCTCCTCCGGCAATCGGTGTTGTAGTCTCGCTGCAGAGCTGTGCATAGCCCCAGGGGTCGGTGTAGTGCAGGGGTTCTTCGAGGAAGAACAGGTTGTAAGGTTCAAGGGCTTTGGCGACTGCAATTGCTGCATCTACTTTCCATGTGCCGGCCGGACTGTTACCCATATGTCCATCCAGCATCACATAGAGATCATCCCCAAATCGGCTGCGTACAAACTCCAGCTTGCTTGCTTCAAAGTCCGCAGCTTCAGACGGTTCCAGAGAGATTTTCGAACCGTTTTCAACGGTATGGGAACCGGCACCAAGTTTGACCCCTTTGAATCCCAGGGATGTGTAGAAATCGATCTTTCCAGCGAGTTCATCCAGCGGATAGTTTGATGGTCCTCCGGTTGCATAGGCCAGCATCTTTTCATGCTTGCAGCCACCAAGTAATTCGTGCACAGGCTTGCCTTCAAGCTTGCCTTTAAGGTCCCAGAGGGCTGCTTCAATGCCATTGATCACCGTCACTCCAAGACCAACCCTGCACCAAAAATTGCCGCAGTGATACATCCGCTGCCAAAGAGTCGGGATGTCTTCCACCCCCTGCCCTACCAGGATCGGTTTGAAGAACTCAACCACTTCCGGCACTATCTCGGGACAGAAATACCCGGCATAGGTCTCACCCAACCCGATCAATCCGCTGTCAGTCTCAATCTCAACAAAAGCAGCACTCCGAACGTGCCGTGCCTTTGAGAGGTAAGGGTCCAGCGTACAGGGACCGGTAAGTAGATGGGTTTTGACGTCTGTTATTAGCATTTCGTTACTCCTATACAAATGCGGGGTTAAGGGGAGAAGACTTCAGGAGGGCAATACTACCCTCCCTCATATTGCAATAACTTTCTGAAACCAGGCGGCGGCGTCTTCGTGCCATTCGGGGAAGCTTGCGTGACCTGGTGTTGGTATCAGATGAAAGACTATCTCCGGTTTTCTGACTTTTTTCCGGTTGGCAGCAGTGAGAGATTCAACAAATGCAGCTGCCTTATCTGTGCTGACTCTTTCATCTGCATCTCCGATATATATCCACACATTCCTGTCAGCGAGTTTAGAAACTGACTGTTGCAATGCCATTTTAGCAACCAGAGGATTGTCTTCCTGACCTGCAAATTCACTTAAGGCTATCAAATCGGTAACAGGTGAGAACGCTGCTATTGCACGGATTTTAGGGTTCCCAACAGCAGCATGAAACGCCATAAATCCTCCGCGTGAAGTGCCTGCTGCAGCGAATCTCTTTGGGTCTGCGATACCGGTTCCAACAAGGTGGTCAATTACATCATTTACCCTCAATCGGAACTCAGCAGTGATGTCTTCATCAGCACTTGTGCGCTCCGCCCAACCGTCCAGCTCCGGCGGTTCATTTTCTCCCCTATTCGCTCCGTGACATGGTAAGTCCAACGAAGCCACATTCCATCCCTGTTCATGCAGTAACCGACCGACTATACAATATGGCTCAGTGCTCAATGTATCTTTGCCGGACATAGCAAAAAGCAGCAGTGTAGGCGCAGGTTTACCGGTATGCACAGGCAACATAGCAAAAGAAGTCCCAATTGCTGTGTGTGCGGATGATACTTTGTATTTTTTAGAAAGATTAGTCATAGAACCACCAATTTAATTATGAGTTATGAATTATGAATTATGAAATTTCGGCTTCAGCTCTAACCTAACATATGTAGGCATTCCGCACCCTTCGACAAGCTCAGGGCGAACGGATGTAGTAATTCATAATTCATAATTCATAATTTCCAAAGAATGTCAGGTCCATTTCCAGGTTGTCCATGGATTCTATTGAATCGCCGCGTAATCTTGTTCTAATGTCCTGGTTGTTGTGTCTCAGAACAAGTTCCTGTAAAGGTAAATCATAGTTTATCTCAATCGGCTGTCCAACAGGTGGATCAGCAAAGAAAAGATATCCTCCAGTATACAGGCATTTACAGTTATTCGATTGCACTGACATTTTATCACGGTTTACCCACGATGGTATCCTTACCCAGATCGGATATGAGCTCATGGGAGTTATGCGAAGGCAATCGTGTGTGTAGTTTGATTCTACCCGTATATCGGCATCTTCATAATCAAAAAGTAAATTGACCCACAAGCCGGTTGCTTCTTTCCGGACTATATGCCGGTACGCTTCGCAGAGTGATCCTACTGCTCCTCCTACTATGTCCAGATTGAAACTCATTGAATCCAGTCCGGGGAATTTGTGACCGTAAGGTGCAGGGAATCCCCATCCGCCGAGGTGCCTGTTTGCCACATCGCGGAGACCGTCTATATTGTCCGGGTTCGGTGGATCCTGTATAAACGAAATATCTCTCAGTTGGGATGGAAGCAGATGGCAGCGGAGTATTCGTTCTGCATCCTGGTAGTACTCCGGATAACCCGACTTACCGAGCAGCAGTGCTGTTTCAAGTATGTCTCCTGTGTTGTTCCCTTCCCCGCGCCCCTGATTGTTTGGTGCAAATGTCACTTCAGGTGACCAACCGATAGCATCTCTCATCTGCCATAATCCGTTATCGTAAAACGCCTTTACCCGCATCATTAACGCAGAATCATTCAGCAACTCAGCTAACTGGGCCAATGAGGAGAGAATGCAGGTTATCGAATGAACATGGATTGTGATGAACCGTTTCTGGTCAAAGCTGCCATCCTCAAGGTAAAACTCATTTACAAGCTTTTCCTTTAGGATCAGAGCAAGTTCAAGCGCAGGAGCACATTTGGTAGCGCGGTAGAATTTGACCAGTGGACCCAGCATTCTTGCTTCGCCGTGTAAAAAACCCTGGCATTCCTGGAACTCCATACCAAGTTCCTTGATATGCGCCAGGTCCCATCCATCAGTCGGATTCCACAGATCAAAAATGGCCGCAATGCTTTGCTGCGCAAGTTCACGTGCCTGCTGATCGTTTCGATACTTCGTTAGAGCGTAGAGAGCATGAAACCCTTCGCGCAGATTGTGGGGGCAGAAGTTAACAGGTTGTGCGCCTATCTTTGGTCGGTTCAGAGGCAGAGGCACTGGTCCGCTATATGAAAGAAATGCAGCACGACGATGGTTATCGATTGCAGAGTCAGAGATTCCAGTATCGTACGGGAGTTCCTCCGCGGTTTCCATACAGGATGAACCAGACGATTCATATATAGCGGGCGATCGCAGAGGATCGCCCCTACGACGGTTCACCATACCCAAAACATCCTCAGCATTTAATAATGCATTAAGGTGCCGGCCGGGGACATGCGATTCACTGTGCCAACCGCTGAACGAAAGCTGTGGAGTCGGCCATACACACGAGCCGAAGAATGGGATGTTGTTATCATCCGCATTGAATATATTCTGCATCGTATGGCAACCCAACCGGATTGCATCAGCTATATCGGTGGTATTTACGTTCTTCAACTGGCTCATTTCTTATTGATCCCTCGGCAATTAACTCTGCAACCATTCACAGTCGAAAGCTGCGAATGTGAGATTTTCATATGGATGCTGTAATCCGCGTTCGTAAAGGCAGGCAATGCGGCCGTCCGGCAGTATGGAAAGACACGAGTACGCGGAGTGACCTTCGTGCAGGCAGCGGGAGACCGGCCAGGTGGCTCCATTGTCGGTGCTCATCCGAACGGTCAGGCCTGTTCTGTTCTCTCCGACAGGATTGGCGAAGACTAGATAGCCTTCCGGAGTGCGGACTATACTTCCCTGGCAGTTCAAATCCGGCAGACTGTGATCTGCCTGCACATCACTCCAGGTTATACCGCCATCGTTGCTGATAGAAATTCGCCGGTACGGAATGCTCTGCTTCGATGTGCGGGCATTGAGCATAATCCGGCAATCGTTTAGCTCAACAATCTGGCATTCGTCCAAACCATCGCTTGCAGTGTATCCACCGAGTCTCCATGAAGTGCCGTGGTCATCTGAGCAAAAGACACTTGACCCGCAGCAGTCATCAGCACCTGCAGCTTCTGAATGATTGCATGGAATGAGCATCCTGCCAGTATTGGGACCATTTTTGAGTTCAATCCCAACGCCGGGCCCGGCAGCATGCCAACCCCAGGTGCGGAGTTTAACTTCGGTTGTGATATCCTGCGGTTTGCTCCAGGTAAGTCCGTCATCATTGGAAGCAGACATATAGACATAGCGACCATCGTAGTTGTGGAAGAAGTCATAAGAATCCGCGCTGGGTCTGTTCCAGTTCATAGCCAGCCAGATTATACCAGTAGTACTGTCCTGCACTGCACACGGGTTACCGCAGGTGTTCTCCCCATCCTCCCAGATTATGGACTGCTTTGACCATGTCCGGCCATTGTCCTCAGAACGCTTGATCAGCAGGTGGATGGCTCCGTGATCTCCTGTAGAGTGCACCCTCCCCTCACAAAATGCCAGCAGAGTGCCGGATTTTGTGACCAGCAGAGATGGAATGCGATATGTATGGTAACCATCGGTTCCACTTATGAAGATATCATTCTGTTCAAAGTCCATATTACGCCTCCCGGGAAGAGTTCAATGGTACGTGTAAAATCCACGAAAATAAACATATAGTATAATCACCAGAGACTCTGTCTCTGGACTCTGCCAGGGAGGTAACCCCCCTGGGCCCGTAGAACTGCTTTACTTGGAGGGTCTTTGGGACCCTCCAAGTAAAGCAGCATATGGGGTCTGGGGATAATATCCCCAGCGGGGTGCAGGGGGTGGAACCCCTGCTGACAAAACTCTATAGTCACATTCAGTAAATTATACACACGCCTCCAGGGTAATTCTCACTACCCAGACACTATTGGTTTCTTCTGATTCATCCGGAATGGGATGCCAGCCGTATGCCAGCCTGTCATATATAAGTATCAAATGCTTATCGTCCAGTCGCATCAGTTCAGTGTAGCTCGAAGTAAACCCGCTCAGTCCCTGCTGAATCATTTCATCCCTGTCATTCCAGGCTTTTGTGGAGTCCGGGTTGATAGCATCGTGCGGTTTGCAGGCATTGTGATGAGTGACGATATCTATTCCCTGCCAGTCTACTCCAATTCCATCGTTGTTGAACCAAACAGAGATACCCGGACGCCCACCGGAGAGTACAATTATATTATCCGGCATTACTTCAAGGCTGGGTTCTACGGACATGGCGGACGTGTAGATTGGCTGCGTCCACGTGTGTCCGTCATCTTCGCTGTACGTCCGGGCATAAGGCACGAATGAAGCCAGCCTGAACAGGCACATCAACCTGCCGTCTGAAAGCCGACATATAGCAGACTCACAGGGACCTTCGATACCCTCTAAGGGACAGTCAGCTCTGGCAACTATCGACCGGACTGTCCATGCGAATCCGTCCGCAGATTCAACGAACACCAGCGAATAACGTTCATCACCCTCAAAATGTCCGTAAAGAGTAGTAAGGTATTCGTCATTCTTACCTCTGGCAACCTGACCGTTGAACACAAACCCTGCTGTAGCGAGCTCAGGGCCCATTGACTGCAAGGGTCGAGGCCATCCTGTTACTGTGACTCCGGATATGTTAACAGACAACTCACCCTTTGGAGAAATGATGTTACAGGGGGCACCAATTATTCCATCACCCCTGGGACGAAGATAGTATGGAATCACCATCGCACTGCCATCCGGAAGGATCAGATAATTCAGTCCCGCATCGCCGATAACCCGAGGCTCATCCCACGTCAGACCGCTATCTTTGGAACGGGAAAGGTAGCAGAATGAGTCAGAGATATGCATGTCTGCATAGGCATTCATAAGAGCCCAGAGCGTGCCATTCGGCTGGCGGATCAGAGAAGGGAACCAGCAGTACCACCGGCTCCGTTTCACCAGAACAGGCTCAGACAGCGTCACATTAAGACCGTTTAACTGAATGGGCGAACGGTCGATCCACTGAGTTGTTATATTTTCCGGCTTTTGCTGCATATCATTATTCTCCTGGGTCGAGTGGTCCACGCGACTCAATTCCGAGTGTGCGGAATATTCTATACATTTCTGTTATGTTGGCTTTTGGAATATCATCCATCATTGCGCTGGCAGTTGCAAGACACAGACCAGGATGCGGCCACTCATCCAGCACTCGTTGAACTTCACATCGAATATCCTCAAAAGTGCCGTTTCGCACGACATCAATGGCTGAGATCGAGCCCCATAAAATCAGTGGATCACCGTCACGGGTCCGGAGTCTGGCAACATCAGTAATATGTGTGCCACACTCTTCTTGAAATCCCTGGAACCCGGCGATACCGATGTCAATCAGAGGGTCAAGCATATCGTTCATATTGCCATCGCTGTGCCAGATGAGCTTAAAACCGGCCTTTACAAGCGGTTCTACTGCATGATCCAGATGCGGAAAATATAGATGATCCATAGCCTGAGGGGAAATCATATTGCCGGTCTGAGTAGTCATATCTGTACCCAGATAACCAATGCGCGGCCAGTCCAGACGTTTTGCAGCTTCAACTACACACTCATTGTGCCAGCGTGCATACTTCCCTCCAGCCTTCCAATAACGTTCCATTACATCAGGATAGATAGCCACAGCCATGAAGAATCCTTCGTAGCCGTACGTGTCATATGGGAAATGAATAATTCCAGGGCCGTGCGCATCCATTCCGAATATCCACACGCAGTCCTCCCCCAGATGCTGCTGCGTAGCTATCTGGTATTCACATATCTCCTGGATGTGGGCTTCCTGTCGAGACTGCAGATTCACTAATTCACGCTCAATGGCATCACTTTGTTTCTTAAGGCCAGATGCTACGGAATCGGGACCGGTCCAGTCTTTCTGCTCACCAGGTGCCCATGAGCGGTCGCTTTCCTCACGCGGTGGAAACGCCAGTTGCTCACAAAAATCCACTCCTAGTATCTTGAATGCCTTTGCATGCGCTTTGATCTGGTCTGCCCAGTATTCTTCCTCACTGATACCTGTCAGATGCTGGATGTAACCGGCTGTCAAACCATTCATCATAATAGGCAGGCGATCTGTCGGCGCGAAATCCATAGCCTTCAAAAACCGTTCCCGCGGACTCATCTCTCGCATCAGATACCTCAAAGAGTGACATGCATTATTAGGTGATTCTGTATATCGCTCATAATCTCCTGCTTGAAAAACAGGCTTCAGGCGTCAGGCTTTAGACTTTAGTGGAATGGAGTTGTGTTCGTGGCTTATTGACAATCACTGGGATGCAGTGGAGAATGGTCAGGCGGTTGCATTGGTTGTGACGGTGGCATTTTTTGTTTATTGGAGTTAATAATGAGGATTTTCAACCCCATCATCTTAGGAATCATTTTTTTGATGCAAGACGCATCCTGCTCTGCATCTCATGTCGATACTGATCGTTGGGTAGTCAATGGACCGGGAACACTCAGTTGTACAGAACAAATGGACAAATCACTCAATATAGCTTCTCACAAGATTACGTTTCGACCGGATCTCAATTACCCGGATGCCTACTGGTGTAATGTCAGTGTGAATTACTCGAACCCTCTTAATGCGAATACACTGGAGCTTCTCATCCGGGCATCCAGTCCGCGTGTAGTTACGGTTAAAGTCGTTGACTCTGCAAACTGTGCTGCATATTATAGTTTCAATGCTCCCGATGGCTGGGCTCGGATTAAGGCCCATACGGAAAAATGTGATGCATTTGAAGGCGGCAGCAAACTCCGTGATATTGCAAGCGTCCAATTCATCTTCAATAACTCTCAGTTCGATCCGAACACTGAGTTCTCTCTGTATGTCGCTGGCTTAAAGATCACCAGCACAGCACCTCCAAAACCAAAACCCTTTCTGAACCCGAACTGGATGCCTGCCAAAATCCCGGCTCCAGTGAAAGGATATCGGATTGAGACCTGCATCTGGAACACGTGGGACAAAGACAATGGCTGGGGTAAAGGTGATGCAGAGTTTAACGGTTACGATAAACCGGAAGGGATTCGCGTTGCAAAGGACGTGATGAATCACCTTGTCGATGTCTATCACAACATAGCAATCGATATGCCTTATGTGAGTAATGTATGGGGCAAGAGTATGTGCTCTTACCTGCAGTCACTCGGTGGGATTCCATTTGCAGAAGGGCACAATGCTATGCCGCGCGAGTGGCTCGCTGAAAACAATGCATTCGCAATCAATATACTTGGGCAGAATATATTTCAAACTCAGACTCCCGATTCCTCGACGGCTCATGACATGACCAATCCTATTGTGCTCAAGGCATTGCAGGAACGCATTCTGACATCTGCACGGGCAGGGGCTAAAGCCTGGAGAACAGTCGATTATGTCTGGCCATGGTATGGAGGTCCGGTGTGGGGTTATTCGGATTCTGCAATCAAACGATGGCGGGAAAACTTGAATGGAACCGATACCGGCATAGAAGTAATCGATGGCAAGAAAACCCGCACGGCACATTTTATGGAGTATTTTGAGTCATATCACGGCTACAGACCAAAACCAGCCGAACTCGGTTTGAACTCCTGGAACGACTATTTCCCTCCAAAAGCAGATGCAAAGGAGTCACCGCAACTGGAAAACAACCACAAGATATTTGCTCTCCTCTTCCACTATGAATGGGTAAAGTTTATCAATGAAGCAGCACGTCCATCTGCCCCGCTGGGTCTACTTGCTCAGCCGATATGCAATCCTGAGTTTTACGACAATGGGACCGACCTTTACTGGCTGCTCAGATGTGCATTTGTCAGGGGTTTTGCTGCTGAGTGGTGGGGACTGGCGAATGTTATACTGACGAACTACTACAATGGACGCTATTATGACAACATCGCCCGTGCCAATGCCAAGGAACTGGTAAACCTGGGGGAGTCCGCTGCTGCCGGAGGAAGTCCATTCTGGGGTAAATCAGGCAGACCTCACTACTGGGACAACATGGCAAACTACCTGATCAATTACAGCCAGGCAGCCTCAGTCGATTTCAAAGCCAAGCACGACCAGTACTGGGGGAGTTCATGGAAGAAGATGTCCAACCCCAAAGGTCGGGAGTACCAGTCATTCACCGCGTTTCGCAGTGCCTGGAGCGGTTTCCTGCAGTGCCGGAATGATCGTGCCCTAAAGCCGAAAACAGATCTTCTGGCGATTGGAATGAGGACTGTAAGCCGTGCGACGGACAGCTTCGACCGGGGTATGTCCAACCAGGAGTATAACCTTGCCCGGTATCTCTACACGCTGAACTATCTGCACGATGGAGCAGCATTCCCGATGGATGGATCAGTCAGACTGGATAACTATCGGACAATACTATACTCTCCATTCGAACCACCGCAGGGGTTCGCAGCAAAGCTCTCATCCTGGCTAATATCCAAAAGCGGCAGGACACTGATTACACACAGTTTTGTCCCGTCCAGGTTCAGTGCACCTGCCCCGGCACCCCAGGGAGCATCCGGATCAGTTCAGCCTGGTAGTCAGGAGAAATTACTGGGCTTTGATGGTATCGTGCAGAGCAATATTACAACAGGAATACTCAGAGTCTCAGATAAAACTCTGGCTCGTACCCTAAAGAAATATATTGGCAAGGAGATAAGACTTGCACATGGCTTGTATGAGACACCAGGCGGTAAAGTGCTTGCATATATTGGAGGCAAACCACTGATATCAGAAAGGAAATACGGAAAAAGCAGAATTATATATCTTCACTTCCTCCCTCTGGAAAAGGCCGGAAACAACTCCAATGTCAGTATGCAAATCATCGACCAGTCGATTCAGTCATCCGCATTTGAGCGGGCTGTTATTGACGGTGTGCTCCAATATGCAGGATATAAACCCTCTGCCATTACCCCAGAAGGATGCTATGCCCTTACCTTCGACATACCCAAAAGCCGTAAAGCATTCAGCATTTACAACTCCAACGCCCACTTGGATATGAAATGGGGAGGAGAAATCTTCAACGTCTTTCAGGCCCAGGACCATCAGACCAGAGGAACAGTTCGTATGCTGGCAGGGGCACCTGGAACAAAGTACAAAGTAACGGATATGATTACCGGTAAAGTATTCAAAACAACCAGCGATGCATCAGGCTATGTATTAGTCAGCATCGCGAATTGGAATATGCGGGGGGTTTATATTGACAGGCAATAATATTATGAAAATATACCCTTAATCAAGAGTTTCAATGCTGACATACACATTTTGTTCGATAGAGTCAGTTATGAGTAAACTTCAGAAGTTGTACATACTCGATACGTTGGTTGCGAATCGTCGCTAGAAAAGCTATAGCGACCTGCCCTCGGGATGGCTTCAGCGTAAAGATAGCAGGGAGGGAAATGTGGGCTCATTTTGTCGGGATTGGTGATAGCACTGCATGTAGAGGACGGGATATTTGCGAGGTGCAATATTCCGTCCTCTATGCAGGATGAACGATTTGTGCATATCCGCGCCCTTCGACTTCGCTCAGGACGAACGGAAGCTGCCCCGCAGAATTAATTTGATGCGTTCGCCCTGGTCCTCTATGCAGATGTATTGCGCATAGTCTCTTGTCTATGATTTACAGTCTTCCAGGTTCAGCGGGTACTGCCCGAACTTGCGAGCCGTTTCCAGCATGGCTAAATAGTTTTTTGTAGGTATATCGCTGTGGATTGTATTGCTGGTTGTCAGCACGTGCCCACCACCCCGGGACGCGGCTTTCATGCATTGAATTGTAGCTCGAGAGACTTCTTCCGGAGTGCCATAAGTCATCAACGGCCCACAGTCCACGTTCCCCCACAACACCACACGGTCACCATATTCTCGCTTAATAAGCGAGATGTCCATTCCTGCGCCAGGATCAATGGAGTGATATGCATCTATTCCAGTCTCACCGAGGAACGCGTCCGCGAAGGACATAATGTTCCCATCAGTATGCCTGATGTAATACATCCCGTGCTTGTGGCAGGCTTTGATAATTTCTTGAAAGCGAGGCATATAGAACTTGCGGTACATGGCCGGCGAGAAGAGTGGGCCATTCGTCCCGGCTAAATCCTCGCCGTCAAAGACCGCGTCCACACCCATCGCAGCATACTTGTCGACAAACTTCAGACCTTTTCTTACACGATAGTCCAGATATCTCTCTACCAAGTCCGGTCGCTCCAGCATACATTCCATAAAGAGTGTTCCCCAGGAAACAAAGCTCATAGGTGGGAAGTCGATCTCGACAACCGCGGTCAGAAACTTATCGTGGCCACATGTATTCACTATATACTCGGCCTGGCTCCAATTCCAGCGATCCATATCGATAGGATCGTTCTCGAAAAGCTCTACAAGGCGTTCGAACTCAGCAATACCCACCTGAGCCATGTTGGAATCCATCTCGTGGTACAGGTCGGTCTCTGGTGAATACTTGACTATGTTCCACATACCGGTGGCGAGGTCTTCATATTTCCAAACATTCTCCTCTAGTACTTTTGGAATGATAGGGTGTTTGAGCGGGGGGCGTTCTATCATCACAGTATCGAGATCGAGTTCCCGGTAGATATCCACTGTGTCGCGGGCTTCCCTGGCGAAAAACTCGTCCGCCCTGCCCTCTATAAGCATTTTTGTGAATATTTCGGCTCTGACATATCCGCCCCAGCCGGTCCAAGCTTCACGCCCCAACACTTCGGACGCCACCGGGCTATTGATGTAGAGCTCGGAAACTGGAACCCTATCGGGCTCCTCGTGTCTAAATGCGATATGTACTCTTTCCTTGCTATTGAGAGCGCGGCCAAGGTCAGCGTGCGCGTGATCTGTTTTGCCATTTGAAGTGTAAATTGACAATTCATGCCTCCAATCACCGGATCATGTGGAGTCCGGAAAGGCGCCGATTCAGCACTTAGCACATTTCTTCGAAGAACTACTGGACCGGTCCAACCCATTATTGCATGTAAATCGATTTTCGTCAATGTATAGTGTTACGTTGGGTGTGTGTATAATCTACGGAATACATTCGTTGAAACATACCCCAGAGACTCTGTCTCTGGACTATGCCAGGGAGCTAACCTCCCTGGACCTGTTGCTCTGTGTTCTAGATTCCCAGTCAAGCTGGGAATGACAAACTAGACTTCATTATTGTTTACTTATATCGTGGAATGCACCCATCATTCGAATCGTTATTGACCAGGCTATCCATATGTGAGACAATAAACTGGATTGGACCGGTCCATTTGGCGTGTGCTATTTTTCTAGTGGAGGAATCTCGCAATGACTCATCGTGAACGCATTTTAACAGCTTTGGATCACAAGGAATCCGACCGTGTACCTATAGACCTTGGGGCAACGGTGGTTTCTTCTATCGCTTTAAGCACGTATGATGAGCTTAGGCGTTATCTCGGTCTGCCCTGGAAAGAGATCAGAGTCCTTGAGATGGTCCAACAGATTGCATGGGTCGATGAGGATGTGATGGAGATATTCGGCGTGGACGTCATCCCGGTTTTCGCCAATGCTTCAGCCGGGTATCAGCCATGTATAACGGATAATGGCTGCGGCGGGTTGTCTTTTGTGGACGAGTTTGGCGCGACCTTGCGCAAGCCCGAAGGCAGCTATTACTACGATTGGCAGGAGTTCCCGTTACCAGAACCGTCCATTGAGGCGGTGGAGAAGATGCCCTGGCCTGATCCCGAAGACCCAGCCAGGTTTGCAGGATTGCGGGAGAGGGTAACAAAGCTGCGCAACGAAACCGACTACGCCCTCTTTGCCATGGCACCGTGCGGTCATGATTTGTTCAACCAGCTCTTTCGCGTCAGAGGTATGCTCGAAGCGATGATGGACCTGTTGATAAATGAGGAGTTTGCGGAAGCTTTCCTGGACCGTCTTATGCACACCATTATACGCTCCCAGGAGTTGTTTTTAGGTGAAGTAGGTGACTTGATAGACGTGCATTTTGCGGCTGACGATCTCTGCGGACAGTTTGGGCCTTTGGTGTCACCGAAAGTCTATAGAAAGCTGATCAAACCCAGAGAGGCTAAAATCATAGAGACAATCAAGTCAAAGACCAAAGCTAAGGTGTTCTACCATACGTGCGGGTCTGTGAATGAATTTATCCCCGACCTGATAGAGATCGGGGTGGACATCTTGAACCCTGTGCAGGTGTCGGCTAGAAACATGGATACCGCCGACCTCAAGAAGAAATGGGGGGACAAGCTGACCTTCTGGGGAGGCTGCTGCGACACCCAGCACTTGCTTCCATTCGGCACTCCTGCTGAGATTCGCGAGGAAGTGCAACAACGAATTCGTCACCTGGCGCCTGGAGGCGGACTTGTATTCAATCCAGTGCATAATATACAGCCCGGAGTTCCACCGGAGAATGTGGTGGAACTGTTCCGAGCTGCAAAAGAATATGGAATCTACCCGATCAATTGATTCAGACCGGAACCGTGGTATTCTCGCGTTGAGACTCAAGTGATGCGGTAAAGAGCTTGTGGCTTAACGCGGTTTCATCAGGTGTGACACACCCGGCGAACTTCTTTATAGGCTTGCCATGAACCATTTCATACAGATAACTCGCCCACATCTGTAAGATCGAGTCCGAAAACCCGAACTCAAAAATCCCTCCGGTTATACTCTTGAAGGCAGTCTGGTGACCCATATCGATCTCCCGCCATGCCTGATCCTTATCTGCTGAATAATCCAGGATCTTGATGGAGTTCGTGTTCTTGGAGCTGAACCTGGCGCACTTCTGCATCCCAAGTACATCCATATACCAGGTGTCCGTCTCACCCGGAGCTATCCTCTGAGTTTTCATGGTCCAGGGGAAGGATTTGCCGTCGACGGGGTTAATGCACTCGCAGAAGAGCGTGGCGTTATCCCATGTCTCGCATACGGCCATACCACCCTTGCCATCTGGCCTCTCGGATACAAGGTTAGAGAGTATAGCTCGAACATTCTTCGGCATCCAACCGGCTCTGAACGGAATATGGCAAGCATGCATTCCCAAATCACCCATGCAGCCGTATTCTCCATTAAACTCTATCATCCGCTTCCAATTGATAGGTTTGGAGACATCAAGGTCTGACGAATGTAAAAAACCGGTATTTACCTCGATAATCTGTCCAAACTCCTCACGATCTATCATATCGCAGAGCCGCTGCATTGCGGGGATAAACGGAAACTCAGATGAGCAGCGCACAAAGATATTCGGATGAGCTTTTGTGCATTCTATAATAGCATCGTTAGCGGCTTTGTCGATTCCGAACGGCTTCTCGCCCATAAGGTGTTTGCCGGATGATATGACGTCGCAGTAGAACTGCTGGTGGAGGTTGTGGGGCACTGCGCAGTAGACAGCGTCCACGTCAGGGTTGGCTAAAAGCTCCTTACAGTCTGTAGTAGATTGCTTGATGGAAGCGAAATTATCCGTAAACCAGGGGAACATCCTTTCGCTTGTGTCACAGATAGCGACGATCTCCGGCCGGACATCTATATCCGGCAGATGCATCCACCTGGCCGCTGCCGATGCGAATTCCCGCCCCATCAAGCCACAGCCTATGATGCCGAATCTAACTACATTAGTTGACAATCTTACAAACCAACCTTTCTATTCAATGAAAATACCAGGTTCTCGAACTCTGATATCTCATCGCTGCCTGCTAATACTCCGATTTCAATATTATACTCTCTAGACTCTCCCGGTTCAAGGAACTGCAGTGTGCCGTGCTCACGCTCCGTCGCGCGCCCCTCGACCCAGCAATTCGCCGGTTCCATGCCTACCACATACTCCTGAGTTCCGTTCATCTTCCATTGAGTAAAGTTCGGAAGCTGATTCTTTTTATACTTCACATAAAAACCGAGTGGACTGCCCGGCAGATTTTCATTAATAACAGCAGAGTATGCATAACCATTGGAGTCAACCGCCATGTCGTGGTAGTAGCAATTCTCGTTATACCCGACTGTAGGAGGTTCACAGAGGTGGAAGCGCTCGATTCCGGCCTGTGCATCTACATCCCTTGGCTTTGTGTCCAGTATCCCGGCTACAAACTCCGAGCCTGCATCCACAACAGGAAAGCCAGCGTTAATATGGTACAGGAACATGTGCGGTGTACGGCGTGGGCTTTCATTTGTGACAGTATCATCGATCCACAGTTTCCTCTGCCCGAGCGCCGCCGATACCTTCCGCTTCAACACGATATTCTCAGCTTTCAGGCAAAACTCGCGCATTTTGCCAGAAACCCACATTCGATATTCGTCACCGTCCCATTCGCTATCCACACAGACATTGTCTGCCGGTGTGCTGGAAATCCTGCCATGGAGTCCTAACTCCTGCCCATCATCGACCGAAGGCGCGCCAACGTTCGTCAGGCCACAGGTTGTAACCAGACCACCGAAGAATGATCTTATCCAACCTAAGCCCGGCTCCTCATAGTGAGCGGCATTGACTTCACCCGCAGCCGAACGCCAGGCAAGCGGAAAGCCTTTGAACTCTGCGATACTGATATCGAGTGCGCGGCCTGGTACAACCGTAAAGTTTAATCCCGAACCTGTGCGAAATTCAACGATATCAACATCGTCCTGCAGGCCACCGACAAGTTTCATATGACGAACTCCACCGATTTGGGATATGTCACCGACTTTCTCGAGGAGTTCTTGTTTCGTGTAATTCACTCCAAATAGTTTTGGCATAGCAAATATTCCTATTTCTCCGAAAGACGCTGAAAGTAATCGACATTAGCCCGCATCATTCACCACAAGAGCAATAGGGAACAATTCACTTTTCTACTGCTATTGCAGAAGTGGATAGCTGTTCGAATCTGCGCTTGGCGTTGTCGTAGTTTTGCTGGCGGATCCCCGGATCCGGTTCCCAATACATATCCCACATAAGCTTTAGATCCGGAGCGTAAAGCCTGTCAAGAATGTCCAGATATTTGCCGGGAAAATGAGCCTTCACTAAAAAGTCCTTGCCCCGAAATGCATCGCGTGCCTGTTCGGGAACACACGGTGTTGGGTCATAGTCCACGTGAGGAGCGAAATCGACAGCGACAAGTCCTTCGGTCCTACTCACCGCCTCGAAGTTGTGTTTCCAGTTCCCACAGGAATGGATTGCTACTCCACCCAGTTCCCGAGCGATGCGCTCGTTGTATGGCTTGGCAAACTCATTGTAGAAATCCGTCCCGACCATAAAAAGCACATCCTCGGAAAGGCTCAGTCCTTTAAGCTTCGGATGTGCCCAGGAATTGTGCCCGGGAGTCGCTGGACGGCTTGTATATTCACGCTGCAGATGCGAAAACTCAATCATAAGGTCCGTTATATCGCTAATCACCCTGTGCAATTCTTCGGGGTAATCAGCAGCAGCGTAGAAGAAAAACGTGGTATCGATAATCATTGTCGCTGTGTCCAGCGGGCTCTGGGTATCAGTCACAGTCATGAACACCTGGCCGTCAGTCGCCTTATCGAAATATTTTATAGTCTCCAGGACATATTGGAGCATTTTGCAGTCTTCGATCTTTGGCTTTTTGAGCGCCTTGAGCTGATCGATGTTATATACAATTGGATGAGTCCAGGGAGCATCATCCAGGTTCCATTCAAATGGGCAGCCGAATGCCTCCGCGAATACTCCCACCCCATGCCATGGTTCGATGTATGGGAGCCAGTCGGTATCGGCTTCCAGTGTCTGCGCCACAGCTTCAAGCTGCAACTCCAGCATGGATTCCCTATACCGTGAATCGTACGAGAAAGTATTACCCAGATGCCATTGAAACACAGGAAGAAATTCGCGCGTCTTGCCGGTTACGAATGGCTCGGTTCGAGCTATTATCTCATCCGTTTTGCGAAGATATTTATCATAGTCAAACTTATCAGGCTTAATTCCACTCATTGCATGCCTCAAATCCGTTGTCCGTCAAAGCTCTCTGAAGAGACACATTATCTATTAATAGATTCCTTTTTCTGCAAGTGCGGTATAGAGTTTACGGTATGAATCTATCTGCGCGCTATAGGAGGCTGCTGCAATTGGGTCGGGTTCGTAGAAGCAATCGCACTTTGCCACTCTTCGCGCACCTTCCTGCGGCGTGTCGTATACTCCCAATCCAACGCCTGCCAATATCGCTGCACCCAGGCATACTGCTTCAGAGCAGCGCATGGAGGCAATACGCTTGCCGGTGATATTGGCGCGCATCTGCAGCCAATAACTCGATCTGGCACCGCCTCCAGTTGTGCGCAGAAGGTCTATCTTGCCGACGAGTTTTTCCAACACTTTTGAATTAGTCCCGATTTCACATGCGATACCCTCAAGGATTGCTTTGAACATATGATAGCGAGTCCGATCCGGTCGCAAGCCGACAAGTGCCCCGGTTGCATTTGCATTCCAGGTAGGATTACCGGAGCCGATGAAGTGTGGAGTGAAACATATCCCACTTGGACCGTCGGGCAACTTACTCACCAGAATATCGTAAGCATCATTGCCGGAGCAGGCAGCTTCCTCGATCTCAAGCTGAGCAAACTGGTCGCGAAACCATCTTAGGACGATTCCAGCAGGAAAAAAAGCCAGTGTAACATACTTGCCGGGGACCACGTGGCAGTAAGAATTAAGACTATAAGAGAGAGCCTCATCGCTAAGAGTGGGCTTATTAGATGCAACCGCAAGGCATTCATAGGTGCCTGCAGAATCGGCAGTATCTCCTGATTCTACAACACCGGCACCAAGTGCACCGCACGGTTGGTCGTGGCCACCGACCGCAACAATCGTTCCTTCCTGAAGGCCTATCTCTCCCGCCACAGCAGCCGACAATTTTCCTGCAACCGTACCGGCAGGTTTAATATTGGGGAATCGGTCTTTCTCTATACCGGCGATATTCAGTAGATGGTCCGACCAATCCCGCCTGGTCACATCGAAGGCCATAGTACGTGAAGCCAGGGAGTAATCGGTAAATGTATTTACACCGAGTCGGGCCAGGGCGTAGTCGCCTACTGATAGAAACTTTGCAGCGCTGCCGTATATGTCCGGCCGATTCTCCTTGAGCCATAGAATCTTCAGAAGGGCATACATAGGATGAAGCACACATCCGCTAATGCGATAGATTCCGTCCTTACCGATTAACTCCTCAAACAAGCGCACCTGTTCGGTTGCCCTGTTATCCGCGTTCATAATGGCAGGACCCACTGCATTGCCAAAAGCGTCCACCGGGATGAATGTCTCACCTTGCGAGCTTACGGCAAGTGCCCGGACAGTATCCAGTGACTCAATCGCGACCTGTCTGACCGCATCGACCGCTGCACTCCACATCCGATTGGGATCCATTTCCATCCAACCGGGTCTGGGGATATCCGCACTATATTCCCTTGAGGCTACAGCGAGAAGGTTGCCATCTTCATCAAAGACAGCTGCTTTACATGCGCTAGTACCCAGATCAAGTCCCAACAGACTCATCTTGTTCTCCGATCGATCATGTCTAGTCCAGGGTCAGGACTATCTTAAAGAACTTCTCACTGCGTGAATCGATCATGTGGTAAATATCGTTCACTTCAGAAAGCGGTGCGGTGTGCGAGATCATGCCCTCAACCTTGATCTTGCCAGAGGCCATTAGGTCAACCACATCCTGAAAATCCTTCGGAACATACATGTTGCTGCTAATCAGGCTCAGTTCGTGTTCCACGAAGTCAGCCAGATGAGGAATTTGAACTCCCGCCTCCAGCACTCCCACAACAATGATGCGTATCCCCTGCCTTGCGATTTGAATAATCCCGTCCAGTACTTCGCCGCCAAAGCCTACGCAGTCGAAGAAGAGATCCACGTTCTGCACTCCCCCTACCTGGTGATCCAATGCTGCATCAACGCTCTCCTTCGACAGGTCGATAATTCCGTCTGCTCCGAGTTCCAGCGCCAGGGCAAGCCGGTCGCTGTCTTTATCAGCGATCAACACCTTACCCGCGCCTATTGCCTTTGCAGACTGCATCACGAACATGCCGATCGGTCCCGCACCGAAAACAACAGCTATCTCATTTGGCTGAGGATTGCCGCGCCGCGCCGCATGATAACCGACAGCTGCCGGTTCAACCAGGGCGGCTTGATCCATGCTGATCGAGTCAGGTATCGGCACTACCATTTCAGCCGGTACGTTGATGTAACGAGTAAACGCACCATCAGCCTGTGCACCCATCACCTTGAGTTCATTGCAGTGGTTGTAGTCCTTTGTTGTGCAGGCTTTACAACTGCCACAGACTAAATGCGGTATAACCGTGCATCTAGTTCCGACTGCAACCTCATCGACGTCCGGTCCAACTTTGTCCACAACTCCGGCAAACTCATGCCCCAAAACTACCGGGCAGTGGATATATGGGTGCCGTCCGTAAAATGCCGATATATCGGACCCGCATATCCCAACTCGTTCAACCCGAATCTGCACCTCACCCGGAGCGGGAACAGGCGGATCGGGAGTCTGCCCGACTACAAAATGTCCAAGCTCTTCAAGTCTGGCTGTCAGCATCTTTTAAGCTCCTCTCACCGTATCGATTCCAAGGAACATTCCAAACATCTCCAATGCATCTGCGGTCATGGCATCGTGAATCAATGTGCCGTGGTGGCACATACCGCTGGAGACCAACTTGTCTTCCCAATCGAAAACGTCCTTAACTTTGACCCAACCATACGTGCCCCGAACAAACGGTGGGATATCGACAATTTCTCCGAGCCCGACGAACATCGTGAACTCGCCATCATACTCCATAATGCGCGAGCAAGTAACCGGACCTGTTTTAAGCATGAATTCCGTTGCGCCATGGCAGCGTGGGTTCCACTGGATCATTCGTTCGTTACGATACATCCTGGGCTTGCAGTTCGATGCGCACATACTGGGGGCAGCATTACCGCAGTGCCAGGCAAGCCAGATATTCGGTTCGGTTGGGTGGAGATCCGTCCAGTCAATGAAGTCCGGCTTCACGGCGCCAAGCGTCGCCTGATAAGCCGCCCACATTGACACAGCCCCCATCAGATCTGACTCACAAGCAGTGATGATTCCCTGCTCATTAAGCCTGGCGAAGGTCGAACAAGCTGATATGCCGAACCGTTCCTGTATGCCGGTCCAGCAGTTTATAGCAAGGGCATCAACATCCAGCTCCTCGGCTATCCGCACAAGAGCAACTTCATAGCGAGACATATTGACCAAACTCTCATCAGTAATCTCACACATTTCGTTTTGCGCCTGTATGTCCGCCATCACTTGCCTGACTTCGGGATCGTCACCGGAAACGGCCTCCACTCGCTTGAAGACGGCATCAAGATCCATCGGCACTACCATTTGGCCGAATCGCTTCTGCATCGCACTCTCGCTGTAGGCTTCAGACTCAAATATCGTGGGACGTGTACCGAGCTGACCGAACTTGGCATTGCGGAACTTGGAAATCGCATTTACCGCACGCACAAAGATCTCAACATTGCTCTTGTAGTAGTCGTCTTCCGGGTTGCATGTGTGGATGTGCACGAACTTCCGTCCACGCCTCTTCAGCGCGGATGTGGTCATAAACTGGCCGCACCAGTTGTCAGTGGAACGATGTCCTTCGTCATCGATAGGTCCGCTCCGTGTGCAGAAGTGCAAGATAGGCAAATCAGCCGATAGACCATTGACGAGTGTACCCACAGCGGAGACTTCCTGACCGAATGTCATGTTACCGAGTAGAATACCTTGAATATCCTCTTCTTTGAAATACTTCAGTACTTTCTTGGCCTGCTCGATGTCGCTGACACAACCGTCACCCGTCATCTCCTTGGAAGGAACGATTAGCTCGAGTCCTGGAATCTGCTTGAGAACGTCAACACAACGGTCGCGCATCTTTCCGGCCCAGCCCCCACCATCCCAGGACTCCCAGTTTGATGGTATGAAACCGATCTTGACTGTAAAGCAGGCACCAGATTGCTTTCCTGCCGCTCCATTGGATTCTGAACTAAGAATAGCCATCCTATTTCTCACTTTCTGGCAATTCTACCCTTGAGTAGATATTGATTTAACACGGATTGAATTGGTGATTGACTCAGGGTCCAATCCCTGAAGCCGATAGTTCTCATCTGGGCTGCTTGACACCCCATATTTGGTTATACCCAGCATTAAAAACTTGCACTGCAAGCCCTTTACAAGCAGATGCGACGCGACCAGGCTTCCCAAACCGGTATGCACGTTGTGGTCCTCGCATGTCACAATCAGGCCCGTCTCAGATGCCTGTCTGATAGCATCTGCATCAAGGCTCAATGGACTAGACACATTCAGGACACCAATGCGCAAACCTTCGCGTCCCAGGAGCTCATGGGCTTCGACAGCGCGAGCGACCATGTTTCCTGCGGTGATGATAGTGCCATCATTACCATGCCTGATCCAATCCGCACGACCATACTGATAAGTATAACCATCTGCGAATAATGGACGGCCTTGTTCATTATGCATTATCGGTGTCTTTGAGCGGCCAAGGGCCAGCAGGAAATTCCCGCGTGTAGTAGCCATAAAGCGTACTGCCAGGTCTGTCTGGTTCGCATCTGCCGGCACTATTAATTTAAAGCCATGTAAGTTGGATACAAGGCTGATGTAGTCTATGCATTGATGGGTCCTGCCATCCTCTCCGACGTCCAGGCCGCAGTGTGTGCAGACGAGTTTCAGCGATGTTCCATTGATATCGTTCATTCGGTGTTGATTATACGTCTCGTCAATGCCGAAAACTCCAAACTCAGCGAAGAACGAAAGCACGCCAGACTTTGAAAGTGCCCCAGCTATAGAAGCGGCGCTGTGCTCTTGAATACCACATTGAATGAATCCCCGTGGCCGAAGCTTCGAAAAGCTGTCTGTCTTGAGAGAAACTGACAGGTCACAATCGAGAACAGCCATCGGCACGTCGGGATTCTCACGCGCAATATCGGTAAGAGCGTTCCCGAACGCGCTACGGCAGTCGACGGCATCAAAATATATGCGTGGAGTGCCCGGCTGAACTTTACTCTCAACAACTTGATCCGTGCGCGAAGGCAACTGCTGCTGCACAGGACGTGTCAACAACCGGTCTCCGGAGAGGTTAAGTTCCTGCAGCGCAGCCTCGCATTCAGCTATGGTCAGAACTTTTCCGTGGTATTCATACTTGTCTTCTATGAAAGAGACTCCATGACCCATTGTTGTCCGAGCCATTATGACTGTTGGGGATTCATTATATTTGGCAGCCTCTTTCAGAGCCGCATAGATCATGGCGTAGTTATGACCGTCGATTTCCACCACTCGCCATCCAGCAGCACGCCATTCCGATTGCAGATCAATTGGCATCGTCTCATCAACAGATCCCATCGCCTGGAGGCCATTACAGTCTACAATAGCCGTCAGATTGGTCAACCGATATTTGCACGCGAACCGCCGTGCTTCAGCAATTTGCCCCTTTTGCTGTTCGCCGTCACCCATTACGCAATAGACCCGATAATCGTTGCCTGTAAGCCGGGACGCCAGAGCAAACCCGCACACAGCCGACAAACCTTGACCAAGGTTGCCGCAGGCCCATTCCACACCAGGCACATCGGGCTCAGCGTGGCCTCCGAAGATGCTGCCTGCCTTGCGGAAAGAAGAGATCACCTGGTCCGGTTCGAAGTATCCAAGTCTACCCAGGGCAGCATATACGGCGGAGGCTGTGTGCCCGTGGCTGATAACAATGCGATCCCGGTTCGGATCATTTATCCCTGCGGGTGATACATTAGCATAGCTCCACAACACCAAAAAGATGTCTATGGAAGAAAGCGAGCCTCCGGGGTGCCCGGAACCAGCCAGCGTGGTCATAGCGATGATGTCTCCGCGGGCTTCGGTGGCAAGCATAGCCAGCCGGCAAACCTCGTCCTGAGACAGATCTGCATCCTTGAATCCATGGAGCGCTGTGCATTCCATTCTCACCAACTCAACTCACTAAGGCCAAAATACTCCCGATATGCATTCACTGCTGCCAGGTAGTTATCTGGTTTTACGTCTTCGTGGACGGAATGACTTGCGTGAAGGATGTGTCCTCCCGGGGAAATTTGTCCTTTTTTGAGGCAGTCTATGACTTCATCGTGCACCTGCTGCTGTGTACCCATACAGAGTGTATGCCTGGCGTCGATGTTACCGATTATGCATACTTTCTGGTCAATTCCGGCTTCTATCAAACGTTCAAATGTCATTCCGGCAGCTCTGTCTACTTCTTTATATCCATCAATACCAGAGTCAAAGAAAAACTCCTGTTTGATCGGCCAGTGATTGCCATCGGATGTATATACTGCTAAAGCGCCGGAATGATGCACAATGTCGACATGCTCTTGAATTACAGGTAGTATAAATTCTCTATATACAGCAGGGGAAATGAATGGCCCTTTGTCGCTGCTAACATCACCGCCAAGAGCTACCACTTCGTACCCAAATCCTACAATCTGCCTGGTGTAATCGAATGAAAAGCTCTTTTGCCTGTCTATCCATTTATGGACAAGTTCAGGTTCAGTCAGCATCCACATCAACATAAATGGCGGATAGAATGCGACTCCGGTTCCTGCGCCGATCTCAGCCATATATACAAAATCTATCCCTTGTTCATTTGCAAGCTCACGCACACGGGAGTAAACAGCATCTGGCTTAACCGTAATCGGTTCCGGCGCTGCCTCCCATGATTCAATTTGTGTTCTTAAATTGTCCTCGGCGTACTTGTCTGAGTCCGCTACAGGAACCGCTGGTTCTACAAGCATTGTTCGAGGATTGCGAATGTATCTTACCCCGTGCAGTTCCCATTCATATTCACCCAGCTTTAGAGGTCTGGTATAGTTTGCTGGTGTGGCTCCATTTAAGCGGACCATATCCAGTTCAAAGAACTTCGCTATATCAAACGCGGCCCTGGCTTCTGCTTCGACTAATTCCGCACAGTCGACGCCATCCACCATCGCGTCCCACGCCATTGATTGATCAGTTCCTATATTTCGCCCGCATACCGGCCAGTGTATTGGTTGATATGGTTGGAATATTTCAAAAAGAGGGGTGCGGTCTGGCACTTTGTGTGCAAAGGCTGCGCGGACTCGTTCGTGTCTTGTCATTACTAATCTCCGGGTTCGATTGGCGCTGGCTGTATTCCTGGTTGCCCTGACTATGGTGGTGTGTTTGCAGTCTACCATACGCAATCAATGTAGGTCGCACGATTAAATTGGACCGGTCCAAATGCAAACCGTTTGTATTGTATCATGCAATCCGGCATCTGTCAATGACGATCACACGACAGTAATATTTCAGTATTTGTGAGTAAATTTCCGTCCATCCTTCGATACGCGCTTCGCGCTACTCAGGACGAACGGAAATTTATTATATTGCACATTAACACTGAACTGTTACACACGACATTATTCAGACGCTTTGTTGATGTGTCCGCAATATACTTTACTCTTGGTTGGAGAGCTTGGTATACTTGAACCAAGTCCTTACCCGCAAGAGGAAATCGGATGCTGTCAGATAAATCTGCTCAAGGCAAGACACGAGTCACAATCAGACAAATAGCCGCAGTCGCGAATGTGTCTAAGTCTACCGTTGCAATGGTGCTTAGCAATGGTCCAAACTCTCTCGCCATCAGTGAAACAACCAGAAAACATGTAATAAAGACCGCGAGAGAGATGGGCTACAAGCCCAACGCTGCTGCCCGGGCGCTGGCAACCGGCCAGTCCCGCACCATCCTGATAGTGGCATTTGATATTTGGGACGAAAACCTGATCGAAAGACTTCGGGGAGTTGAGTCACACTTGATTCCACACGATTATACCACCCGCATGTGCACGGTAGGTCCTGTCGAAGGCACTATGGCCTACTCAAGAATCATCACATCCGGCCTGGCAGATGGAGTCTTACTAACCGGCGCAGTTACTCCTGACAATGCCCCAGTACTCGATGCAATCTGCCGTGAGGCTGCAGAAATGGAGATTCCGGTGGTTGCCCTCACTGACAGCTTTCCCCGTGATCGTGTTAAGATAGTTGTGGACATCGACGATGAACATGGAGCGCGGGAGGCAATCGAGCATCTGATCTGGCATGGTCACCGAAAAATCGCTTTCATAGGCGTCTCCAATCAGCATTGGTCCGATACCCGTGAGAAAGCATATATGATGACGCTCGAGGAGTCGGGAATAAAGGTAGATCCCAGTCTCATCTTTCATGGCGATCTTACCACTGAATGGGTCTATGATGCGGCAATGGGAATAGCCGGCATTCCCGATTGCACTGCGCTATTCACTGCCGGCGATTGTCTCGCATTACCGGCAATATCCGGTTTGAAAGCTGCAGGCAAGAAAATTCCGCAGGACTTCGCTATAGTTGGATTCGACGACAGTGGCCGAATGTCCAAATATACCGATCCACCGCTAACAACTGTACACAATCCTTTCTATGAGACGGGCAAGCAGGCTGCAGAGATTCTCCTTGCCTTGATTGAGGGCAGGCCGGTCGTGTCCGAGCCTTTGCCGGTACACCTGGTTATCAGGAAATCCTGCGGTTGTAACGGAGACTAATAGAATACATTTGTAAATCTCCGTGCATTTCTAAAACGCATGTTCCATCAATTGGAACTGAATATTAATTGTCTCCGTCACTGATAAAACGGCAAATGACGACTGCAACATACTGTTCTGTTAATAATCAGTTTTCTGCAGGCTGAGCCATCGCCTCAATACGAACAAATATCAGATCTGATGCATATTGCTCAGGCAAAGTTGCGAAGTCGGTCTGCATATTAATGCTAACCATCACCATACACTCAGATGCATAGGAATGAGCTAACGTGAGTAAACTACATTATTTGGCATTGTCTCAGATAAAGGGGGTAGGCCCTGTATTTGCGCGCGAGTTGCTCAAGCGGTTTGGGAATATGGAAGCTGTATTCAATACTCCGGAGTCTGTGCTGATTTCCTTTCCACGTATGACAGAGCAGATACTCGAAGACATCCTCCGGACTGACCTGAAGCAGTATGAGGGTTTTCTGGAAAAGCTGCAGGCTGACAATATCGACTTGTTGACCTGGGAGGATATCGAGTTCCCGGAAAACCTGTTGGAGGCCCACACAGCCCCATATCTGATATATGTTGCAGGCGCTCTCTCACCAGCCGATAACCAGGCAGTTGCAGTAGTCGGCACTCGGGAACCCAGTGACTCATCATTAGAGGCTGCGTTCTCACTGGGCCAGAAGTTGGCTGAAGCCAGGATAACCGTAGTCAGCGGACTTGCAATCGGTATAGACACTGCTGCCCACCAGGGAGCATTGGCTGCTGATAATGGACGGACTATTGCCGTACTTGGGTCTGGATTGAGCAGGATCCACCCATCGTCAAACATCGAATTAGCCGGGCAGATCATAGATCACGGTTGCATCATCACTGAATATGCTCCAAACACTTCACCAAATGCCCAGAACCTGATAGCTAGAGACAGGATAATCAGTGGAATGTCGAGGACTGTGATTGTGGTGGAAGCCAAAGCGGACAGCGGCAGCGTGGATACTGGTAAAAAGGCGATCAAGCAGGAGCGCAAAGTTTATGCAATCCCCGGCAGCCCTGGTACAGACCAACTGATAAAACTTGGAGCCCAACCCTTTGATCCCAAACATTTTGTTGTGGAATACATCCTGGCAACAACCCAGAGCGAGCCGGCAAAGCGCAATGAGCAGCTTAGCCTGTTTTAGACTCCGGGCCTCATGAATGAATTTTCTAGACAAGACTAACATGATCTACGGGACTTCCGGAGCAGATGATAAATTGATATCTACGACATTGCTTTATCTGCGTTTCTGACATCTCCAAATGCCGCTGGAGCGTGTAAAATTTACTCCCGATAAACTGAAATTCCATCATTTGTTTTTCAAGTAGTATGCAGTATATAATTCCAAAGAGTCTAGCTAATCCACGTGATTGTTGAGGTGTATATTATGAAAGCAGCACTGGCTATTCTATGCCTGATCTTTATATGCAGTACTTCCGTGCATGCGAAACTGGAATATCCACTGGGAACACCCGGCAGTGTTGCCAACTATGAACTTACTGAGGATATAGGCAATCGTCCGGAATTTGAAAGAACAAATAATCTGTCTGTTGTAAAGGTAAGCTTTACCATCGGACAGTTAGTAAAGATAGGAAATATTCAATACCAGTGGTTCAATATCAATTTCAGCAGAAAAAATGGAGAGACTCATTCTGCATGGCTGCTTATCGATACATTTCCATCCAAAACACAAATTCCCAATGTAGCTAAATATTTATGGTATGAGGATGGCTGGCCTGATGCTCTGGATTTTGTAAATGCTGTTACTGGTAAAGCTGAATTACCGAGATTATCTCTTTGGAAATATGGCTGGCCAAGAGATATCAATGATACTGCACCTGTTGCTATTACTAATGATAAGTCCGCTCAATTAAACATACTGTTTCAGGGATACATATTTAAGCTGGCCAATATATCCGCAACTAAAATACTTCGTCCCGGAAAAGTTACAACGATCAGACTCCGTCCTGACACACTAGTCGGATTAGCAGGTACAGACAAGGATCAATTAGGCAGGCATAAAGCGTCATTTGGTCCGGATTTCAGATATAGCTACGATGCTCCACCATCAAGAGCAGATGTTCAGGCTGATCTGGATTCAGGGCTAAACTTCTTCGCAAACCACAATAAAGCTGATAAATGGCTATACAGGACAAGTTGCTATATATCTAATATGTACGGTGATTTCGATGATTGGCCGCTTGATTTGTATCGTTCTAACTTTTATGGCAGAGCCTGGATGGTTGATGAGCCTTGCGTTCATTATAGAGGAACGCTGGCAGAAAAACCGGAGTTGGCAGGTAAGCTTACTCCAACAGAGGCTGCAAAAGGACTGGAGGAGTTTTCAAAAGCAAGATACAACGAACATGATGGACATTATGGAAGGGATTCCATTGCCATGGTTGTTGGCAAATATTTCGGTATTGGGAAAATGAAACTTGTCGATTATCCCTACCCCATTTGGGAAGTATGGTGGGATACAAGCTGGTACCAGATTGCAGATTCGGATACACCATGCGGAATAATTGATGAAGACATATATCCGGAAGACATGATAGAAAAATTGAATATGGCTTTTGACACTCGCATACCACCTCTGCTTGAAAATGCCTGCGAAATACGAATTGCATTCGGCAGAGGCGCTGCCCGTAACTTCAATAAAGAGTGGGGAACTGCATTATACGGATATTTCATGCCTGCTATAAACCCCAAGCTGGATATGGCATCCTATAAGTATATGTATGATGCAGGCGCCAGCTATTTCTTCCATTGGTATGGTTGGGTTGGAGCTACTGATGCTCAGATACCATTTTCATACAAACGCTTCTATGCTAATGCCATGTGTAAGTATATTAATATGAATCCCAAGCGCGATATGAATAAGTTGTTGTATGCAGCAAGCAAATGCATAGTTTTACCATATGGATATGCGTTCTCTCCTGAACCGATGTTCAGGATCCGCTGGATGTCACTTGACAGGAAGAATCTATTTGGAATAACTTACCGACAAGTCCTGGCTAATGCAGCAGCAGAAATGGAGAATCTGCTTCACAATGGGACTAAATTTGACGTGGCAATTGATGAACCTAGATTTACTGCCAAGGGTTACAAGGAGTTAATATATATAAGAGAAAATGGAAGAGTTGATGTGGTACGAAATGGTAATATCATCAGCTCCTACCAGGGACCTGTCAAGACTCCATATCGTGCCGATTATGGGCCAGGCCCAAAAGTATATACTGAAACAAAAGTAGATAAAACCGTCAACCCGGCAAAGATAAGTATTAAGATAAGCACTGAACCGGGCACAGGAGAAATTGCAAAAAGCCTGTATATCCAACAACCTCCACTTGTCTGGACCGATGTCCTTCTACCCGATCTGGATTGTATATATACAGGTGCAGCAGAATTCGATATTCCTGCAAAGCCGGGTACATATAAGATCAGAGCAACAACAAGCGATTGTTTCGGAAGGCCTGCAATAGTTGAGAAAGAAGTTGTTGTTGACTAATGGGAACTGCTGTTGATATATTTTGTGTTTGCGTCTTTTTATAAACATACTATATATCAACACAGGAGGGGGCAGAGCAAACGACTTATGCCCCATTCACTTTTCTGTAATTGTGTTTACCCCAGCATGGTTCTCCGCACAACTGTTGCCGAAAGCATTCACAAGCAGCTAGGTACAAGCATGCCAAGCATAACCAGCCCATTATCTGCATTCCTCAAAGCACAAAAGACATAAATGGCAGATGGTTTCGTTTCGGGATTTTCAGAGCGAATAATCAATTGACATCTACGACATCACCTAATCTGCACTCCCCAAATTCCCGAAACGCCATGCGCCTTTTTTCTTTTTCTATACTTTATATATCCCGGCAGACCAAACAGGAAGTCCAACAACAAAAAACAGCATGACCGACGACAGCTACAATCCAATTCGCTCCTCATAATAATGTGCACTTTTGATATACCGTTATTTGACCGGCACGAGTTCAATCCTCTCAGTATAGACGGCAGACACGTTTGCCGGGTTGTCGGTGGGCGATACCCATATCACCTGGTTTTCACCCGGCACATACTCACCAAGCTCAATCCAACGATACTCGCTGGTCGACAGCTTCTCGGCGGGGACACTGATATCGCCAAAGGGATACTTGGCCGTCACATTGTCATATACACCGGTGGTCAGCGCCGGACCCTCAGTACCTTTCGCGTCCATCCGCACACGGATCCGGACGGCGTATTTTCTATTAGGTTCCAGTTTTTCGACGGGGACGCTCCACTGGATTGACCACGATCTGTTATTGCTGGGCTGGCGAGTAACTACGCCGGTTGTAGCCAGGGGGTCGCGTACAATCTCAGGACGTTGGTCGGCGTCGAGATGCATCGCCAGCGTGAAGTTAGCCGAGTCAACAAACAGGGTACCAGGTGTGACCGGAATCTGCTTGCGACCGATCAGCACATACCACTTATTGATGACCTTGGTCAGGTCCTCTGTGATGGGGGGTCCAACCACACCTTCCACGATCAGACAGTTAGCATTACGAGCGTCTATCTCGAACTCTTTGATCTTTGACTTGTAGGCCGCGATATCGTCTCCGGGCCCTTTCTCTAGCCTTATATACATTAGAGGCAGCCGAGCGATGCGTACGCGTTTTTTCAATATCGGATCGCCACCAACGGCCTTCTCCGCTGCATCAATATGTTTCTCCGCAGCTTCCCAGAAGCTCAGGTCCACCGACACCCGCCCAGACCTTTTTTCCTTGTACGCCTGAGCAGTGTCCCAAGGTGTGTTCTTCGCGATCTTCTTGTGCCATTTCTCC
>Ga0209697_10000150_pt1 | contig 109315 bp, 86 predicted proteins | sample AliMusrvi5mmetaG_FD_184115 | JGI IMG/M metagenome (GOLD analysis project Ga0209697, IMG submission 184115) | Freshwater lake bacterial and archeal communities from Alinen Mustajarvi, Finland, to study Microbial Dark Matter (Phase II) - Alinen... | ecosystem: Environmental > Aquatic >... | reverse complement strand
CAAAGATCTGTGGGTAAACATCCATTACCCGGCTACGGCTCGGTAGCTCTTGGGAACCGCCTGGTGCGGACCCGCATGCCAGGTGGTGTGGGGGCTGGGGGAGAGATTCCCCCGGCTACCCGATTGGCAGCTAGATTTTCTAACCGCTCAGCCAGCCAGACTTTTATGATAGACTGTCGTGTGACACCAACTCGACTTGCTTCTTTATCCAACGATTCAATCATCCAGGCAGGAAAATCCACATTTACACGTTTCTGATCTTGCATGCTCCTCCTGGCCTTGGTGATATCCAACATGTCGAGAATATCATCGCCTTTGTCAAACTTTTCATCAAATGCTTCAGCTTTCATACAGAGACACCTCTTCTTTTCGTGACCGCCGAACTGAGATAATTCTGATACGATTTCCTCGGTAAGTGATCACACCAGACCAATGAATACCTGAAATTATACCAATTACCAAAGAGCGGGGTTCGTCCACTGTCTTTGCCGGTATTTCAAGCAAATCCGTATCATCCCACAGTCTCTGGGCATCGACAAAATCGATGCCGTGCTTTTCAAGATTCGTCTGACTCTTATTTTCATCAAACTCGAACGTAATCATAGTATGAAAAATATACCTTTTTTATTCCTTTTACAAGGAACGATAATCATCGTAACGCTATTTCCCGGAACGATCCGGCTTCACAGAGGCTTAAACACCCATTAGGCCTGACACTATCTAACCCTTAATCTTCTTCTTGGGACCAGGCTTTTGCGGTTTTAATCCTCGATCAAGTGCGATCTCCAGCTTTTCAATAAATCCTTTCTCGCCCAAAGGTCGACCGGTACGTTCATGGCGGTGAATCATATCAATTTCATCCGGAGGTGTAAGCTTCAAAAAATTGTGCCAGTCGGAAACCAACCCAAGCAACGGTGAGACTAGTGTGAGTTCATCATCCTCTCCAGCAAGATGCGCTTGGGCACTACTCCATCGGTAATCTTCCGGGTTTTGCACAAGCTTTGCCGCAACCGGATTCATTTCAATATACCGCGCTGTTGCCAATAAGTATTGTTCATCCATGGGAAATGAAGCAAATCTTTCCTGCCACAGATGTCCTCGCCATTGTTCACGAAAGTTGATCCGCCGGGTATAACGGCGATGAGCTTCGCCGATAGCACGGGAAAGAGCTTCTTCGCTGTGCGGCACGGCGACAAGATGAACATGATTCGGCATCAGGCACCAGGCCCAGATCTCGACATGATATGCACGGCACCATTCCGCCATTAGTTCAATATAAGCTAAGTAATCGTCATCGCAGAAAAATGTCTGCTGACGGCGGTTGCCACGCTGGGTGATGTGATGTGGATAGCCAGAGGCTACTACACGTGCTATTCTTGCCATGTGGGAAGGATTGCAACATTAATGAATATTTGTCAATGATACATATACTGTCCCCGGAATTTCCGTCCCCGGAATTCCCCGTCCCTGAATCGACTGAAATTGACCCGCTATTACCAAATTCACGTGATTTGTCAGTTAACCATTCGCCGCAATGCTTGCATTTAATGGCTTCTTGTTGAATTTCTTCGGCACAAAAAGGACATTTCTTCATGTTTTCTCCTTTGCCTTGGCTAACGCCATAAACCTGACCGGCGGTTTCTCGGCCGGTCTTGGCGCTAGTTGGACATTGGTTTAGAAATCGTTTGCTAATGTAAAAATTGAAGCAACAGCACCTTTTGCTGTTGCTATCGAAATCGTATGTTTAGTTGTTGTTTCATTTGATAAGTGAACTAAATTTCTGAAATGTCTAAGTGAATCTGATAGACGGTGAACTGCCTTTTTGAGAAGACCTTTCTCCTCACAGGCTTTTATATAGAAGTCAAATGTTTTGCCGGAAAGTGGGACAGCATTATGGATGAGATAAAGCCTTAACAACTCCTCAGTGACTCCACCAGCAAGAATAACAGCTGGTTTACTATATCCAGTATTTGCCAAACAATAAGCATGTTCAATATCTCTAAAAATCACTTTTCGTTTGAAAGGATCAGTCACGAAATTGATTTTCTTCCCGAATATTTTCTTGCTTATCCCGTAATCATTTTCAATTTCCTTCCAAGTAGTCGTTACGTCATTGCTAATTTTTCCTGTTTTCCCACCTTTCACGGCAACATGACTCGTTTCATTTTTGCTTCGATGTTCTATTACTGAGAAAAGTGAGCATTCAGAATAGTGTTGTGGGATAGCAGAGGACCAGCTCCAGCGTGGATCATTTTTTGATGCACCCTGTTTTCGCAATATTCGGTGTGCCATATCAGAGTCAATTTCATCAGCATAACTAGCAAGGAAATTACAAAAATACCCAAAGCTATCATACAAAATTTCCGGACAGAAATTTGCGAGCGTTGATAGCTTTGAATCCGATTTCCTAACAGAAGTAGCTTGTTCATCTGTTTTGGGCCATAAGTCGCTTGGCTTCCATTGCTCTAGAAGTTTTTGATTTTCTTTGTCTGAAATTCCAGTAAATCCGGCTTCCGCTAAAAGTGACAGGCTTTGATAGTAACGCGGGCATGCTTCTACGGTTGCAAAAGGACACCGTAATGCCATCCCTTTTTTTGTGCTGACGCGGCCATACCATTCAAAGTCAGGAATCTCTGTCATTCTGCTCCTTGCTTGTTCAATAAGTTAATGTGTAGTTTTCGAGCTATCTCCCAAAAACCTGAAATCCAATTTTTAGTATCACAGAATGTTGAAAATATTATCGTTGAAATTCAGCGAGTTAATCGGATTTTTAATGTACAGGGATTCATTTTTAACTGGTTAACAAGACGCTTGATAACATCACATGACCCCAAATTTGGCTTCTTTAACCGATTTTACAAAGTCAACATATTTTTTCAAAATATCATAACCTGAAAATCAGATATCAGATAGGAAATGTTTGCTCACTCATTCGCTTTTTTTGTCGAACCTTTTTATCCGTTTGGCGTTTCCCTTCCTCTTCTGGGACGAAAAAAGAGCCTGCTCGTCCATCGCCAGGCCGCCGATTGCGCCCCGCGACAGATGCACCAAGGTGTGTCCGATGGGATTGAAACCGCATGAAGGCGAAGGCTTATCTTCCTGCTTGCGGAATTGCGGGGAATGTGTCGATGATTACTCGCACGATGCCTTAACATACTGGTAATGAAATCCTGTTCAATTCGAACCGGTTCTATGGTATTTATTCGAGATGATGTTCTCGAAAAGCCCCAAAATGCGCATTTTGCCTATCGTAACAAAGTAATATTATGAGGAATTATTTTCTTGAAAGTGGATTTTCACGACAAAGCAAAACGACCATGGTAAGGCAAAATCTTCTTGTTATCGTTGTTTTCCTCTTTGGCATGAGCGGCTGCTCGTACCTCGGCAGCACCTTCAAACAGGCCGGTTTCTCGGCACTGCAAAAACAATCCCCGACGCAACGGGTATACAAACATATGCTTGAGGCCGACAATTTCTTCGTGTTCGGTAAAATCGAAAACGGCAAGGGCCTGAATGAGGAAGCAATGGCCGTCGTTGCGGTCTCAGATTTGTATCAGAGGAGTGAGGTAGTCGATATCAGCCACTTTTCCCGTAATAATTCCTTCTATGGCCTGAACCTGCCGGCAGGGAATTACCAGCTGCTGGTGGTCAGCGACCTCAATCATGACGGCTATTACGACGAGACTGAAGTTGTCGGTGGCAGGTCGGTAGCCTTGGAATTGGCTACGATCCCTACGAAAGTCCTCGGTGATTTCAGTATCGATCTCGACACCCCGTTCACCCTCTCCTCCGCCTTTGTGTTTCATCAGGAGGTTAGGAAATCCGAAGCTTTAGCAGAATCGCTTTTCTTCCCCAAGGGTTCGATCAGGAGCCTCGACGACGAAATCTTTTCCAAGAGAATGGCAACGCTTGGCATGTACGAGCCGGCCGCCTTTCTTGAGGAGGCCCCGATGATGTTCTACGCCCTGGAGGAGGATCTGGGGTATAAAGTGCCGGTGGTCTTTATCCATGGGATCGACGGCAGCGCCCGGGATTTTGCCGACATCGTCGCCCAGCTTGATCGCAGCCGCTATCGTCCCTGGTTCTTTTTTTACCCGTCCGGCAATGATCTCAGCCAACTGAGTGCAATGTTCTACGACATATTCCTCTCCGGTAAAACCATGACCCTCGGCAACATGCCGATGGTGATCGTCGCCCACAGCATGGGTGGTCTGGTGGCGCGGGATGCCTTGAATCGTCTATCCGGGAAAGAAAGAGAAACCAAGGTTGCCCGTCTCATTACCATCGCCAGCCCGCTTGGCGGCCATCCTGCTGCGGCCATGGCGGCCCAAGGACCGGTAGTCATCCCTTCCTGGGGCGATGTCGATCCGAACAGCAAATTCATGCACCGTCTGCGGCGACAGAAGCTTCCTGCGGACCTCGAATACCACCTCATCTATGCCTTCGGCAATGAGAAGACGGTCAAACTGGGCGAGAACAGCGATGGGGTGGTACCACTCTCAAGCCAGCTCTGCAGCGAGGCGCAGAACGAGTCGACCACCCAGTTCGGCTTCAACGATACGCATACCGGCATCCTCAGCAACCACGAAGCGCTCAGACGTATCCTTGCCATTATCGAGACAGTTAAGGCACCGTTCCCGGACGATCATATGCAGGAACTGGTGAAGGGCGGTTACAAGGTGGCTCTTGGGGATGAGTATTCTCCCTTGGGAAAATACTGCATTGAAAATGTCGGCCATTGGCTGGATGCGTTAGCGGCCGGGCGGATAGCACCTATCGATCCGATGCACACTCATTTTGTCCGGGCCTGCCGAGGGGAAGAGTCGCCCGACACCCCGGTAGAAAAATCCTGGATTCGCTTCGTTAAGGAGTATCCGCAGCGAGACAGTCTTTAGCGATACAGTGTTTGCGGCCCCTCTTTTTCTTGAAGCAACTCAAGCCATGGATGAAATTTGCACCTTTAGTAAAAAATCAGACACGGGGAGACTCGGCACATGAAGAGGCTGTTTCGCTTTACGTTCAAGCATTGTTCGCGGGTTCATAGGTTGTGCAATCCAGTGTTTTTGTCTCTCATCTGTATACTTTCGGGATGTGTTGCCAAAGTGCAAATTCCGCCCGTCGATCAATTCCACATCTCTTCAGGTGCGCATGAGGAAAGCGTCGATGCCGGGGTGCACGGAACACTACTGCTTAACAATTTGTATGAATTACTGAAAGCCAATGAGGGGATTGAAGTGCCCATTTGCACGGCAGCAAGGGATTCAAGGCAATGTATTGAGGACGGGTTCAGCGTTTTTGTTTGGGGTGGGTATATCCCCGGGGTAGGTGGCAGAACATGTTATGTATTCAGTAAAATAACGATCAGTGACAAGCAATTGGAATTTACCAAGGACAACCGCACCACCACCTTCATCGGCACTCCCATGTATGCAGCTGAAAATACATGCCAGGTGACTGTCAAGGGAGGCGGACTGGAAGCGGAGATGACCAGATATTACGCCAGTTGGATGGGGATTGGACAGATGTTCATGGCAGAGGGATGGGCCATTGATTTTATGGATCTTCAGCATGGAATAATCGGGCTGCAGCTTGAACTGGATATAAAGGGGTTATTCACAGTCGGCGGCGGATCACGCTATCTTCTGCTCAAGTTCCCCAATGTCCCTGAGGCGTTGTCACAGTCGGAAGGCCAATTGAATGGCAAATCGTAAAATACAAGCAGCGGACTTCAAGCTCATGGTATTCATGGGCACTGTCTTTGCGGGTCTTGCCGTAGGATTTTGGCAGAAGAGCGGAAGCATTTTTTATCTCTACAACTTCTCAATTATCGGCGCTTCTCTCATGCTGGGGTTGGGGCTTTGGCCTCTTTTGCCGAGACAGCATAAGCCTTGGGCGAGAAGACTCTCGCAAATCCTTGTTGGTGGCTACTTGTTTTTCGGCCTGGGGATGGGGCTTATTCACCTTGGGTTTGGCGTTATTTTACCTGAGAACATGCAAATCGAGGGCTTTTGGTTCTGGCTCCTTGCCGGCATGTCGGCAGCTTCGGTTCTCCATTACGCCATTGCCAAAATTGTCGGCCCTTTTATTTTTAATCGAGGCTGGTGCGGATGGGCTTGTTGGACAACTGCAGTTCTGGATTTGCTGCCGTGGAAGAAATCTCCGGGGAGGATACCCGGCCACTGGGGATACCTGCGTTATTTACATTTTCTTCTAGTTGCGATCATCGTATTTGTGCTGGTGAAGCATTTCCATTACGGCCTGCCTGATACGCTTGGAATTGTCAAATTCAAGGACATAAATCCGATGAATGTCAATGTATATTCGAGCATGTGGCATATACCGGAACTTTGGTGGTTTCTAGCTGGTAATATTGGATATTATGGCCTTGGAATCGTATTTGCCTGCGTCTTTCGCGACAATAGGGCCTTTTGTAAGTATCTTTGCCCGATCGTTGCTTTCTTCAAGATAGGATCGAGATTTGCACTTGTAAAAATAGCTGCCGAAAAAGAGAAGTGTACCGATTGCAAAACCTGCGAGCTGTTCTGTCCGATGGATATCAGGCTGACGGAATATATCAAGGCAGGTCGTCGTATTACGTCGTCTGAATGTGTGATTTGTCTGACATGCACCAGTGTGTGCCCCAACGATGTGCTGCAAGTATCCTTCGGTTTTGACATGAGCAGTTATGATTACTTGCGATGCAAAATATCAGGTGAATCGCAACCAGAGAGAGAGGAGAGGTGAGACCCTGTCTGACTGTTTTAGGGCTGTGACCGGTGGTCCGCTGGTAAAGACAGACGGAGATCACAGCCTCTTGAGAGATGGGATCCGTAACCGAATCAGACCATGGTCTCGGTCAGCCAGAAATCGTGGAGATTACAAAAACTGGTGACGGAGAACTTGCCCTTGTAACCTGCGGGCAGTTCATAGCTGGATTCCGGTTTGTCGTCTGGGGTGAAGGTGGTCGCGCCCACATAGGTCCCGTCGGCGAGAACAAGGGTGTGCCTGACGATATGGTGCTCTTTTGACATCGGGTGTTTGGTAACTACCGCAACCTTGGAGCCGGTTACCGTCACCTCCGGGGCATGACTGCCTTCTTTGCCGGCCCATCTCCCTGGATTATCCTTGGTATAGATAATATTGGTGTAGGCGGGGGTGCCGGCGGCAAAGGCCCGGGGAACGGAACTGATGGCCAGTATCGATGCGGCGGCTACGGTGGTTTTCAGAAAATCGCGTCGGTCTTGCATAAGGGTTCCTCCTGGGGAATAGGTGAATGTTACTTAATATTAGGTACGAGATTCTTCTTTATTGCAAGTTTTTTCCGCAAATAGGGGTTTCCAGCTGGGATTGAATCGTCAAATGGTTTCTATCGGTTCATGAATCACAGCCCTCTTTCGCCAGTAACTCTCCCAATGGATCTGCAATCCCGGTAGCCAATAATTGGGAGACCTGCTCTTGGCCTCATTCCGGGGGTTGGTTGTCCAGATTCCTGAGCGGATATTGAAAACCGTCATCATCGATGCGAAGTAGGTCGTTTTCCCTTTTGGTGACGCATTCGATTGCCAGGTTATTTCCGTTCTGGTGATCCGACGGTTCCCTGATAATCCTCCGATATTTGAAGAAAATAAATGAAGTAGAATGTGGAGGACCGTAGTCACTATCCTCGTGATTTGTGGTGGAAGCACAGGTTATCCTAGCATATTCGCACTCTTCTTTCAAGGCCAAAGCATTTGTTGTCGGTTGCGGCGGGCAGGAGGTCTGTGGCGAAGATGGTGGACAGCTTGCAGACCATCTGCAAATTCCAAGAAAAAAGCCCCAAGGCAACTCAATAGTTACCTTGGGGCTTTTTTTTGGAACGTGATCGCTTGTTACTTCTTTTTGATCATGTTCATCCGTTTTCCGGCGGTCTGCATCGCCGGGGGGCCAAGCCATGTCCCTGCCAGCAGCAGGTTATAGTATGCCCATTTGAAAAGGAGTTTGGAGAGATGGTTCATTTCCGTATCCTTCAAGAGACCCATGGGGCCAATGGAGGGGAACGGATATTCTCCGACTACCGGTTCGATGTCGTAGTTGAAGTCGATTACGTAGGCTTTCCCGAAGCCTGATTCGATGAATCAGAGTGCGTGCCCATCGGAGCGTGCGTGCTGGGCCTCCCCGTTGATGAAAGACATAATGTTTTCTTCGAGGATATCCGCTTGGAAGTGCGCCACCGCACCGGCCTTGGAGGTCGGGACGTTGGTGCCGTCGCCGAGAACCCAGACATTGCTGCGATCTTTCGGTTGCAGGGTGTGTTTGTCGACCGGGATATAGCCCATCGGATCGGAGATGCCGGAATCGATCATCACCTGGGAACCGAAGTTCGGCGGGATGGAGACCAACATATCATAGTTGACCTCGGTACCGTCGTAGGAAGAAATCACCTTTCTCTCGCCGTCTACACCGCCGAGGGCAAAGTTGGGAGTGATCTTGATGTTCTTCTGCTGGCAGGCCGCTGTCAGAACCGCGGTGGCGACGGGCTTGGTGAAGGCGCCTGTCAAAGGAGTGACAAACTCGATCTCCACCTTGTCACGGATACCGCGTTCTTGGAAGTGCCAGTCGGCAAGGAAGGCGAATTCGAGCGGGGCCACAGGACACTTGATCGGCATCTCGGCGATATTGACCACCAGTTTGCCGCCTTGGAACTGGGCCAGGGCTTTTTTCAACTCGATACAATGTTCGTAGCGGTAATAGCCGTAGACATCCTTGCCCCACGTTTCCGCGAGCCCCTCCACCTCTTCCGGCCGCACATCGCAACCGGTAGACATGATGAGAATGTCATACTGGAATTTACCCTTGGTTTTGGTGGTAACTTCCTGTTTGTCCCAGTCTACATTGACCAATTCAGAGATGACAAAATCGATTCCTGGCTTGATGAATTCTCTCTTGGTTTTTCGGATTTCCTTTTCTGTATTTATTCCGAAGGGAACGAAGAGATATCCAGGCTGATAATCATGGATATTGTCTTTATCGATGATCGTAATATTCCATTCATTACGATCAAGATGTTTTCTCATCTTATTGGCCATCATCGTGCCACCGCATCCGGCACCGAGGATGACAAGCTTTTTCATGGCGTATTCTCCCTCCTGTCAATTAGATTCTTACAACTTTGGTCTGAGAGATTATCTCTTAGATTATGATAACCTTCTAAAATTACTATCACCTGTTGTCCCTGTGCGCTTGCACCAGGGAACCCATGGCTTCCAGCATCGTGAAGACGACGCCCAATGCCTCCTGGATCTTCGGATCATAGAGTTTTTTAAGGGCTCCGACCGGTCCGATTCTGTTAGGCTTGCTCAGATCGATGGAGCGTATGACACTGCTCATTGCCTCAGCCTGTGCCGGGGAGAACTTGCAATTCTTCAGGGATTCGAGAGCCGCTCCTGCAAGGGTCAGCATGCCTCCCATCTCGCCTATAAAGTCGATAATTTTCGGCAGGGTCAACTTGGCGATGGGCTCAATCTCGTCCTTCAACTCCATGCCCGATTTGAGCAGGGTGATGGCGGTATTGAAGTGATGCATGTTGCCAAGGGTATTACGGATCAGGGTGGCAAACTCTTCTACGTCAACCTGACCATCCATTTCCGCGAAGAGTCCGATGATCCTGGGCAGCAGAAGTTTGGCCATCGGCTCGATATCGTCCTTCAGCTCCATGCCTGACTTGAGCAGGGTGATGGCGGTATTAAAATGCTGGACGTTGCTCAGGGTGTTGCGCAGCAGGGCGGCAATCTCATCAAGGTCATATTGGCCGTCAAAATCGGCGAAAAGATCGGTGATCCTGGGCAACACCTGTTTGGCGATGGGCTCCATTTCATTCTTTAACTCCATCGCACCCTTGACCGTGCTGAGGAGTGAGTTCAAGGTCTCAACGTTGAGCACCATATTCCTCATGAAATGGACGAGGTCTTCTCTCCGGTGTTCTTGGTCAAGATCGGAGAGACAGTCTGAGACCAGGGGACCCGTTTGTTGGCTTATCGGCAGCATGTCTTTTCTCAGTTCCGCCACCATCCCGGTCTTCAACGATTGAATCTCATTGGAAAGGGCATCCAGTTTTTGTAATATTAGGGCTTCATCCATTGCTTTAGTTCTCTTTTTGATTAAATTGCCGTCGCAATCTTGTTTTCATGAAAAAAACAACGCTGCCATTATCGAAAAACCCTCAGCTGCTCCTCGCAGGCCGGTTATGCTGGTACCTTGAACTTTTTTTTTGCATTGATGATAGATAATACCACCGTGTAGCAGAAAAATATTCGTATTTATATACTACCATGTAATAGTAGTGTCCAGATGAAAAATTGCAATCTTAAAGATGAAAACAATTCAAGCGGAATTTCCGTGGGAGTGCAGCGTTGAGCGCACAATAAAAGGAACAGTATGCACAGCAATTCGCCAGGTTTTCGAGGAGGGGCGTGGGAATGAAGGACGATGGAAGGCAAAAGAGGAAGAATGAAAGAAGGGCGGAGGGGATGTCAGGAAACGCTCCGCCCTCGGCAACTACGGCTTAATTACCCCCACCGGCCAGGCTGTCATCGTACAGCTTTTCAAAGGTGAGTTTGTGTTTCGACTCTTCTTGCGCCAAAAGTTTGAAGAGTTTGACCGATTCGTCGTCTACCGAGCCCATGGCCAGCTGCGTATAGAGTTTGACGGCCATTTCTTCCCGTTTCATGGCGAGGATAAGTATATCCTGCATGACCATGTTTTCGGAATATTCCATTTCCACCAGGTAGTCGCTGATCTTCAAGTCGGTAACCTTTTTCAGTTCATAGGACTTGATAACGTTTTTGTTTTTTGAGATATTTGTCAGCAGCTTGACATGCCTTGCTTCTTCTTGCGCCAGTTCTCTAAAGGTCAGGAGCAAGGCGTCGGTCGTCTCTTTTTTGCTGAGTTCGGTATAAAAGGCCACTGCCTCTTTTTCTTTATCTATTGCAAAAACGAGTATTTCATCGATCGATTTAAAATTCATGGATCGTACCTCCAAAGGTGAGGGCTATGGGGTTGAAGAGGAATCAGCCGGTCTGAACAGCATCATGTGCCCGTCGCCCGGTGTCCGAGGACAGATTTTTCGGACAACCAGGCTGTGGGTTTTTTCAACTGAATCGATCAGGCTATGCGGCTGAGTACCGAATCCCGCGAAACGTTGGTTATAGAAGCGACCTGTTTTGCTTCGAAACCGAGACACAGTGCCAGCAGCTGATTATAGTCGAAGACCGGGATCTTGTAGCGCTCTTCCCCAACCCGCTTGTTCAAGGTGTTTTGCACATTTTCCATATGCATCAGACAGGTGATGCAGGAAACGGCGATGAAGTCGGTTTGGGTCTCCGCCAGAATAGCATCGAATTTTGATTTCGCAAATTCGATGGCCTGCTCCGGGGTGCTCTTCATAAAGCCGCCGGCGCCGCCGCAACATTGCAGCTCACGGCTGTAGCTGTTGACGTTTGCTCCCAGGGCTTCGACCAGCTGGCGCATACCCTTCGGCGCCCTGGCCGAATCTTCAAAGCCGACGACCTCGCTCGGAAAGAGGGTGTGGCAGGGATACTGCACCACGCCGTTCATACCCTTGAGGCTCTTTTTAATCTGCCCGGCAATGGTTTCCGGTCCGATTTCCTTATAAAGGACCTCGGAGACATGACGAACCTTTGAAGTGCCTTCGACCCTGCGACCGGTGGGTTCGAGCAGCTCGTTGACACGGTCCTTTTTATCCGGATGATGCATTATATGCTCGCGGCCCATGCGCAGGGAGCTGTAGCAGGAGCCGCACTGCACGACTATATCGCAGCCCTTCTGTTCGGCGATGGATAGGTTCCAGCCGCTGGTTGCCAGCCAGGAATCGGTGTCGGTAGAAGGGAAGGCACCAAATGCCGGACAGCAGACATAATTGTCGGCATCCACCAAATCAATACCCAGAACAGGCATCGACGCCCGTATGGCCCGTTCAACATCCGGTCGGATGGCTGGGGTGTTGCACCCAAGAAAAAGACATAATTCCATTTCTTAATCCTCTTGAAGATGGAAAGAATCGTGAACAAAGGGGAACCGTCCGATTCTTCCCATTATTTGTGTATGGCCAGGACACTGGGGTCCATCTATGATTGGTTAGCCATTCTGCCGTTTTCCATCACCCACCGAACATATAGTCGTTGGCGCTGACTACCGGTGTTTTCATGAGCATCTCGCGAAACATCTGGAGCTGCTCGGGGTTTTTAGTAATCGTCATCAGTTCCGGTAAACCCAGTGAATCCCGCAGTTCGGTATTTACCCCGACCGCCTGGGTGTAGCCCCTCTTGTAGATCTCGACAATCGAGGGCGGCACCCGGGTTTCGTCATTGGCACTTTGCCATTGGCGGATGGACAGGATCATCTCGAAAGGCTTGACATCCATCGGGCACATCTCTTCACATTTTGAGCAGGAGACACAGGCCCATGGGGTGTCATCATTGAGAAGCTCTTCCTCAAGCCCGAGAATTACCTTCCTTGCCAGGTTTCTGACCAAGAGCGGCGGATCGCCGAAACTAGCGGGGCAACCCGAGATACAGGTACTGCAGTTAAAGCAGTGATGGAGATCGCCTGTGTTGTAAATGGCTTTCCATAAATCCGGTATTGATCCTTTTAAATCCATAGTACCACCTCTTATTCCACAGGAGACAGGAGCAGCTCATCCATGAGTTTGGCGTCGATGACAGACAGCAATTGCTTGTCGCTCCAGCCGGTCACCTCCGCTGCATTATTTTGACATTCCACGGCACACATACCACAGGCCTGGCAGGCAGCCGGGTCGACATTGATGCATTTTTCCATGTCATCGTATGACCTTGCCCCATACGGACAGATGTTGACACAACGCTGGCAGCGGATACACAGGGCATCTTTTACCTTGGAGATAACACTGGACGTATGCACTTCCCGTCCCGACAGATAAGCATAGGCCTTCTGCGCCGCCGCTTCGGCCTGCATGATGACGCTTTTTAAAGGCATGGGCGAATGCGCCGTGCCAGCCAGGTAAAGACCGACCTGCTGGAATTCTATCGGACGCCATTTCGAATCGGCCTCGGCAAAAAAGCCGTCGTCGTTCAAGGCTACCTTGAAGGCTTTTGCCAGCTTGCTGTTGGATTCTTCAGGGTCAACGCCGGTTGACAGGACGAGCAGGTCGGCGGGCAGTTCGATCTCTTCGTTCAGGATACTGTCCATGAATTTCACCACCGGTTTGCCCTCGACCATTTCCATCTGTGGCTTATTATCCAGACTGTAATTCATGAAAATAATGCCGGCAGTCCGGGCCTTGGAATAATACTGTTCGTAGAAACCGTAAGTCATTACATCACGATAAAGGATGAAGACTCGGGCATCCGGGTTTTTCTCTTTAATCTTCAGGGCGTTGGCGATTGCCCACATGCAGCAGATGCGGCTGCAGTAATGGCGGCCCTCTTTTTGCCGTGATCCGACGCACTGGATCATGACGATATTCTCGGCGCCGCCGACATCGATGTCGCCACTGGCCAGGCCTTTTTTCAACTGCCCCTGGGTCATGATCAGATTGCTGCTGCCGAGACCGTATTCGCTGGTAGCTCCTTCATGGCCGCCTGTCGCCATGATGGCAGCGCCGTGATGCAGGTAGATTTTCTCGTCGCTGTCCTTGTAGACCAGCTTCGATTCAAAGGAACCGAGGGTGCCGACGGTGCCTTCCGCCTCGCAGTTGAGATGAACCGTGATGTTTTTGTTTTGATATACCTTTAGTTGCATGTCCTTAGCCATAGCCATCGGCGCAAGACCATCCACCGTAGCCTCGACATTATTGCCGAGATAGCCGCCCAACTGCCCATCTTTTTCCACAAGATGCACCGGTACTCCACGAGCGGCAAGCGACAGGGCGGACTGCATGCCGCCGATGCCGCCACCGACAACGAGGGCGGTCTGATTGATCGGCAGTGTGCTCACATGTAAGGCCGGCTTGAACTTCAACTTTTCGATATCGGCCTTGACTTCATGTGCCGCCCTGAGAGTCCACTCTTTGTTCGATGGCAGAGTCATGCCTTTACGGGCAATGCCGAAGAGGTCGAAAACCTCAACAAGGGACGAATTGAACCCGGCCTTGCGGGCGACATTCTTCAGATTCTGCCGATACATAAACGGTTGACAGGCCCCGATCAGCAAGCGATTGCACTTGGTTTTGCTAAGGATATCGAGAGCCGCGGTTTCACCATTTTCCTTACACATCGAGTCGATGACATTTACTTCCCCGACGCCTCGATAACGCTGCAGTTCGGCGCTGAGGAGTTCGTAGTCGATGCCGTTTGCACCGGTCTTTTCGCCGCATTTACAGATCGCGACGGAGACCAGAGACAGCTCCCTTTCGTGGGCGGTGGGTTCGGCAATTTCCTCTTCTTTGACGGTGTCGGCACCTATGCCGGTGAGGAATTTGGTGGCTTCGCCGGCGGCAGCAATACCGCTCGACATCGCCTCACTGACATCGGTGAGACCCATCAGTGACCCGCAGATAAAGAGGCCGGGTTTGCCGGCAAGTCGTATCTTGCTGTAGTCTTCCGTTGCCAAAAGACCACGGGAATCCAGCTTGACATTTAAGAGATCCGCCCATTTTTTATGGGTCTCATAGGGGATCTGACCGGTCGAGAGGACGACGAGGTCGTAGTCCTTGATGACGAACTCGTTGGTTTCCGGATCGAAATAGCGGATCTGCAGGCTGCCGTCGGGATTGCGCATGACGCCCTGTACCCGGCAACGGATAAGATTCACGCCGTGTTTTTCGACTGCATCATCGCGGTACTGCTGAAAGCCTTTGCCGAAGGTCCGCATATCCATATAGAAGATGGTGGACTCGACACCCGGACCGCCTTTTTCCTTGGCCAGCACCGCCTCTTTCAGGGCGAACATGCAGCAGATGGACGAGCAGTAGTCCCTTTTTTGCCGCCGATTACGGGAGCCCATACACTGGATCCAGGCGATGTTTTTCGCCGGTTGGCCGTCGGAGGGGCGCTTGATTTCCCCGTCCCTGTATGAGCCGGAACTGCTCATCATTCGCTCGAAGGCAAGTGACGAGACGACATCCGGCGATACCGCATAGGACTTGGCATCCTCAAATTCAGTGGTGTTGTAGAGCTTTACTCCGGAGGCAAGGATAATGGATTGCACCTCACGGGTCACCATCTCATCCTGGGCGCCGAGGTTGATGGCACCAGGTGTACAGACCTTGACACACTCGCCGCAGTTGGTGCAGGCCTGTTTGTCGATAGCCAAGAGCTTCGGGGTGTTGTGCGGGATCGCCTGGTAAATGGCCTTACGCTTAGTGAGCCCGTGGTTGAATTCATCGGCGACCTCAACCGGACAGACGGCGATACACTCCTCCAGCTCGTTACAAAGCAAGGGGTCAACATAGCGGGCCCGCTTCAGCAGGTCGACCTTATAATTTCCCGCATCGCCATGCACCGCCTGAATCTCGGCGAACGGCATGATTTCAATATTTTCATGAAACAGGCTTTTTCGCATGCAATACTGCGAAGAGTATTCGCGGCCCACCATGGGCAGCATGCGGCACATGCCGCAATGATCTGTCGGAAACTGGTAATCAAGTTTGGCCAAAATACCGCCAATCTGGGTAGAAGCATCGGTCAGCAGAACCTTATACCCTACTTCAGCGAGCTCAATGGCCGCCTTGATTCCAGAGATACCGGCGCCAGCCACGAGGACTGTACCGGTAGGCTTTTTTTCTGCCATGATATTGCTCCTATTTAGCTTGACCAGTCACTTCAAACAACTCATCGGACTCAAAGCCAGCCATCGGCTGCTCTTCCTCGACCGAACGACCTGCCTGATAGCTGAACTTGGCCTGAGTTTTATCGGCTGATGTTCTGAATAAAGGCATCAGATCAATATCATTAGGACAGGCACTGGTACACTGTCCGCAACCGACACAGAAAAGACTCATATGGGTGATCCTGGTCAGATGATAAAAGATCGTGTCGTTGGGCATTTTCAGCATGCCGCCTTTATCCGCCCACATCATGAACTGATCGCCGGTATGACGGAAGGTGTCGGTCACAAAGACGCATTCCTTGCAATAACAAACAGGACATGCCACCCGGCAGTTATAGCAGTTGATGCAGGCTGAAAGTTTCTCGCCAAGTGCCTGGAAGGTATTGGTTTCGGCACGGAACTCGGCGAATTTTTTATCCTTGGCTTCAGTGCGGACGGCAACAAGCTTCTTCACCGCCTCGTCGCGGCCTGAAGGGTTGTCGCCGATCTTCAGTCCTGATTTCTCAAGGGCTGCCTGGCCTTTCTCAGTCACTGCCTCAATGTGCACAGTGCCGCCGCCGGAACCGATGGCACAAAGGCGAAGGTCAACGTTAGCCGCTGCCGGAAATTCACAGATCTTGCAGGCGCCGGCGACGTCGAAATCGCCGCTGGCGGTGTTTCCTGCTTGAGCTTTTTCCAGGAAGGATTCGGAAGTCCCGCCCTGCTCCTGGAATTTAGCGAAGTCGGTGTTTTCGTAACGACCGAGACAATCCATGCCGATCATCAGGACGTCGTCGAGATTGACCTGTTTCAGCTTCACCAATTCCACCACGGCGCGGATTTCACAGGGGCGCAAGACCATTGCCACCTTGCGACCGGAGGGCCGGGCGGTAAGTGACGATGCGATCTTGGCACCGCTGACTGCGGCAACCGGGGCAAAGGGGTCCACCGCGCCGCTACTCGCGGCCGAGGTGATGAGGGATAAGCGCACCCCTTTCTTGCCTTGGGCCATCGGAGCAAGTACGGCGTCAACTGCGCCATTTTCCAGGATGCCTTTGAAAAAACCGGATAGTTCTTTATTGAGTTCGTCTTTGTTAAAAGACAATTTTGCGAATGTAGCCATTTTTAGTCGTCTCCGTGTCTCAACCAACCATTTGTCCCATTTGTTGCAGGGGGCTCGGGCCAAGTTCCTTCAGTTTCGCCGTCATCAGGTCTGCAACTTCCTTGAGCATATTGCCTTCGCTGGCGGCAATCCACCGCAGCCAGAAACGCTGTTCGTCTATTCCGTACTGTTTGAGAACCTCGGTCAGGAGTGCCACCCGGCGCCTTGCTTTAAAATTGCCATTGATGTAATGACAATCGCCGGGCCAGCAGCCACCGACCAGCACTCCGTCGGCCCCATTGAGGAAGGCCTTGAGGACAAATTTCGGGTCGACCATGCCACTGCACATCACCCGGATGATCTTGATATTCGGCGGGTACGACAGGCGGGAGGTACCGGCAAGATCTGCTGCGGTGAATGTGCACCAGTTACAAAAAAAAGCCACTATTTTGGGTTCAAACTCGCTCATCACATAGCTCCTTAGTTAAGTAAAATCCCATCGATTTCCGCAAAGATCTGTTTATCGGTAAAATGCCGCACCTTGGCCGCCCCGCTGGGACATGCGCCGGCACAACTTCCGCATCCTTTACATATTGCACTGTTGACTTCACTGATACCGGCATATTGATTGAACTCAATTGCCGAATAGGCACAGAGTCCGATACAAAGTTGGCAGCCGATGCAGATATCCTTGTCTATGGAAGATATCATCGGCGGAACTTCGACTACGCCTGCCGAACTGAGCGCCAGGCATTCGGCCGCGGCACCCTTGGCCTGGGCGACGGTGTCGGGAATATCCTTTGGTCCCTGGCAGGCCCCGGCGAGGAAGATGCCGCTGGTCGGGGTCGACACCGGTGCCAGTTTCGGATGTTCTTCCTGGAAGAAGCCGTCCGAGCCGATGCCGATACCGAATTTCCGCATAACATCGGGGGCATCCGGCCTGGCCTCCATCGCCGTGCAGAGAATGACCATCTCTACCTGTATCTCTATGAGACGGTTGGACAGTGTGTCTTCACCCTTGACGGTGAGGATACCGTTGGCATCTTCGGTGATCAGGCCGACTTTGCCGCGGATCATCTTCACCCCTTCGGACTGGACCTTCTTGTAGAATTCCTCGTAGCCCTTGCCGAAGCAGCGCATATCGATATAGAAGTTGTAAATTTCCGTATCGTGTCCGCATTTATCCTTCAGCAGATGGGCGTACTTCAAGGCGTACATACAGCAGGTACGCGAGCAATACTCATGATGATTTTTATCGCGGCTGCCGATGCAGTGGAGGATCGCCACGCTCTTCGGGGCATCGGTGAATTTGAGCGGATCCTTGAGGTCGCGTAAACGCAACTTGCCGGAGGTAGGCCCGGTGGCATTGGAGAGACGCTCAAATTCGATGTTGGTGAAGACGTTGCGGTATTTGCCGTAACCGTACTGGCTCATCTTCGACGGATTCATCGGGTCAAAACCGGTGGCGATAATGATCGAGCCGACATCAATGGTTTCTTTTTTATCGGTCATGTCGTGATCGATGGCCCCGGCCTTGCATTGATCAAGACAGAGCTTGCATTCACAGCAACCGCCGCAATCGACACACCGCGATGCCTCGGTGCGGGCCTGTTCTTCGCTGAAGCCGGTTTCGATTTCCTTGTAGTTGTTGATACGGGCGGCAACCGGCAGGGTCGGCATTTTCGCTCTTGCGGCAACGAACGGTTTTGCCGGAATGGGCTTCCAGTCTTTACCGCTCGGCTTGACCGGTCGGTTTTCAGTGAGAGCCTCACCAAGCAAATATTTTTCGATGGAGATCGCCGCCTGCTGGCCGGCGGCCACCGCCTCGACAGCGATGGATGGGCCGGTAAACATATCGCCGCCGGCAAAGATGCCGGGGACGCTGGTCTGGTAGGTGAGGGCGTTGGCGGCCACCGTTCCCCAGCGGGTCAGTTCAATGCCGGTCGTCCCCTCCAAAAATGCCGGGTTGACCTGCTGGCCGATTGCCGGAATCATCATGTCGCAGGGGATATCGAATTCCGAACCTTCGACCGGTACCGGGCGTCTTCTCCCGGATTCATCCGGCTCACCAAGGGCCATCTTGATGCAGCGGAGACCGGTAAGCTTGCCGCCTTCGGCAAGGACCGCAATCGGATTGACCAGGAGGTCGATTTTGATACCTTCGTCCTCGGCGGACTGGATTTCGTGTTTGACGGCGGGCATCTCGTCCCTGGAACGACGATACACCATCTTCACCTCGGCAGCACCTTGGCGTAGGGCCTCGCGGGCTGCGTCAATGGCTACATCGCCGCCGCCGACCACCACCACTCTTTTGCCGGTTATTACCGGTTTCTTCAGGTTGAGGAGGTTGAGGTAGTCGATACCGTGCATGACGCCCTCGGCATCTTCTCCGGGAATATTCATTTTGCGGCTTTTCCAGGCACCGGTTGCCAGATATACGGCTTTGAAGCCTTCATTCAACAGGTTTCCAACCGGACGATCCTTGCCGATGCCCGCACCCAGCTGGATATCGACGCCAAGACGTTTAATATAGTTGATCTCTTGTTCGAGGATAGCGGGTGGCAGCCGGTAGTCGGGGATACCGAAGCGCAGCATGCCGCCGGCAAACGGCGCCTTTTCGAAAATGGTCGGATGATAGCCTTTCAGGGCCAGGAAGTAGGCAGCGGAGAGACCGGCAGGACCGGCGCCGATGATCGCCACTTTTTCGCTTTCAGGCTTAACTTCAATGGTCGGAACGGCAAGCGTCGCCCAATCGACCGAATCGGCGGCAAAGCGTTTCAGCTGACAGATGGCCAGGGGATTATCGACCTCTTTGCGCCGACATTCGGTCTCGCAGGGGGCGGGGCAGATACGGCCAAGGCTGCCGGGAAGCGGCATCTTTTCCATGATCAATTTCAGGGCCTCGGCCGGTTTGCCGACCTTGATCAGGGCAACAAAGCCTTGAATGTTGATGCCCGCCGGACAGGTCTGGACGCAGGGACCGCGATCCTTTTTATCAATGGCATAGCGAACCGGCACCGCCTGGGGGAAGGAGATATAGATAGCCTTGCGCATCTTGGTGCCGACATCCCATTCGTTCGGGGTCTCCACCGGGCAGACCTTGGCGCAATCGCTGCAGCCGGTGCAGTTGCTTTTGACGTAACGGGAGCGCTGATTGACATCGACCTTGAAGTTGCCGATAAAACCGTTAACACTTTCCACCTCGGTGTTGGTCATGAGGATGACATTTTTTTCCTGGCCGACCGCCACCATCTTCGGGGTGCCGATACAGGCGGCACAGTCAAGGGTCGGGAAGGTCTTGTCATACTGCAACATATGGCCGCCGACGGTGGGTTGTCGTTCCACCAGATAGGCCTTGTTGCCGGAGCTGGCGATATCGAGGGCCGCCTGCATGCCGGCAATGCCGCCGCCGACTATCAAGGTGTTCGGATTGACCGAGAATTTGCTCGGAATCAGGGCATGCTGATTGGTGACCCGCATCAGGCCGGCACGAACTATGGTAATGGCCTTGGCGGTCGCCTGGTCCTCATTCTCCGTCACCCAGGAGCTGTGTTCGCGGACGCTGACCATATGGAAGGCATGATAGGGGTTGAGCCCCGCCCTCTGGCAGGCCGCCCGGAAGGTCTTTTCATGCATACGCGGCGAGCACGATGCGACAACGACACGGGTAAGATTAAAATTTTTGACATCCTTTTCAATCAGATCCTGCCCCGGATCGGAACACATGAAGAGATAGTCTTTAGCAACCACTACGCCCGGGAAGGTGGCGGCATACTCTGCCACCTCCTTGACCCTGACTCGATAGGCGATATTGATCCCGCAGTGGCAGATGAAAAATCCGATTCGCTCAGACATGACGGCCCTCCTGAGAAAAGCTCATATGGTTGATTCCAGGTTTGCCGGAGGTATCCGACAAGTCCACCGACTGCAGCAGCAGTTCCGATACGTCCTGGACCTTTATCTTATTTCCGACAGCTAATTTGACGATTGCTTCACCCAGGGTGCGAATACAGTAGGGGCAAGCCGTGGCGATGACCGAGGCACCTGTGTCCATGGCCTCTTTGACCCGAATTTCCGAAAGACTTAAGCCCTTTGTTCCTTCCTTCCATGAGCCACCGGCACCCCCGCCGCAGCAGAGGCTGCGGTCCTTGCTGTTCTGCATCTCTATTACCTTAAGACCTGGGATTGCGGCGAGAACCCGGCGAGGGGCATCGTACAAGCTGTTATGACGGCCAAGGTAGCAGGGGTCGTGGTAGGTGACGGTGAGATTTTGCGCTTTGACCGGTTTCAGTCGGCCATCGGCTACAAGTTTATCAAGAAGTTCTACGGCATGTTCGACGTCGACAGCCTTTTGCAAGCCCGGATAATCATGGGTAAAGGAGTTCAGGCAGTGGGGTGAGGTAGTGAGGATTTTTTTGACCCCGGCACCGAGGAACATATCGGTATTTTTCTTGGTCAGATCGGCTGCCACATCGGCAGCACCCACCTTGTCGACCATGTCGCCACAGCAGCTTTCCTTAGTGCCAAGCGTTCCATAAGAAACCCCGGCATGGGACATGAGGCTGAGGAGCGCCAGGCCAGCCTTCTGGCCGGGTTTATCGTTGGCATTGTCGTAAGCAGTTGTGCAGCAGGTAAACAGGCAATATTCATGTTCAGCAGAATAGGTCGGAAGTTTTGCCCCTTTCGCCCAGTCGAGGCGATTTTCCTTCTTGCCGCCCCAGGGATTGCCGTTTTTCTTAAGGCTTATGATCGGCGTCTCAAAGCTCTTCGGCAAGAGGCCGGCTGCAACCACCTGACGACGAACCGATTTGATAAGATCAAGGATGCCGATGCCGCGCGGACAGTGTTCAACACAGCTGTTGCAGGTGACACAGCCCCATGCGGCTTGATCGACCGAGACATTTGAGCCGCGGTCCAAAGAAATATTACGCAGAACCAAACGCGGGTTGAAGTCTGCAACTTCCGCCCCGGCGCAGACCGCGGAGCAGGTTCCGCACTGCATACAGCTTTGGAAGGTGTCGCCGACATCTTTGCGGATGGCAGCAAATTTTGCCTCCGACTCTTTTTGGGCCTTCTGCTTTATGGTGCTGAGAAAGATCGCCAAGGGCCGGTACATGAGATGCGAGAGTTTGCCGAAGGGCAGCATCAGGACGAGCATTCCGACGCAGATTCCCACATGAATAACATAAATGGTGTAGGTGAGGATGGGCAAGCCGGCCAAACGGAAGATGTGCACCGTGATGCCGGTAACGGCAATGGCGATGATCAAAACCAGGAAGAAGAGATCGGTGAAATCCGAATAACGATGCAGCTTCTGCTCTTTTTTGAACCAGCGACTGTAAAGCATCGTAGTGGCGCCGAACATCAGCGCGATGGTGGCGTAGTAACCGAAAATACGTGTCGGATGCCAGAAGGGATGGACGATATCCGTCTGAAATGCCGCAAGGGTAATCATGACCAAGACTTCCATCGTTACCCAGCCGGAGAACAAGAAGAAGTGCCGCCACCAGGCGCTGCCCGGCCCGGTGCCGCATTTTCGCCAACGTTTCTGGGTAAAATAGTTGACGATGAAGACCGGTGCCTGGGTGAGATAGAGATGGAGCGGCACCTTCGTGCCCTGCATGATGCCGAAATACATTTTGGCGGCATTGGCGAACAGCAGGGCGAACACGATGAGGATCATGATTTGGTCGCCGATATGGACCCAGTGGACCGGTGCAAAGGTGTTGAGCTCTACACGGTCGGTGACGACCGGGCCATGGAAGATCACGAACAGCGAAATAACGAAGAGCGCGATCGCCATGAAGGCGCCTACCTCCGCCTTCGGCGAGGTGTAGAATTTCGCGGCAAGCCCCGTCCAGTCGTACTGGGTTATCAGCCAGCGACGGGCCGCCATCATCGTTTCGGCAGGTTCCGCGCCTCGTGGACAATCGGTATTGCAATCCCCGCAGTAATAGCAGAGCCACGGTTCCGGTGATTCCAATAGCTTATCTCGCAGGCCGAGCTGGAGATAGCGGTAGATTTTTCGGGGAAAGGTGTTTTCCCCAGCAGACAAAGGACAGGCCGATGCGCAGTTGCCGCATTGCATACAGGCTTCCATGTCCTTGGCCCCAAGCCTCTTGACCTCGCTGTACAAATTTGGGTTGATACTGTTTTTCTTCACATCTTTCCCCTTGAAAGACCACAAACAACGTGGGCGGAAGGAAATCGCTTCTCAGACTGCCCGAAAAGCTTGTTATCAAAACTCAAATACCTCTACAAGCTCTGCTATGTTGATTGAAAGCACCTGCCATTCGTACTGCGACAATGTGGCGATTTTTGACCTATGCATACAGTCAGGGCGCATAACGTGGGTTTGTATTTATCCCACAATGTACTATTGACCCTGCGCTTGCAGTACGACATTGTCGTATTTTTTGCTTATGCACACAATAAGATCGTGTTTTTTTCTATGAAAATTTATCACCACAATGTAACACATATGAACTTGACGGTTACTACAATGTAGTATTTTTAGCTTATGCACATAATATGAACGCACCAATATTTATATGCACTAGCACTACAACGTATTACAGAATTAATCGAAAATTACGACATTGTGGTATTTCTGACTTATGCACATAATGAAGTTCAAAAAAATTTACAATTGGCAAGTGCCACAATGTCGCCATAGGCACACAAAAGATTGCTACAACGTAGTATTTCTAACGTATGCACATAAGTACTATTTAAAACAAGTCGCGGAAAATAGCAAGGGTAAATCAAAAAATAATGTAAAAATGAACTGGACGGTTGTAGCATCAAGCCTCTTCCCAAATCATTGACGGTCTCTCCGGCAAGATAGCAATTTTGGTTTCTTACGCAGAAAATTCGACAAAAAATGGTGGGTAGTCCTCGTTTGTATCACACGTTTGAGGAAAGAAAGGGCGTGATCGCCGTTATAGTACCACAAAGGTCCGACATCCGGATGTCTGTGAAGGAATACCGAGCCTTATCGAGACGTCTAATGTTGAGGTGAAAATTTCATACCACAGCGGACATGAAATAGAACAATATCAAAAATAAAATCAAAGCGTTGTCAATGAAAATGGTACAAGAAAACCTCTTCGCTGAGATGACCTGAGAAGATCAAGGGCAATTTTATTTCGCAATTTCCCTTGCTTTTTTTTTCGGCATGCTATACGTATGTAGTATAAGGTTATGTACATATGCCAGAAATACGACTCTGTAGTAGTGTCGGGAAAATTCAATACTACAACGTCGTAACAGAAACACAATTCCGGCTTAATGCCCAGTTAGCACGGAAATAGAATAAATATACTACTCTGTAGTGAAACGCCTACAAGTTTTTGCTGCGCCAACGTAATGTGCATATGCATGAAATACCACTTTGTCGCACAAGACAGTTTGAAAGTTAACATTTTTTCCAATGCAAGTATGAGGCGAATGGACAGCCGATGTCTTCAGGTCTTTTTCGACTCAGTCGCAAAAAAAGACCGACGTGGACACAATCTCAAGCGTGGAGGTAGAAAAATGAAAAAAATTGAAGCGTTAAACGAAGTAATGAAAATGTGGACATGGCTCTATAGGCATCCGGCACATGACAAAACATTTTACGTCACACATGTCGCCAAACTGAGTAAGCCGTGGAAGAACAACTGCCCGGTCTGCGAACTGGCCGAAGATACGTGTTCCAATTGCTTGATGACCTGGGAAGACCAGAAGGGGACTTTCTGTACTGATCCCGAATCGCCTTTCCGAAAATGGCGAGAGACTACTTTAGACAATCCGGACTATCGGACCTTGTATGCCGGCGATATCATCGCCATGGCCAAGAGGATAAGTGGGGACCTGGGAGCTTCTGTATAAAAAAAGCTTTTCTGTCGGCATTCATGTGAACAGATAAAGTTAAGGTAATTCCAAACGCGGAGGTAGATAAATGAAAATTGCTGAAATGTCAAAAGAAATGGTGAAGATGTGGACTTGGCTCTATAAGCATCCGGCGCATGACCGAGAATACTATGTCACCCATGTGGCTAAGTTGAGCAAACCGTGGAAAAACCTTTGCCCACTCTGCGACATGGAATTAACAGGTGATAAGTGTACCAAGTGCTTAATGGCAGAAGCGGATCAAAAAGTAACATTCTGTGCCGACCCGGAATCGCCGATAAATAAATGGAAAACCACCAATACCAATAATCCTGACAATAGAACCTATTATGCAGGTGAAGTTATTGCCATTGCTCGGAAACTCATGGGGAAGGCCGGTGGTTCTGCTTGAGCCATCAAATTGAGATATCGATCCCGGTCTTTCTTTCGGGATCGATACAGGAGAAATCTAGGGGGTTTCATCGTCAATCCAGCGATGGTTCAGCAAACCGGCTCAAGACAAGTGAATTGATCCGGCGTATGTTTGTTGTCGTCGCCATGCTGATGCATCCTGCGAGACCTTGTATCGGTGCGTGATTTTTACAGAGTGTGCGAAGAGGGGAACTTTTATGAACAAAGATGAATTCGTTCCGGCAAGAAAAAAGCTCAATAAAACACAGCAAAAACTGGCGGAACTCCTTGGTGTATCGGTTAAAACGATACACAGCTATGAACAAGGACGCAGGGCAATTCCGTCGCATATCGAACGACAAATTTTCTTTCTTCTCAGTAATCAGCGAAGCAGAAAACAGAATCTGATCCCTTGCTGGGAAAAGAAACAATGCGCCAATAAGGAAAAATGTCCCGCCTGGGAGTTTCAAAGCGGGCATCTGTGCTGGTTTCTCTGTGGAACGAAATGCGATTGCACGGCAGATTCTTCACGCCGGGATAAATTGCAGAATTGTCGAAGTTGCAGGATATTCACTTCCCTGCTTGAATAGAGGGAGAAGATAAGGTTTTCGGCGTTTTCGGTTATTTCAACAACGCTTTGAAAATGTCGCACTCTTTGCAGAGGTCTAATTTTACTTTGTGGCAGGCCTCCTGGGCGCAATTGCAGAGTGTACCACACAGGAACCAGCACAGATGCCCGCTTTGAAACTCCCAGGCGGGGCATTGTTCTTTAACATCGCACAGTTTTTTCTCCCAGCAGGGTGTCAGAGCATCGTTTCTGCCTCTTTGATTGATCAATAAAAAATAGAGGTGTCGCTCTATGTGCGTCGGTATCACTCGCCAACCTTGTTCATAGCTGTGAATGGTCTTGAGCGACATCCCTAAGATTTCCGCCAATTGTATCTGGGTCTTACCAAGCTTTTTTCGTAAAATCTTGAAATCTTCTTTTTTCAAAGGGGAGCCTCAATACTTGGTAGGAGTCTAAAATATAAATGGCAATGATAATCATTGATTAAAAGAGTAAGCACAATTCAGAAAAATACCAGATTTTGAAAAAATCGGCTGTGAATTTTCTGCCACGTTGGGAGAAAACTGAGTGTCATCGTGCACCGCATGGTAGTTGTAGGTGGCGGCTGTTTCTGTCATTCTTGATAAGAATGCAGCAATCATTTGCGCAATGCCGGTCGAGGTCGTGAGGGAAAAAATCTCTCTGTTTTTCCTATTTAAGAAGATCTTTGATGATCACACAGGAACGGCATTTTTTACTCTTTTCTGCGAGAGTGCAGCCTTTGGTGCATTCGCACAAGGTGCCGCATATAAACCAGCACATATGTCCGGTTTGAAATTCCCAGGCCGGGCATTGCTCCTTCACGCCGCACTCGACAATGTCCCAGCACGAGTCACTGTTTGTCGGATTTCCCCTTTGATTACTGAGGAGATACCACACCTCACGTTCAATATGAGCCGGAATGTTTCTCCACCCCTGCTCGTAACTGTTCACCGTCTTCAGTGCTATGCCGAGTAGCTCGGCCATTTCTTTCTGGGTCTTTCCGAGCTTCTTTCTGGCGTTGTAAAAGTCAGCTGTTTCCAAGTGGACCTCCTGGCAGTCAGAGATATTCGTTCCATAACATATACTACAAACGACCATAGCCCTCAACCAGGATTCGTAGTTCTGCGTGCCGGAGGTGCATTTTTAGCGGCTAGGAGATTTTGCGGCAGAGTAACAGGCAGGATATCTTGTGCAAACGATGGGCAAGATGTGCAAATATATGAGGGTTGGGAGGTTGGCTTGGGGTGATGACCGTACAGGCGGCTCAACCAACCTCCGGATAGTCGCCTGCATCGCCATGCATAAAAAAGGTATCCCTTTGACCACGCATCCGGAGAATGGGATGTATCGATCGGATTCTCCGGATGTGCGGGTCGGACCGGCACTCTTTAGCGAAAAGATTCGGCAACCTGATGAATGATGGCTTCAAGTTTGATCTTGCCCATCGCCAGATTGGCATCGCGGCTCAACAGCATAATGAGGTGGATATGTGCCTTACCTGACTGGGTCTGGGAGAAATCGTCGGCTTCGTTGAGACAGCGGGCAATGACGTGGGCTTTGGGTGCCTCGATGTGGACGACTTGTCCCCGTCCGACATTCATGACGTCGGTGGCCTTCTGGGCCTTTAACAATACATCGTTGGCTAGCGAACCTATCTCGGCCAGTTTTAAGTTGGTGGTTGTGACCTGTGCGGCCATTTCGCCGTTTGGCGTGAAAACGCCGACTGCCATGAATCCTTCGATATCTCTCATCTTTTCTAGGATTTCTTCCAGTTTACTCATGACTTTTCCTCCATTGTTTGGTTGATGTGGTATTTCTTTCTCTTCGGTGCTATCTGTGGCTGGCGGTTGCCGATTTTTTGCAGCCGTTTGGGTTACCGTGAGCCTGTGGTTTTCCTCATCTACTCGGCGCATGCCCTCCATAAGCAGGGACATCAGGGGCTTGTTGATGACTTTTGCAATTTTCTTTTGCGGCAATTTTTTGAAGATGATACGGACATTTTCGCAAGCCAGAAGGAAAAAAAGCGCATCTTCGCCTTTAATGGCACCCGCCACCGCTGCGGCGATTTCACCCTGTTCCAAATAAATGTAACCGTCGCTCCGGTCATTTCTGATGTTGAGAAGACAGGTCTTTTGTTCGAGCGATAGAAGTTGCAGAAAATTTGCCAGGGAAAAACCGGCAACCGCTCCTTCTTTGCCTTCCTGTTGCAGCCCCTCCAGAATCGCCTCTGCCAAGCGCTCAAAATCAATAGGTTTTTCGAGCAGTCTGGCCGTCCCGGTGATATTGACCTTCTCCTCTATCTCCGGAGTGGCGAAGGCAGTCATAACAATGGCAGGCATGAACGGAGAGGTTATCGCAACGTGGGCGAGCAGGGCAAAGCCATCCATTTCCGGCATACGCAGGTCGGTTACCAGCAGGTCGATTTTTTCCGCATTGAGGATTTCCAGGGCGGAACGACCGTTGGTGGCGGTGCGGACATTGAAGCGGTCAGCGTAGCTTGCCAGGCCGGCTTCGATACTCTGCAAAAACCTGACTTCGTCATCGACAATGAGAACCTTGTTCATGCTTGGCCCTTCCAGAGGCTATGAAATACATTACACTTGTTTCTCTTGGAGAAAGCATATGCCATGCCATGGCGGTGGTTGGCCCCCGGTTTTTTTGAAAATTGAGGCAATTCGCGACGCAAAAGAGAGGTGGAAAAGGATAGGAGGTCTTCGCGGCTGCAGCCCGGTTGATCTATTTTGCGTCACTGTCCTATTTTGAATCACCCGGTTTGAGACGGTGCTGATCAAGCTTTCGGAGGAGTGTTGAACGGGCAATGCCGAGGGCCAGGGCGACGCGAGTGTGGTTGCCCGCAAAAGCGGTGAGGGCTTTTTGGATATGGTCTTTTTCCAGGTCGGCGAGAGGCTGGATCGCGTCAGCGGCAGGAGGCGGGACCATGTTGGCAAAGTTTGATCTATCCGGAGGCGGCTTAGAAGCAAGGAGGCGGGCCGGGTGTACGGCCTTTCCTTCTCGCAGGATTATGGCCCTCTCCAAAATGTTCCTCAATTCCCTGACGTTACCGGGCCAGGGATAATCGATAAGTGCCTTGAGTTCCTCTGCGGGCAGGGTGAGGCCCTGGTCCGGGGCTATTTTTTTGAGGAAATAATAACTGAGTTCCTTTATATCTTCCCGCCGTTGCCGCAGGGGTGGCAAGTGGATTCTCATAACGCTTAAACGATAATACAGGTCTTCGCGGAAGGTCTTGCCGAGGGCCGCCTGTTCGAGGTCGATATTTGTAGCGGCGATTATCCGCACGTCGATTTTTCTTGCGGTCTGGCTGCCAAGGCGGCGCAGTACGCCATTATCTAAAATACCAAGCAGCTTTGCCTGGAGATGGAGGGGGATTTCGCCGATTTCATCGAGAAAGAGGGTACCGCCGTCGGCCATTTCAAAGAGCCCTTTGCGCAGGGCCAGAGCACCGGTAAAAGATCCTTTTTCATGGCCGAATAGCTCGGATTCTATGAGGTTTTCCGGCAAAGCGGCGCAGTTGGCATCGACAAACGACGGGGCATGGTCGTTATGAAAATAGTGGATGGCCTTGGCGACGACATTTTTGCCGGTGCCGGTTTCCCCGGTAATGAGAACCGGCGCCCGATTGGCGGCGGCGAGTTCGATCAGGTGGTTGACGGTGCGCAGCCCGCCATGTCGGCCTATCAGTTTATTTTGCTGGGATTCCCGGTGGATGTGCAGCTTTTGCAGCTGTTCGACTCGTTCCAGCTGGGCGGTGCGAAAGGCTCTTTCAACAGCCAGTTGCAGCTCCTCCAGCTCCATCGGTTTTGACAGGTAATCGTGGGCGCCGTTGCGCAAGGCCTGTACGGCATGATCAAAGCTCGGATAGGCGGTAATGAAAATGATCTTCGCCTGCTCGCACTTGTCGAGAATCGCCTCGCACAGCTGCAGCCCCTCGCTGTCGGGAAGCTTTTGATCGAGAAGAACGACATCGGCTCGGTTGTTGCTGCACCAGGCTAGGCCGTCTCCGCCGGTGTGCACGGAGATTGTGGTGAAGGCGGCGTTTTTAAAAAAGGCCAGAACCGCTGCACAGAACAACCGGTCGTCGTCAATGATGAGGAGTGTCTTGCCCCCTTGTTCGTTCATCGTTCCACTCCGGGCAGGGTAAGGGTAACCGTCGTTCCCATTCCCTGATAGCTTTCCATGGCGATCCTGCCATTCATGGCGAGGAGCATTTTTTTGACGATGACCAGACCCAAACCGGTCCCGGTGGGTTTTGACGTGAAAAAGGGTTTGAAAAGATTCTGCTGCTCCGTCTCCGAGATGCCTTTGCCGTTATCGTCAACCTTGATTTCTACTTGCTCAAGGGATCCGCCGGCGCTGACGATGATCTGCGGATTTTGGCAATCGCAGAGGGCGTCGGCGGCATTGGTGATCAGATTGAGCATGACATGGTGCAGGGCCCGGCTGTCGGCGAGAACAAGCAGACCATCATCGGGGAGAATGTGCTGGATCTTGATATGCTGTTTTTCAAAGTCGTTTCTGATCAGAGCGATAAAATCGGTGAGAAATTCGGCAACCGGCAGCTTCTGCATAACCGGTCGTTCAAACAGACTGTAGTTCTTCAGGGCTTTGAGCAGATACTCAAGGCGGGTAACTTCCTGCAGGGAGCGGTCGAGAAACAGGGCGATGGTGTCCCGGTCATATTCGCCAAGATTTCTTTGCAAAACGCTTAAGGCCATTTTGATGGAGTTGACCGGATTGCCGATCTCGTGGCGAATGCCCGAGAACACGTAGCCGAGGTTTTTGGTGAGATTGGCAGCCTCAATGACCGCTTCCATCTGCCGCCTTTCGGTGATATCGGAGAGCATGAGGATGGTGCTTGGCGGCTTACCGGCAATGTTGAAATGTTCAAGCGTCACCTGGTAGCTGTTCAGTTGAATCGAGGCGGGACCTGATGGCGGTTCAGGCAAAGGGCTTGCCATGGCATCAAGGAGCGCCTGGGGGAACGAGTCCGAAATGTGCCTGCCGAGGAGCTTCTCGCGGGGGAGGCCGAGGAAGGTGGCGGCCTTGGGATTGACATAGGCAATTCGCACCCCGAGGAGTTCGATAATGCCTTGCGACATACTCTCAAGGATGACTTTCAAATGCTGATTGTTTTGCAGCAGCTCTCGTGAAATTTGGCGGCTGTGCAGGTTTTCGGCGCCTTGCAGAGCCGGAACAATGATCTCGCGTCGAGGTTTTTCCGAATCGCCGAGAGCCTGGAGGATGTGCCGGCGCATCTCACTGAAAGGTCCTTTGGCAATGAGGGCGTCGGCTCCCAGTTGCCGGAAGTCGAGTTGCTGCTCCAGGGCAACAGCTGAGACAATGGCCAGGTAACAGTTCTGCAGGTTATCCATGTTGCGGAGGATGCGACACAGGTCGTCGCCGCCGATTCCCGGCATGATGAGGTCGATGAAGATGACATCGGGCGTCATTTCGACAAGTGTGTCAAGGCAACCGAAAACGTCATCGACACAGGTCGTGTCGTGTCCGCTTCTCGTCAGAAATTCATGCATGAGCTTGAGGATGACCGGGTTGTTGTCAACCACAAGGATTTTCTTTCTTTTTATATCCACGGTTGCTTGCTGTAGGTGGCGGCCATCGGCTCTTGTTGATCGATTGTCTGAAAATATGCCTTCTATGCCAAACGGAAATTCTGTTGTGACGAGCAATGCTCCAGATAGGAACCAGAGAAAAACGAACGGATACCTCATTGTATGGAAGAGGAAGCAGCCTGTCAAATTTCTACCGGCAAAATTTTCTTTGGTGCATCGGATTGTCGAAAAGTGACCGACAAATGGTGTTGCGGCTCTCTCCGGCCCGAGAAAAAGGACTTGTTTTCAGTCGGAGAACACGATAGGCTTTTATGTAGTATGCAGTTATTATTGGGTTCTCAGCTTGTTATAGCACGATTTTCCCCCCTGGGCTGAACAACCTTAAAGCCAGGCAATGAGGCAACCCCATGTTGAACAGAAACACCTTATGTCGGCAAGCATTATCGCAAAAGAGGCGAGGCGGCTGGTGGCAGAAACCGGATATCTGCAGCATCTGTCAAAGGAAAAGTATCCTCATCCTGATGGTCGCCGTCACGCTCATTATTTTTGGAGCTTGCCCACCGACCCCAGCCTTTACGCCATTTCGGATCGGCACCGGCGGGAGCACCGGGGTGTATTATCCCGTCGGTAAGCTTATCGCCGCCGGCCTGACTCTCTCGGCGGCCAAGGACTCTTCGGCCTTACGGGGTATCATCGGGGTTGCCCAAAATTCCGCCGGATCAATCGAAAACCTCCGCGCGGTCATCGCCGGTGAACTCGAAGCCGGGATGGTGCAGGCGGATATCGCCGCCCTCGCTTACAGCCGCCAGGGAGATTTTGCAGGCCTGCCGGATACGGCAAAGGTCAGAGCTATTGCCGCCCTCTATTCCGAGAAATTCCAACTGGTGGTGAGAAAAGACGCCGGGATCGACACCTTTCATGATCTTAAAGGGAAAAGAATCTCCGTCGATGAACTCGGTTCGGGATCACGGGCCATAATGGATATAGTGCTTGAGGCCTATGGGATGGACGAAAATGATCTTCTTCCCCTCTATCTGAAGCCGGCTTTCACCGAGGACAAGATGAAAAGCGGTCAGCTGCAGGGTTTTGCCATTATGGCCGGGGCACCGAATGTGGCGGTAAGTAAACTGCTTGATATCGGCATTAGCCTTCTCCCCATGGATGCGCATGTCATTGCTGCCGTAAGTCAGCGATATAAATACCTCACTCCGGGAAAGATCGGGGGAGATATATATCCCGACGTCCCGGAAACCCCGACACTTGAGTCGTATGCGCTCCTCGTCGTAAGCGACAAAATGTCCGACGAGATAGCCTATGCCGTCACCGAAGGACTTTTCAGCCCGGAAACCATCAAGCTCCTGCAGGAAGGACATCCTCTGGGCAAGGACATTAGCCTGGATTCCGCTCTGCGGGGTGTTTCCATTCCTTTGCACCCCGGGGCGGAGCGTTTTTACCGGGACCGGGGGATGGTGCAGCAATGACCAAAGTACCGCTTTCGATCCGCAGGTTGGTTCCCCAAGGCCTCATGTTCGGCAGCATCCTGTTGGTCTTTCTTGCCGTCATTGTGGTTATCGTCTACACCAATAAGACCTTGCATTCCATTGAAAAAAACCTCCCTTCAGAGCTTTTTGGCGAGCTGAATTCACTCTCCATGACCTTGGATGAAGTTTCGGCAGTGGTTTCTTCGGCACGTCTCGCCGCCATCACCGAAGATCCTCTGCATCTCGACGAACTGAGGACAAATGTCTTTCGCGCCTACAACCGCATTGTTGAGCTGAGAAATACCTACGTCGCCAATAACATGGTCAATGCTTCGGCGTTTCATGCGGTTATTGCCCCAGCCATAGCCGATCTGCAGATATGGCTGGTTGACGGCGTGTCCGGAAATACACCGGATTCATTTGTCGCCTTGAGTATCATTCGCGACCGAATAACCGAGGCCTTCCAAAAGGCCATCAAAATCAAATATGAGTCTTGGGTCGGCGCACAGAGTATTCTCGACAGGGAACGGAATCGTCTGGAGATCTTTCAGCGCAGCGTCAACCTGCTGTTCGTTCTTACCCTGGCTCTTGCCTTTATGCTGCTTTTCCTGGTTTTTCGCCAGATCGCCGTCAAAAACAAGGAGATTGTCGCCAATAAAGAGATCCAGCAGCAACATGCCTTGCTGACCAGCTTATTGCACCATATTCCATTGGGTGTTGCCGTTTGGGACAAAGACAAGAATTTTCTCCACCTTAATACCAGCTTTTCGGAAATCACCGGCTATGATCAAACCGATCTCCGGCGTTTATCGGACTGGCCGAACCTCGCCTATCCGGACCCGGTGTACCGGCAGCAGACAATTCACCACTGGAAAGCGGCAGGCAGAGAAGGCCCCAGCTGTGAATACCGGGTTACCTGTAAGAATGGGACTGTCAAGGATATTGAATTTCGGACTGCCCGTCTCCCCGATCTGCGGGGTATCAGCACCTTGATCGATGTGACTGTTCGCAACAAAAATGAAAAAGCACTCCAAGAAAGCCGTCTCTTCGAGGTTCGGGCCAGGAAGATGGAGTCCCTTGGACTGCTCGCCGGGGGCGTGGCCCATGACCTCAACAACATCCTTTCAGGGATTGTCAGTTATCCCGACCTCCTCCTTCTAGAACTGCCGGAAGGTGATAAGATGCGGCGACCGATCGAGATAATGCGCGAGTCGGGGATGCGGGCCTCGGCGATTGTCCAGGATCTGCTGACGGTTGCGCGCGGGGTGGCAGTTGTCAAGGAGCCGATAAATCTCATTGCAATTATTAAAGAGTATTTGCAATCCCCGGAGTTTCGGATGATCGAACATTATCATCCCGGCATTACGCTTTCGACCAGTCTGGCAAGCGATACGACAAACATCATGGGCTCCCGAGTCCATATCCGTAAGATCCTCATGAACCTCGTATCGAACAGCTTCGAAGCGAGCAATCCTCCCGCCCATGTGACGATATCCCTTGGGAACAAGCAGATTGACTCCCTGTCAAAAGGCGATTCCGACATTGAAGAAGGCGACTATGTGGTGCTGACGGTTGCCGATCAGGGCAAGGGCATATCGAGTGACGATTTGGAGAAAATCTTCGAACCGTTTTATTCGAAAAAAATCCTGGGGCGAAGCGGCACGGGCCTTGGCCTCACCGTCGTCTGGAACGTAGTGCAGGATCATAACGGTTACATCAGCGTGTCGAGTACGGCGCAGGGGACGCAGTTTACCATCCATTTTCCGGTAACCACTAAGATGGAGCAGCATCTCGAACCGACCCTTGATCTGGCCCGCTTAAAAGGTAAGGGCGAGCGCATTCTCGTGGTTGACGATGTAAGCACCCAGAGATTGATCACTTCGAGCATTGTTGAAAAACTCGGCTATCAGGTCGAATCGGTACCAAGCGGCGAATCGGCGCTTGAATACCTGCGGCATCAACCGGTTGATTTGCTTATTCTCGACATGATCATGAGTCCCGGCATCAGCGGGCGGGAAACCTATGAACGGATCACTCAAATGTACCCCGGGCAGAAAGCGATCATCGTCAGCGGCTATGCGGAAACCGAGGAGGTGAAGGAAGCCCTGCGCCTGGGGGCAAGTGCGTTTCTCAAAAAACCGTTGATGATCCGAGAACTGGCGGCAGCGATCCATGCCGAGCTGAGCGTTAAGACGGGGTAAGGGTCGGCTCTTCCTGAAGGACGGCCTGCGGATCTTCATGTCGCGGCAGAAAAACCGCAAAGCACGAGCCTTCTCCGGGCTCACTGTCGACGGTAATGAATCCCCCGTTCTGTTGGGCAATCCCATAGACCGTGGCCAGACCAAGGCCGGTGCCTTTGCCGACCTCCTTGGTGGTATAAAACGGTTCGAAGAGGTGCGCCAGCACCTCCTTGTCCATGCCGCAACCATTGTCGGCAACCGAGAGAACGACAAAGTCGCCCTCTCGGCAACCTTCATGATTGTCGCAAAAGGCAGCATCGAAATGTCTGTTGGCGGTGCTGATCACCACTTTTCCGATATTCCTGATGGCGTCTCGGGCATTGGCACAAAGGTTTGCAAGAATCTGATCGAGCTGCGAGGGGTCCATCTTTATCGACCAGAGGTTCTCCCCCGGCGACCAGCGAAAATCAATATCTTCACCGATAAGTCGCCCGAGCATGGCCTGCATGCCGTCGACAATTTCATTTAAGTCAAGCACCTTGGGAATAACCGTCTGTTTGCGGGCAAAGGCCAGCAATCGCCGGGTCAATTCGGCGGAGCGACGGGCGGCCTTGTCAATCTCGGTAAGGTTATTGCGGAGGGGTGCCTCTTCGGGCAGCCGCATTAGGGCAAGCTCGGTATGGCCGAGAATAACTCCGAGCATATTATTGAAATCATGAGCTATTCCTCCTGCCAGCCGACCGATGGATTCCATTTTGCGGGCCTGCGACAATTCCTCTCGAAGCCTTGCCTGTTCCTCCTCGGCTCGCAGACGTTCGGAAATATCGCGCATTGCGGCAAGAAGCATTTCTTTGCCGTCAAGCTCGAAAAAGCGGGCGACTATTTCAACCGGAAAGATCGTACCATCGCTTTTCTTGTGATAACGCAGGGGGATGCGAACTGTTCCGCTGCCACCGCCGATCTGGGAACGTGTCTGTTCCGGTTCCGCTGAAAGATCGGTGGGGCGAAGCTTGAGAAGTTCCGCATGGGAATACCCATACAGGGCGACGGCGGCCTCGTTTGCCTCGACGTGGTTGAGGGTTTTTACATCGATCACCACGATGGCATCGGATTCGGCATTGAAGAGGAGGCGATAGCGCTCCTCACTGGTTCGCTGGGCCCGCGTGCGGGTGGCAACTGCTTTGCGCAGTATACGGTTCCAAAAATAAAGCGCCGTGATCAGAACCAGGATAAGACATGCAGCAAGGAGGAGGTAGGGAAGGATCTTCGCCTGGAAAAAATGGGGAATGGCTGTGCCGATCCATTTTTGCTCGATCCGCTGCAGTTCAAGCGGCGGAATTTTCTCGAAACCCGTTGTGATTGCATGCAATATTGAAGAATCGCCTTTCCTTACGGCGCGGTGAAACTCGCCGACATACAGCGGAGATGATTTCTTGTAGAGTTCCTGCATCTCGAATTTATGAAGAAAATAGAGGGCCGGAGGTTCGTCAACGACAAAGACATTGACCTTATGCTCCTTGGCGGCCTGAATGATCTCTTCATAGCCGTTGAAGAGGATGAGGTTTGTCACCCCATGATCGCGCAGGATGTCTACGGCGGCATCGCCTTCTTTGGCGGCTACGGCAAAACCCTGCAGGGAGGCAGCGTCGGAAATGCCGCTGATCTGGGCATTGAAGAAGACCGGAACTTCAAGGCGGGCATAGGGTTCGGTGAAATCCAGCCAGCCTTGTCGTTCGGTAGTTTTGAAAATCGTGTCGATAACATCGAACTGCCCGGCTTTCATGCCTTTGATGGCACTTCCCCAGTCCATGGGACTGAGTTCAACCCGAATGCCGGTGGTTTTTTCAAAAAGGCGCCATTGATCGATGAGAATTCCCTGGATCGTGCCGTCGGCGGCTTGAAAGACATAGGGCGGATAGTTGTTGTCGAGCACCACTCGCAGGCTTTTAGGCGAAATCTTCTCCTGCTCGAAGGCCCCTGCAGGATCGGTACCGCCAAACAACACAGCAAGAAAGAACAGCACCGCTACCAGGATGGGGATTTCCGAGTTGTGCGTTGCCGGTTTTCTATTCATGCATCCTCCTGACGATCAACGAGGGAATGATATTGAAAAAGGCCTCCAAGTGTCTAAACCGCTGCCACGACAACACGAAAAGAAAATGAGTAAGTGGCTTCATAACGGCTGCAAGGTTCGAGGAGGTACCTTTATTTAACGAGATTCGGGTCATGTTTGTCAGATTGAGATGGGCGGAAAACAGGTAACGATGAAATGAAGAGTTACTGAGAACTTGGAGCTACCCCGCCCCCACGCCCGATCTTCGCGCTAATCCCTTTTTTCAGGACTTGTCTGTTATAGGCATCCAGGGCATCGCGACGTTTAAGCATGCCGACTACCCAGCGATCCTCCAGGCTTTCGACCACAGGGATCTCTTCGATGCCCTTGATATCAAAGAGCTGCATGGCGGTAAAGAGAGAATCGTCCGGAGTGAGCATTGTCACATCTCGGTTGCAGATCCCGCCAACTTTAAAAGCGATCTGTTCTTTTTCATCACGATGCAAGATATTTTTCACGTCTTGTAAGGATACAATGCCGGTCATCTTTCCGGAGTCGTCAACGACCGGAAAGTAAAAACTCTTACCCATACTGAAGATCTGAAGAAGCTGTTTAATATTGGCCTCTTCGCTAATAAAGTCAACATCGTCACTGATGGCTGTACCAACTCTCAAGGATTTCATGATCGCCACTTCACGGCCTTCGTGGATATCGATACCTTCGCGGGTGAAATCGACAGTATCGATAGAATCTTCGCAAAACTTTTTGGCCACAACCGTCCCGATAATTGAGGTGATCATTATGGGGAGGATAATTTGGTAATTGCCGGTCATCTCAAAGAGGAGAAAGATGGCAGTCATTGGCGCATGGGTCGCGGCGGCAAGAAAAGCACCGATTCCAACGGTCGCATACGCCCCTGAGCCGGCGGTAAATTCGGGAAGAAGTCTATGGACCACAGATCCGAAGGTGCCGCCCATCATGGCACCGATAAAAAGCGATGGGGCAAAGACCCCGCCTGCCCCGCCCGAACCGAGGGTTATGGACGTGGCAATGATTTTCAGAAAAATCAGGGCAAACATCACCCAGACAATACCGCCCCCTTCCACAACCTCCTTCATATAGCCGTAGCCATCACCCATTACCTGGGGAAAGACTATGCCGAAGATACCGATGCAGAGAGCGCCGGTGAGCGGCTTGAGTTGCGGATGGATCGGCAGTTGACGGTACTTGTCACGGACAAGATAGAAGGTGCGGATGTAGAGGACTGCTGCAAGGCCTATAAGGATAGCCATCAGTCCATAGAGGGGAATTTCCACCAGGCGGTTGACTACGGCGTATTGAGGAATCTGGAAAGCACTGGACATCCCATAGTAGCTGCGGGTGACACCGGTGGACATGGCCGAGGCAATCACCAAGGCGGCAAAAGAGGAGATTTCGTAGGTTCCGAGCAGGACGATCTCGGCGGCAAAGAATACTCCGGCAATAGGGGCATTGAACATCCCGGCAACACCTCCGGCACAGCCGGCGGCAATATAAACCTTCATCCTGTTGCCGGACACGCGGCTTAGCTGTCCGACCTGAGACCCCACCGCGCCACCGATCTGCGCTATAGGTCCTTCAACTCCTGCGGAGTTTCCGGTGCCGATGGTTAAGCCGGTAGCAAGGATTTTTAAGACAATGGACCGAGCCCGGATAACGCCATCTTCCAGGTTGACCTTTCTCAGGAATTTGGTGAAACCATAGCCGTTTATCTCGCCAGGAAAGAGCAGGGAGAGGGGAATGAGGAGAATTGTGCCGACAAGTGGAATGAGAGGCAGGAAAAAGACATGCCAACCGCCCTGGTCGATAGCGAGCAACCTGCTGCCACCCTCGAAGATGAAGTGATGAACGAGATCGACAAAGCTGCGAAAAAGTATGTTAAGCAGTCCGGCGGTTAGGCCGATGAAGGTGGCGATAACGACCATCCGGGTATTATCTCCCGGCAAGAATTTTTGCAGTTTTTTTCGCATTCTTGCAGACTCTCCACTCTTGATTTCTGCTACCTTCTCAAACTCCTGTCCATCTCTCTTTACAAAGCTGTCCAGTCTTCCGCTTTACTTTTCGCAGTCGGATGGGAGATTAATTCAGTAAGATCATTTTTGGAACGCTAAAATTATCAACGCATTGTTCCTTTTCAGAAAATAATAGGTCGCAAATTATTTTGATCGATCAAATTCTGAAACAAGAGGAAACGCAATTCTTGCAAATTGATCAAGTAAAACTCTCCTTTTAAAATGGCTATTTTGTAGAATACGTTATAAACTTAGCAGCTTAAATCATCTCACGGACTGGTCATTTAGAATGGCATGGCGATTGCGATTTATCACCCTAGTGTTTCTGTAATCAACACTCTGAAATGTAGCGATATTTTTAGATAAGAGTTGCTTGAGTACTTTCAAATGGGGAATATGAAAAGTTTTTTAAGTATTGCAAAAAGCAAGATGGCGTGGGGGAATATGGCCTTTTTGCTGGTCATTGCCCCGGCCTTGGCTTTTGCCTCAGGTCAAGGAGGCACGATCGATTCCGACGTGCCGACTCTGTTCGGTATTCGCCTGGAGTTCATCCTCTTTGCCCTGGTACTTCTGGGCGTTGCCCTTTTCCATAACAAGACGTTTTATGTTGCAGTTACCGGTCTTGCGGTCATTACCCTGTTCAAACTGTTCTTTGACGACGGTTTCCACCTCATGGAGCATCTCTTTGGCCAGCTGCCGATCCTCGACCAACTCATGGACAAGAGTTTGCGTCAGGGCGAGTGGTCGGTCGTTCTTAACCTTCTCGGCCTGCTTCTGGGGTTTGCCATTCTCGCCAAGATTTTCGAGGAATGCGGCGTTCCCGAAATTCTGCCGAAATATCTGCCGACCGGCTGGATGGGGCCGGCGATTCTTCTGGTTTTTGTTGCCGTAATTTCTTCCTTCCTGGATAATATCGCTGGCGCTCTCATCGGTGGCACCATCGCTTTGGTGGTCTTTCATGGCAGGGTCCATGTCGGGTTTATTGCCGGAATCGTCGCCGCCTCCAATGCCGGCGGTTCAGGCTCAGTGGTTGGTGACACGACGACAACGATGATGTGGATCGACGGGGTCAGCCCGCTTCAGGTCCTCCATAGTTTTATTGCCGCCGGCGTGGCGCTTGTCATCATCGCCTTTTTTGCCGGTCATCAGCAGTATAAGCTCCAGCCGGTAATTGTCGCCGACACCAGTGGCGTGAAGATCGACTTTCCCGGGATCGTGATTGTTATCATGATGCTTCTCGGGGCGATCATCACCAACTATCGCCTCGATATGCCGGCACTCGGGGTCTGGGCCGCCATTCTTCTCGGGGCTCTCTTTCGACCGATCCCCTGGAAAGAGGTGCCGGCAGCCATTATGGGCAGCATCTTTCTGCTCAGCCTCGTCTTGTGCGCCTCCCTGATGCCGGTCGAAACCCTGCCTGATGCCTCGTGGATGACCGCCTTTGTCCTCGGCTTTGTCTCGGCGGTGTTCGACAATATCCCCCTGACCAAGCTCTGCCTCGTTCAGGGTCACTACGATTGGGGTATGCTCGCCTACAGCGTCGGTTTCGGCGGTTCGATGATCTGGTTCGGCTCGTCCGCCGGCGTCGCCATTACCAATAAATTTCCCGAGTCTCGCGATGTTCTGCTGTGGCTGCGCAAGGGCTGGCATGTGACTCTGGCCTACATCGTCGGTTTCTTTACCTTGTTTCTTGTCTGGGGCTGGCATCCGAGCGATAACCGGCTGCACAAAGAACCGGTAGCTACCTGCACGGTCGAAAACTGCAAGGCGAGAAAGATCGCTCTCGCAACCGGGAACGACCGGATGCCGGGGGTTATAGAGAACATCACCCTGAAAAAGGATTAGCTTTTCGGAAGTGTGCCGCGTCGACCACACCTCCGGTAACCATGTACTAGCGAAGAGGATACTGAAATGACAGAAGAATTGAAGGCCAAGGTATTGCTGGTCGATGATGAGGAAGATTTCCTGTCAACGCTGGCTGAACGTTTGCAGGCCAGAGGCTTGGAGGTCAATACCGCCACCAGCGGCGAGCAGGCAGTGGCCAAGACCGAGGAACAGCGCTATGATCTCATAATTCTCGATCTGGCCATGCCGGGCATGGATGGTATTGAGACCCTGAAACTGATCAAGGGCAAACAGCCGGATGCGGAAATCATCTTTCTGACCGGCCAGGGATCGATCAAGACCAGTATCGAGGCGATGAAGTTTGGTGCCGAGGACTTTTTGGAGAAACCGGTCAATATCTCGGACTTGCTCGAAAGGATCAGAGACGCCAAAGACAAGCGATTGCTGGTGGTCGATTCTAAGAACGTCAAGGATATCGACAAGATTTTAAAATCCAAGGGCTGGTAAGCCGTTGTAAATAAATAACCGTAACAGTGGTGCACCACAACCGGCATAAGGGGATGTAATGGTTATTTCGTAACGGCCCCTAAAAATCTGCTGATGAGTGTTGAATTTCTAAGATACTAAGGAAGTGGGACAGCAATATGGAAATCAACCACTACCAGAGAGTTTGGCTGCGCTTGATCGGTCTCTTTTGTCTTCTGATCACCGTGCCGGTGGCGATTCTGGTTTTGGTGACCACCAATAGTCTCAGGGAGGCGGCGATCGAGAAACTTGAGGTATCCCTCGGACGACTGGTCGATCACAAAAAGGATGTAATCAGCCTCTATCTTAAAGAGAAGGAAGATCTCCTGACCATACTGGTCGGCATGTATCCCCTCACCTATCTTGAACTCCAGGAAAACCTTGACAATCTCTTTAAGGCCGTCAATAAAACCGGCAGCATTGTCGATCTGCATGTCATCGATTCTTCCGGCAAACAAATGGCCTATGTCGGACCCTACGCCCAAAGCCTCATCGGCAAAAACTACCATGATGCCCAATGGTTTCAGGACGTCCTTATCAACGGCAGTCACGTCAGCGATGTTTTTCTCGGTTTTCGCAATGTTCCCCACTTCGTGGTGGCGGTGGCGGATCCGCTAAAGACATACGTACTCCGGGCAACGATCAATTCGGAGCAGTTCGCTAAGCTCCTCCTCAGCACCCAGATCGGTCGTCACGGCGACTCCTTCATCGTCAATCGGGACGGTACCCTGCAGACCCCCAGTCGAACCGGACTGAACGAATTGAACAGAGAAGACAGGCTTCTGCTTGAACATCATGAAGGAACCACTATAATCAAGAGAGAAGAGAACATCGTTGTCCAGGGCGACGACAAGGTGCGGCACGAAGTGGGCGAACCGTCCATAATCAAAAGAAAAGAAAGTATTGTCGCCACCAGATGGGTGAAAGACGGTCAGTGGTGTCTCATCGTCAAGGCCTTGATCGAGGATTCACTTGGACCGTTCTATAAGGTTCGCAACAACATCATCATTGTCATTATAGTAACGAGTGCTGTGTTCCTGACCATTGCCGTATTTTTTGCCGGTTATTTTTTGCGGCGGACTGAAAAAGAGGAGCGCAACAAGGCCGAGCTTGGCCACCAGATGGTGCAGATGGAGAAGATGGCCACGGTGGGCAGACTTGCCGCCGGGATCGCCCACGAGATTAACAATCCGCTGCAGATGATCACCAGCCAGGCAGGATGGATCGGCGAATTGCTGCCGGACGAGGATGGGGATAAGGTGAAGAATCTCGACGAATATAAAAAGGCCGTCGAACAGATCAAGCGCCATGTCCGCCGGGCCGGAACCATTACCCACAGGCTCCTTGGGTTCACTCGGAAAATCTCGGCGGAAAAGGACAATGTCCGGATCAACGAGCTGCTTGAGGAAACCATCTCCTTTGTTGAAAAAGAGGCCGGGTATAACAATATCTCGATCGTCAGGAATTATGCCGAGGATCTTCCCGGCATCATGACCGATGGCTCGCAATTGCAGCAGGTGTTTCTTAACCTCATCAACAACGCCATTGATGAGATAGGCCAGGGCGGGATTATCGAGATCCGCACGGCGGCGGAGGACAAAAAAATGGTTGTCGAATTCGCCGATAACGGCCATGGCATAAGGCCGGAAAATTTTGGAAGAATCTTCGATCCCTTTTTTACTACCAAGGATCCGGGCAAGGGAACCGGTCTTGGTCTCTATATCAGCTATGACATTATTAAAAAACTTGGCGGGACAATAAGTGTCGCCAACCGGAACAGCGGGGGTGCGGTTTTTACCATCGTCCTCCCGAGCATCAATCTCGGTTCGGGGCGGTAATCGACAACTTCAATGTGTTGGTGGTCGAGGATGAACACTCTTGAATCAACGTTCGAGGATGAAAAAAGCCTGCGGAGGATGAGAATGCCAAGCGGACAAAGAGCGAAATTGAAGATTTTAATAGTCGAAGATGATATCATGGGACGGCAGATGCTTCACGATATCCTTGAGGAGTATGGCGCAATCGATCTTGCGGCGAACGGTGAAGAAGCTGTGCAGGCCTTTCGGGCTGCCTGGCTTAAGGATGAACCCTATGATCTCCTCTGCATGGACATCGTAATGCCGGTGCTGGACGGCAATGAGGCCTTGATCAAAATCCGTGAGATTGAGTTGTCCCTGGGAATCATCGGTTCCGAGGAGGTCAAGGTGATCATGATCTCGGCCCTGGACGATGCGAAAACAGTCGATAAGGCATATTCGAAGGGGGGAGCGACAGCATATATCGTCAAACCGATTGAAAAGGAGCGGCTGCTTGACGAGATGTGCGCTATCGGTGTGCTTGTTTGAATGTCCGGCCCTTTTCGCGGCTCTCTTCCCCCATTCCGTGACAGGTCGGCAAGGGTCAGGGCAGATGGAGGATCAGTTCCTTGGTGTTGCAATTTGCAGAAAGTTTTGCCCCGAGGGCGGCCAGGAGATCTTCATACCCGGTGGGCATTTTTCCGGCAAAGCCTGCATCGAGGCTGTCTATCCCGCCAATCCGCAAAGCGATACCGGCATCATCATTGACAGGGATCAGCAGCAGGTTGCTGCCGGCGCTGGTTGCCCCGAAGGCAAATTCCAGGCAGAGCCAGATGAGGTTTTGCAGGAGAAACGGATTGCCGGTAAAGAGCACCAGGGTCTTGGCCGGGACAACCTCTATGGTGAGTTTACGCATGGCCGCCAGCCGTGCCGCTAGATTTGCAACCAGGCAGGTGACTTCATAGAGATCCGCCCGGGTGTCAAAGACGTCGACGCTGTGGGCGAAGTGACTCATGTTTTTCATAATACCGTCGGCCCGTTGGATCTGCTTGGTAAATTGCCCGCAGACTTTGCTCAGGCGTTCCGGATCGATAGCTGAGCCGCGCTGGGCGGCAAAGGTCAGGTCTTCGAGGAGACCGGCATTCTCGTTGATAATTGCCAGGACATTCTTTATCTCATGGGCGATTGAGGCGGAAACCTTGCCGAAAAAGCGCAATCCGGCTTCGCCGATGGCATCATAGGGGATACCCATGGTGTCCTCCTTCATGCTTTCACCGCCTCGTGCATCTTGGCGATCAGGGTTTCAATCTTGACGGGTTTGACGAGATAACAGGCCGATGCGGAAGAACCGGCGACATAGTCCGCTTCCGAGCCATGACCGGTGAGAAAGATGAACTTCATGTCTTTTTGAATTTTTTCCAGCAGTCCCTTCAGTTCAAGCCCGCTGGTTCCGGGCATCTTCATGTCGAGGACCGCCAGATCGTATTCATTTTTTTCCGCGAGAGCCAAAGCGTCAATGGTGCGGATCGCATAATCGACTTTAAATCCCCGGAAAGAGAGGCGTTCAGCCAGGGTGGTAACAAATTCCGTCTCGTCGTCTACCAGTAAAACACGCATTTCATTCTCCGCTGATCATTAAGAATCCCGTTTAACGGGGTGAGGAGGCTGCAGGGGAAGGGTAATGGTGAAGGTGGTGCCCTCCCCCAGCCGGCTGGTAACATGTATCTTGCCACCAAGCTCTTGAATGAGTCCGTAGGTGATCGACAATCCGAGTCCGGTGCCGCCGATCTTGGTCTTGGTGGAGAAAAAAGGTTCAAAAATTTTGCCGAGATCGGTATCCGACATGCCACAGCCGTTGTCGGTAATCGTGGCGACAACCTCATTTTCGCCCTCACGCTGAACCTTGATCTCCAGGCGACCGCCGACACTCATGGCGGAGAAGGCGTTATTGATGATATTGAGAAAGATCTGCTGCAGTTTGCCGCGATCGCTTTGAAACTCGGGAAGATTATCGGCCAGATCGATGTTGACCGAGATGTTGCGATACTCTGCTTCCTTATTGAGGAAACCGAGTACTTCGGAAATGATATTGCCAAGTTGGACGTTTTCTATGGCGCTGTCGATGTGGCGGGCGAAGCCGAGCAACCGTTTGGTGATTTTGCCGCACCGTTCGACGGAAGCCAAAACCGAATCGATAAGGTCAATGATTCTCGAATTCTGCGGGCAGGTGTCGGTATAGGTGAAGATATCCTTGATCAGGCCGGCCTTTTCATTGATGATTGCCAGGGGGTTGTTGATTTCATGGGCGACACCCGCGGCCAGCCGACCGATCGATGCCAGTTTGTTGGAATACTCGACTTGGTGCAGGCTGCTCAAACGCCGTTGGTCAAGGAGGTACATGCTGTTGACCATATAGGTTGAGAAGCCGAGGATAACCACGAGAATGACTGTCATACTGATGATCAGGAAGCCGATGAGTATGAAGCGGGTATCCCGCCACGGTTTCATCAGCTCGTCCTTTTCCTTGACGATAATGAGGATGTATGGAGAATCGGGGATATACGCCGAACAAATAATAAGATTCTCGCCGGCTTTGTTTCTCTCTTCGCGAATTTCCGTATGCTCCGAGTATTCCGGTACGGCGTAGGGAATCTTTTCGAACACCTGGTTGTGGTAGAGGGTCGGGGTTTGAATGACACCTCCATGGTTGATGAGAAAGGCATCGCCTCGCCCGCTCAACTCCAACCCACTCAGCAGTTCATTGAAGCGGGTAGTATCGAGCGCCGACCGCAGCACATAGAACGAGCCGTCCGGCATGGTGTATTTGACGGCAATGATAAGGTGCGGGACATTGCGGAAGCCGAGGAAAACCTCACTGATATAAAAGCCTCTTCCCTGAATCTCCTTGAACCATTCCTGGCTGCTGTAATCCTTGCCTTCCAGGGAATATGGCCCCACGTAATTGATCTGCACGCCGTTTTGATCAATTACCCCGAGATCGACGAAACCATTGAAACTGGCCCGCAGATTGGTGAGAATGGAGTCCAGCTTCTCCGGTCGGGTCAAGTTTTCTATGTGATTTTCCCGGACGACAAACGTCAGGGCCGACAGTCGTTCGCTGAGGAAAAAAGATATCGAGCGTCTGGCATTTGAGCCGATGCGCAGGGTGCGGAGCAGGTTTTCCGATTCGATCGATTTCTGGGTATAGTTATAATCGATACTGGTTATAAAAATGAGGGGGATGAGGGTGACGAGAGAGGTTGCGAGAACGGCAATTTTCCAGATGCGCCGGAAATTGAACATCTGCCGGAACGGACCGGTGGAGAGTTCACTTTTTTGCCAAAATGCTGGTTTGAAATGGTTCAATAGCGACATCGACGGCCTCAAGTGCTCCTCTGCCTTCGGGACGCAGGCAATGCCTGCGTCCCGTTCGGGGCATTATGCCTGGTTTTTTTTGCTCCTAACCTTCTCGTTGGCCTGCATCAGGGTCTTGCTGAGCAGCTGAATATCAACGGGTTTCTGAAGGAAGGCGAAGGCCCCCAGATCCATGCAAAGATCCTTGTCCTTTTCCGTGCCGTGACCGGTGAGAACAATGACCTCAATGTCCGGGTTGGTGGTCTTTACCTGGCGCAGTACCTCGATGCCGTCGATGCCCGGCATTCTCAGGTCGAGGATCATGACTTCCGGCTCTTCATCGGCAATCATGGTCAGGGCCGATTCGCCGTCATAGGCCACGGCGGAGCCCATATCGCGCATGATTAGACGCTCGGAAAGGGTCTGGACAAAGTCGCGTTCGTCATCGACCAACAGGACCTTCGACGGCATTTCGAAATCGTAGCGGCGGTAAATGTCCGGTTGATGGAAACCCTCGCCGATACGGGTGGTTATCGACTCGACTCCGGGCACCTTCTCGACGATCGATTTTAGATCTTCCTCAAGTCGGGAAAGCATCAGAACGTTTTTGTTGATGGTGAGTGTTATGGCACCCTTGCGGGCATCGACGGAGACATTGTGTCCTTCCTGGGCGAGTTTCACATCGACTTGGGCAGCCAGCAGGAAATCCCCGAGGGCGGACTGGGAGTGGGCGGTTTTGGCGACCACGTCGCTGCCGGCTTTTTCCAGGACCAGGGCGGCGGCGGCGGCAATGTTGGTTTTATCCATCGGCACAACGATATCGTACAGACCGGTCGCCCACGGGTCTTCACCTCTTTTAAGCATCTTCAGCCAGGCGGCAAGATCTTCATCCTGCTGACGGATCTGCTGCAGGGCATTCTTTTCGGCGATCCCTTCCCGTTGCATGGCTTCATGGATGCGAAATCTCAACTCGGCGACCAGGCAGACTCGAAGTACGTGGCTGATTTTGTCGGGAATAAGAAAACTGACCGGACCGGTGATCAACAGTTGATCTTCGCTCATGAGGTTGGCCAGGGCCAGGCGCAGGTGGGCCACCGAGCGTTCTTTGTCATGGGTGAAACGGTTAAAGACCGAGGTCTTGGCGGAAAAGGCACCGAGGATTTTGTGTTCGTTCATTCCCGAGCTTGTCACCGCGCCGGCAACGATCTTCCCCAGGTCGATTGCCTTGTATCTGGACGTGGCGGTGAGTTCCTTGATAACCGCTGATTTGTTACTGAAGGCTGCTCCGACTATTGTTATGACAGACATAGAATCTCCTTTTTGGACTAACTCGCTGTATCCGGTTTATCAATTTTAAGAAATATAGCACACATTGGTAAGCGGGCACTGGTTTTCTTCAGATTTCTTGTGGGCTGTATCGTGTACCGCGCAAATTGCCTTTTCCATGGTTGAGTAGACATGATCTCGGCCGATTTTTTCAATCAGATGGGTTCTCTCAAGGACCTCCATAACCGATTCGTTAACCCCACAGAAGGAGATATCCAGGCCGGCGCTTCGCACCGTCGAGACGACGAGGGATAAGACCTCCTCACCGGAGGCATCGATATCATTCATGCCGTTGGCAACAATGACGATGTGTTTCAGGCTTTTTTTATTCAACATCCGGTCGGTTATCTTGTCTTCGAGATAACTGGCGTTGGCGAAAAACAATGGTCCTTCAAAGCGGATCATGTCGATGTACTGACATTCTTTCAGGCCATGGACAACCGAATTTTTGAGGGAATCATCATCATGCCGGGAAAGGGTCGAGACATTCGGGCGCATGCTCTTGTAAAGAAAGACCGCGAGTGAGAGAAAAACACCGATCATGATACCCTTGTCGAGGTGTGGGGCGAACGCGAGGGTCATGAGAAAGGAGAAGATGGAAATGGCACCGTCGTATTTTTTCGCATGCCAGGCATGAATAAAACCGGAGGCGTTGATCAGGCCGATGACCGCCATCATGATAACCGCCGCCAACACCGATTGCGGCAGATGGTAGAGCAGTGGGGTGAAAAACAGCAGGACCAGACCGACGGTGACGCTGGTAAAAAGGCTGGACATACCGCTGACCGCTCCGGCCTGGAGGTTGACCGCCGAACGGGAAAAAGAGCCGGAGGCTGGGTAGGCATTGGTCATTGAGCCGATAATGTTGGCAAGGCCCTGGCCGATCAATTCTTGATTGGGATCAAGTCGCTGGCCGGTCTTGGCGGCCATGGCCTTGGCAATGGAGATCGCCTCCATAAAACCAAGGAGAGAAATGATAATTGCGGCTGACAGGAGATGGGAAATAGCCCGCATGTCCAGCGGCGGCACGGAAAAACCCGGCAGTCCCTTAGGGATATCTCCAACTACCGCACCACCGCCCATCATGGTCAAGCCCTCGGTTTTCAGGACACTGTTGCCGACCTTCAGCCGCCAGGTGCGTCCGTCATTTTTGGCGCCGTCCGGAAACTCCCCTGCAGGATAGAAGGTGATTTGACCATTTTTCCCGCCGGCTTCATAAAAGGCGAGTTTACCATTTTCATAGGTGACGGCCTGCAGCAAGACATCGCGCAGTTCCTTGCGGAGTTGGGCGGCTTTGCTGCTCAACTCTTCAAGGCCGAACTGGATGGTTTTGACTTCGTGTTCGGCCTTGAGCATTGCCATGGTATCGTGGGCCTTTTTCGCCTCGTCGAGACTCTTACTCACCTCGGTCTGCTTTTTCTCCAGTTCCGGTTTGGCCTTCATTGCCGTATTAAAGGCGGTGATCAGTTCTTTGGTCTTGTCGGAGTGGATAGAGGTTATATCCGCCTTGGTATCATGTTGGAAGCCTATCGCCCAGGAGATGACCGTGGTCAGAGCCACCGCCACCAGGACGTTCGGTACTTTCGGTGCCAGCTTCTTCAGGGCGAACATGAGAATGAAGGCGCCGATGCCGATGATAAAGGAGGGCCAATGGGTGTAGTGCACCGCACTCTTGCAGACTTCGATGATGGTTTCATAGTGGTGCTCTTTGCCGTCGACATAGACGCCGAACATCTTTTCCAGCTGCGAGGTGAAGATGATGATGGCACCGGCATTGGTGAAGCCGTTGACCACCGGATGCGACAGGAAGTTGACGACCAGGCCGAGACGCAGGGCGCCGAGGAGGAACTGGAAGGTGCCGACGATCAGCGACAGCAGCAGGGCGTAGGCGATGTACCCTTCACTGCCGGCGGTCGCCAGGGGGGCAAGGGAGGCGGCGGTCATAAGGGAAACCACCGCCACCGGCCCGGTTGCCAACTGGCGGCTGGAACCGAACAGGGCGGCGATCATCGGCGGCAGAAAGGCCGCATACAGCCCGTAATACGGGGGCATCCCGGCCAATTGGGCATAGGCCATCGACTGCGGGATAAGAACCAGGGCGACCGTCAGTCCGGCAATGAAGTCCTGCCGGAAGCTGTTTGTGTTGTAGCCCTTCATCCAACTGAGAAACGGAAAGATTTTTGTCAGCATGCACTCCACCTATTTATTGTTTGTTTTCCACCATTCTCCGGCAGGACGCCAACAGTTCGCTGTAGAGCGTGCCTGCATTATATAAATTATTGCTTTCCAACTGCAAAATTCCATCGACCATGGCGAGGATGATCAGGGCGGTCTTCTTGGCTGACAGCGGTCCGATCGAGCCATCCTCCTGGCCGATGGTCAGGGCCTTTTCAAAGATCTCGACCAGGCAGGTATAGACGACTTCGAGGTGCCGGCGGCAGGCCGGGTGTACCGCCGCAAGTTCGTGGGTATAATGACGGCGCAAAAGGAGGAACCACTCTTTTTTGGTCTCCGAGAGATGGAGATGGTAGGCGACCGCCCCGAGCAGTCTTTCGAGTCCGGTGGGAAAGTGTTCTTCCTGGAAATAGAGAGAAAATGCCTGGACCAGCCCGGTTTTGACGTTTTCAAGCACCGAGACGAAAAGTTCCTCCTTGGTCTTGAAATGATAGAAGATCGTTGCCCCGGCAATGCCGGTGAGGCTGGCCACCTCGGCCATGGAGGTGTTGGCAAAGCCTTTGCCGGCAAACAATACGGTGGCCGTATCGATAATGTCGGCTTTTTTCGATTTCTTCGGCATGCCCATTTCCCTTGGAGAAGAACCCACGTAATACTGACTGATCGATCAGTTAGTACAATATCAAAAATAATCAGTCAAGGAAAAATGCGTGTGGCTTGAGCGGAGGAGCGGCTTAGGAGCCGTTACGAAATAACTTGAACATTTACTCCATTTCGTTACGGCTCCTTATGCCGCTTTTAGCGAGATGGTTCGAGTTATTTTTGCTTAACGGCCTACTTGGTCTCGTAGATATCCTCAATCCGGTCCTGGAGGGCGATAATTGTCCCCGATTCCGGTTTACCCTTCTGGAACATATCCTTGGCCTCGCCCTGACACCCGCGACAGGCATTGAAAGGCACGGTGTAGGCATGGATATGCCGGTTGTGACCGGTAGCCTTTATCTCCGAATAGCCCGGACATTTGGGGCAAAGGTGGTAGCTGGTTCTCTCTTGGACGTGAAAACCGGTGGTGTCATAAAAGATATTTTTTTGGTTGGTAACGATCCGTCGCTGTTGCGCCTCGGCCCTTCTTGATCCCCGGCCGGCAAACACCCCAAGTGCCTTGCTGCACAGCGCCTCGATATATTTGGTCATTTCCGGTGGTTGAGTGAATCTGCTCGGATCGTAGTCGGGTTCCCGGACCTGGGAGAAATCCATGCCGGCCATGGCGAGAATAATGCCGAGGTTGGTATAGGGCAGGGCGCCTTCGATGGAGTAGCCGCCCTCCAGTACGCAGATATCCGGGTTGAGCAGGCGGTTGAGCCGGGCATAACCCTGGGCGGTGAAATTCATATTGGTGATCGGATCGGTATAGTGGTTGTCTTGGCCTGCGGAATTGATGATGAGTTCCGGCTCGAATTCATCGAGGATGGGCATGACCACCCGTTCCATGACCATGTCGAAGCCTTCGTCGCAGGTGTTCGGCGGTAGCGGCAGGTTGATGGTGTAACCCTCCGCTGCCGGACCGCCCGACTCGTGGAGAAAGCCGCTGCCGGGATAGAGGGTGCGGCCGTCCTGGTGCAGGGAGATGAAAAGGGTGTCGGGATCGTTGTAAAAAATGTCCTGGGTGCCGTCGCCGTGATGGCAATCGGTATCGACAATGGCGATTTTTCGCACCCCGTAATGGCGGCGGATATATTCCACCATGATCGCCTCGATATTGATGACGCAAAAGCCGCGGTCGCCGAAGACCGTCTGCATGGCGTGATGGCCGGGAGGTCGGACGATGGCGAAGGCCTTTTCCGCCTCCTTTTCCATGACCGCCCGAGCGGCGCGCAGGGTGCCGCCGGCGGAGATCAGGTGCGATTCGGTGAGCAGTTTTTCCGCCGAGGGTACCGAAAGGTGGACGCGGTTGATATCATGGAAGGTCGCCAATTCGGGATTGAAAAAGAGAATATTCTCGACATCTTCAAGGCCTTCTTCGATAAGTTGGTCCCTGGTGTAGAGGAGGCGTTCCTCGCGCTCCGGATGATTGGGGCTGATGCACCAGTCGAAGGCCGGAAAGAGGATTAAAGCGGTTTTGTGCAGGGCATGGGGCATAAAGGAAGACATGGGCAGTTCCTCAGATGGTGGTAAGGCCGGGCCTGATCTGGGCCTTGAGGGTCAGGATTTTTCCCGAGGTTGCAAAGCCGCGAACCACATTCATTTCCAGGCGCTCGAGAAAATCAATCTCCGGGCAGGACTTCATGCCCATTTCGGCAACCATCATGGAAACCGCGCCCTTGAGGCGTTTTTCGGCGTCGGGCATGGAGTAGCGGGAAGAGATGGTTTCCAGACAGGAGAGTTCGGGGATGCTGAGGCGCCCGTCGCCGGTATCGGCATAGAGGCTTGCCTGCACGGTCAGCCTGGCGCGGGCGGCACCGATGGCGTTGGCGACCTCGTAATTGGCGGGCACGGTGCAGGGCAGAAACAGGGCCTGACCGAGGAACGATTGCAGGGCCGCGGCCGGGCCGCCGATGGCGACAATCCGTTTCGGCTGGATGCGGCGGCGATGGAGGAGGGCGGCGACGGTATACACAGGTCTTGCGAAAACCTCTTCGATCATCGCCTCGACCGCCAGGCGGATATGCTCGACAAAGGATTCGAGCAAGAGGGTTGCCGTGTACTCCGGCGATTCCTTGGGGCAGAGTGCCAGCATTGCCATTGCCGCCTGTTGCTGCGAACCGACGGCCAGTTTACCGAGGACCACCATGGCATCGGTGGGGGTCGGTGCCGTCCCGCCCTCGGCCATCGATGTCCCCTGCCGTTCCGGGCCGATACGAAAAGTGCCGTTGTGCCAGGCGACCCTGCTGTCACCGCCGAGACCGATGCTTGTTGTCTTCAGGGCTCGGATCAGGGTGGGACGGCCGGCAACGTTGACGCCGTAGGGTTCAAGAAGGGGGGCGCCGTCGACCAGCAGGGCAATATCGGTGGTGGTGCCGCCGATATCGAGGAGAATCGCATCATCGGTTTGGGCCGCCAGGGCCAGGCATCCCATAACGCTTGCCGACGGCCCCGAGTGCACGCTTTCACAGGGAAATTCGCAGGCCCGGGAGAAAGGGATGGTGCCGCCGTCGGCCTTCAGCACATGGCAGGGGCAGGTGATGCCAAGATGCGCAAGACCTTCTTCCAAGGCGTTTTTAAAAAGTGAGAACTGCGATGCCAATGCCGCATTCAACCAGGTCGAATACACCCGGCGCGGAAAGTTGGGCAGGCCGGAGATCCGGTGGCCGAGGCTGACATGGGCAAAGCGCCCGACTAGCTGCGCGGCTACCTGCTGCTCGTGGCGGTTGTTGCGATGGGAAAATTTGGTGACTATTCCGATGGAGTTAATGCCCTCGCGGCGCATGGCTAGGGCAGCGGCATCTATCTTCCCCGGATCGGGGTCGCGGAGAATCTGGCCGCGGTGGTCGATGGCCCCGTCGAGGAACCAGGTCGGGCAGCTCTTGGCGAAAAAATCGGGATTCATTCCCGGTCCGGCCTGGAGCAACATACCGACAGGATCGAGGGCGCCGGTGACAATGGCGTTGGTGCAGAGGGTGCTGCTCAGGTGAATCCTCTGCAGTGTGCTGCGGTCACCGGGCACCAGATGCTGCAGCAGGGTAATGATGACATCGCTGAGATGCTGCTGGGCGACGCTGACCTTATGTTTTGCCACCAAGGTGTCGCCATCGAGTAACACCCCATCGGCATGGGTTCCGCCGACATCTATCCCGATAATCATGCCCGCACCTTTCCTTGCTGAATTAAAAACTTCTGCCGCTTGAGCGTAAAGAACTGAGAAAAAGGCCGATGCCGCCGACCAAAAGGACGAGAATCGTTATCAGGTCAAAGGCTGACATGTTATTAAACTGAAAGTGCATCTGGCTGATGACCCCAAAACCGAGCATGGCCAAGGAGGCGATGGCGAGGATCCAGCCGAGGGGGTTGCTGCCGTTGTAGAAAATGATGCCTACCCCGAAGATAAAGGGAATGAGCACCATCCCACTGGTAATACCGATGCCCCAGACATTCCAGATAGCATAACCGAAACCAAAACCTGTTGTGACGTGAATGTTGCTAAGAAAGAGATATCCGCCGCCGATCATCATGATAAATCCGAGGAAAAAACGGCCAACGCCGCCATCCGTACCCCCTGCGCCACGCATGTGCTACCCCCTTTTTTTAAGGTTTTGCAAATTCCGTTAATGTATCTGCTTTTAACCGGTATGGGAAGAACAACATTCGGGACGAAGGTTGAGACATTCCAGCCGGTATCTTGCCCCGTCGCAGTGGATAATATTGCAGCAGGCATAGTCTTGTTGCAGACGAAACAGGTTGTTGAGCGGCATACCGAGGATCCTGCAAAGAAGCACCCGATTCACCCCGGCATGAGACACCAGGGCAACACGATCGACCCCACAGCCGGCTGCACGTTCGAATACCGGCCAGGAGCGGCGAAGGACGTCGGCAAAGCTTTCGCCGCCTACGGGCCGGAAACCGGCGAGGTCGTTGCCCCTCGCGGCATATTCTCCAGGAAAACGATCCTTGACCTCGGCGACGGTCAAGCCTTCCCACTCCCCCAGATTAATCTCGGCGAGATCAGGGACTACTTCGGCGGCGCTGCATCCCAGGTGGGCCGTGAGAATGGCGGCGCTTTCCCGGCATCGGATAAGCGGGCTGGTAAGTACTTTTTCAACGGTTTGCAGGGTGGGGTGGCAGGCGAAGCCGCGCATCTGTTGTCGGCCGTGTTCGCTTAAGGGGAGATCCAGTTGGCCGATAAAACGGTGCTGTTCTGAGCGGGCGGTTATCTCCCCGTGGCGGATGAGGTACAGGGTGCTCATTGGTTCTGCCCATTGCCAAGGATTGCCTCGATTGTCTTTCCCGTCGCCAGCTCCACCATCTCCTGCAGGGCAAGGGCGTTATGCATGCGCCTCCTGATGGCGCGGCAGGCCGCCTTGTTGCCGGCGTACAGTTCCAGTTTTTCCGTAAAGCGCCGGCGCACCGGAACGCGGTACTGTCCCCTGACCAGTTTATCGGCGAGGCAGACCACCTCCTTTTCCGAGAGGATGCCGGTAGAGGGTGGCGGGGCATCGCGGTGGACGGCGACAACCTCCGCCAGCCGGCCGAGGCCGAGGCCCGCGAGGAGTTTGGCCCCGGCCGCCTCGTGTCGTGTCCGGCCCTTGGCGACGTCGTGGAGGAGGGCGCTGTTATAGAGGAGGTCGGTATCGAGTTTGCAACCGTTGCGACCCAGCTCCAGGCCGAGGGCTTCGGCGACCCGGGCAACGGCCAGACCGTGCACCCGCCCTTTCTCCGGCATCAGGAGTTCTGCCAGGGCTAGGGCCTCGACCCGTTCGCCAATTGGCAAGCGGGCCATACGCGCGGTAAGAACGGCGAAGTCCTCCGGCGTGTCGGCATCAAGCAGTACGCCTTTGTCCCAGACCGGCAATTCCTTCACCTCTTTTGACTTGCAGCCTGCGAGCAAGCCCTGCAGACCGTCCTGGCCGTCGTAGTCGAGGATGGCAGGGATCAGATGAGACGGGAGAAGGGGCGGATGGCCGTTTTTTTCGGTGAAACGGGGCAGGATCGCCATTTGCCCGTCGAAGGCGGCGGTGAGGGCGGCAAGGGTCGCCGGTCGGACGAGGGGGATATCCACGGGCAGGAGGAAAAAGCCGTCAACCTTGGGAAGGCCTTGTACCCCTGTCCGAATTGAGGTGTACATGCCCCGGGCATAATCCGGGTTATGCACAGAGGTAAGACCCAGGCGCCGGGCCTCGACCTCCACCTCTTCATGACGGTGGCCGGTCACCACCATGATCCGACGAACTTTTGCCTGGCGAAAGAGGGCGGCTAAGTGGGCAAGGAGGGTCTCGCCGCCAAGCCGCATAAGGGGTTTGAAATCCCCCATTCGTGAGGAAAGGCCGGCGGCGAGAAGGATGGCCGCAAGCTTCATGTTGCCATTTTGGCGCGGACCTGGACCATCTCGGCGACGATGCTGAGGGCAATCTCCTCCGGGGTGTCGGCGTCGATGGCGAGACCAATGGGGCAGTGACAGCGGGCCAGTTCCGAGTCGGTGACCCCTTCGCCGCGCAGCGATTCATAGACCGCCGCCCGCTTTCTCCGGCTGCCGATCATGCCGATATAACCGGCATTGGTGCTGAGGGCCTGGGCGAGGACCTCGCGGTCGTGGAGATGACCGCGGGTGACGATGACCACGTAGTCGTCCGGGCCGAGGCCGGTTAGGCAGGCGGCAAAAGAATTGAGAACACGCACTTCCCTCGCCTTTGGATATCGTTCCGGGTTGGCGAATTCCCGCCGGTCGTCCATAACCACGACCTCAAAGTCGACGAAGGCCGCTAGTTCGGCGACGGCGAGAGCAACGTGTCCGGCTCCGGCCAGGTGGACGGTGCCGGGATGGACCAGCGGTTCGACGAAGATCTCCCGCCCCCGGTGGTCGAGAAGAAAGGGCGCCCGTCGGCCCTTGCGGGTGATCTCCAGGCGCAGGTCGGTCGCCACCTCGGGATTTTGCTGCGAATCGAGGAGGAGCAGGCGGGGCGGCTCCTCCTTTTTAGGCAAAATGGTCAACAGCATTGGTCGTTGGCCACCAAGGTACTCTTTTTGCAAGCGCTCTATAAACGGCAGCATCTCCGGTTCGAGGCGTTGCAGCAGTACCGTGGCCGAGCCGCCGCAGGCCATGCCCTCTTCGGCGGCGGAGGCGGCAGTCAGTTGAAAGTCCAGCTCGGCAAAGGTCGCCGGGCCCCGGAAAAGTTCCCGGGCCTTGGCCTGACAAGCGCCCTCAAGGGCGCCGCCGCCGACGCTGCCGGCGATGCTGCCGTCGCTTACCACCACCATCCGGGCGCCCGAGGTCCTAGGTGCCGAGCCGGAGTTGCGGACAATGCCGCAAAGAACCGCAGGCTGTTTGAGTTGCAGGGTGCGGGTAAGTTTATCGAGAACATGCCGCATATCTTTCTCCTTTCGTGCGCAGGTCGAGGATGGTTCGTTTGATGGTATGGGTGGCGGCAAAACCCGTCACCCGGCGAATCGTTCCGAGGAGCAATCGGCCATCGGCGAGACTAGCACGGATCGCCGGAATCAGCAAAAGTTTTTGGCGGAAGTGGTCGAGAATGGCGATCTCATCACCTGTCGCCAGCAACTCCGCATGCAGCCGGTCGGGACCATCTTTATCGAGGATGATCCGGTAGTCGAGCAGGCCGGGGATGAGGTAAAGATGATCATCCAGATCCTGGCTGTGCAGCATGCCGCCGACCGGCAGAAGGCAGCCGTCAAGACGCCCCCGAATATCGACCAGCCGGGCGGTCAGTCCGCCGCAGGCGCAGGGTGAGCGGTCGAGCCGGGCGCTGTCGCCGGTCCGGTAGCGGATAAGCGGCATGGCCTCGCGATCAAGGGTAGTGATCACCACCTCGCCGATTTCACCGTCCGGCAATGGGCTGCCAGTCTGCGGTTCGACGATCTCAACGAGAAGATCCGACTCGCGGAGGTGACAACCATTATGGGCTGCGCATTCCACTCCGCCGCCGAGGCCGGTCTCGGTGGCGCCATAATGGAGAAAGGTGGCGCAGCCGCAGGCGGCCTCAATCCGCCGGCGCAGGGCGGGGGCGGCGTAATCGGAGCAGAGCAGCATCGAGTGCACCAATCCCGGCCCGATCTCCTCGGCCAGGGCGAGAAGGTGTTGCGGCAGGCCGACCAGGCAGGTCGGCCGGTCGTGGCGAATGGTTCCGGCTGTCTCTTCCGTCGGCGGCCAAAGACCGCTAGCCTTAATGCCGCCGTCGCGGAGGGCGCGGAGCAGCAAATCGCCCACCGAATCCGGCTGGGCAAAGGGCAGGAGCACCAACACCCGGTCCTCTGTGCCGATGAGACTCGACATGCCCTCGAAAAAAAACTCCAAGGTCGCGGCCAGGTCCGCCGCCGTAAAGCATAAGCGTTTGGCGGGTCCGGTGCTGCCCGAGGTCTGCATGGTAATAATACGGGCCACCCGGCTTTGCGAGACGGCGAGCAGACGCAAGCCATCGGCAGCAAGCTCAACGCTTGTGAGGAGAGGCAGGCGGCCCAGGTCGGCGAGGGTTTGGATTCCCCGGATATCGATGCCGGCCAGGCGCTGCCGATACAGCAGGCTGTTGGCGGTGGCATGCTGCAGGGTTTGCCTGAGGGCGGCCATCTGCGCCTGCTCGATCTTTTCCCGGGAAAGCGGTCCGGCAATCCCCAGTCGCCGGGCGGAGAGCGCATCGACCGGCGTCGGGTAGCTTACTTTCTCGGCCGGACGCGGCCGGTGCAAGGCCCGACCGTCACGGGCGGTGAGGTTGAAGCTGCAAAAGGGGATGAGACGACCGTCAGGGCGTGCGACATGGATGCAGCAGCCGCGCAGGCGTTCGAGGCTGAGGTTCCATGCGTCCTGGAAGGCCATGGCCGAGAGGGCGAAGGTGTGACTGCGGGCGCGTTGCAGGAAGAGGTCGAGTTCGTCCGCCGGTTGGGGCGTAACCGGCTGAGCGTACATGGGAATGGCGGCCCAGCGGCGGGCGGTGGCGGCAATGGCGACCCGCGCCCCGTCCTCGGCCGGTGTGGGGGTGCAGTCGCAGGCGCCGCCTCCAAGTCGGGTCAGTCCGCCATCCTTCTCCACCAGGTATTTGGCGGAAAAGGAGCAAAGGGCGTGTTCGCAGCCCGGCGGCCGGAAATCGCCGGTCTTTACCCGCCCCTCACTCTGGTCTTCGAGGGCCTGCATGATTTCCGGCAGGGTTACGTGGTCGGGGGTAAAACTTTGCGGAAACCTGCCGAAATAGCACATCGGCTGGAAATGCACGCCGCGTACGGCCGGTTGCCTGGCAAGGGCAAAGCGCACTATCTGCCATAGCTGGTCGGTATTGACACCTCGCACCAGCGTCGGCACCAGGACGATGCCGAGGCCGGCTTCCGCCAAATTGTCGATGGACCGGCATTTCTCGGCAAACAGCGCACGACCGCGAAGAGTGGTAAACACCCGGTCGTCCAGCCCGTCGAACTGGAGAAAGACCGACGAGAGCCCCTCGCCCCGCAATCGCCGGGCAAGGTCCGGGTCTTGGGCAAACCTCAGGCCGTTGCTGTTCAGTTGAATAAAGGTGAATCCCGCCCTTTCTGCCGCTCGGACGATCTCCGTTAGGTCGGTCCGCAGGGTTGGCTCGCCGCCGGAGAGTTGGAGATTGCAACTGCCGGTATCGGCCAGGATACCGGTAAACATCCGGGCCAAGGCCTGCAAATCCGGATCGGCACCGCCGGCACCGCTGTCGGCGAAGCAGACCGGGCAATGGAGATTGCAGCGCGAGGTGATTTCCACCAGGGCCGTGCAGGTGCGTTGTTCATGGTTCTCGCACAGGCCACAGTCAAACGGACAACCCTTGTCCTTGACCAGGCGATTGCCGCCGTCATAGGGCAGTTTCGGGCGATACCAGGAGGCAAAGGCAGGCTCGCCCCGCCACACGACCGCCGAAAAGGGACCGTGCTGCGGACAGCGTTTTTTCAGTCGGACGCAGTCGTCATCGCGGACCAGGCGGCCGGTCAGGCGGCCGAGACACTCCGGGCAGACGCTTTCCACCTCCCCCAAATCTTCAGTCGTCATGGATGTCGCCAGCCGGATCGAAACCGTTTTCGACGAGGATGGTCATGGCCCGACCGTAACATTCGGAGACCAGACCACCGCAGACAGAGGTATCAGGCCGACCGTCACTGACGATATCGCTGCAGTTGATGCCGCCGAAACGGGTTGTGGCGTAGTCCTCAAACCACTCGGCAAGCTCGCTCTGCATCAGCGGCAGCCGTTCGTGCGCCTCCTCGTCCGCTCGGCCTTTGCCGGCATAATAGGCCAGGAGGCAGGCCGCCCCGGTCAGGGCGCCGCATGCCCCCCCCTTGCCGGCAAAAAAGCCGTGGCATAGCCCGGACATAGCCCGAATAAGGCCGGGATTCTCTTGCCCCTGCAGATCGAGGGCCAGGTGAAGAACAATCTGACTGCAACAATAGCCCTGACGGGCAAGCTTCAGGATATCAAGGTCATACTCGTTCATGACTATTCTCTACGCCTCGCAAGAAGGAGAAAAAGCCCGGGACGGCTGGCGGCGGCAGCCGAACAGGCGGCGGTTGCAAGGTGTGCATCGCCGGTAACCGCCTGCCAGAAACCTTGCAGGGAGCCGTGGGTGAAGACGAACTCGGCGGCGGTCTTGTTAAGCAAGGGGCTGTGGTCTTCGAGTAGTTCCACGGTAAATCCGGCCTCGGTAAAGAGATTCGTAACCGTTGCCAGATCGGTTGCCCCGGCAAAACAGCAGGGCAGGGGCCATGTTGCGGTTTTGCCGGTACGGCTATAAATATCGGTCAGGGCAAGGTAGCCGCCCGGTCGCAGGACCCTGGCAAACTCGGACGTCACCCTTTTTTTATCGGTGAGATTCCACACGCACTCGCAGAGTACCAGGTCGAGGCAGCTATCCGGCAGAGGCAGCCGGGCCAGATCGGCCAGGGCGATGTCGAGGCCTTTTTGTCGAGCCTCACCGGCAAGCTGCGGATCGATATCGAAGCCGACAATCCTTCGAATCCCGTAATCTTTAAGCAGTTCCATACTTGCCCCCGATCCGCAACCGGCATCGACAACCATGCTGTTCGCGGTCGGGGCGGCGAGGTCGAGAATGCGTTTGGTCAGCGTCGTCCCGCCGGGCCGCAACGCGGACCCAAGCCCCGCGCGGACGGCAGTGGACAGATAGAGCGGTTTCATTTGTCTTCGAGGAGCTGCTCCACTTCGAGCATCCGCCCCAAGGCCAACTCTTCGGCAATCAGGACGGCTCCGCATTTTGGGCAGACCGGCAACTCGACTTTGAAGACATTGCCCATATAGTGCAGCTCAACCATGCCCGGTTGCAGGGGCTCCCGGCAGGGCCGGCAGATCCAGTTCATATCCTGCGGCAGAAAACGAAGACTCATGATTCGCCTCCCCCGCCGATGGTCATACGATGGCTCCAACACCGCTCGATGTGATACGATTCACTCACCAGCCGGTATTCCACCCAAAAGGTGACCTCGCCAAGGCGCGCCGAGGCGAGTCTGCGGCCATCGGCACCGTGTTCGAAGGAGGCACCCCCACCGGCGGCATGAAAAAGCACCTGGCGGATATCGTCGACAAGGATGCGCCGTTCCTCAAGAAGGGCCGCCACCGGCGCGGCAATGGTCAGAGACAGTTTCTCCCACGGCTCGTCCGTCGGAAGTTCTTCCAGGGACTTAGCCTTCAAGAGGCGTCTACCCGCTCTGCGGGCTGAAAGCGAGGCCGGGGCTTCGTCTGCCGGATGGGTGGTGTCGGCGAAAAGGAGATCGAGGAGATGCAGTACCGGCTTGCCGGTCTTGGCCAGCTGGTCTCGGCACATGGCGCAATAGGTCAAAAAAACGCCGTTCGCTTGTGCCACCCGTGCCGCCGTCACCTTACGGGCAAGGGCAGGGTCGGCGCCTTCCATCAGACCGCCGAAACCACAGCATTCGGTGAGTTCTCCGGACATGGCAAGCGGAGCGAGTTCCTGGCCCATGGCCGTAAGGAGGGCGCGCACCGCCTGACGGGTCGCAGGGTCGTGGCGGGAGGTACACGGATCGGTAAGGGCCAGGGCAGGGCGGGAAACGCCTTTGGCACCGGTCGTAAGAGGTAGTGTCCATACCGAGGCAACGGTAATTTCCGGCAGGTGCTCGCGGAAAATCTTCAGGCAGGTCGAACAGGCGGTCAACACCTGGGGACGACCCATGCTGTCCCAGATTCCTGCCAGGCGATCACGAAACTGGGAGAACTCCTCTTCCCGGCCGGCCCAATGAGCTGGGGCGCCGCAACAGTCGAGCCAGATGCCGGTTTCGGCTTGCAGTTCGCGGAGGCGGGCATAGAGGCGTAAGGTTTGGTCAGGCCGGATGCCGGCCAGCTGGCAACCGGGGAAAAAAATCACCTGACTTGAGGTCTTATCGGGTGCATGACGAACCAGGGCGGTTTCACTCGCGGCGGCCCGCATCTCCAGCAGGGCGAACCAATGGGCCGAGGCGGGCATGCGATTTTCCCGGACCATCAGGCGGCGAGCGTCAAGACAGAGTTCGGCCATGGAGAAATTCTTCGGGCAAAGGGTCTCGCATTGGCCGCAGAGCGCACAGCTGTTGATGAAGCGGTTGGCCTGATGGATGCCCTTGACGATTGCCGAATTGTTATATACCCGCCGGGCGTAGGTCTTCGGATAGGCGCCGTATTCCGCCAGATAGACGCAGTGTTTGACACATTCCAGGCATTGACAGTCGAGACAGCGGTCGGCCTCGGCAACTGCTTCCTGCCGGGTGAAATTGGCGGGGTCGGCGGCGACAATCCGCATCTTCACAGCAACATCTTTGGTTTCGGTGAAGAGATCGGTTTGCCCATGCCGCAGGGGGACACGGCTGGCGGTGAGCGAGGCGCCTTGCAGATAGCGGTCGATGGAGACCGCTGCCTCCCGGCCCTGGGACACATCGGTGATCAGCCGGTAAGGGTGGCCTACGGAACAAAGACCACCGGTGAAAAGTCCGGGCCCGGCGAGGGCAAAGGTCATCGGGTCAGGAGCTTCGAGCATGGTTCTCAGGTCGGGAGTCAGGGCATCATCCTGGCCGATATAGCAGGCGTCGCCCGCATCGGTGGCATAAAGTGACGCATCCAGGTCGGCAACCGGCTGGAATGTCACCCCGAGGGTGACCAGACGCGCCAGTTCCTCCTGCAATACCGAGGTCGGAAGTGCCGATTCGGGCAGGTCCCGCAACCAGGCCCCCGGGCCATCCGCCAGGTGTAGAAGGACTACCGGATAACCTTTTTTGGCAAGATCGAAAGCGACGGTCAGACTGCTCGGGCCGGAACCGAGGATCCGTACTTTTTTGGGGCGCGCCGGCAGGCGAAGAATCTTGCCCCGCCCCGGAACCGAGGACAGGCAGAGGCGCTCCAGACCGCCCAGGGCGATGGAGCCTCCGAACTCCCGCCGCAGACAATACTGCTCACATGGCGCCTCGCAGAGACGGCCGACAATGCCGATAAGCGGCATGGTCTTTTCGAGGATCGCCCGAGCCCCGGCCAGATCCTCCCGGGCCATGGTGCGGGCAAAGCTCCGGCCATCGACCCCGAGCGGACAGCCGGCACGACAGAGCGGAGGCTCTTCCTGAATACATCGGGCTTCCCAGTGGCGCAGTTCCTGTTGTTCCATTCTTTCTCGCTTTAAACCCCCTCCGGGCCTGTAGCTGCCCGGAGGGGGCCGGTGCTACTTCTTCAATCCGGCCAGGACCTTTTCAGGCAGGGCCGGCAGCCGGGTGATTCGCACCCCGCAGGCGTTGTAGATACCGTTGATGACCGCCGCATGCGGGCAGGTCAGCGGCAGTTCGCCGACGCCGGAGGCGCCGAACGGGCCGTCGGGACGATCACTCTCGACATAGACCAGTTCCATTTCGTCGGGGATCTGTTTGATATACGGGAAACCGGCACCGAGCAAGGTCGAGTGTTTCTTAATATCCTCGAAATCCTCGGTAAGAGCAAGGCCGATTCCTTGCGCCATACCGCCGTACATCTGGCCGTCGACCACCAGCCGGTTGGCGATTTTGCCGATATCGGCAATGAGCGTCATCTTCAGGACGGCGGTAACGCCGGTCGCGGTATTTACTGCCACTTCGGCCATAAACACGCCGTACATATAGCAGGCGAAGGGGCTTCCCTGGCCGTTGCCGTCGCAGGCGTTGGCCGGAGCGGTCCACTTGCCGCGGTACTTGGTGGGGATCTTCTCGGCCACCATTTCGTCGAAACTACGGTAGCCGGAGGCCTTTTTCATCCCGGCCATCAGCATGTCGCAGGCGGCTTTGATCGCCTGACCGACAACCACCTGTGAGCGGCTGCCGCCGGCGGGGCCGCCGTTCGGGCAGATGGCGGTGTCGTTGAGGCAGAGTTTGATCTTGTCCGGGGCGATGCCGAGCGACCGCAGGGCCTCGTGGGCGGTAGCCAGCGCCCCCATATCGGCGCCCTGGCCATGGTCATGCCAGGTGGTGAATATCGATACCGTCCCGTCGGCGTTCAGTTCGGCGTCGACCTCGGCGCTGTCCGGGCCGTCGAGACCGCTGCCGTAGACGCCGAGAGCAATGCCGACGCCGCGCTTCATCTCGGCGGTGGAAGCCGTCTTGGCCTTTTGCAAGGCCGCCTGGTATTTGGGCCGCAGGGTGTCAAGGAGTTCGGGCAGGCTGAGGACCTCGGGAATCTGACCGGTCGGGGTGGTTGATCCCTTCCGGTAGACGTTTTTATAGCGCAATTCGAGGGGGTCGATGCCGAGTTTTTCGGCCAACTCGTCCATCAGCACCTCGGAGGCGAATTCCGACTGTGGCGAGCCGTAGGCGCGGAAGGCCGAACCCCAGCTGTGGTTGGTGCAGACGGTGCGGCCCATGCCGCGGATGCTGGCGATATCGTAGCCGGAGCCGATGAATTGGGCGCCGCGCAGGGTCAAGAGGTCGCCGAACTCCGAATAGGGGCCGTGATCGACCGACCAGTCGGATTCCATGCCGAGCAGCTTGCCGTCTTTGTCGGCGGCCAGTTTCAGATTGATGAAGAACGGCGAACGCTTGCCGGTATAGGTCTGCTGCTGGAAGTAGTTGTAGCCGAGGAAGACCGGCCGGCCGGTGGCAAGTGCCGCCGCGCCCACCAGGGCCTCCATGGTCGGGCTGAACTTATAGCCGAAGGTGCCGCCGGCCGGGTTCTGCACCATGACCAGGTTTTCCGGCTCAACCCCGAGTCCGGGAGCGATCATATACAGGTGCAGGTGCAGGCCGATCGATTTGGAATGGATGACCAACTTCTTGTCGTCGTTGATATAGGCAAAACCGACATCCGGCTCAATCGGCATATGCGGTTGACGACCGACATAGAAATCGTCCTCGACGACGGCAGCGGCCTTAGCAAATACCTGCGCGGTCTCCTCGCCCTTGGCGATGCGCTGCTCGAAGTAGATATTCGGGGTACCTGGATGGATCTCGATGGCGTCCTCGGCCATGGCAGCCGGAGCGCTCATATAGGCGGGTAGCTCCTCCAGCACGACCTTGACCTTTTCGGCGGCCGCCTCGGCCTGTTTTTTGGTGGCGGCGCAGACGATGGCGATGGCGTCGCCGAACTGAAAGACCTTCTCATCGCAGAGGATCGGTCGATCCCAGCCGTCGCCTTTATTGCTTGGGAAGGTGATCAGGCCGGTGATGCGGTTCTTGCCTTTTATGTCCTTATGGGTGACGATCTTCACCACGCCGGGCATGAGTGCCGCTTCCATGGTGTCGATGGATTTGATCTTGGCGTGCGAGACTTTCGCCTGGACCAGGGCGAGTTGCAAGGTGTCTTCCGGCAGTTTCAAACCGAGATCGGCGCCGTAGTCGCAGGTACCGGTGACCTTGGCAAGGGCCGATGGGCGGGGAAATTTGGTGCCCCAGATCCGCCCGTCCGCAGGGATCTTAAAGCACAATTGATCAAGGCTCATCTCGCCGCGCAGCACCTTGGCCGCATCCAGCACCGCATCGACCAGCTGCTTGTAGCCGGTGCAGCGGCAGGCGTTGCGATGTTTCTGGAACCAGTCACGTACCTCGTCACGGCTCGGTTTTTGGTTAGTGTCGAGGAGCCCCTTGGCCGAAACGATGAAGCCGGGACTGCAGAAGCCGCACTGGGCGCCGCCGTGCACCATCCAGGCGACCTGCAGGGGATGGAGGTTGTCGGGGCAGCCGATGCCCTCGATGGTGGTGATCTTAGCCCCGTCGGCAAGCCGGCGCATCTTGGTAGCGCAGGAGCGGGTCACCTTGCCGTCGATCAGGACGCTGCAGGCCCCGCACTGGCCCTCGCCGCAGCCGACCTTGGTGCCGGTCAGCCCCAGGTTGGCCCGCAGTACCGTGGCCAGGGTGTCCTCGCCGCTAACCACCAGGCGTCTCGGGATGCCGTTGACAACTATCTCTTTTTTAATCATAGCCATTCCTCCATGGGATGTGTCGGCGAACGTGACCCAGCCTCCGAGCAGCGAAGTGGCTGGACGTCTCCGGACTTATTTACCGCTGTGCGCGGCAGGAAATCTTGCGTGAACTGTCTTTCTTGGTAGAGAGGGTTAGGCAAATTGTGTGCCAAGGGGAGGATGAAGAGAGCTGATAGTTTTGGCAAAGGCCATAAAGGCCTTTCGTTATTGAGAGAGCGCAGAAGTGTGATGAGTGCGGTAACGACGCCGAATCGCGGATTGCTGTGAAGAGAGTGTGAACAAAGTGTAACCTTTTGCGCCGCAACATTCACAACACATTCACACTTGGTGGGCAAGCACTCATTGGGCAATGGCGAATCGATGCATCCGGTTATAGATGGTCTTGCGGGAGACCCCAAGTTCCCGCGCGACCCGGGTGATGTTGCCGTCGTGGGTATTGAGCAGGTGCAGGAGCTGGTTCTTTTCCCGATCCTTGCGTTGCCCTATTCTCTGCTGGCGATTGACCGGTTGCGGGATGTCAGCGGCTGGCGGAAAACCGTTAGAATTCGATGGGATGCCATCCTGCCAGCCGACAATCTCCGTCGGCAGTTGATGGACGGTGACGGCACCGCTCACGGCCAGATTGGTGGCTCGTTCGACGACGTTCTGCAATTCCCGGACATTGCCCGGCCAGGGATAGGCGTAGAGATAATGCATGACATCGCGGTCGACCGTCAGCTTGTGCCCCCGGTCGCGGCCCAGTTTGTCGAGAAAATATCGAAACAGCGGCAGGATATCGTCCAGCCGTTCGCGGAGCGGCGGGATGGTGATGGACATGACGTTGAGGCGGTAGTAGAGATCCTGGCGGAAGGTACCCTCACGCACTTTCTCCAAAAGATTTTTATGGGTGGCGCAGATCAACCGGACGTCCACCGGGATGACCTTAATGCCGCCGATGCGGGTCATACGCTTTTCCTGGATGACTCGCAGCAACACCGCCTGCTGCTCAAGCGGCATGTCGCCGATCTCGTCGAGAAAGAGGGTGCCGCCGGAGGCAAGTTCGAACTTGCCGGGCTTGCCGCCCCGGCATGCCCCGGTAAAAGCCCCGTCTTCATAGCCGAACAGTTCGCTGCCCACCAGTTCCCTGGGGATGGCGCCGCAATTGAGGGGGATGAAGGGTGCGGCATGGCGGCAGCCCTGGTTATGGATGGCCTGGGCGAAGATCTCCTTGCCGGTGCCGGATTCCCCCTGCAACAGGACATTTGAGGCGCTCTGCGCCGAGAGCTTGGCGAGATCGACTGCCTCCTGCATCTCCCGGCTGTTGCCGATGATGTCGGAGAATTGCAGGGAGGCGGAGTAGCCGCTATAGCGGTGCACTAAATTCTGCACCGCCTTGATCGGTCTGAGGGTGATAAAGCTACCGGTCACCGTTTCCCCTTCGTCGACGAAGGATTCGGCGGAGGCCAGGCACTGGCAGGGGCCGTTGCCGGTGTCGAGGAGGATCTCCTTTTCTCCCTGCCACTTGGTCAGATGAAGACCGTTTCTTTTTTCCGGGCTGTCGCCGATGAGGAGCAGTGCGAGTTTGATGCCGGTCAATTCCGACCGTATCCGACCGAAGATCCGTTCCGCCGCCGGATTCAGTTCGGTGATCGTGCCGTCCTGGTCGAGGATCAGCAGGCCGTCCGAGACCATATTGAAGAAGCTGACCAGCTTTTTGTTGGCCACCGCCAGCTGATGATTTTTCATGCGAATACGCAGCTGGGCACTGATCGCTTTGGCTGCGGCCACCACCATGCCGAGGGTATGCAGGTGCGCACCCTGGAAGGAGCCGGAGATATCGAGGATGCCGATCACCCGGTCGTCCGGGTCGAAGAGTGGCGCGGCCGAGCAGGTGAGGCAGTGGTGTTTGCGGCAGTAGTGTTCCGGCCCGGTCACCTGGACCGGCTTCTGCTCCTCTAAAGCGGTGCCGATGGCGTTGGTGCCGGCGTCCCGTTCGTGCCAGGAGGCGCCGACGAAGAAATTGCTGGTCATCGGTGTCTCGTCTGCACCCTCGTCGCCGAACAGTTCGAGGATGTAGCCGTCCTCGTTGGTGAGGACAACCACGAATCCGGTGCCCCTGACAATGGCGTAGAGGTCGGTCATAAAGGGGTGGGCTACGGCCAGCAGGCGTTCACGACGATTCAAGGCCCGGTTCAGTCCTTCGCCCTGCAGGTGCGGGTGGATACTGTTGTCATAGGGGTTGACGCCGGTCGTATGGCACCTCTTCCAGGAACTGAGGATCACCTCTCGGACTCTGCCGACATCGCTGCTGCTGCCATCGACGAAGCTCAGCCACTGGGCATCGATCGGAGCATGGATTGCCGGGATATGAAAATTCATTGACGAACACCTCTGTTACCGGTGGAGGGACTTTTGATCTGCCTGCTTACGACTCTTGGGTAATCTTAATGAGGGATGATTTTTCCGGTCAATGGAAAATTGTTGTTTTACGGCAAACTTACCGAGAATAACCAAAGGCACCTCTCAGCCAAGCTGCTTGTTGCCAGTGCTGCCGCCTCTTTGCTTGCCCGAGAAGTTGAGATTTGCCGTGACTCCTGATAGTTCAGCAGGTATCATTCACAGTAGAGAGAAATCGCCACCTGCAGCTGAAAAAACCGGCGGTAATTTGCAACCAAGACCAGACCGCAGCCACCGCAATCTTTAAAGGCAACCGGGCATGCCAAACACCATAGGGAAACAGATCAAGGAATTCGGCGCGGCAGCGCGCCAGCCTTTCAGCTATAACCTTCGGGAAAATATCTATATTTGGTTCGGGGTCTTGTGGGGTCTGCCGATCCCTCTGGTGACGATCCTCATGCATGCGCATTTCCTTGACTCGAAGGTTCTTGAAGGGCGGCTATGGGGAGATATTCTGAGCAGCCCGTTGCAGTGGTTTTTTCTCGCTCATCCCTTTGTGTTCGCCATTATTTTCGGCATTCTCGGCACCATTAGATACGATAAAGAAAGGAAAATCAAGGAAATGGTCGAGCAGCTCCAGGAGCTGTCCATCCACGATCCGCTCACCGGGCTCAAGAATCGTCGCTATTTTACCCATATTTTTCATGAGGAATGCGCCCGCAGTCTGCGGCGACAGGAGGCTCTAACCCTGCTGTTCCTTGATCTCGATCACTTTAAGAGGGTCAATGACGATCATGGCCATCATTTCGGCGATATAGCTTTGCAGGAAACCAGCAGGTTTCTCAAAGAGCAGTGCCGCCCCTATGACACCGTGGTTCGCTGGGGTGGGGAAGAATTTATCATCCTTCTTCGGGCCACCGATGAACCGGCCGCCATCCACTTTTCCGAACGGATCAGACTCGGCATTCAAACCGAACTCAATCCCGATCTGCCGTTCTCGATGACCATCTCCATCGGCCTTGCTCAGTATAAGGATAACGACACCCTCGAAGATTTGACCAACCGTGCCGACAAGGCCCTGTATCACGCCAAGCAAACCGGTCGCAACAAGGTCATCCCTTGGAGCATGTTGTCGGCCGAAGCGAATTTATAAGACCCGCAAACCGTTACCAATGGCTAAACGTCTCGGATATACTTCCGTGTATCCGCCGCAAGAATGCATATTTCAAGTGTTTTCTCCAGAAAAACGATAAGGCAAGAGGAGATATTGCGTTAGGTGAAAAGGTGTTTATCCTACAAGAAAAGGTCCCGCATCTGCTTCAGAAGACACATCCAGGTTGTATCTATCAGCCTCTGGGACTCAACAAAACAAGGAGAAGCGTCATGAAAGACACTGCCAATATCCATTTGAAAGTTCAAGAACTCTGCGATTGTTTTGCCAGCACCGACCCGCTCAAGGGGATGTCCGATATCGGACGTGTTCCCGAGGAGGATGAGGCGGCCCTAAAGTGGATTGCCCTCGCTGTTTTGCACGGCATCAACAGCAATGCCGAAAAGATTTCCCTGACGACCACCAGCGATGGCAAAGTCCGGGTGAGTGCCGAATATCGCAAAGGTGAATTGCCTTCCCCTGGGCCGGCCGTCGGCAAGAAGGTCATCGAGGCGATGCGGGCGATGACGCATATTGAAAAGCATAAGGAGACAATGACCCTTGCCTTCGGCATTCGCAACAACAGCATGGATCTGAAGATCAAATCACGGCATGAAGGCGGCGATGATCGCATCACCATTACTTTTCCATGAACGACATCATCCACTTAGCAAGTGGCGATGATATTTATTATCGATTTATCGAAGGCAATACAACCCAGCCCTGCCTGGTGTTTCTCCACGAAGGGCTGGGTTGCACCGCCATGTGGAGGGATTTTCCGGATCGACTTTGTCAGGCGACTCGGTGCCCGAGCCTTGTTTATGACCGGTCGGGGTATGGAAAATCCTCACCTTTACAAGGTCCACGGACCGTTCGCTATCTCCACGATTATGCCCTGAACGAACTGCCGGCGGTCCTTCTAAAGACAATTGGTGACAGACCTTTCGTGTTGATCGGCCATTCCGATGGCGGCAGCATCAGCCTTATCTTCGGTGCCGAAAAACCGGCCAACCTTAAGGCGATTATCACCGAGGCGGCCCATGTTTTTGTCGAGCCGGAAACCATAAGGGGAATAGAGGCTGCTGTTGACGCCTACGAGAGAGGGCATTTTCGCGGTCTTTGCAAATATCACGGGGAAAAAACCGACATCCTCTTCAAGGCATGGGCCGACACCTGGCGCAGCGAGCCGTTTAGATCTTGGAATATCGAAGATCTCTTGCCGTCGATTGCCTGCCCTCTCCTTGTCCTGCAAGGCAGCCGGGATGAGTATGGCACCGACCGGCAGGTGGAGGCGATTGTGGCAAAAGCCTCCGGCCGTGCCGTGCCCGTGTTCCTCGAAAATTGTGGGCATGCACCGCATCGACAGCAGCCGGACAAGGTTTTGCAGATTCTGACGGACTATTTGCGGGCTACGGTAAAATCAGCCGGGCCGATGGCGGAGAGAAGTCTGACGGGTTAGTCCCTGTCCCACGGAAAAGACTTTCGATCAGTGCTCGTCTGCGGTTGGAACGGGCACATCCTCCAGGGTATTGCGCGACGCCTCGACTTTGATATAGTGCAAGAGGACCGGGGCCAGTATCATTCCTGGAATTCCCATGAGTTTTTCACCGAGAAGCAGACCGAGTAAGGTCAGCCACATCGGATTCTTAATGCGGTCACCGATAATCTTGCTGTTCAGGAAAAATTCCAGTTTGTGAACAAACACCAGAAAGGCAAGAGCCCAAAGGGCCATGTGCGGTGATATGGTCAGGCCGACACTGACGATGATGGTATTGCTGATGAGGTTGCCGACGATGGGCATCAGCCCGAAAACGAAGGTCAGGCCGGTGATGACCATGGCAAAAGGATAGTGGTTCCAGAAGAGAAAGATGCAGGTTAAAGTGGTATTGATGGAGGAAATGACGATCTGTGCCCCCAGGACCGTGGCAAAACTGAGGTAAAAGGTAGTGGCCCTGGCCATCAGTTCGGCGAAGGTTCGATCATAGAGGTTATTACGGACCACGATCGGTTCCTGGTCCTCGGGGGAGCGACTATTGATAAAGGCGCCGACGGCAATGACCAGTCCGATAAGAAAGGTGACGACATGCACCAGGATGAATTGGGTGTATTTGCCGATATCGCGCAGCTTATCCATGGCGAATTCCAGGGCCTTGCTTTTTAACTCGGCGAAATCGGCGAACCATGGGTCGATGCCGAGCTTCTCGGCGTATTCGATAACGACAGGAATGGAACGTCGGGCAATCTCCGGCACCTCTGTCACAGCGGTACGTAAAAAAAGATAAAGCCCTGCACCAAAGGCGGTCAGCAGGATGGCCCCGAGAATAATAGCCAGCCATTTACGGCCCCCGAAACAGAATTTCCTCAGGGCGAAGATGGTGAACAGGCCGGTGAGGAGGAGGGTGGTCAGATCCAGCAAACCGACGAAGGCCAAGCCCAAAAAGACAATGGTATAGGATAGCCGGACTGGGATATTGCTTGATAGAAAGACGGCCTGATCGGATCTCATGGGTTCTCTTATGGCGGTCGGAGGCTGTTGATTATTTTTCCAGATCAAGGTATTGCTTTCACCCGAAGAATGCAAGAATAAACCACTTTTTCTCTGAAAAGAACAATGGGAATTTACACGTTTCTTGAGCAAAAATTACAGGCAGGACAAACGGTCCTCCTCGATGGTGCTACCGGAACCGAACTGGAGAAACGGGGCGTGCCGATGAACAGCCGTGCCTGGACGGCGGAAGCAGTTTTTTCCTGCCCCGAGGTCGTCCAGGCGGTTCACCGCGATTATATTCTCGCCGGTGCCGAGGTGATCACCGTCAACTCTTTTTCCCTCGCCAAGCATATGCTCCTTTTCGCTGGTTTATCCGGGCAGTTCCGGCAATTGAACGAGGCGGCGGTGCGTCTCGCCATCGAGGCCCGTGCCCAGGCGGCAACCACCCCGGTGGCCATAGCCGGATCGATTGCGCCCACGACCTTCTGTCTCGAGCCGGCGAAAGGTTATCTGCAACGAGCCGAGGCATTTGCCGGGTATGCCGAACAGGCAGAAATTCTTTGCCAGGCGGGCGTCGATCTCCTGATCATTGAAATGATCAGCGATATCGAGCAGGGCAGTCTGGCGGTGCAGGCTGCCTGCGGCACCGGCCTGCCCGTATGGCTCGGTTTCAGCTGCCGGAGAACGGCGGCCGGACGGCTCATGCTCTGGGATCGCGGTCATACGCTTAGCGAAGGGGTTGACGCTATCGGCAAAATCGGTGGCTCTGCGGCGTTCATCATGCATACCGACGTGGTCGATGCCACTCTGGCCTTTGCCGAACTAAAGAAAGCCTGGTCCGGTACCCTCGGCATTTATGCCCATTCCGGTGTCTTTGTCATGCCCAACTGGCAATTCAACGACGTCATTTCTCCGGAAGAATATGCCCTGGAAGCCGGTGTCTGGCTGGAAATGGGGGCACAAATCATCGGTGGCTGCTGCGGTATCGGCCCGGCGCATATCGGGGAATTGAAAAAGAGGTGTGGTTTCTAATCTTCAAGAGGCGCCAAAACCCTCGCCGTTTCAAAGACCACCTCCTTGCCGCTTAGCGGATCTCGGAACTCGATTTTTCGCGATAAAAGCTGCAGCGGCCGGTTGAAGTCGTCCGGTCTTTTGGCGAGGAGCGTCGGGTAGCAGCGGTCGTTCCGGATGGGGAAGCCGAGGCCGCTTAGGTGCAGGCGCAGCTGATGTTTCTTGCCGGTAAGCGGCTGGAGTTCAAAGAGGGCCCGGTGGCCATTGGCCTGCACCAGACGGATCAGGCTTCGGGCATTGACCGTGCCGCGGCAGGTGCGCATCCGAAACCATGGCTCGCCTGCTTCGATGCGGTTTTCCACCAGCCATTCGGTGCGCCTAGAATCCCCAAGGAAATCGGTAACCGCCGCATAGGTCTTGCGAACCTGCCCCTCCATGAACAGCCGCTGGTATGCCCCGCGGCTGTTTTTATTGGTCGAGATGAGTACGAGTCCCGAGGTTTCCCTGTCAATCCTGTTGATCGGCGACAGGAACGGGTTGCCGGTCCGTTCCTTGAGCCTGTGGAGTAGTGTTTCCCGGACATAGGGCCCGGTTGGGGTGACCGGCAGAAAAGGGGGCTTGCAGGCTACCAGCAGATGATCGTTTTGAAAAAGGATCTGTTCCTGCAAGGGAATAACCGGTTCTTCGGCCACCTCCCGAAAATAGAGCAGTCGTTTGTCCGGCAGATAGGCGGTTTCCAGGGTAATCGGCTGCCCCTCTTCGCTCAGCACCTTGCCGGCGGTAATCCGTTCAATCCAGGTCTTATGCGGGATTTTCGGAAATCGCCCGGCAAGAAAACCGAGCAGAGTCGGATACGGAGCGCCCGTGTCCGGCAGGTAAACAACCGATGGCCCCAAGGCAATAGCCAAAATACCACCTAAGGTTCAATGCAGGACTCTTGCGAAGTCTTGCAGGTTACTTTTTTTTGTCGGTGATAGAGAAATCGCTGGACTCGTTTTTGCTCTTCTTTGCTGCCTTTTTTTCTTTTTGCGTCATTGCCGGTTTCTTCTTTTCCTCTTTTTTGCTGCTTTTTTCCTTGGACATGGTTTGTTCTCCTTTGTATTAAATAGTGATCTTCGGGGTAATGTTCCCGGGCCTCCTTGCTTCGTTCACAGTGTTATCAGCCCACAAGGTAATGCATAGGAAGAGAGCCCGCAATCGGTATTGACACTCGCCCCGGCGGTTGCTATAGAAATCACAGCGCAGGTAATGAATAAAAGGAGATGACCATGCCGCATGTACTCCGTTTCGGTAAAGCTATCGGGTTTGTTAGTCTCATCGTTTTCCTCTGCGACCTGGGGGCTACCGTGGCGGTGTCAGCCGAGCAGCCAACGCTTACCGTGGTTGCCGCCTATGACGGCAAGGGCGAGATTTTCACCGAATTCCACAAAAAAACCGGGATTCTTATCTATTTCCTCGATATGTCTTCCGGGGAGGTTCTTGCCAGAACGGAAGCAGAAGGTGGCAAACCTCTGGCCGATCTGTGGTTTGGTGGTGCGGCGGACAGTTTCATCAAGGCCAGGGAGGAGGGACTGCTGGAGGCCTATCGGTCGCCGGAGGCGGAGGCCGTTCCAGCCCAATACAAAGATCCGGACGGTTACTGGACCGGCGTGTCGCTGGTTTTGGCCGGGCTCCTTGTCAACACCGATGTGCTCGCCGAAAAGAACCTGCCGGTTCCACAGATCTGGGCCGATCTCATCAAACCCGAATATAAGGATGCGGTGCTGGTAGCCGACCCGGCCATCTCCGCCACCACCTTTACCGTTGCCGCCTGCCTTCTCCAGAAGATGGGGCAGGAAGAAGGGTGGAAATACTTCGAGGCCCTCGGTAAAAATGTCCCGTTTTTCACGAAAAGCAGCAGCGATCCGCAGAAGAAAGTGGTGAACGGTGAGATGGCCGTGTCCATTGTCCCTTTGTCGAAGGATTTGATCACCTTGAAGACCAAGTCGCCGGTTCAGGCGATTTTTCCGAAAGACGGAATTCCTTGGATGCCGTCGGCGGTGGCGATTTTCAAGAACGCCAGGAATCCAACCGCCGCCAAGGCCTTTGTCGATTGGGCCTTGAGTGTTGAAGGACAGAAAATAATCCAGGGGAAAGACCCGCGGATCATGGTTCGTCCGGAAATTGCCATTCCCAAGGAGATGGACGGCGTTGTCCTGGAGGATTTGATTTCTGCGGATATCAATACAATTGGTGCAGAGCGGCAGCAGATTCTTGCCGCCTGGACCCGGCGCGTAACCGCAAAACCCTGACAGTCCTGGCAATGGGACCAGGCGGATACTTCTCGGGAATCAGGCTCCACCATCAAGATTTGTTGCCCGTATCAGCGTCTTGCTTCGTTGCCAGGTGGCTTGCAACGGGAAATTCCTTGATATACAGATCGCGCTGCGGGAAAGGCATGGAGATATTGTGCTCGCGGAAGGCCCGGTCGATCTGGTAATTGATGGCACTTTTGACGAGCAGCCGTTTATCGATATTGGCGAGATGGCAACGTAGTTCAAAATTCAGGGAGTTATCCCCGAAAGCGATAAACAGGACAAGAGGTTTCGGGGCCGAACCGTCGTTAATGACCTCCTCGTTGTCGGTGGCGATTTTCAGGAGAATGGTACGCACCAGTTCGGTATCGCTGCCGTAGGCAACACCGATCGGCACGATGAGACGACCGAAGTTGTCGTTCAACATCATGTTGGTGACCTGGTTGGAGATCAGTTCCGAGTTGGGAACAATGACGTCGGAGCGGTCGAAGGTCTGGATCAGCGTCGAGCGGACGCTGATCTTCTGGACATAGCCTTCGGTTGTACCGATTTTGATCCAATCCCCCCGCTTCACCGGTCGCTCGAAGAGGATGATCAGCCCGGAGACGAAGTTGTTGACGATATTCTGCATACCGAAACCGATACCCACCGACAGTGCTCCGGCAATCACCGCCAGGCTGGAGAAGCTGAAGCCGGCAAAGGACAGGCCGACGATCACGGCCAGGGAAAAACCGCAGTAGCCGGTTATGGTTACCAGTGTTTCCTGGGCGCTGAGAGAAAAACCGGCCTGTCGCAGCCATCTTTTTTCCATCTGCATCTTGACCCAGGAGATGAAGGTCCAGCCGCAGGCGAAGATAAAAACGCCGAAGAGTATTCGGGCCGGGGCGATAACAAGCCCGCCGAGATTAAAGCCATCCAGCAGATAGTCGTGGATCTTCTTCTCTTGTGCATCGGGAAGTCCCCAGAGTTGCAGGAAAAGCAAAAAGCCGACGGACCAGGCAAGGAGCTTAAAAATAATCCGTATCCAGGTCATCCCGGTCAGATTATCCTTGGCGGCAAGGCCGAGTCTGTGGCGCAGTCCCTGTTGCCAGCGATATTTGCCGGTAAAAAAGCCGCCGATGCTCTGGTCGATAAAGAAGAGGCTGAGTGTCAGTAAAGTTGAGAGGAGAAAGGTGCCGAGCAGGCCGACTAGGATAAAGAGCGATAAATTCCGATAGCCTGAGAGTTCGATGATGCTTATCAGGATCGCTGTCAGGATGATCCCCACCCGCCTCGATTTCTCAAGTCGGGCAAGAGCCTCGGGCAGTTTTATCGGCCAAAGACACCACACGCCAAGAATACAGATAGTGCATATGACGACGGACTGGACAAGCTCCAGGAGGGCGGCGAGGGCGGAAAAATCAAAATCGGCGAGGAGGTCGAGGCGGGTGAAAAAAAACAAAAGTGCAGCGAGAAATGCAAGCACGTTGAAACGTTTCTGCGGGATGGTGGCCGAAGGAGTAATGGCTGGTGCCGTCTGCAGGTGGCGGCGGAGATGAAACAGCGGCAGCGACAGGCAATAGAGGCTCACTGAAAAGCACAGCCATGGACCAAAAACCGGGGGTTGGGAGTCGAGATTGGCGTGCAGGAGATAGCCGCCGCCGAAAAGCGTCGCCATGGCAATCGGCAAGGCCAGGACACCCTGCACGGCAGGGCTTCGTTCTCCGTCCCGATTGCCATGGGAGGAGATAATCTGCCGCTGCAAGGTCCGGAAAAGTTTGAGACCGGCGAATGCCCCGCCGACCATAAGAAGCGCGAGAATAAGAAACATGGGCGGGGTCAGGTCACGCATCCCGGACCGCTCCATCGCATATTCTCCAAATTGACTGGAAAATGCCTTTGCTGTCCGGAGAGTTGCGCTCAGGTGGCCAAAAAAGTTCTGAGATCTTAAAAAAATACTGGCCGCCTGCAAGAGCTTGTTCTGATCGGCCATCTCGTTTTCCAGACGTGTTGTCAGGGTGGCGGCAAAGCGGCATTCCGAAAGAGTTACCAGAAGGGCCTGTTTTTGTTTCTGGAGGTTCTTGCGTTCTTTGACTATTTCCGCGGGATCGAGCTCGGCGGCAGGACCCAAGGAGGTTATTTCCTGTTCAAGACGACTGATCTGGCTGGTGGTCGTGTCAATGCAGGTGTTGGCCGCCCGGGTGAATTGTTCGGCCTGCTGCTTGGCGGTTTCAAGTTGTTGTTGGGAAATCTGTCCCTCTTTGATCTGTCGAGAGATTTCCTTGATCCTCGCCTGGGTTTTTTCAAAATTGAAAGGCTGCGGTACAGGATCGGCACCCCAGGCAGAGGGCACTCCGGCAATAATGAAAATGAGCAAACAAAGAAGGAAGGGCCGCAATTTAGTTTTTTTAGTCATGGAAACACAATGGTAGTGTGAGAAGGGAGTTTTATATATCTCAATATTACCTTTTTTATAACAATTCCTGGAATTTTTACCGCAACTATTCCCTTTTGCAAGATTCTTTTCCTGCAACGAGCCCCCTTGGCCTGGTGGAACAACTTTCGACGAAACCATGGATAAATGGTCCCGAGGTGTAATGATAAAGAAAGTAACAACCCGGTAATAGCACGTTTTTTCCGCCGGATTGAAGTGGCCCTCGGCTGGAATGGCCACTTTTTAGGACACCATAAAAAAGCAACTACTTATCACCTATCGCCTGTGATAGTATTCTTTGTAGGAACGGAAACGGCCGTTTAAGCCGTTGTAAAAAATATGGGCCGAAGGCATGCCTGGAACGGAAAACCAGGAGGAAAAGATATGGCGATCGGAAAGTTGCTGTTGGGGTTTGTCATTCTGCTCTTCATTGGGGGCGTCAGTCAAGCAGCACCCGTGCGAATCGGTCTTTCTCTGGGGTTGACCGGAAAATACGCCCCCCTAGCCAAAATGCAGGAACAGGCTTACCGGCTATGGGAAACTCATACGAATGACGCCGGCGGCCTTTTAGGTCGGAAGATCCAGTTGGTCATTCATGATGATCAGGGTGATGCGGGCCTCGCCCAAAAAATATACGAACGGATGATCGATGAGGAAAACATGGATCTGCTGTTCTCGCCGTACTCCAGCGATCTCACCGATGCCATCGCTCCCATCGCCGAAAAATATGGATATCCGCTTCTTGCCGCAGGGGCATCGGCCGACAGCATCTGGATGCATGGATATCGGTATGTTTTTGGTGTCTATTCCCCGGCCAGCATGTATACCTTGGGATTTGTGGAAATGGCCCTTGCTCAAGACTTAACGAAGCTGGCAATTGTTACCGCAGATGATCCCTTTTCCGAAAGTCTTGCCAAGGGTACTGACAAATGGGCCGACCGGCTTGGTCTGCAAGTGGTTTTTCGAAAAACGTTCAAAAATGATATGGTAAACCTCGACCCGATCGCAGAAAGCGTAAAGATTTCAGGAGCAGAAGCCCTGATCGTCTGCGGCCATTTCGATGAGGCCGTCAACATGCGCCAGGCGTTGCAGAACATAGGGTGGTATCCCAAGGCATATTATGCCTCGGTGGGACCGGTTCTGCAGACGTATTATGATCGGCTCGGCGATAAAGCGGAAAACACCTTTTCCTCGACCCAATGGATGTACTACGACAAGTTGCCCTTTCCTGGAGGAAAAGCCTTTCATCAAAGTTTCCTCGCCACGTATAATGTCGAACCGACATATCATGCGGCCGCGGCGTATGCCGTCGGAGTTCTTTTGACCCAGGCTGTACAAAAAACCGGCAGTCTTGACCGGAAAAGAATCAGGGATGCCTTGGCTTCCATGGACATGATGACCATGTTGGGGCGTTATGGGGTGGACAGAACAGGGGTGCAGATCCGGCATTTTTCCCTGATCATCCAATGGATCAATGGCCGACAGGAGGTTGTATGGCCGAGTGAACTGAGCACCACCGCCCCCTTATTTCAATGAGATGAGAGGGAGTTTCCACGAGCCATCCACCTGGGATGAAATATGAGGCAAATCACCAGACGTCTTGCTTTCAGGATAACCGCTCCTATCATTCTCATCTGGCTGATTCTCAGCCTGCTGCTCTACTCTTTTGTAAAAAGTGCTGCTTCCGATTTTTTGTACGCCGCCATTCAGGATGACATGGTGTGGCTTTCCCGCGAAACCATGAGCATCTGCAACACAACGTTCGATAAACTTCTGAAAACCGGACTGACGGCCAACCGAAATTATTCGAGGATTCATCAAAATCGTGCCCTTCTTGAGATCGAAGGGTTTTTGCGCGAATTCAAGGTGAACGGCTTTGTCCGTGCCGATAACGGCACAGTCCTTTTAGTAACCGATCTTCCTCCGGCACTTCTGGATCTTGCGGCAAAAGTTACTGTCGAATATAAAATCACCACCTTGCAGTTCGAACACAACATGTACTATTGCTCGTTTGCGCACTTTGATCCATGGGGTTGGGACATTACCTTGATCAAACCGGCGGGCGCTTATGCGGAGTTTAGTTCCCGCATGGTCATAGTATATCTTGCAACCGGCGCGGCACTTTTTGTGGCTGTCGTCATCATCATGTTCCTCATCTACCGGTTTGTCAATTTTCCCATCAGCAGGATAATTCGTCATTTGCAAGTTGGTGATAAGCCGACATATAAAGGGGTCTATGAAGTCGAATACCTGAGCGATGCAATCGGCGCCATGATGGCTTCTCGGGAACAGTTGAATAAACATCTGGAAGAAATCGTCCTGGAGCGGACCAGGGAACTAGCACAGGCTAAAGAAGAGGCGGAATCGGCAACACGGGCAAAAAGTGATTTCCTGGCCAGGATGAGCCATGAGATTCGTACCCCGATGAATGCCGTCATCGGCCTGACCAACCTGACCCTCAAGACCGAATTAAACCCGAGCCAGAGGAATTATCTGAATGATGTTCAAAAGGCTTCCCAGCACCTGCTCGGTATTATCAATGATATCCTAGATTTCTCGAAAATAGAGGCCGGTAAGTTCGAGCTTTCGAACCAGCCGTTTTCGGTGCAGAGTGTTTTCGGTCAACTGGTCGATATGTTTCGGGTTAAGGCGGACGAAAAGGGAATCGAACTCATTTTTATTGTCGATACTTCCGTTCCACTCCATGGTTTGCAAGGTGATCCGGGCCGAGTCGGCCAGATATTGATCAACCTCGTTGACAACGCCATCAAGTTCACCGAACACGGGGCAATAATTGTCAAGGTGACAGGCGAGACAGGTGACATCAAGACTGAGGAAAATAGTTGCAATATCCGGTTGTTGTTCTCAGTTCAGGACACCGGAGTGGGAATCCCGGAAGATAAAGTCCAGGAGTTGTTTCAACCGTTCATGCAGGTCGATGGATCGAGTACCCGTCAGCATGAAGGCACCGGACTTGGTCTGACCATCTGCCAACGGCTTGTCGAATTGATGGAGGGAAAAATCTGGCTCACGACCCGTGTCGATGAGGGTACAACCTTTTATTTTACCGTGTCGCTCAAGCTCCAACCCGATCAGGAAGCGGTTTTCTTGTCTTTGCCGGACAGTATGTTGGATCGGGAGGAGATCGATTTGAATAAGATTCGAGGTGCCCGGATATTGTTGGTCGAAGATAATGAGCTCAATAGGAAATTTGCCGTGGCGCTGCTGACTATCATGGGGCTCCGGGTCGATGTGGCCGGCAATGGCAAGGAGGCAATCCAACGCCTTCAGGAGGGCAGTCGCGATGGAGAGGCTCTCTACGATGCCGTTCTCATGGATATTGAGATGCCGATTATTGATGGTTACACGGCGACGCGGATCATTCGCTCAGATTCTTACTTCAGGTCCCTGCCGGTCATTGCCATGACTGCCCATGCTCTGACCGGTATCGAGCAGAAATGTCTGGACGCCGGAATGGATGATTATCTTCCCAAACCGATTGATGAACACAAGTTGCGAAGAATCCTGGTCAAGCATATTGCATCGCTTGCACAACCGGAACTGTCGCAGCCGACCGAGGGAATAGCGCGAGTCCAGGATTTGCAACCATGGCCGGGAATGCCGGCCGAGATTGCCGAGATCAACCTGCCCGAAGTATTGCAACGCATCGGCGGGAATACGGGATTGCTGCGCGACGTTTTGCGAAGTTTTCTCGAACAACATGCGGATGCCGGTCAGAGGCTCGTACAAAATCTGGCGCAGGGGAACCTGCAAGAGGCGAGAAGACTGATCCACACCCAGAAAGGAATTGCCGGTAATATAAGTGCCCACTCATTGTATGCGGCGGCCATCGATTTGGAACGCCACCTTGCGGAAAATTCGACAAGCGCTCTAAAGCCGTCGATAGACGCCTTTGTCAAATGTCATCAACAGGTCATCGACACCCTCGAAAAATTGGAACTCTAACCACCAATCGATGAACAAAAGATTGCAAACAGAAATGAAGAAGACCGGGCCAGCGAAAATTGGCCTCACCAGTACGATTTTCCGGCTGTCGGTTTCGGCATTTATGCAGGCAACAACCATGGGCCTGCCGCGGCTAAAAAAATATGCCGATAGTTGGTTTCGGCTCGTGGCAGAAGTACCTTTACTGCTCGGCGGTGCTTGGAAAAGGCTTAAACCGAACCGACTACATTGCAGATTGTATCGTAATATTCCAGGATATTATCCTTGGTCTCGGATTCCATCACGGCCATGGCGGTTCTCGGATGCTGGTTCATGGTGCCGGTGACCATATAGGGAATAGAATAACCCCAATCGATTTTCTTACTCCACGGGAAAATCTCCTCTTCAATGCATTGAATGATTGGTCGAACCCGGAATTTAGGGTTTTTCAAGAAGGAGAGGAGCAGCTCCAAAGGACAATTGCCGGCACCACGGCCGATACCGTAGAGCGTGGCATCGAGGTAGTTAACCCCATTGATTATCGCCGAAATGGTGTTGGCGAAAGCCAGCTGCTGGTTATTATGGAAATGGGCACCGATAGTCTTTCCCGGCAGCCGTTCCATATATTTTTGGGCCAGAGTGTCGATATCTTCAGAGTAGAAAGCACCGAAAGAATCAACCAGATAAATAATCGGAACTTTGCTTTTATTGAGGTCTTCAAGACATTCATTGAGTTCCCGCAGTCCCACAGTTGAAACCGCCATAAGATTTATGGTCGTTTCATAACCCTTCCCTTGGCAATGATGGGCAAGAGCGATGGCAGCGTCAATCTGGTGGACATAGCAGGCAATCCGGATCATGTCGAGAGAACTCTCTGTTGCCGGCGGGATATCGCGCTCTTCGATTCTGCCGATATCGGCCATGGCAGACAGTTTTATCCTTTTCTCACCATCGCCGACTATTTTTTTGAGATCCCTCTCCTGGCAAAATTTCCAGGGCCCGAACTTTTTGGCATCGAAGGCGTCCTGGGAGCTGAGATAGCCGATTTCCATGTAGTCTACTCCGGCATCGGACAGGGCAGTGTAGACATTTCGCACGAATTTTTCGCTGAACTGCCATTGATTCATCAATCCACCGTCTCGGACCGTACAATCGATAACCTTGATTTCTTCTTTGAACATTTTTCGCTCCTCATCTTGATGGTTCTACTCGCCTGCTTGGGGAAACCTGGAAAAGGGATCTCCGGACGGTCCGATGTTTTTAAAAACCTGCCTAATGTAAAAAATTGTGCATTATCTAACAGGAAAATAAGGAACATTCAACACCTTGCCGAATAAAACCTCGGTTAAGCGATGTTTTTAGAAAACATTACGAAACAATTTGGCCATTATTACCTCAGGAAGAGAAAGCCGAATAGAGGGAACACTTCCAGATCTACAAGCTGAATGATTTTGCCTGCGCGACCTCAAGGGCCAGCTCGGTCCGCGAATTGGCATCTTTAGGCAGATTCTTTTTTTCGCACCATTCCGGGAAGGTCTCGGGGTCGATAAAGACCTTCATCACCTGGTCGCCGGCGGCCTCGACCTCGGCCTTTTTCTCCTCGGCCCTGGCCAGCCAGTCGCCATAGGTCGGCGGCAGCAGTTCGGCGTCATCAAAAAGCGCGAGCAGCTTTTGGTAATTCTCTTCCTTATACCAAACCATGGCCTGGAGCATCGGATCATGGGCCGGTTCTGCTCTACTCACTTTCTTTTCCTTCATCTTTGCCACGGTTTTGCCGGAGCCGGCAAGCGCTTTTTTCTTCGTCATGGATAGCACCCGATTTTATGATTTTTTGCTGCTACGATACCGGGCGAGAACATAAACATCGGTGCAGCGATGTAAAGAGGGCTGGGGTTACTTGGGGGGACATTTTCCTTTCCAAAGGTATTTGAGTTGTTTGATGGAGTGTCTCCAATGTAAAATATTATTTAATGATGAGCATTTGAGAATGTATTGACGGCATAAAGTCGAGTACGGTAAAAACCTTTTGAAAAAGAAATAGGCGTTTTTTCGCCAAGAACCTATACTATCAGGAAGGTCTTGCGGTTTCACCCCATTTTCGGGTGGAGGCGTATGTCATTATTCTACCAAGGTGGTGAATGAATTGTCCGATTTATTAGAGCGCTGGGGTGTTGAAAAATCGTCCGAACTGTATCGGGTGGCGGAATGGAGTGGCGGTTATTTCCGGGTTTCGGACAAGGGCGATATGTTGGTTCAGCCTTCGCCGAACGCCCCCGACCGAGCCGTGTCGATACCGGCAATCGTCGAGGGCTTGAAAGAGCGTGGCCTTGATATGCCGGTGTTGCTGCGCATTGAGAACATCCTCGACGCCCAGATCTCGCAGCTCAATGAAACCTTTATCGCCGCCATGAAAAATCTCGGTTATAAAGGGAGTTTCCTCGGCGCCTACCCGATCAAGGTAAACCAACAGAAACAGGTCATCGACGCCATGGTGCACTACGGCGGGCCCTACCACCATGGTCTTGAGGCCGGCAGCAAGGCTGAGCTGATCGCCGCCATGGGGATGATGGTCGATAAGGAAGCGCCCCTCGTCTGCAACGGCTACAAGGATGAAGAATTCATCGATCTGGCGCTCACCGCCGTGAAACTCGGCTTCCGCTGCATTTTGGTGGTGGAGATGCCGAGCGAACTGCCGCTGATCATCGAGCGGTCGCGCGCCCTTGGCGCCACACCTGTCCTTGGAGTGCGGATCAAGCTGTCCAGCCAGGCCGGTGGCCACTGGGCCGAATCGGGCGGCGAGCGCTCCATCTTCGGTCTGAACACCACCCAGTTGATCGATGCCGTCGACCTTCTGGTGGCGGAAGGCATGCTGCACTGTCTGCAGATGGTCCATTACCACCTTGGTTCGCAGATCTCCAATATCCGTGAGATCCGTACCGCGGTCAACGAGGCCTGCCGGGTCTACGCCGGCCTTGTCAAGGAGGGCGCGGCCATGAAATACCTCGATCTCGGCGGCGGCCTGGCGGTCGATTACGACGGCTCGCAGTCGAACTTTCTTTCCAGCCGCAACTACTCCCTCAACGAGTACTGTACCGATATCTGCGAAGCGGTGATGACGACTCTTGACGAGCAGGGCATCGACCACCCGATCATCATCACCGAAACCGGCCGGGCGCTGGTCGCCTACTATTCGGTGCTGCTGTTCAACGTCCTCGACCGCACGGTCTTTGAGCCCGACCCCCTGCCCAGCGAATTACCGGGGGGGTGCCATCCGCAGCTTGCCAATATGCTCGAATCGCTGAATGGTCTTTCGATTCGCAATATCCAGGAAACCCTCAACGATACCATCTTCTACCGTGACGAGGTCCGACAGCTGTTCAACCACGGCAAGATAAGCCTCAGGGAACGCTCCCTTGGTGAAAATATCTTCTGGACGACTCTCAACCGTATTCTCCAGACAACCAAGCAAATGAAAAACGCTCCGGCTGAGATCTCCGAGATCGAGCGTTTGCTCTCCGATATCTACTACTGCAATTTCAGTCTGTTTCAATCGCTTCCGGACAGCTGGGCAATCGATCAGTTGTTCCCGGTCATGCCTATCCATCGCCTCAACGAAAGGCCGACCCGCAACGCCATCCTCGCCGACATCACCTGCGACTGCGACGGCAAGATCGACAGTTTTGTCGACCGGTTCGGCGCCAAGCGCTTCTTGCCGCTGCACGAGCTGAAGGAGTCGGAGGAATACTATCTCGGGGTCTTTCTCGTCGGCGCCTATCAAGAGACCCTCGGCGATCTCCATAACCTGCTGGGCGACACCAACGTGGTGACGGTCAGCCTGCATGAAGACGGCAAGTTCGATTTTTCCGGCGAACTGGAAGGCGATACGGTTGCCGATATCTTGTCCTATGTGGAATACGATCCGAAACGGTTGCTGATGAAATTCCGCAAAACCGCCGAGCTTGCGGTCAAGGAGGGTCTGATTTCGCCGCTTGAACGGAAGACGGTGATGCAGGTTTATGAGGCCGGGCTGCGGGGGTATACTTATTTTGAAAGGTGAGGGGTTAGGCGTTAGGGGTGAGGGGTTAGGGGTAAAAGATCGATGGATTTTGGGAGGTTGAGATGGCAAAGGTATTGATAATCGGCGCAGGCGGGGTGGCCGGGGTTACCGCTCACAAATGCGCTTTTCTGGCGGAAAGTTTTGCGGAGATCGTGCTGGCCAGCAGGACTCTTTCGAAATGTCAGGCAATCGCCGCAAGTATCAAAGAACGGACGGGTAGAACCATTGAGGTTCGGCAGGTCGATGCCGACAATGTCGCCGAGACTGTGGCCTTGATCCGCGATGTGCGGCCGGATTTGCTCGTCAATCTGGCGCTGCCCTACCAGGACTTGACGCTGATGGACGCTTGTCTTGTAACCGGGGTCGATTATCTCGATACGGCCAACTACGAGCCGCTGGACGAGGCCAAATTCGAGTACAAATGGCAATGGGCCTACCGTGAACGTTTTGAAAAGGCCGGACTCATGGCCTTGCTTGGCTCCGGCTTTGATCCGGGGGTGACCAACGTCTTCTCTGCATGGGCGCAGAAGCACCATTTCGACGAGATCCACGAACTGGATATCATCGACTGCAATGCCGGCGATCACGGTCAGCATTTCGCCACCAATTTCAATCCGGAAATCAACATCCGCGAGATCACCCAGCGCGGCCGCTACTGGGAGCACGGCGAGTGGGTGGATACCGACCCGCTGTCCTGGTCGATGATGTACGACTTCCCGGACGGTATCGGCCCGAAGAAATGTTTTCTCATGTACCATGAGGAGTTGGAGTCGTTGGTCCTGCATTTGAAGGGCCTCAAGCGGGCGCGGTTCTGGATGACCTTCGGCGAGCAGTATCTGACCCATCTGCGGGTCCTGGAAAACGTCGGCATGACCCGTATCGATCCGGTGGAGTTCGGCGGGCAGCAGATCATCCCCATCCAGTTTCTGAAAAAGGTGCTGCCCGAACCCTCGTCGCTTGGACCGCTGACCAAGGGCAAGACCTGCATCGGTTGCCTGCTGAAAGGGGTGAAGGACGGCAAGAGTAAAAAGATCTTCGTCTACAATATCTGCAGCCATGAGGCATCGTACCGTGAGGTCGGTTCCCAGGCGATCAGTTATACCACCGGCGTACCGGCGATGATCGGCGCCAAACTGATCCTTGAGAAGACCTGGCGAAGGCCTGGTGTCTGGCACATGGAGCAGATGGACCCCGATCCCTTTATGGCCGACCTGAACCGCTACGGCCTGCCCTGGGTGGTAGTCGAGCTGTGATAAACGGTCGCCTTGAATACCGCTTTGACCCCGGTCGGTTGACCACGCCTTGTTATCTGGTCGATGTCGGTTTGCTCCGCCATAATCTTGGCATTCTCGCCGAGGTCAAGGCGCGGACCGGTTGCCGGATTCTTCTTGCCCTGAAATGTTTTTCCATGTTCCGGGTCTTTCCGCTTATCGCACAGACCCTCGACGGGGTTTGTGCCAGCTCGCCTAACGAGGCGCGCCTGGGTTATGAGGAGTTCGGCAAAGAGGTGCATACCTTTGCCGCCGCCTATTCGGCGGCGGATATGGCGGAGCTGTGCCGGACCTCCGACCATATTCTCTTTAACTCGATGAGCCAGCTGGAACGGTTTCGGCCGGTAATTGAAGAATATGCAGCCAGGTCGGGCAAGATGATCGAGCTTGGCATCCGCATCAATCCGGAACACAGCGAGGGGACGGTGGCGATGTACGACCCCTGTGCCTCCGGCTCGCGTCTCGGCATCCGTCGCGCCGAGCTGCGGATGGATCTCCTTGCCGGAGTGACCGGCCTGCACTGGCATAATCTCTGCGAGCAGGATGCCGATTGCCTGGAGCGCACGGTCACGGCGGTGGAAGAGCGCTTCGGCGATCTGATTGGGCGGATGCGCTACGTCAATTTTGGCGGCGGCCACCATATCACCCGTCCGGGCTATGACCTCGAACGCTTGATTCGGGTCGTCAAAGCCTTCAAAGACAAATGGGGAGTGCAGGTCTATCTCGAACCGGGCGAGGCGGTGGCCCTCAATTGCGGCTATTTGGTGAGCACCGTTCTCGACCTCGCCCATGCCGATATGCCGATCGCCATCATCGACAGCTCGGTGCCCGCCCATATGCCCGATGTTCTGGAGATGCCCTATCGGCCGCATATCGTTGGCGCAGGACTGGAAGGAGAAAAAGCCCACAGTTACCGCATCGGCGGGCTGTCGTGTCTTGCTGGTGACGTGGCCGGAATCTATTCCTTTGATCAGCCCTTAGCCATCGGCGATCAGCTGGTTTTCAGCGATATGGCGATCTACACCATGGTCAAGAATAATACCTTTAACGGGGTCGGCTTGCCGGCCATGTACCTCTACGAACCCGGCGACGACAGCTATGAATGTGTGCGGTCTTTTGGCTACGAGGATTTTAAAAACAGGTTGTCATAAATGAAGCAGGCATTGCAAAGAGAGAAGAGCGCCGGATTTCTTCAGTCGGAGGCAGAGGGGCGGGAAGAGCTTGAACCACTTTTTACGGTGATCCCCGTGCCGCTGGAAAGAAGTGTGTCCTACGGCGGCGGCACCGCCGCAGGACCTGCGGCAATTCTTGCCGCCTCGCAGCAGCTTGAGGCCTGGGATGGCTTGTCCGAGCCGCTCAGCGCCGGTATCGCCACCGGTCCGGCGGTTGACTGCAGCGGCAAAATAGGAACGGTCCTCAGGCGAATAGAGAAAGCCGTGCAGGCGGTGATCGCCCGCCGATCTCTCCCCGTGGTCCTCGGCGGCGAGCATACGGTGAGTCTTGCACCGATTCGCGTCCTGGCCGGGAGTTTCCCCGAACCGATCGGCATTATTCAGATCGACGCCCATGCCGATCTGCGGGCAAGTTTTGAGGGTTCGCCCTTCAGCCACGCCTGCGTCATGCGTCGGGCGCTGGAGGAGTGCGGCTGCACCCTCATGCAGTTCGGCGTGCGGGCGCTGTGCCTGGAGGAGGTGCAGTACCGGCAGGAAAAACGGGTTCAGCATCTCGACGGCCGGGACATCCCAGGCATAAATCTCAAGAAATTTGCCTTGCCGGGCAGTTTTCCGAAAAATATTTATCTCAGCATCGACGTCGACGGCCTCAATCCTTCCGTTATCCCTGCCACCGGCACGCCGGTGCCCGGTGGGCCAAACTGGCACCAGACTTTAACCTTTATCGAGCGGGCGGTAGCCGGGCGGACGGTACTTGGTTTTGATCTGGTCGAACTGGCCCCGCGCGACGGCGATCATGTTTCCGATTTTGCCGCCGCCCAGCTGGTTTATTCGGTTATGGGGATCATTAGCCGCAACCTCGGCCGGTGATGCCCATTTGTCTCGTCTTTATTTCAAAAAAGAGCAGCAATAGTCGGTAATCACCGCCACCTTCAGACTGAAGCTCGACTTAGCCGGAACTTCGAAGGCGCTTCCGGCTCCATAGGTTTGCCATTCCGCCGATCCCGGCAATTGCACCTGCAGGTTGCCGGCAAGAATTTCCATCAGCTCCGCCGCATCGGTATTGAAGGTGTATTCACCGGGGAGCATGATGCCGAGGGTCTTCTTCGAACCGTCGGCAAAGGTGATGGTGCGGCTGGTTACCTTGCCGTCAAAATAGATATTGGCCTTCTTGGTGATGGTTACATTGGTGAAATTGCTCATTGGATGGTCCTTTTATTGAATAAAGTTCAGTAGGGTTGCAGCACCAATAAAAACGGGGTGAAAAATTGCTTTTTCACCCCGGTCTAACATTTCGGCTGTTGCATGCCGCCTAGGTCAGAAGAAACTCCTTGAATTCGCCGCGCAGGCAATGGTTCGAGGCCATGGCCGAGGAGTAGGCACCGGCATTGATCAGGGCCAGGGTCTGTCCTTCTGCAAGCGGCGGCATGCTGATATTGGCATACCAGACATCAAGGGCCTCGTTGATATTGCCGACGATGGTCACGGTTCGGCTATCTCCGGGCAGGCGCAGGGCAGGCACCGGATGAAAGGGCAGGCCGTAGACAGCAGGTTCAACGGCGAGGTTGAAACCGGCGTCGACCCCGACAAATACCGTCTCCATTTTCTTTTCCACGGTATTGACGGTCAAGAGCAGGATGCCGGTATCCTTGGCGAGAAAATCCCCCGGTTCGATCTCGATGGACTGCGACCGGTTACGAAAATGGCGAGCGAGGATTCCCGCCCAGCGGCTCAGGTCAAGCGGTGCATCCTCGGCAACGTGGGGCACCCCCAGGCCGCCGCCGACATTGACCACCTCGACCGTGTCCAGCTGATCGACAAACCATAAGCAGCTGTCGATTATCGAATCCCATATTCCCAGCTGGGCGGTCAGGTAGCCGCAGCCGGTGTGGAAATGGATTTTCTTGATGGTCAAGTTGTAGTCTTTGGCCACCGCCACCGCTTCGGCGAATTGCTCCCGGTAGATACCGAATTTGGTGGTATTGATGCCGCTGTACTGGAGCTTTTCGTTCTGCGCCCGGCTGATGCCGAGCGCCGGATTGACGCGGATGCCGATACTCCGGCCTGGGCCGAGCTCTCCCCAGCGGCGGATGGCGCTGATCGAGTCGCAATTCATCGACAGGCCTTCGATGCGCGACAAGCGCTCCAGATCGCGGTTCGACAGGCTGGTGGCGGTAAAGGAGATATCATCCGCCGAAAAGCCGCAGCCGATGGCATGCTCCACCTCGTTCGGCGAACAGGCATCGATGCCGACCAGGCCCGTGCCCTGCAAATGGGTGAGGAGCGGTGCAAAGCGATTGGCTTTCATCGCATACTTGATGCGGGAACGATCGCCAAGACCGGCCTCCTGCAAAGCTGCGCGCAACCGCTCTACATTGGCAACCATCCGCCGACCATTATAATAAAAGGCCGGCGTCCCGAATTGTCTCGCCAGCTCATCGACCCGCCTGCCGGCAAATATCAGGACGCCATCCCGGAAGTGGAGATCATCCCGTTCCCACCACTCCGTCATATGCCTTGACACTCTTCGAACTGTTTTTCGGGCGCGCGGAAGCCGTTACCGAGGACTGCTTCGGCAACCGGCAATTCCTTTTTGCCGGTGATCCAGCCCCGACAGTTTTCCGAGCCGCAACCGCAGGGGAACTGCTTGTAGAGAATATCCTCGGTCTGGGCGTAATCCATGGTCAGATAGTCCATGGGATGGATGTCCTGCACCGCGTGCACCAGCAATTTCTTCATGTCCAGCTCAATATTCGGCGAGCAGGAATGGAGGAAATAACCGGAAAAATACAGATCGTGAAGATGCAGGTCAGTTTCGATCTGCAGGGTGTGTTGGCGAATATCGGTAATGATATCCCCCGCAATAGCACATACCAGACTTCCCTTGGCAATGAATTTGTACGTCATAACGCCCATGCCGGCGACATGGTTCTTCAATACAACTCTGAAGTCGTTCTTGCTGGGAAATAACGGATTATTTCCAAAATGGGGTGGATACATGGCTATTTTCCTATCAAATAAAAAGAGGGGATAAAACAACTGACGATACGGAAACAAATTAAGAACAAATTTATGAACAAATTTCGGGGATGATTACACCTTTTCGAAGGGTTTATCAATATGATTTTTACGATCTCGGGATATCTGCTAAAAATAATATTTATATCTGTAAAAACAATGAGCTATGGTGGGGTGTCCAGGGTCCGGGAAAAATGAGTTACGAGGATAAAATCGTCGATTGGTAATAATTCCCTGTGCTTTGGTAATGCCCTCGGTGTATCGAGACCTTCCGTCCTGAGGTCAGGTGTGGTTTCGGCGACGTGTTTTCTTGTCATGTTCTTTCCGGAAGAACCTCTATTTACTTGATATTTCTCCTTTCATCTAGGGGGCATAAAAAAACATGCGAATTCTGTCTCTTTCCGACAAAAAAAATCACATAGGCTGCTTTGCAGAGTCAGGATAAATTTCCGTTTCTTGCATTATTATCCGTACTTGTTGCGCTGAAGCAAGAAGCTTTTGCACTTCCGCAAGATTCTCGGCTTTGGCGGCTGCCTCCAGTCGGCGCATTATCCTGTTGAGGCGATGGGCGCAGACATTAGCGGTGGCGCCTTTGAGTTTATGTGCCTGGTTCTCGATGGCGGAGAAATCTTTTTTATCGGTGACCTCCCCGAGATGCTCCATCTGCAGCGGCAGATCTTGCATAAACATGGCAAAGATCTGTGCCGCCACCTGCCTGTCGTCAAGCAAGCGGGCAACGAAGGCCGGATAATCGATCAGTGGCGGCTCTGAAGTGTCGGTTGGCGGTTCTTCTACGGCTACTGCCTGCCGCTCAAGAAGGCGGGTTCTTGCCGGGGCCAAAAGCTGTTCCAGGGTTGCCGCCAGGAGAAGGGGATCGATGGGTTTAGAGATATAGCCATCCATGCCGCAGGCAAGATATTTTTCCTTATCGCCTTTCATGGCATGGGCGGTGAGGGCGACAATCGGGATGTGCGGATCAAGGACCTCGGCCGCACCGGAACGGATGTGATTTACTGCCTGCAGGCCGTCCAATTCGGGCATCTGGATATCCATAAGGACCAGGCTGTAAGGGGTATTCCGCAGGGCGGTTATGGCTTCCCGGCCATTACCGACAATATCCAGCCGGTGATAGCCGAGTTTTTTCATGATGCCGGCTACTACCTGCTGGTTGATGAGGTTGTCCTCGGCGAGAAGGATAGGTTCATCTCGACCCGGCGGCGTGTAAGCTCCGGGCGGCGCTGTTTCCGGCTGTCTCGCTGCATGCACGGGATGGCCGGAGAGCAGGATGCCTTCCGTATCAAGCAGATCGCAATAGCGGATCGGTTTTTTCAGGCAGGCGGCAAAGTCCTGGCGGAAGGAGTTGCCATTGCTCTCAAAACGATAAAAAGGCACCATGAGCACCAGTTGCAGGTCGGGGGAAAGGCCACTTTCCTTGAGCATTCGGCTAAGTGCCGGGCCGTCTCTGTCGGCTGTTTGCAGTTCGATAAAAGCAAAATCGAGCCTATGGCCGCCATCGGCGATTTCTTTCTGGATCCTCAGCGCCTCCCGATCGCTGCCGCAGCTGCTTACCCTCGCCCCCCAATATTCAAGTTGTCTGGCCAGGATCTCCCGACAGGTGTTGTTGTCATCGACTACCAGTATCTGTCGATCATTGAGCTGCCGAGGCAATTGCGGTTCCGGTTCGGGGTTCAGCTGTTTGTCGAGGCGGCAGGTAAACCAGAACAGCGAGCCTTCGTCATCAATGCTGTGGATGCCGACCTGGCCGTGCATGAGCTGCACCAGTCTCTTCGAAATGGCAAGGCCCAGGCCGGTTCCGCCGAATTTTCGGGTGGTCGAGCTGTCGGCCTGGGTGAAGCACTCAAAGAGCGAATCTTGTTTATCCCCAGGGATACCGATGCCGGTATCTTTGACGGTAAACCACAGGACGATTTCTCCGCCCTGTTCTTCCATGCCGACAACCGAGATGGAAATTTCTCCCTTTTTCGTAAATTTAAAGGCATTGCCGACGAGGTTGAGCAAAATTTGCCGCAACCGTCCCGGGTCGCCGACCAGTTGCGTCGGCGTACCGGGGGCAATGCTGCAGATCAGTTCGAGATCCTTGTCCTTCACATTGAGACTGACCATATCCAAAAGGCCGTCAAGGAGGTCACGGAGGTTGAAATCGACTCGCTCCAGTTCCATCTTGCCGGCCTCGATCTTGGAAAAATCGAGGATGTCGTCAATAACCGTGAGCAGGGATTTGCCGCTGGTCTTGAGGGTTTCCACATAGTGTCGTTGGGTTTCATCGAGATCGGTATCTTCGAGGAGGGTGGAGATGCCGACCACGCCGTTCATCGGGGTGCGGATCTCATGGCTCATATTGGCAAGAAACTCGCTTTTCGCCCGGCTGGCGCTTTCCGCCAGTTCCTTGGCCTGGGTAAGTTCCTCGGTACGGGCATTGACCAGCTCTTCAAGGTGTTCTTGATGTTTTTTCAGTTCGGAGCGGCTCTTCAGGAGATTGCCGGACATGTCGTTGAAGGCCTTACCGATCTCGCCGATTTCATCTTGGCGCGACAGATCGATGGTGGCCCCGAGTTGTCCGCTCTCCACCCGGCGCATGGCATCCCTGAGGGTTGTGAGCGGCTCGATGATCGAACGGAACAGATAAATATTCAGCAGCATCAGAATGACAATACTGGCGATCAAGGTGACAAGACCGAAGTAGAGGAGGATGCGGCTGTTCTCGCGGATAATGGTTTCGAAATCATAATAGATGACAAGGTAGCCGAGCTTGTCGCCGATCACCTCGATGCCGCTCGTATAAATGCCGGTCCATCGATCATTGAGGGAGAGTTCTTCGAAGGAGTGGCGACCGCCTTCGGGGATCTTCGAAAATATGACAAGGTGCCGGTTATCGACCCCGGAACACAGGCGTTTGTTGCCGTGTATGGGGTAGAGGCAGACCAGGGTGATGTCATCGCTGGCCTGTTTGATTTCCTCCAGGGAGGATTGTAAGGCTCTTTCCTGGCCGGCAAACAGTTCATTCGACAGATCATCTTTTTTTTGTTTGAAAATGGTGTTGAGAAGTATCTCGATCCGAGCCGCCTGCCCTTTGAAGCGCCGCTGTTCGATGGGGTATTGTAAGATGATGCAGACAAACGCCACGAGAAAAACGGTGACGATGGTCGTAAGGTTTATCTTGAAAGGCAGGCTATGGTATTTCATAGGCCTAAGATTACGTTAGGGTTGCTGTTGATTGTAGCATTTCCGATGGCGGGGGATGCCGTCGCGGATTTCCACAATACACGCACTTTTCACTGCATCGCCCCGGGCATCGAAGGCGATCTCTCCGGTTACTCCCTTGAAGCCGCGAAGGCCTGCAAGGCTGCGGCGGACGGCTTCATGATCCGGGGATTCGGCCAGGCGGATGGCGGCAACCAGGATATTGACGGCATCATAGGCGAGGGCGGTCGGCGCCTTGATTTCGCCATCCTTGCCGTATTTTTCTGAAAATGCTCGGGACAGGGGATCTTCGTGCGCCGGAGACCAATGGTTCACATAATAGCCGAGGCGAATTTTGTTGCCGCCGAGGGTGAAAAAACTGTCGGCATCCCAGCCGTCGCTGCCGATGGGAATGGCCCCGGCTCCCGCCTCCTGCAGTTTGGCGGCGATGAAGCCGCTTTCGTCGTAACCGGCGAGAAAGACGACGTCGCTGGTATCGGCAAGCGCCTGCCTGATCTGTAGCGAATAATCTGATTGGCCGGTTTTATATTCGATTTCCCGGCTTACCGTGCCGCCCAGGGCGGTAAAGTTGGTTTTGAAGATCTGCGCTATGTCGAGGCTGAAATCACTGGAGATATCGATAAAAATCAGGGCGGATCTGGCCTTAAGATCCCGGTAGGCGAATTGGGCGAGGATCGCACCCTGCAAGGTATCGGTGTAGCACACCCGGAAGATATAGTCGCCGATGGCGGTCAGGGAGGGAATGGTGGAGATCGGCGAGATCATCGGGATTTTCCGTTCCTGGGCAACCTTGGCAATCGCCAGGGAATGGGAACTCCAGGAGGCTCCGATGATCCCCGTTACCCCCTCTTGGGCGGCCTTTTCGGCGGCCAGATGGGAGCCGATGGGCGTGCTTTCATTGTCGAACAAGAGAAGTTCCAAAGGGTTTCCGAGAACGCCCCCCTCGCTGTTAATTTCCTCGACCGCCAGCTGTACCCCGAGGACTGCCGGCTGATTGGAGTTTTTTGCCTTGCCGCTGAGGGCGAAGATGGCCCCGATCTTAATCGGTTCGTCGGCTGCTGCAGCTCCGGTAACCAGCAACAGGAGACCCAGGCAGGCAAGGATGACAAGGTGGCGGGGTCTTTGGTGGCCCCTGGCTTTCCGCATCACACCTTTCATGGCGATACTCCCGGCAGAGGGGAAATGACGTTGCGGAAAAGCCGTTTTCCATCCCGAAATTCGATGATGATGATCGGCTTATTCTGCGGATCGCCATTGGCGTCAAAGGTGATCGGTCCGGTGGCCCCCGGAAAATCAACCGTTGCCGCCAGGGCATCGCGGATCGCCCGGCGGTCGAGGCTGCCGGCGCGGGTAATTGCTGCGGCGAGGAGCATAACCGCATCGTAGGCCAGCGGTGAGCTGATATTTTCAATGGATCTGCCGTGCTTGGCGGCAAAGATTTTTTTCATTTTCTCGCTTTCCGGAAAAGGCACTTGCGGATGCCACGGGGCGGATTGGAAACTGCCTTCGATACTCGTTCCCGCATATTTTTCTATCTCATCCCAGGCGTCGCCGCCAAGAAAGATTGCCTTCAGTCCTATTTTCTCCGACTGCTTGATGAAGAGACCGCTGTCCCTGGTGTAGCCGGGCAGATAGACGACGTCCGGTTTTTTGCCCTCGATTTCCTTGATGATCGCCGAGAAATCGGTGGCATTCCCCCGATAGCCGATTTCGGCGACCAGCCGGCCGCCGGCCTGGGCAAAGGCGTTGCCGAAAAACTGCCCGAGCATGGTACTATAATTCTCGTCGATATTGGTGACTACCGCGGCGGTCCCGGCATGGAGTTCATGAATTGCGAACTTGGCCATCGCCAGCCCTTGGAAGGAATCGATAAAACAGGCCCGGAAGATATAGTCTTTGCCGCGGGTGACCTCCGGGTTGGTCGAACCGGGAGAGATCATCGGAATACCCGCCTCCTGGAGAAGAGGCGCCATCGCCAGGGAATGGGAACTCCAGTGGGCGCCGATGACCGCCGTGACGTTCTCGGCGATGGCCTTTTGCGCCGCCAGGGCCGAGCCGATCGGCGTGCTGCCGTTATCGAGAAGGAGCAGCTGCACCTGCCGCCCGAGCAGGCCGCCCCGGCTGTTGATGTGCTCGACCGCCACCTTGGTCATCTCGATGAGGGGCAGGTTATGGGGTGCGGCAATACCGGTTTCCGAGAAAATGGCGGCAATCTTTATCGGTGGTTCCTGGGCGAGGGGTGTGCTTGGCGCGCCCAGACCTGCCAGCAACAGGAGGGCGGACACTCCCAGCAGTACCGGTATCCGCAAAAAAGCTAAGGGGAGAAGGCACGGACGGTTTCTTGTGCAGCTGCTTGATATTTTTTTCATGGTTCGCCTTTCTCCTTGATGTCTTCAAGAATGCCCCGCCGTTGAAAAACCCTAGAACCATCTTTCTTTTCTTTTTCTATTAAAGCATAGAATAATGAAAAAAAGAAGAAAGTGGCTGTCCTCTCTTGCTTTCAACCGTTATTTGCGGGGGCAGGAGACCTTTATGGGGGCGATACTTTGGCGATCCGGATGTCCCCCCTCCCATCGGTGGTGACAATGCTTATCGTCAAACGAGAACTCGAGGTGCTGACTGCTGTGTAAGACTTCCTTTTTTCTGCCAAGAATCTCATGATCGTGAAACCTACCCGGACCCTTCATGATTTGTTCGTTGCCTTCACTCTCACGGCAGTACTGCATCTGCTCCTGATCAAGACCGCCGTTTTACCACCCGGCAACTATTTTTTTCCCTTTGTCGGAGATATAGAACAAGAAAGCGGGCAGATGCAAGAAAGCCCCGGGGCAGGGCACGCACCCGATGCGGTCCCAGCCGCGGCCGAGCCGCCGAGCAAACAGATGACTGCGCCGCCCGCCGACCCTACGGCAATTCCCTATCAGCGTGCAGCGCGCCATAAAGCGTCGGCATGGGAGCTGCCTCAGTACAGTATTGCCATGTCGTCTTTGATTCCCCTGTCGATCACCGAAAAAGTCGGGTATCGATCGCTGGTGCGGCAGACCGCCGTTGCCAGGCTTGCACCGCCGCACTTTTCCGGGTCAACCATTCCCGCCAAACCGGACAAAAGCATGGATCAAGAGGTTGCGGAGGACGCCGAGGCGGTTCTCCTCGGCAATGTCTTTCAGGACGCCGTCCCGGCGACTTCGGGCTATGCCGCCATGCTGCATGCCGAGGCGGAGTTTCTCAAGGCCCTGCGCGAGGATATCGCCGATGGCCGTCTGCACATGGCCTTTTCCACCTTTATTATCTCGGCCGAATATTTTCATCTCAGTCGCGCCCTGATGGTCCTCGGGCAGCAACCGTCCTTTACCCTGGAGGAGGCTCTGGCCAGATACAACCAGCGCCTGCAAAGGGTTGGCGAGGGGCTGCCGAAGGAGATCGACGGCTATTCGCTGGTGATGCTGTTGCAGCGGTATGCCGAAAATAAGTTTTATCCCGGCAACGGCAGCGGCATGCTCCTCGATTCCCTGTTCCACGATCAAAACGATTGCGAGGGTGGTACCAAGGAGATCCTCGCCTACCTGCAGGCGCTCTACCCCTCTCTCAGCCTGGGATCGAATCGGGGCATGCTGCAAACGACCACCGGCGAACTCATCGGCCATATGCAGGTCTTCATCGGCCCCGGTCCGGCCATCGGCAAAATCCTCGAAAACGATCGGGGGCTGATCGTCGAGACCACCAGGGTGAGTTTAAACTCGGTGCTGCCGTATGGGTCGGGCGACGTCTTTCCGCTGGAGGATTTTGTTATTCGCTATTATCCGGAGATTGTCGCCGGCACGCCTCTCGCCGCCGGTTTGCCAGGCGGGGCGGCAATGGGGGCGGAGGAGACGAAGCGCATTGTCGGGACCAGCGACAGTCCGCTGAAGATGAGCTACGGGGCAAGCAGCACCCTTTTGGCCGAGCAGTTTTACGATCTTGCCAATATCCGCACGCAACGAATTGAAAATGAGTTCCTGCGCAGCAAAATCCCCAGCTGCAATCCGCGCATCGATCCGACCAAGATCGACAGAACCAACCTGTTCAGCAATTTTGTCGCCATCGACCGCAGACAGCGGAAAAGCCTCATCGGCCATTACCTCGCCGACCTGCAGTACTGGGATAATCAGATCATGCCACAGTGGCGGCAGCCGGAATTCCTCGCCACCTATGACGACCTGGCGGGCAGTCTGCTTGCCGCCGAGAGCGACGCCTCCGGTTTTATTCAGGTCGATGCCGAAAACTCGGTGCCTCTCCGGAGCCTGCAGAGCCACGGGCGGTTCCTCAAAGACTTGCGGGATGCTGCCGCACAGGCCAAGGACCCATATGCGGCAACGGGACGGCAGGAATGTGCCGGGCGGGCGGTGCTCGATGACCGAATCCTCGGCTTCCTGTTCAAGGCTCCCGAGGGACCGGGCCTGTTTTTTCTGCCGGCACCGGACGAAAGCCTGCAGTGGGCAGATCTTCTCGGCAATATTCTCAATGACTGTCTGGCCGTGCCGGCACCGGACGGCGAGCGCACCCTGCTCGGACCACTGGAAGAAGAGGTGGCCGGTCGGCAAACTTCGCTGCGACGGGAGCTGTATACTCGGGCGGAAGTGCGGAATCTTAGCCCTTTTCCCTTGGCAGGGGAAAAACGCTTGGAAGCAACGACTGCGGCCCTGACCCGGCTGGTAAGCGGTAGCGCCGAAAATTCCGAGGCGCTGGGCATCTTAGCCAGGAGGCAATCGCCGGCGAGTACGGCAGGGGAGCCCAGCGTCCGGGAGACAGTGGCGGAAGTCGGTAGGACCGGGATCAACGGAGGGCTTTTGTGGGATATTGCCGACTTCCTTGGGCCGGGGCAGGTGAGGAGTCTCTTTCTCGACTACGGCAAAAGGACCGATCTGCGTCTGTCGATCCATCGTGCCCAGGAGTTGGTGGCCCAGTTGGTGACAAGCCTTGGCGGCGGGGAGGCGATGGAATTTCTCGCCGAACTGCAGGATGCGACCAAGGATCGGCCCCTGCAGTTTGCCGCCGCCATGAATCGTGCGAAATTGCAGGGCATGCCGGCAGCCGCAATCTCCCGCCTGGCTCTTGACTATTTGAAAAGCAGCGAGGTGTACCGGGCGGAGAACCTCCTCGCCTTGTTGCAGTATGGCTTGCTCCCTGAAGATGCCTTCAGCTTTATGCGTGCGCGAATCGGTCTGCTTCTTGCTGGGCTGCCGAAATTCGCCGACCGCCAAAGCGACGGCGAAGCCTCAGGGCAAGTTTTTGGCGAGCTTGTGGAAATGGTCCAAACCCTGCAGCAACTGCCTGACAAAACCAGCTGGCAGGCCCTGCACGACGGTCTTGGCAACAGCCTGCTGAGCGATTTCAGCAGCAAGGCGGTGGCCGGAAGCGTTGTGAAAACCGCCGCGGATTGGGGTCTGCTTTTTAATAAACTTACGGTCCTCGCCCTTTTACCCGAGGAGGTCGACTGGAACGAGAAAGACCGGAAGGCCGAGCGGCTGTCTGCCGCCTGGTTGCAGCAATTTATCCGCTTTGCCGCCGATAACCCGATCGGCAAACTGATGCTCGACCCCGTTACTAAGATCGCCGGGGACCAAGGCATCGCCGCCGCCCTCGGGGGCATTATTCCCGGCCAGATGGCAAGCCTTGACCGTCTGCGCTCATCGACCGGCCAAGGGGCAGCGACACTGCGGGAGGTAAAGGCGGTTGTCGGCGATGGCAATGTTGTTGTCCGGATGCTGCTCTCGCTGGGTGCCGCTGGGGTCAGCCGGCTCTCCGGCCTGCCGGCCGAGCAGTTTGCCGGTAATCCGAAAACTAAGGCGGAATGGTATCTGGAGAAACTCCATCGTCGTGTAGCACCGATAGTTGGTGGAATCAGCAAGGCATCGCCGCCTGCCGGCAATGCCGCCGAGCAAGTGCCAAAGGTCACGGCGGGGACGGATCCGGTCGTTGATTTCTACCTCGACGACCGGGTGCGCGAATCCTTTGCCATGCTCGCCTATCTCCAGGAGGGCGGGGATGGCGGCAGGGGGGTGCGGTTCAGGAAAACCCAGGATCTTGCGGCTATCAAGGATCCGACCAAGCTCCAGGTGATTGAAGGGGAACGAAAAATCACCCGCCAGGACATGTCTCTTTTGACGCTTGCCCTCAATCCCGACAACCCTCCTGCCGCCATTCGCAGGGCCTTGGAAGAGACCTTGGCGGTGACCGGCAAACACCTGGGGATGAACCTGCTCGATCAGGGCATGCGGCAATACCTCTTCGCCCCGCATTTCCCCTATTTGACAGAAAACGATTCCGGGTTTTTCTTCTCGCCGGAAACCGTCGAAGACCTGCACAATGCCGCCGACTGGGGCGGCCGAAACGACATCCTTCTCAGCAGCTATCTGCATTTTCGTAACCTGCCGGGGCAATTGCCGGACTGGCTGCGGCGCACCGCCATGGTGCGAAGCGAACTCGAACTGAAAATCATCAAAAAATTCGAGCAGCAGAGTTTTCTGCCGATGATCCTGCAATGCGACAGCGACCAGAAGGAATTGCCCGACCCGCTGTTCCGGGCGAAATGGGCCATCCGCAAGCCCTTCGGCGAGGACATCTTTCCCGGCACCCTGCTGTTGTTGCGTCTCGGTTATCTGGAGATTACCCAGGCCGGCGAAATAGTCCGGACGGCTAAGTATGCCGGGGGTTGAGCAGGGCTTGATTCTTCAGTCCTGCTGCTGCCGGTTGCGAATTTATTTTTCCTTGAAGGTGTAGCTGTAGACGAACTCTTGTGGATTGTAAAAATCCACGGCTTTGCCACCCACCTCGGCATAGGGATAGCCGAAAGTATTGAGGGGCTGGCCGGATTGCGGCGGGTTGAGCACCAGGTCGCGTCCCCGGGCGATGGCCACCCGGTAAGGATCGATGCCGCCCCAGAAAAACTCACGATACTCCTTGGTCTTCGGGCTATCCAGGTCGAGCTTCTCGGTGAGCATGGCCTTGCGCACATCGGCGGGATCGACACTTACCCAGCCGTAGCCGGGCAGGAAAAATTCGGCCCAGCAGTGTTGCCAGGTGGTGATGTCTTCTTCGGCCTTCTTGCCCAGCCGGATGCTGAATATCTCACGGGCCGGGACGCCTGCGGCGCGGCACAGGGCAATGTACACCGAGGAGATGTCGGTGCATTTCCCGCCGGGGTTTTTCAGCAGCAGGCAGACATCGCCCTTGCCGCAGCCGAGGGTGTCGGGATTGCGGTACATGTTGTCGACGGTCCAGTCATAGATGGCCCTGGCCTTTTCCAGGACGGTTTTTTTCTTTGCGGTAATCGATTCCGCCAGTTTCTTTACCTCGCCATCGAGGGGACCGAGGCTGGTGGGTTGCAGATATTCGGCATAGTCGGCCGGATTCCAGGCGGGTTCGACGGTCGGCAGGCCGGTCTGGCGAATTTCCTGGCGTTCCACCGCAAAGGAGAAGGTGAGCGTCCGGCTTTTCACCTCTTTCGGCCACTCGGCGTAGAGAATCGCGGTGCCGAAACGGCGATCGGTATATACCCCGGAAGAGGCAAAATCGCCGCTGACTTTGATATCCGAGATCACTTGCTGCGCATCGGAAAGCGGATAGGGAATCCACAGCCTGGCCTCTTCGCCTGCCGCCTGGGCGGAGAGATCGACGGTCAGGGTGACAATACCTGAACGGCTTTGCGCCGCAAGGGCTAGGGAAGTCATCTGGGTGAGGATGAGAACGACAAGAATCGACAACACTTTTTTCATGGGACTGCCTCCAACTGCAAAAAATTATTAAGATCAGGGACCTTGATCTTTGACACGGACAAGGGCACATGTCAAATTGGAAAAACCTGTCGATGGCTCTCTTGTCGACTCGCTTTTTCGATACTACACTCTGGGGTGGCAAGACCCCCTGCATTCAAAGAGTCCCCTGTGTCGGGCTTAGAAAAAGGATGGTGCCGTGCGTTTAACAAGTTGTCCGAATTCCGCCGAGAAAAAACCGGCGCCCCTGATCCGCCAGATAGTTGCGGTGATGTTTTTTCGGCTGCTGCTCAACACCGGGCGGCGCTTTGTTTATCCTTTTGCCCCGGCCTTCAGCCGGAGCCTTGATGTGCCCCTGGCGGCTATCACCGCCATTCTCGCAACCTGCCAGATAGCCTCTCTGCTCGGACTTTTCAGCGGGCCGCTGGCCGACCGCTTCGGCTACCGGGCGATGATGCGCGCAGGCCTCGGGATGTTGGCCGTCGGCATGCTGCTGTGCGGTCTCGCGCCGGGCTATTGGTGGATTTTTCTCGGGCTGCTGGTGGCAAGTCTTGGGAAAATTGTCTTTGATCCGGCGATTCAGGCCTTTATCGGCAGCAAAGTGCCTTTCGAGCGGCGCGGCCGGGTTATCGGGGCGGTGGAAATGGCTTGGGCCGGTTCGACGCTCCTGGGAATTCCGGCCCTCGGCCTGCTCATCGAGCATTTCGGCCTGACCAGTTCCTTTTGGATTTTCACCCTGCTCGGAGGGATCAGCTGGCTGACCATCAGCCACATTATCCCGGCCGATCATCCCGGCCAGGCTACGGGACAAGGCCGGGTGTCACCCTTTGCCTCCCTGCCGCAGCTCATCCGGGTACGCCCGGCGGTCGGCATGCTGCTGTTCGGCTTTTGGATTAGCATCGCCAATGACAGTCTCTTCATCGTCTACGGCGCCTGGTTCGAACAGGCCTTTCTCACCAGTATCGTCACCCTCGGTTTCGGCACTGCGGCCATCGGTGCAGCGGAACTGCTCGGAGAATCGATGACGGCGATCTTTGCCGACCGGTTGGGCCTGAAGAGGGCGATTATTCTCGGGCTCTGCCTGGCAAGCCTCGCCTATCTGTTGCTGCCCTTTCTCGGGAGGTCCCTGCCGCTGGCGATGGTTGGGCTGTTCTTGATATTTTTCGCCTCTGAATTCACCATCGTCACCAGTTTTTCCCTCAGTACCGAACTGCTGCCCGGCGCCAGGGCGACGATGATGGCCGGTTTCTACGCCAGCTCCGGAGTCGGCCGGATGGTCGGGGTGCTTCTTGGCGGCTGGTTATGGCAGGTTGGCGGGATTACTGCGGTTGCCTGGACCTCGTCGGCATTAACCGTGTTAGGCTTGTTGTCGCTTGTCTGGGGCTTGCATGGCTGGCGGCGGCTAATCCCGGATAGAGAAGGGCAGTCCTGACTGGGATGCGAGTCTAAGATGATATCGTTAATCGACCATGACTTGAAGCAGCTTTTCGTTGAAAGAATAATTCCAGTAGATCAATAACCTGTAATGTTCAGAAAACATCCTATGCCTGTTCCCTGACTTTCGGGTTATGATTTTTTGGATCTTGACTATGGAAGGTGACCAGTTTTGTTATGTATAGAGAATGTTGCGTTTTTGCCGTCCATCATTTTGTCTAATGTTGAGCTATTCAAATGGCAGATAAGCCCTTGAAATTTCAATGGTGGTTTTTGAAACATGGGACAGAATAATCTATTTTGTCTGAGTTTTTGTGTAGCCCTTTGCATGGCTGGCCGTGATGTATTGCCGCACCCCCGTAGCATGACAAAAAGAAATAGGCGTTTTTTAAAAACTTCTTTATAATATGATGGATTTCTACCGAATTATTTTAGGCAAAAAAAACAAGGGGGTTTTATGCAAGGAAAAACCGAAATTACAGTGGATGACTATTATAAAAAAATCCAAGAGGAAGCAGACAAGATAACAAGTGATCGGGGTTTAGAAAAGATCACTGTCGTGCCGATACTCGAAACTGAGCTTCGCAAAGGCAAAAGGCCTACTTGTTTCCGTAAAAACGATAAATCTTGTGCGTTAATATTAAGAGAGGCTCAAGATATCGTTGACAGGAAATATATTCTAAAGGAAGTTGAGTAGTAACGACAAATTAACGCTGCCTTGCTTTTCCACCTCATCCACCACTTTGAAATAGAAAAAGAACATTACCGCCACAACTTTCGAACCGTGCCGGATTGGTGAACGTATAATCTCTCCAAGATAGTATGCCGCCCATGCAGGGACCATTTTGATGGAATGTTTTTTGGATTTTTCACCTTATCAAAGACATTATTTTTTTTGATCAGTATCGGTTGGACTCTCGGAAATTTCCTCGATAACGCCTGTTATTTGATTAAGTAAGTATATCTTCCCTGAAGGGGCAATTGACATTTGATATTGGTTACTTGCGGTTTTTAATCCATGTGTTATGTCTTTGTTGGTCACGTGTTTCGGGGAGAATGGATCTTTCCCCCAGCTCTTGATTTCCGCGATTTCGCCTGTTGTTTGATTAAGTAAGTATATCTTCCCTGAAGGGGCGATTGACATTTGATATTGGTTACTTGTGAAGTCTGATGATTCTTTACATCCAAACAAAAGAACAAGAAAAAACATAACTGAAAAATAGCGCATAGTTAAACTCCTTTTGTCTTCAGAGGTAAACCTACGAGAATGCAAAATATCATGAACGAAATACCATTGCATCTTTTCCGTTTCTTCGAAAAAAGAGACCACGCTCTCTGCTTTATTAATGGAGATATACGGTTGCCATCTCTCAAATATTGCAGAAATTGTGAAGAAAATCGTGGTGATAAGGCAGAAGGATTACAAAGGATTAAGTATAGTAATATTACGCAGACAACAGTTTCCATACATGAGCACTACATTTTGTGTGCATCAGGCCCAGATGTGGATATTGATAAAATGAAAGAAAAGTTTGGTCAATTTGTTGTCAAAATAAGTGATCCCTCTTCGTTACTAGAATGGATTAATGTCGTGTGGCAAAATCATCGACTGTCCTTTGAAGACAACAACCATCCAGCTGTATTAACACGCGTAATTTATTGTAACAAAGATGATATACAAGAACCTAATCCATATTTTACGCCTCCCCCCGTCTTTTCACAGAAACCAAAGAATAATGGAAATAACAGTTTTGAGGAAGAAAAGGAATACCGATACGTATTAAAATGCAGATTCGACAGAAGGGAAGTCACTGATGACAAAAATAAAATTAAATTAGTGCCTACACTTAACCCACCGATTTACCATCTGGACCATGGTCTTGAGGACCATATAACGTTAAAACTCGCAGATTGTAGATCAATCTGCTCGTTACAAGATTAACTGTTTTACCTAAAGGAAATTATGCCCCCCGAAACGGTGGGTAATTAAAGTTATACTCCCAAGAAAAGGAGGCGAATAAATGCATATCAATAATTTGAACGGATGGCAACGCTTATGGGTGATGTTTTCAATAGTTTGGGCAATCCTTGTGCTTATATTCACTATTAATGCGTTGCCTGAGAAAAAATCGGAAATTAACTCTCGGTGGGTAAAAGAGAAAATTGATATCCTTAAGAAGTCTCACGGACAAAGTGAATCCACGGCTGAATATCGTCAACGACGATTTGGGAATGCATCGGACGAAGAAATCATTAACTTCAGGCCTGATCGATCTGGTGGGTTTGATTTATCCTCCACCGAGAAAGGTATTGACTATAGCAAAATATCCACTGCTGACCTGGAAAATATAAAAGACGGCAACCTAGCAAAAGTCAGTACCCAAACCCTGGAATACTTGCAAAAGCAAGCAATAAAAGCAACGGATCAGAAGCCAGACATTTTTGATAAATTGTTGTTTGAGGAATATGATGCAATTAATCAGAAGTATAAGTCCCATCTCACGGAACAGCAGACGCGATCACGGCTTCAAACGATATTGTTAGGATTGCTAGTCTGGTCGGTTCCTATGATCGCAATATATCTGATGGGAATCGGGATTCATTGGGTCCATGTTGGATTTCTCAATAAGCCTCCTGAGTGAAAAAAATGGACACTTCACCAAATACTTTTTTAAGAAGAGCTGGTCATGTTTGTTTCTAAAAACGACATTAGACATAATAATTCATTTTGTCTAATGTTTTAGCATAGAATAAATTGACTCAAAAAGGAGCCATATCTATTATTCTGAGTCAACATATCCTTTCAATTGCAACCTGCTGTATTCCCAGAATAGAAACTATGTACAATCCAATTAAGATCTATCCCTGAACAATCATATGACAAGGAATAAACATGATAGACCATAAACCTCTGGCAGGCGTGAATATCCTAAGTTTCGTCGGTGATATCTATGAAGATCTGGAACTTTGGTACCCTAAACTCCGATTTATCGAGGCTGGTGCTAAAGTTGTAGTGGCGGGTCCAGCTGCTGATATCGTCTATAGAGGTAAAAATGGTTACCCATGCAGGTCGGATGTCGCGATTGACGATATGAATGCCATTGACTTCGATGGACTGCTCTGTCCGGGCGGGTTTATGCCGGACAAACTTCGACGTGATCCTAAGGTCCTGCAGCTAATCCGTGACTTTAATGATGGTGGCAAACTGATTGCGGCAATCTGTCATGGAGGATGGATGCCCATATCTGCGGGAGTCTATAAAAATGTCCATGTAACTGGATCACTAGGAATAAAAGATGATTTAATCAACGCAGGTGCGATATGGGAAAATGCATCCGTCGTCGTCGATCGGAATTTTGTTTCTAGCCGAAAGCCTGATGACCTTCCTGATTTTTGCATTGCCTGCATTGACATCTTGTGTCAAGTGGAGCGGTTGGTATGAGATGCTGCATCTCTCATGATACCGCATTGATACTTAGGGAAGATATTTTCAGAACCCTGGACACGACACATATGCTCAAATTATGGTAGGTCACTATACAAATTTTGGTGAATTACGACAAAACGAAAGAATGGATCAAGACTACACGATCTTCTATCGTGGAGTTGATTCTCAATTTGCTATAATTGCCCCCCATGGGGGAGGCATAGAGCCTGGCACTATTGATATCGCAGATGCGATAGCTGGGTGCGATCACTCGTTTTATGCATTCAAAGGTTTGAAAAAAACGGGGAACAAAATATTACACATAAGCAGTAACACATTTGACGAAGAGTTAGCCTTAAAGGCTGTGCAAAATGCCCTTATTGTCCTTTCGATTCACGGATCTCAAGAAAAAACGGAACTTGTTCAAATTGGCGGAAAAAATCAGGAACTCAAGCTGGAAATAATGCATGCCTTAAGGATGGCAGAGTTTAATGCAGTGGTGAGTGAAGTCCCAGGACTTCGAGGAATGAAACCAGAGAACATTTGCAATCGATGCAGGAGCGGAAAGGGAGTCCAACTTGAAATTTCAAGAGGATTAAGGGAAAAAATGTTTGATAATTTGTGTCACCGTTCGTTAAGGAAGAAAACGATAGTTTTTCACAAATTTGTTAAAACGATAAAAGAGGTTCTGAAAAAATCGCAGTGAAATAACCCGATTCCATGAAAACCTTTACGTTGAAGCAGCCTGCATTGCATCAATTAAACGCTGCCGGGTTCCTGTTTGGTGAGTGATAAAAATTTGGTGGGCGATACAGGATTTGAACCTGTGACTTCCACCGTGTGAAGGTGGCACTCTCCCGCTGAGTTAATCGCCCCGAAAAGTATCTTTTAAATATAAAGGGAGATTACACGTTAAATCAAGCGAATTTTCAGTTGCTGTCATTTCGAAAAGGCATTCCAAAGGGATTTAAGACCGCTCGGTAACAAACCAGAGGTTGAGAAGATCTTACTTGCTATGGATTAAGGGGCGGTTATTGTTGCTTACAAGCAAATTTAGGAAGAAGGTGAACCTACGAGTAGAGCGTTTCAATAAAGCAAAACTGTATCCGCATTCAATCAACCGGGAGAATTGTTCATGACCACCTATAAAATCCATCCCATTGTTTTAGGTACAAAAGTCTTTGATAAAGGCATGATGACCTACCAGCATGACTATGGCACTCCATTCACCATTCCGATCTATAGTTGGTACCTCGAAGGAGGAGACAAGAAAATTTTAGTAGATACCGGTGAAATGCATCCTGTGCAATCTGCCGAGAGAGAAGCGGCCATCGGAGGAAAGATCACCACCATCGAAGAAGGCCTGGCGCGATTCGATCTTACTCCGGCAGATATCGACATAGTCATCCACACCCATCTCCATGCCGATCACTGCGAAAATGACTACAAATGCAGCAAGGCCAGGTTTTTTATCCGCGAAGAGGAACTTGTCTCCATCAAAAACCCGCATCCCCTCGATTTCCGCTATGTGGAAGATTTTATCATGGAGATAGAGGAGAACAATCAGATAGAGATCGTACGAGAAGATCGGGAGATCCTCCCAGGCATACGCGTTATGCACACGCCCATACACACCCCTGGCGGGATGACGGTCTTTGTCGATACCGCGCAGGGAACGGCTGCTATCACTGGTTTCTGTGTAATTATGGAAAACTTTGAGCCGCCGGCCAAGATCAGGGCCATGGAAATGGAGGTCATTCCACCAGGGACACATATCAATACCTATGAGGCCTACAATATGATGATCAAAGTAAGGGATATGGCCGATATCATCCTCCCACTGCATGAACCGAAATTTGCGGGGATTGAAACTATCGGTTGATAGTCGAAAGAAGATATACTGCCTAACTCACGTTGACCAAATCGGGTTGTGAAACGAGAGAGAAGATAAACTCACAGGTTTTGTAGCCGGCGACATGGATGGGCATATCAGAAATTATGTTGCGAGAAAAGTTATGTTGCGCCTTTTCTTCTCTGTTTGATTTTCTTCCCTGTTTTTGTAGTTGTAAATTTCTATATCTTCTTCCTCCTTTTTCTTTGGCATTTCTTCTTTTT